>JAAUYJ010144180.1_pt1 | contig 16366 bp, 11 predicted proteins | sample 7278031 | NCBI WGS metagenome assembly JAAUYJ01 (sample SAMN14350222, study PRJNA611818) | marine sediment metagenome | isolation source: surface marine sediment (1.8m) | place: French Polynesia: Moorea | collected 2018-08 | reverse complement strand
GGGAATAATAAATTGACCTTGATTTTTGCACTGCTTTTTATTATCTTTTTTAATTTGTGTTGCTAGTTTTTTATCATCACCCGTCACGGCTTTATAAGCATTATCGGGAATACCCTCATTGAGACAATCTAAATCCAATACTCCCACTAAAGAGTTACCGCATTTAATCCGATGATCGAGAAAGCTAAGGGGTTTACCGCGATTGAATCCTTCAATCCACAACGCTACCTTACACAAATCTACTGCTAGGGGATTGAGATCCACGCCATAGATACACTGTTGAATTACATCTCTGATAGCTTTTTTGATTTCTTCCGCCCCAGGTTGTGCTTCCCCCGTCCGTACCTTGGCTAATTCCTTCCCGATGCGTCTGGCTGCTGCGAGAAGGAAATGCCCCGAACCACAAGCAGGATCGCACACAGTCAAACTCAGTAGTTCTGTTTCCTGTTCGGTTTGAGTATTAGCCTCTTTTAATCTCTCCTCAATTACAGGTTCTAGAGCAGTTTTAATCAACTGTGCTACTAATTCAGGGGGAGTATAGTAAGAACCAGTAGTTTTGCGCTCGCTACCTGTAACTAACTTAAACTCATAACTTCTCGCGTCGATCTTGGGCGCAAAATCAAGTAATGACTCATATACAGAGCCCAGTTCCTCAACGTCCAAAGCTGCATAGTTAACCCTTCGTAGTTGACCTTTATTTCTGTAGAGAGACAGATTTTTAATTGCTCGCAGCAAGTCATAGTTATCAATGGCGCACTTTTCTAAAGTTTCTAATACCGAAGAACCAAATAAATCACCATTAAGAGGAGATAAGCCTAGTAACTCTCCGCGCCAATTTTCATCGAATAAACGGAAAGTCATTAACAACCCTTGCCACTTATCCTGGAAACCTTCTTGCCCGTACATGGGGCGTTCGGCTAAAGCTCTCAGGCGATCAATACTGTAATATTCGGTGTAAATTCTTGCTGCTTCTTCATCTTCGCCAATTAAGAGCATATTGCGGGATTCTGCTACCATCAAAAAAAGCAGACGATAGATTAAAAGCAATAACTGACGGTAATAATACTTCTCACACAACTCTCCTTGAGCAACTTTATCCCTGAGAAATTTATTTTTTGGGTGTTGTAAAAAGCCCGTACCCAGTATTACTAAAGCTTTCTCTACCCCATCTCTCAGGCGATCGCGAACTCTACCTCCTTGCTGTAAGGTTTGCTGGTGATAGAACTCCAACAAGCACTTATCACAATCATCCATCCCCTCTGGCAAACGGGTACGATGAAACAAGCGATAAAATAAACCAAACTCCGCATAGTTTTCATTCTTGAGAATTTGCTCTAGATCGAACTCGATATAAGATAAACGAGTCATCAAAGAACAATCTCTTAATAACCGCCACTGCAAACCATTAGTAATGACACCCCACAAATGCTCCGTACAGTTAAGATATTCTTGCATCAAAGCATGGGCTGATAATCTCGGCGTTCCCGCCCTTTGCTCTAACTTAAGACGACTACCAATAATATGTACTGGTGGTTTATCTTCCCCTGGTTCGGCACGATGGGAAATAGCAAAAGTTTGTCCTTCTACTATCTCTGCTTTGGCTTGATAGGTTGGTTCGTAACCCAGCAATTTTAAAAGGCGAACTGCCCAAATTTCTCTAGTGGTAGAAGTAGCTGTATCGGTTTTATCAGAAGCTCTTTTAACTTGAAACTCCGTCCAATAGGCTTTAGCATAACCCCAAGCGATCGCGATTTCATCTTCTAATTTTTGGCTTTTTTCTAATTTAAAATCGGGAGAAGTTTGACCTTTAAAGTCGGCAGAAATAAGTTCTGTAGTTAGGTCAAAACCAATCAAATTACCTTCTATCTGATATGCTGTAGCAGTATTCATAATCTTTAAAACTTATTACTTATTATTTTCTAGAGAGGCTGCAACCAATAAACCCCTAAAATATCCATCGGTAACTGGGGTTTAACTTTTACCGCTCCTTCTTTGGTGATGGCTCTTACTCGCTGATAGGATTCCTGTAAGACTTCCGCCCTGGATGATCCGATATCTTTTAATTCCCCTTGCAAATCTGGCAAGCTAGAAACAACTCTTTCCATCCTGTTTTGCATTATCTTCAGAGGATAATCATCTAATGGCTCTACTTTTTGCCAGATAGCGATCGCTTGAGCTTCTGATAGCCATTGAGGATTGCTTGGAGAACCAGTAAAAGCCCTAATTAAGCATTCTTCAGCTAACAAATCTTGATTTCTAGGACTGGATAACAAATGGCGTAAACGAAGCAGTAAAATTGTGATTGGCTTATCTACTGCATCTGTAACGGTAAAACCACATCTGGAAGCTATGGGAGAATCGCTGTTAGTTAGAGCTTGTTCTAATAAATATCTCGCTAATCCTTCGACAATGGGATGATTGCGCCCGATATATTCCACTCCTTCGAGTGCGGGGGAATCAAAAGTAATCAAACGAGATTCTGAACCAAGAATAAACTTAAACTTTTGCGGAATACTAGATAATAACCAGCCTTGTTTTTTCTTGACTAGGGGACAATTTAATCTAGCGCAAGCATCTAGGACAAACTCTTTTACATCATCTTGACTGCCTAATACGCGATCGCTTTCCTCTAATTCCTGCTTAATTTCTTCTGGTTTAATGGCTTTTTGAGCGAAGCGAGTACGGTTTTGTTTCTCCCTTTCTACTGCCCTATCCCAACTCTGGTGTACTTCCACAATAGGAGCATCATTAACAACCAAATCTAAGGTTAATTGCTCTACTTCGGGGGGAAATAAAGATAATTGTTTGACTTCCGTTACTTTTTCAAAGAGAGACTTGAATACGGCTTTTTGTACCGAATTACTCTCCATTGGGACAGGAACGCTAATACCCAAGGCGCGGTGAATTTTATTAGCTTTACGAATTAAAACATCTAATACCGCCCCATCTATAGGATTATCTTGACCATAAAGAACAATACATTTAATCTTTGTAGCTGTTTGTCCATATCGATCTACCCTTCCTTCTCTTTGTTCGAGACGATTAGGATTCCAGGGTAGATCGTAGTGAATGACAGCAGAAAAATGTTCTTGTAAATTAACCCCCTCACTTAAACAATCCGTAGCCACCATGATTCTTTGAGGGTAATCTTTTAATTCTTGCAGTCGAATTTCTCTTTCGTCTTCTGACTGTTCCCCTGTAATAGCAATTACTCTAGTAGTATTATTTTTCTTAGTTTCATACTTATTCTTTAAAGCTTCTGCTACATAATTAGCAGTGGCTATGTAACGACACCAAATAATTGGCTGATATCCTTGCTCTCGTAAATCTCGAACTAATCCAATAACTTGTTGTAACTTACTGTCTTTCTTCCTTTTAAGCTGTTCGGCTTTTTTAACAAACTCTCTTAATTTCCTTTTTTGTGATTCACTATAAGTTTGTTGTACCTGTTCTATTACCGAAGTAGGATTAATATCGCTCGCTTTTTCTGTTTCCGTCTCATCATAAACATAAGTAGCGGATAACTCTTCATCCAATTCCTCTACAACTTCGGTATCTTTTATCTTTCCTAGTTGTCGAGATAAAGTAGCCACCGCAGCAGCAGGAGAGGACATGACACAACGAATGATCGCTAAAGCCGACCAATAACGTCCCCGCTTTTGCGCGTAACTCAGACTGTTATTTTCTTCTTTAATCAATCCCCGTGCTAAATTATAGACTTGCTCAAATAATTCCCGATATTCTTTTGATAACTGGTAAGCAGATTCTAAAGATTCTCTTTCGGGAAAAGGAGTTTCTTTATCCATCCATTGACGCACATCCGCACGACGACGCTGCACGAAATGACGGGCTAATTCTTTTCTTTGAAGCTCTGAGAGATTATCTAAGTCTAAATTAGCAAATTCTGTATTGATTAAGCCTAACAAGGATAAAAATGATTGAGAAATACCACTATGAGGAGTTGCCGTTAATAAGACTAAATGACGGTCTTGTTTTTCAGAAATTTGCTGAACTAACTGATATCTTTGCTGTTTTGTTGTTCCTCTATCATCTCGATTACTAGCAGTATGAGCCTCATCCACAATTACTAAATCAGGACAATGAGCTAAAAAACTCGCTCTACGGCGATCGCTTTTAGCATAATCCAAACTGACAATAATATGGGGATAATAACTAAAAATATGACTACTATTGGAGGGTAAATTTCGTTCTAGTTTGGCAACTGTACCAGAGCGAATTACCACTGCATCTATATTGAATTTCTGTTTTAATTCTTTTTGCCACTGGTCGCATAAAGCTGGAGGACACAATACTCCCAGCCGTTTAATTTCCCCGCGATCTAACATTTCACGAGCAATCAAACCAGCTTCAATAGTTTTACCAATACCTACATCATCGGCAATTAAAAGCCTAATTGTTTCTAACCGTAAAGCCATTAATAAAGGTACTATTTGATAGGGACGAGGCGTTACACTCAAACGACCCAAACAACGAAAAGAGTTAGCTCCATTACGCAGACTTAATTTAGCAGCATTTAATAATAACTTTCCCGCAGTATGGTCTTGTATATTCTGCCAATCAGGTAAGGGAAACTGCGCGGAATCAATTTTATTAAATTCACCTTCAAGATCGGTGAATATTCCACAAATTTCGGCTTCGTTGCCCGAAAGAGGACGCAGACGAATAATCTCTTGTATATCTGAGGGCAAAACTACCCATTGGCGATCTCGACAGGCAACTATTGAACCTGCCGTATATGTGGTTGTCATAAATTTTTAGAGAAAAAAGAGCTTAGAAAAAGTTTTAGTATTGATATTGTTGGAATAACTTCTGACCAGACTCTCCCATTGAATCCAACTTTAAAGAAATTAGTTTTAATGCCATTGGAGATGGTCGAGTATGTCCTTTTTCCCAACGATTAACTGTCGAAAAAACAACTCCACATTCAGAAGCAAACTCTTCTTGAGTTAATTCCATTTCTTGACGTAATTGTTTGATTAGCAGACCGATATAAGGCTGTGGCATTCGCTTTAGTTGACTAAGTGCCACTTGTTTATTCATGTTTATTGTTGATTCTTTAGCAGATGCTACAGTATATTGCTCTCTATTTTGTCTATTAAGAAAATATAAAGGCGTGATCTAAATCACATGAAGCGGTGATTCGATCTATTGACAAAGAGACAAATTAAAATTAAACAAGTTTTTGAAACTCACTCATACTGGAAAAAGGCAAACGACACCGATGACAACAACCAAACTCCCATAAAGCAGGCATCTTAAACTTAGCCCTGCAATTAGGACATTTGGAAATAAGGGTTAATTGATGCCTATCACATTTCCACACAGATTTATACTGCCATTCCATTCGATGACAAGGAACTTCGTCATAACAAGCACCACATAAACGAATTGGCTCACATTTCATACCAGTTTCTTTTGGTGGAAGCATTAACCTTAAACAAACACTCTCAACCCCTACAACCTCAGCTAAAGCATCAAACTCCTTATCTGTAGGAAAAGGATTGAGGTGGAATCTCTCCCAACGAGCGACAACGCCACCAATACCAGCTAAATCACCCAAAGCACTTGGAGAAAGATAGTTGCGTCTTCTAAACCTGCCTAAAAAATGACTGAAACTTTCTCCTTCATATGGTTCAACAGGAAATAGCCAAGGTTTATTAATATCGCTCATGAATACTCCCTGGCTATTTCTTCCAAAACCGATTTATCCACCTTCTTGTAACCCCTCGAAAGAGATGCTATAGCTGCTTCTCGCAAAATCTCATCAAGCCTACCTATATAACCTTCAGTAGCTCTAATCAAAATTTTGAGCATAGTTTTATTAGTAAGATTAGATGGTACAGGCAGTTTTAGGACTTTCTGTTCCCAAATAGCTACAGTCTTTTTGAAGTCTTCGCCAGCCAATTTACCAAACCTACGATTAGCCCGAAAGCGATTGTAAACCTGCTCGTCTCTCTTAATAACTGCATCAAGACGATCAGTACCCACTAAGACTACAGCAATTTCTAACTTGTCGTAAATATCCCTTACTTCAGAAAAAGTCTCTGGTTTAAGACGATCTGCCTCATCTATAATTATTATTTCAACTTGACACCCTTTCAGAATATCCATTGCTCTACTTCTAAATTCTGAAATAGTTCCTTTAACTGCCCTAAACTTCAAACATTCAATAATTTCTCGAAATAGCTCTTTTGAGCCACATTTTTGTGGAGGCATAATTTTAATGACGGACTCAATAGGAATTTGATTTTTAGTTTGTCTTTCTTGAGGCTTTTTATTCAGCCGATTTCTAATAACATAAGCTTCACAAGCAACAGTTTTTCCTGTTCTTGACTCTCCCACTATCCGACAAGATCGTCTTGATTTACGTTTTCCATCTAGCCAATCATGTAATTCCTTAATGTGTTCTAGAGCTACGGTACTTTTGCGATTGAGACGGGCAATTTCTTTTTGCACCCATTCTTCATCCAATTCAATTTTGCCTAATTTATTAGCGATCGCTTGTGCTTCACTCATTATTTACCATCCATACTCATCTTGTAATTCTTCAAAATCCCAAACTTCCACATCAGCAATATCTTCAGAAATATCTTGTTCTGTTTCCTGTGATTCAATTTCTTCGTGAATAACTTTTTGTGGAGAATTTTTTTTATAGCTTTGTTCTTCTTTTTGTCTTTGCTTACGAGTTTTCTTCTGCTCAACAACAGCATCTCGTTTCACAATTTCCTGCAAAATAGATTCATTGTTGATATCCATATTGGCTTTTCGCAGCCTTTTAGCATTAGCTTTTGCTTCATCTAGAGATAATTCTTCTGTTTCTAATCCCAAAGCATGAGCGCGGGTCAAAAATACTTCTTTGTCTCTTTCTTGACGATAAACCCAGATAGTAGTTATGTCTTGAGGATCGTATCGAACACTGACAATATCTCCTGCATAAGCAGCTAAATATTCTCCTCGATAAACAATATTTTCAAACTGCAAATGTCCTGCTCTTTGAACAGTACGTCTTGCAGTTTTCATCAAACAAATATCTAATTCCCTTTCAGAGATAATTCTTGGTTCTTTAATTAATCCTGCTTCCCAACGCTGATAGCGTGTTTGTTCGTCTTTTCCTGCAATAGTACTTTGATTATATTTATCAACGATAAAACGCACGATCAACTTTTCCAAATCTCTCAAAGTCAACCTGGCATCTTTTTCTGTATCTTTGGGACGCTCCTGAACGTTAGAGCCAGTATAGCCAGGAAGAGTAGAAAACAAAGATTGGTTCAAAGTTTTAAAAGGACGCTCAACAATACCTCCCTCAGAAGGGCGATTTCTTAACTTACGAACAAAACCTAATTGGGCAGCAATTTCTTCCAAATGATTAGAACGGAAATCCTTTCCTCCATCAGTAAATAAACATTCTGGCAAACCAAAAGTCCCCCAATCGCAATGTAATTGAAAATCTTGGCTGTAACTTTTCGACAAAATACTGTGGCGTAATACTAGAGCTACTACTTGAGAACTTGGTGCATCAAAACCGAGATTGATTCCCATCACACATCGAGAATAGCTATCGATTACAGTAGTCAACCAAGGACGACCGATTAATTCTCCATGTCGATCAACCAATAAAACATCTACACGAGTATGGTCACATTGCCAAACTTGATTACTGTGATTAATCCCAATATCTTGACCATCACGAGTTTTCACTGACAAAGTTGTGCCTTGCCAACCAGGAGAACGAATACTTTTCTCTTTCTTCTGCTGAATTGGCTTAACTACTCTCAACACTGTTTTATAACTGGGAGGCTTATCATCCCCAATTTCTGCTGCTTTGGCTTGCACTCTCAAAGCAACTTGCTTGGGACTCATTCTCTTACTGCCTTTATTTCCTTGCTTGTAAGTTTTCAGAATAAAATCCTGCCAAAACTTACTAATCCTGTGGCTTCCTTTATCCGCTCTACTGGTAGAGACTAAAGCAGTTATCCCTTGCTCCTGATATTTCTTAAATAGTCGCTGCACAGAACGAACTGAGACACCCAGTTTTTTAGCTCCCACTCTAAGTCTTTCTCCATATTCAGAGCGATCGCATGGTTCTAGAAGGATTTGAATTACTTCTAGCCTAATCTTGGCTGTTCCTTCTAATTCAGAAGCAATTATGATTTCTTGTTTAGTGTCTAAATCGCTTTCTAATTTTTCGGAAATTAGTTCAAGTGTTTTATCTTTATTCATTTAACTAAAAATTTAATTTCAAAAACACATAATGTTATTCTACTGTAAACTAAAAAAGCGACATAAATTTTGTCACTTTTCTTTATAACCATATCTTAAATAAACGACACTTATTTTGTCATTTTATCAAGAAGCGACAATTAATTTGTCTTTATTCTCATGGATATATTTTTAAATTAAAATCGCTATAATGCTTTTGAGATAAGGATTTGATTATGACGACAATAATTTGCCTTGATGTCATTTAATGTGTCACTGTACAAGGCTTGTTGTAGATTAAATGTCATCAAGACAATTTATTGTCTTTAAGGGGTGATTGACCTCTCCCCTAACCCCACTCCTACTAGGAGAGGGGGATTAATATCTATATCTGCTAGGGTGAATTTCAGGGTTTTAATCGAAGCTAGTTGGCTTGATATATTTAACTTTATTTATGGTGAAATTGTGATGGGTAATAGCGATCGCCTAAATTAGTATTGCAAAGACAAAAATCCTAAATGCACGGTCTAGATTGTTCTCCTACAACAAAGGAATTGACTCTATTGAGCTTGTTTTTTCATGATAGAGTATTCAGAAAGAAACCCAAAGATTAACATTTAATAAGTATGAGCGGTCAAATTTTAGGAAAATCACCTCCTCTTGGACGAGTTATTATCTTGTCCGTACTCTCTCTTTCTTTACTAAATTTGGTATAAATAGTAATTGAGAGCTTCTCTATGATGAGAGTTATTTTCTCATCCATAAACGTTGAATTTCCCCAATTTTTTGAGAATTTGGAGGCTGTTCTATGGTAACAGATGGATTTGGCATTGCACCAGGAATATTTTGCCCCCAAGGACTATTGGGAACTGATGATACATTGAGATCGGGAATTACTGGGCGAAAGCCATACCTCACAAATATTTCTTGTTGCTTGGCTTGGGTAATAAAATCAATAAATTTATTGGCTGCTTCAGCAGTATTTTGATTTATGTTTTGTCCGAGAACAGCAGCAGTAGCTACAGTTTCAATTGTGGGATTGGGATAGTAGATTTGGTAGGGTTGTCCTTGAGTTGTTTTTGCTTGTGACCAACGATATAATGCAACACTTTCATATACCGTAGCTACATCACCATCGTTAGCGCCACGACTAATAAATTCTTGTAACAGGATATCGGTTGAGCGAGGTGGCTGATAAACCGACTTTTTAATTAAAGAAAACAAAGATTCCGTTTCAGGACTATTTAAAGTATTATTTTTAGACTGCGCCCATAAGTTTAAAGTTAATTGACCACTGTTAGAACGAGTAGGATTAGTGGTTACAAAATCAAAACTACCCCAGTTAGCTTTTCCGCCAATTTTTGACCAGTTTCGCTGTTGCATTGCTTGTTCAATATTTGACCAAGAAAATTTGCCATCTGGGAAAAGAATTTTACCTCTTTCTTGCCAAGCAATTCCCACTAAAATAGTTTTGGCGATCGCTTTTGGTTTATTATAAAAAGGTTCACTATTATTCTGAGCTTTCCAACGATTGTTTAATTCTTCTAATATTTGTGCGTTTGCAGGAATTAAAATGGCTGGAGTAAAATCGTTTTTTTTGTCGATATAGTTGTTAACGATATCTTGAGAACCTTGAAATTTAAGTTCTAAATCGATACTGGGATATTCTTGTTCAAATCTAGTTTCTAATTCTTGTAGTGGTTCTTCTAATTCTGTTCCACTAACTATAATGACAGTTTGTTTGACTCCTGGTATGGGTGCATAGGTTAAACCCAAGGAAGCTAAAATGATTCCTAAAGAAGTAATGGTTTTATTTGTCTGATTTTTGTTACTCATATTGTTATTGTTTTGAGCATCAACAGTAAAATCACATAATTAGCAAATCAACACTTTCCTGCATACTTTTTAACTCCTCACTCAATTCTTTTAATTGATTAATTTCTTCTGAATTATTCAAATTAGAAGTACGTAAGCGATTTTGTAATTGTTGCAATACTCCAGCAGATTCAATTACTAAAGTAGCTAGAGAAACTACTTGTGCTTGACGGGCATCTTGTCCTTGTTGTGCTAATCTAAGATTGTTTTCTAAACTAGCAGCGAGTTGTTGTAATTTTTCTTTTGCTAAACCATAACTATTTCTTTGTTTGGCTTTTACTTCTGTTAATTGTAGCTGCAATTCCCCTGGAGATAATAAAGAATCAGAGCCTTGTAATTTTTGTGCTAACTGATTAATTTTACCTGGTAATTCTTGAGTGCGATCGCAAGCATATTCTACTGCTGTCAGTAATTCTAATTGTCTGGAAGAAGTTAACATCTGTTTTGCTTCATTGCGTAAGTCTTCCGCTTTACCTATTAACAATTTTGCTTGCTGTTGTACTGACTCTATCTCTCTTGCTAGTGCGGGATTATCTATATTAATTTTGTTAGCTTCTTTCTGACTTAAAGGGAGAGAAATTCCTGTTGCGATCGCTGCTGCTGTAGGTAACATAATCAAACTGGGTAGCTGTATTAAACGTACCCCAATTATTAAACTAATGCCTCCAGCTAAAACAGCCAACGGATAAGATAAAGGATTAACCAATTTCATAATTCTAAAATTCTACTTGTAAGTCTGCCATTAAACTAGAAATAGTTTGTGGATCGCCTTTCCGATAATATCCTGCATTTAATTCCGCAATCTTTTGTAAAGCTTGAGGATTGAATTCTCCTTCTTTACCATATCCTACAGTAAAGAAAGCAATGTTTTGTCCTGATTCAATATCATTCTCTTTTAACTTTTGTGAAAGTTGATCGAGATTTATTGTAGAGCCAGAATCTTGTCCGTCAGTTAAAATCCATACAGCATTAATAGCGTCAGGACGAGGATTTTTCAGTAACCAATCACGAGCATAAAGACTACTATCATATAATCTTGTTCCTCCTTGAGCTTGTAAGTTACTAATAAATTTTATTCCTTTATTTTTTCCTGCTGGATTTCCTTCGATTATTACAGGAGGATTAATTTGAGAATTGAAACTAATTAAAGCAATCTTTTCTTTTGTCCCTAAGTTTTGAATATAGTTGAGTAAAGTATTTTTCATTGCTGCTAATTTTCTTCCTTGCATTGAACCAGAAGTATCAATTACAATCGCAACTTGAGACGGTTTCTTAGCATAAGTTTGCCAACTTTGTAGCATAGCTTCTACTACTTCTGGTTGTGGCGGACGATAGGATTCATAATTAGGTTTAGGGTTGACTCCAAATTGAGCAGAAAACTTATTTCCTAAAGGGACTCCAGGTACACCAGGACGCAATCCTAAATTAGTAGCAATTTGTTGAGTTTCTGGCTGACGCATAAACTCTATTACTTTAGTTGCTGCTTCTTTTTCGGCTGAACTAATCCAAGGAGCATTTGCTAAGATTGCTCGCATATTAGAAGTAAAAGTAGCTTGAGGATAAACAGCTTTATATTGAGTTTGATTATTACCCGAGCTACTATTAGCTGAGATGACTAGAGACTCATAAACTGAACCAACAGAAGCCCAAAAAACACCATTTTCTACCATCGATCGCGCTAGATTTCCTGTGGACTTCCCATAACGAGTAATTTTACTTTGAATTTGTTTTACTTGTTGTTGATATTTTTGTACATCTGCTACGGTTAAATCTTCTGGTTGTTTGTTAGCAACAGAAGCAAATTGAGCAACTAAAGTTTGTAAGCCAGAATTAGAACGAGTTGGTGCAGTATGAACATAAGTAATAGGTATAGGTGGTGCGCTGCTATCTAATTGTTGATGATTTTCTGTTTTGGCTAAAGTTACATAGAGATTATTGCTTTTTTCTAATCCTTTGGCTAAATCTGTTGTGGTCATCAACACCATCGGACTATAAGCAATTAAGGGAGAGTCAGTGATACTAGGAATATAATTTTGTCCAGGGAAAAGTTTATCCATTTGATAAACTAACTGACTTTGATAAATTTCTCCATCTACGGAAAGTAAAGTCGGAAAATCAGGCGCATCTGCTGTAATATTACCTGTTTGTAATTGCGTGGCTAGAGAGAGTATATTGTTAACTACGTCTCCACTTCCTTTGGCTTCGCAGGTCAGATAAAAATTTTGCCCACTGTTCGTTTTCGGTTGAGTTTGATTTAATTTATTTGCTGCTTGTTGACAAAATTGGGCTAAATCACTCCCGACTAAAAATTTAACTTCTAATCCCTTTAAGTTTGGGTTATTATTGCTCTGATTTGTTGGACTACTACTACAAGAGGATAAAAACAGTAACGCAGATAGTAAAGTAGTAATAATACTTTTCTTGTTTCTTAATGGAATAGACCTAGGAAAATTATCCATAAAAATATAGTTTGATCTTGTTAAGTAGAACGACTAGAGAATAGTGGTTGAGACTGATAAGTAACTGTTGCTAGAACACCTTTCTTTCTGTAGTTGGTAATTCTTGGTCTATCAGTTATTTTAACTTCTCTATAGGCTTGAATTGACTTATAGTATGACTTCAATGATTCAGCTACAGTTCTTACTATTTGTTGTGCAGCTTGGGAGTACAAAACCTTATAGTGACTGTTGTTTTTGTAGAGCTTATCCCTTGTGGTATTTTCCCATCTCCTTTTTGCTTTTAAAATATAGTTTGCCTAACATAATATATCCCCCTGAAGCGTGAGGAACGTGAGACTCTTCACATAGGAATGTTACGATATTGATTAAGTTGCTTTCTGGTAGGGACTTTGCCTACAATGTCTCTACCAGAACTTGCTGAGCAATGTACATTTAATCTGCTTTAAAGTCTTCTGTATTGTACCATATTACGGGACAGTTAAAAGTATCTTAACTAAACGTATTCTTCCCTATCTAGTAATGTTAATTGATTCAGGTGAGAGCATCTAAGTTAGGTCTATGTGTCTTTATTATATTTTAGTTTAAATCTACTATAAATTGCTAAATGATTAATAACTAGCTGTGCAGAATAAATTACATAGTTAGGACAGGGAAGAGGCACTCTTGCTTTTCTGGCAATAGAAAATGTACAAATAATTTTGTAATGGTACTTAACTAGTGTTTTATTGTTGATGTTGGGTGATTAAATCAGTCAGAGTATTAACTAAACGTTCATTCTCGAAGGGCAAAATATCCTTACCGTGGAGCATTTCTTGCAGCATTAGAAAATAAACTAGAGTACCGATCATGACTCTCACTGTAGCTTCTGGATCTTCTAGTTTTAGTTTGGGATGAGCTTTAAAGTATTGAGTTAAGGTTTCAATACCTGGTTTGGAAAGATTGCGGACATAGGCTTGTGCTATTTCGGGAAAACGCCCCGACTCACCAATGATAATTCTGATAAAATCTTGAAAAGTGCGATCGCGTTGGGTATTATCCAGCATTCTACTCGCTATTTCTGATAATACTATTTTGGGGTCTTTGGCTAAGGATTGAGGGGTTTGTAAACCTATTACTGTCTGGAATTTATCCTTAACTAAATCTTGTATCACTGCATTAAATAAACCTTCTTTATCCCCAAAGTGACTATATATTGTAGCTTTAGAAACTCTTGCTGCTTTGGCTATCTTATCCATACTAGTAGCAGCATAACCATGCTTGAGAAATTCTTGCATCCCAGCCCTAAGTATGGCTTCTGCTTTAGCTTCTGATTTGGAACGTTCTGAATTTTTAGTTTTGATTTGGGTCATTATTATTGTTATTTAAGTAGTATAGTTTTAAGAAGACTGCTTGTTTCTAAATTGATACCAATATTTTCTAAATATTGATTCACTCCACCATAATGGCGATCGAGATAGGCAAATATATCTATTATTGTTTGCGGTGGAGATTCTAACAAATGAACAAACCCTTCTTTGATGGCTTGCTTTCGGATGCTGCTATATAAAGGAGCTAAATAGCGATCGCTCTTATGGTAATCTTCTGCGATAGTTGCTACTGGTACATCAGCTACAGCTAGCAATAAAGCAATAATAATTCCCGTTCGATCTTTTCCTGCTGAACAATGAATTACTATTGTGGTTTTCTCAGTAGCAATTGTCTCTAAAATTGTTTTTATTTGTGGCTGTCGCTCTTCTAGAAAGAAACAGTTGTGTTCAAATAGTTGTTTCTCTTTGATTGATTCAACTTGGCTTCTGTCTTCTATTAGGGGTAAATTAAAATATTTAATCTCTGATGCGTTACTTAAAGCATATTCTTTTCTATTCACTTCCGATGGGGTTCGTAGATCGATAATTGTTCTTACTCCATAATCTAGAAGCTGTTGCTGGCTTGATACAGGTAAACGATGCAAACTATCGCTCCGTAATAAGGTACTCCACTGTGTTTGTTTGCCATCTGAGGTTGTATAGCCCCCAAGTTCTCGTAAATTATGGCAACCTGCTAATTTTAGATGACGCTGGAATGATTTTAGATCTTTCATCATAGTTGTATATAAGGTGCATTTTCTCCAGTAATTGGTTTTTCAATTTGGAATGAGCTAACGCTGTTAGTACAAAAATATCTTGCGATAACAGTAGATAAATTTGGTTGCTCCACTAGACTGGTAGATTAGTACAAAAATATCTTGCGATAACGCTAGATAAATTTGATTGCTCCACTAGACTGGTAGATTAGTACAAAAATATCTTCCAATAACAGTAGATAAATTTGGTTGCTAAACTAAACGGTTTAGTTTTATTATAGAACTAAATTGAACTAAACGGTTTAGTTTAAATTAGAAGAAATAACTATGAACTACATCACTGAAAACCAAGCTAAATCTTCCAAACCCCTAGTGAAAAAATCTCCAGCCTTAATAATTGGATTAGCTTTAATGATGGGAGGAACAACAGTCTATACACTGCGGGAGTTTTCTGCATCCGTTCCCGAACCAGTACCATTACCAGAAACAGCTATTCCCGAAATAAAAACGGTGACAGCATTAGGAAGATTAGAACCTGTTGGGGAAATTATACAAGTATCTGTGTCTTCTTCTGCGGAAGGTAATCGCATTGAAGAATTATTGGTAAGAGAAGGAGAAGAGATTAAAAAAGATCAAGTAATTGCGGTTTTAGATAGTCGCGATCGCCTGGAAGCAGCATTAAGACAAGCAGAAGCTAGAGTTACAGTAGCGCAAGCCAATTTAGCAAGAGTCAAAGCAGGGGCGCAAACAGGAGAAATTGAAGCCCAGCGAGCAGCGATCGCCCGTATCGAAGCCGAACGCAATAACGATATAGCAGCCCAAACTGCAATGGTATCGAGGATGGGAGCAGAATTAAGAAACGCCCAGATAGAATATCAACGCTATGAAAAACTATATAATCAGGGAGCAGTGTCCGCATCTCAAAGAGACAGCAAAGAATTAATTTTAGAAACAGCAAAAGAACAACTAGCAGAAGCCAAAGCAAACTTAAGCCGAATCAAAACCGCTCAACAACAACAGATTGCAGAAGCCAAAGCCACCTTAAATAAAATTGCTGAAGTGCGCCCAGTAGATGTAGATGTAGCAGCAGCAGAAGTAAAAGAAGCCCAAGCAGCATTAGCAACCGCCCAAGCAGAACGCGATCGCGCCTATATTAGATCGCCCCAAGTAGGAACAGTTACTAAAATCCTGACTCGCCCTGGTGAAATAGTTTCCAGCAACGAAGGTGTAGTAAGAATTGGGCAAATTAACCAGATGTATGCAGTTGCCGAAGTTTATGAAAGCGATATCGGTAAAGTAAAGTTAGGGCAAAAAGCTACCGTTACCAGTAATGCTATATCAGGAAAATTAACAGGAACAGTAGAACACATCGGTTTAGAAATAGAAAGACAAGAAGTAGTCAACACCGATCCTACAGCTAACATTGATGCCAAAGTAGTAGAGGTAAAAGTCAAACTAGATCCAGAATCCAGCCAGAAAGTAGCAGGATTAACTAATCTGTTGGTTAAGGTACAAATTAATCTGTAGGGAAAGGATGAAGGATAAAGGATGAAGGATGAAGGATGAAGGATGAAGGATGAAGGATGAAGGATGAAGGATGAGGTATGAACAATGAACAATGAACAATGAACAATTAGCAATTAGCAATTAGCAATTAGCAATTAGCAATTAGCTGTTCATCCATCAACAACTAACAACTAACCACTAATCAAATATGTTTAAGTCGCTAAAAAACAGAACTCCCTTGGGT
>JAAUYJ010154747.1_pt1 | contig 16371 bp, 16 predicted proteins | sample 7278031 | NCBI WGS metagenome assembly JAAUYJ01 (sample SAMN14350222, study PRJNA611818) | marine sediment metagenome | isolation source: surface marine sediment (1.8m) | place: French Polynesia: Moorea | collected 2018-08 | reverse complement strand
TTCCCCCCCCTGACCTTCCAACCCGTGCCCACCTATGACAATACCCATCCTTGAAGTATGGGGTGTAATAACGATTTTCTGCTCCGAATATTAAAAAAACCTTGCTTTTTGCCCTTCTTTGGCAACATGGCAAGTGTATTTGCCGCGCCAACTGGTACACTACAAATAGGCAGTTTCTGTCCTTATAACTATAAACTGCATATTACATATCCTACCTCCGAAAAAACTATCAATTTATTTCAGAGGGTACTGTAATTTCTTCTTCTGCATTTACTATATTTTTTATCGTTTGCTTTTTCCGTCTTTGTTACAAAAGCCTAGCATACCTACAGTAGGCCATTGAGCGACGCTCAGAATGCGCTGTCAATGAACGCTTTTTATACAGTAGGAGAGAAATCATTGGGCAAGCCTCCCAAGGGGGGATTTACAGAAAATGGCCAATGTGGAAAGAAATAGTTTATGTACAACATAGAGTCATACAAAAAGGAAATGCGATATCGTTCTCAAAAGGAAGAACCAAGAAAAAAGTTGTCCGTACTCATTCGATTCGTCAAAAGCTTTTATGACTGCCCATACCATACCCTCCATATATTAAACTCAAGGGAAAAAAATTGTCGATACCTCTGAAAGTTTTTTTCAACTTTATGTCTCTATCATCTTAGCATTTTGCCACCACTACCGGCAGTGTTAGTGTGTGCATATAGTTCCTCGTTTCGATGTTGTCCCCTCCCTTCCTCTTCCTCCTCTTCTCGCCTGCCTGGATTTTATGAGGGCGAAAGATGAGGAGGAGGAGGAGGAGAAACGCTTTTATGGGCCTGTAACTTGGCACTTTTAACTCTTTTCTTTCTGCCCAAAAACGGCGATAACTCGTTCGGGACTTTACTGCCTTTATTATTGGCTCTTCTTTTCTTTCCGTCCATCAATGAACTTTTATTGCCACTTTGGAAGAATGTAAACGGACGCAACCCCAAAGGACCCCGTTCAGAGCAGATAAAAAGAAGTCGGTCAAGACAGGAGAAGGGGACTTGCGTAACTCTTTTCTGGATGCTGAGCGAATTTTGACGCCTTTTAAGTCCGGGAGCAAGGCGAAATATTTAATGAATGAACAGGGCTTTGAACGGTTGTAAAGTTGGAAATAAAACGGTCGAAGCAGGGTTTTTGTCAGACTAATAAGAATATAACTTTTATAATTGCAATAGACAAAAGGCTAGTCCTAGTCAGTGTTTGAAAACTGTAGTGCTTATAAACTGTATTAACAACGAAACATCTGTAAAGCAAATTCAAAAGAACTTTTATCTATTTTTGAGACTATTCCTTCGTTCTTCTACGTATGTATGTGCTATGAATCTTTTGCTATTGCTTTGTTCCATTGGTGGCTTGGAAGGGAAACGTTCAAACGTTGCAATAAATCAAACCAATATTTCCCCCTTACTTTGTCCCGTTGTCCTCGTCCTAGTCCGCCGTGTCCTCGGCGATCGCGAGGTTCCTCCGGTTGGAGGCGGAATCGTAGCTCCCAAGGGCGACTAGTCTCTCTCTCGATCGAAGCGACGCCAAGCGGAAGAGTTCCGAACCCCTCCTCTCTTGCAAACGGGCGCTCGCGCGGGCAAAGCCGGACACGGAGCGAGCATTAGAACAACGCCAAAACTCTGAAAGTAGAAGATTCGACAATGCTTGCGATTGTTGCGTGAGCTATTCGAGTAAACATGAGTGCGACAAGTGAATGATTGTTTAGTGCGTAACTGCTTTTCTTTCTTTTTCCAGGTCTCGTTGAATCTCCTCGACTCAGGGACTACTTTTCGTGCTCCCCCGATCCCCCTCCTTCTCCCTTCGCGCGAACGGTGAGGGAAGAAACCGACGGACGCGACGCCCATTGGACGAGAGGGATCTGCCCAGGCTTTCTCCCCCTTTTCCTTGCGCAAAGAGGACTGACAAGTCGCGCACACAGTCGTTTGCGCGCCCGTCCCAGTGTGTGCACCACCACCATCTACTCTTTTACTAGTACTACAACTACGGCGCTGCAAGCCGAAAAGAGCGAACGATCCAGCGCCGCTACTAGGACAGCCTTGCTTTGCTCCCCCCTCGCGCGCACTTACGAACAAAGTCAGCGAATTCGATCCTCCTCCTCCCGCGGAAACTCAGTGCGCGGACACACGGTGCAGAGTGCAGACATACACATACACACATGCATGGAGGAGCGAGGTACGACACACACTCGCTCCACCACTGACAAAGTTCCACAAGACAGTCACATGTGTACGAAGAAGAAGAAAGGAAGACAGTGACATTATACATCTTTTCTGGCAATACATGTGGCCTAGTGATTAATTGCCGTTACATTATCTGACTGGTGAAAGCCATACTCGGCACGAGTGCCCACGGGAGGAGAAGAAGTCTCCTCTCGCCCCTCCTTCTTTTGGTTGGTTTGCAAAGAACAAACAAGCAAGATGATGAACTCTTACTTCGAGCAGGGCGGCTTCTACGGTCAGGCCGCGGCCGCGACAGGAACAGAGCAGGCCTACAGGTTCCCCCTGGGACTGGCTGGGATGGCAGGAGTGCCCTCGCCCTACGCGGCCGCCCCAACCACGGCCTCAGCCGCAGCCGCCGCGGCCGCACAACCACCTCCACACCAGAGCTCTAGAGCACCCCCTCCCCCGGTTCAGGACGGGGGAGGAGGGGGCACGGGAGGGGCTCCTTCACCCTACGACTCTCACAACAACACCTCGCCAAAGTCCTCCTCGCTCTACTCCTCCAATATCAACGACACCTACAAGTCCACGGCCACCACCGGCGGCGGCACCACTCCCACCGGCGCCAACGGCTCCTCCTCCTCAGGTGGTGGTGGTGGTGGCACTGTCACTCCCACTGGCACCGGCACTGGTCCCGCAGACTGCAAGGACCAGAACGGCTACAGCAGTCTTTCTAAGGAGTTGGCGGCGGCGGGCGGAGGTGGAGGCGGGAGCTGGGGCTCCTCCTCCTCCTCCGGCGGGGGCTCCAACCCCGTCCGCCCCTCCGTCTGCACCCCCGACCCCATGGCCAGGTACGCGGCCTCTCCTGCGTCCTCCGCCGCTGCGGTGGCCGCCGCGGACGCCGCCGCCGCCAGGGACAGGTGGATGAACTGCACTGGCCTCTCCTCCCAGCAGCCTCAGCTGCAGCAGTCCGCCAACCACACCTTCTACCCCTGGATGGCCATCGCAGGTGAGAGATACGGAGATGCCGCCATAAATCCACGAGCACCTTGTCATGTGTCCGTCCTCCTTCCCTGCCCACATCGCAACACCGTTGCTGTCCTTGCCGACTTTTCCCCTTTTGACAGTTGTTACGAGCTCCTTTCCCTCTCTTCTTTTTTGTCCGTCCGTCCCTCCTTATGTTGCAACGTGCGTGTTGTACTTCTCTCTGCCCCTTTCCCCCTCCTCTCCTCCCAACATGCGCCCAACTGCTGCTGCTGTTGTTGCAATGAGCACACCATAGCAACTCTTCAGAGCTAAAAAGCAAGGGCCCATCTTTGCCTCCTTCCCCCCAATGCAAGAAGGCGTGGAAGAAAATTGATTCCAAAGAACTTCTTGGCTTGAAATTCAAACAGGTAGCCCACGCTGTTCGCAGCTGAAGCCAAGTCATATCGCCCTCTCTCTTCCTCTCTTTCAGGTGGGTAAGAACGAACGTTACGCTAATAGTTAATGGCTATTTCTCCTCCTCTTTCTCCTCTGTTCGTCTCCCGCCATAAGTCAGAATCTAGCGTCATTATGGCTCCACTCCTCCGGCGGCCGAGGCAGAGCCGGAGGAGGGGGGAAGGGCGTCCTTCCTCATACGGCTCGCAGACACGCGATTCGGTAGTAAACAGAGCGACAATCTGTCATCGGACATTGATTTTCCCCGCGCCTCCTCCTTTTCCCCCTCCTCTTTTTTCCAGCGCCAAAAAAAAGAACTCTCTCTTCTTTCCGCCAGTGGGTCATGAACGCAGCCGAAAAACGAAACAAAAACCCTCTGTATCAAAGCCCATCTCTCTCTCTCTCCTCTTTTGATCCCCATATATACCTCTCTCTCGTCCTCATCATTACGTTACTTTTACGGGCAGTTTCGCCCTCGTGTCCCGACCGACGACCGATCTGAGTGACTGAGTGACTGCTCGCCCGATCTGACTGGCTTCGGCTTGGCCAGACCTACACACTAGACCGACCGACACCCACCGGCTTTGAAAAGGGGGAGGAGGAGGAATCCTTGATGGCTGCCTGCTGCCCCGGTTCCCTGGGGTTCACCTAAATTGGTCTTCAAAATTTATTAGAATGGCTTGAGGGGTGGCGGCGCTGAGTTGGCGGAGGCGGCGCTATGGTATTCCGCTCTCCTCTTTCCCCCTTTTATCTGACACTATTTCCAGGACAGGGGGGAGAGGGGAAAGAGGAAAGGCCATTCCGGGGCTGCAACAATTGCTCTTTTGAGTCGGGTCGCGAAAACACCATGATGACTTCAACCCCACACGTTATCATGCCGTTGGAGATCGCAACATCGCGGTTTTGCCCCAATTGTTTCTTGACAAAGACTTTAAACACTTTAAGTTGGAGACCAACTTTCTTCTCTCCTTTCTTGAGCCGTTAGGATCATTGTCAAATCCCTCAGCCGCTTCCTCCCCTCTGCACCTTTTCTCTTTTCTCCTCCTCCTCTTGTCTTTTGTTGCGTCAAACCACGTCGACGACCGACCGCGAACGAGGTCGTAAAAATCCTTGCTCCTCCTCCTCCTCCCATGCAGCAACAACTCTCCCCTTCTTGCCCCCAGCAAGCTCCTTCCTACGACTAACAATACATGACGAAAGGGGTCATTCTCAATGAGCCGAGGAAGAGGAGGAGAAGCTTGGCTGCAGCGTGCTGCTACTGTACAGTATGTGCTAGACGGGAAAGAGGAGGAGGAGGAGGGTGAAAACTGCAAGTGGCTTCCTTCCTCTTCTTTTTTTCTGTCGCGCTCCACACACGGTTTCCTCCCTCCCTCCCTTTTACCTCAACGACCGTCGAGGCAGGAAGGAAGGAAAGGTGCTCTGCAATTTTTGGAAAATGGGAGGAAGCGAGCGATCGTGTGGGAAGAAGAAGAAAAAAAGAGTTAGTTACAGAAAAAATTCAGGCCAGTTGATACATGTCCGTTCGGGGTTTCGCCCCTCATTCCGCCCGCCCTCCCTCCCTCCGGTCCGTTTGGGGGTCTGTCCCTCCTCCACCACAACCCTCTCCCTCTCTCTCTCGGGGGGCAGCAAGGGGGGAAAGGAGGAGGGAGGGAGGAAAGGAGTCAGACCCATTCATCTTGGCGGTGACGGCGAATATTGCTTTTCGAAACCAATTCCATCGTTCCCTAGCTCACTTTGAGGGGAAGGACGGAAGGACCGCTTGGCTGAGAATGAAGAGAAGACGACCTTCGGAGGAGGGGCAACAACAACGGACAGTTTCTTCCGATCAGAGCAATTCCCACGAGGATTTTGATCTCTTTGAGGGTGAATTTTCGAAGAAATAAGTATTCCTTCAATTGATATGAATGAATCCACATAGAAACTGCATGCCAAGGTTGTGTGGCAAGCCGGTTTTCCCCTCCGTATCACTCCCCATTAGCCAGCCCGTCCCCTTCACTCCTCTTTCAGCCCCAATTTTTGTTCCACCGTGGCCAAAGACAGGGGAGGGAGTAGGGGGACGACTGGGGGGGGAGGCAGATTGGGCGACGCCGAATAATGGCTTTGGCTGCAACTGCAGTAGGAGGGAGGGAGCGACAATGGGCAAAAGTAGCTTGGCTGCACCTAATAAAGCCCATTAAGCAAAAGCCGAGGAAACATTTATGTCCCGTAGCAAAAAGAGAGCGCGAGGAGAGTGCGGAGAACGGAATTGGGGTGGGATCGTTCATCTCTGTCGTCCGACGCCTCATTTAACATGATTTCTCAGGAAACGGATCTTTCTGACAGCGAGGGCAGGAGAGGGGAGGGAGAGGCAAAGCAGGCACACGACGACGGCGACGGCGCTTCCCTCATTCTCTCCTTCTCCTTCCGGGTGCTTTTCAGCATTTTATTGCCTTTTTTCTCTCTTCTTTCTCCCCCCTCTCCTTCTGCTGTAGCCGCGTAACAAGTCGACTTGTTATGGAAAGGGTGAAAAATCTGCGCAATGGAAGGAGGAGCTGCTTTGTTTATGCTGCTCCTCCTCCGATCCGCCGCGCGGTGGAGGAAGAGAAAGAGAAAGAGCCCGGGGGAGAAGAAGAAGCGGCGGCGGCGGCAATAAGTCCTTGTTTGTAGTCATAAATAACCTCCTTGAAGGAGCAATGAAGCTGTCATTGCTGCATGGGAAGAGAGAGTGAGAAGGAACGGAGGGAAAAGACGAACTATCGCCGCAACTTCTACTCGTAGTATCGTTTTGATCAAGACCCGGAGGAAACAGAGTAAGAAGGACAGGATGTAAACATTTTAATCGTCAGTCAACAAAAAAGGAGGAGGCGGAAGGAAGGAAGCCGTTTCCACTTAAATTGCTGATTCGCCTCTATCTACATCTCCTTTGTCCTTCGCCCTTTTCACCCCTTTCGGAGCCGCCGCCGCCGCCTTCCTTCGCCCTTTGAGTCAGGCTATGGCTTTCCGGATAATAGGCGTGTTCCCATGAATTTCAAGCCATTCCCTTTTCTGGTTTGGTAAGGGGGGGAGGGGAAAGAGGGTGACTGTTGCTCCGGCGGCGGCGGCGGTGAATCGTGGAGGACCCGCCCCGGGGCAAAAAAAAGGGACGAGATTTGCATTCGCGCGCTCCCAAAAAAGAGTGGGGGAGAAAGGGGAAGAGTGAAATCATCGGAGCCATTAAAAGCCAACTCTTTCTACGAAATAAGGGTATAAGTGATGGTCTAGCTCATGGACGTGGGTAGGTAGTACCACCACCACTTTACCACCCAGGAGAGTTGGATCGTTCCTTGCTTCTCTCTCCGGCATACCGAAATCAAACCTGCCAAACTACACCGTCAAAAATATCCCCCAAAAACCTCTTTTACAGCAAAATAAACAAAACCACGTGCAATTTGGCATCGCGAAGACGTCCAATTGCTCATAAGCAGGCAAATGGCCTTATCAATAGCACGCCCTACTTCTGTTGAATGCAGTTAGTGGCCTGCGAAAAATAGACGGATGTATGTGTCGTCCGACCCGTCTCGCCAAAGTTAGTGTTGGGGCGATCCGCCCGGAGCTTTGACTTCCCCTCCTCTTTTTCTCCTGCTCGTTTTTCCCGCTCTCTTTCCTCTCCCCGCCTCCCATATATTATACCCATTGACAATTTTAATGACGCCCTCTCTCCCTCCAGAGCTGCAAGCCGGCCGGTCTCCCGGAGCAGCAAAAGCTGTCTGATTTCAGAAATACGGGTTTCGCACACAATTTTGTTATGTACCTTCCATTGTTTGTTGTTTCGGGCGATTCCAACGCAAGGTATCACCGCGCACTTGCATCGCCTCATGATTTCTCGACCCTTTCCCCCACGCCGCGCCAGGGGAAGCAACGGAAGAGAACCCAACCCGTGAGTGTCTGGCCCGTTCAGTCCACCCTTCGCCCCAACTGCCCCACTCTTCTCCTCTTCGGTGCAGCGCCTAACTACCCTTTTGGCCGTGGTGGTGGACTGAGCGGCGTAATGGCAGGGTGACGGAAGGGTAGTTTGGTGGTATAGTGCGCGGAACGGATCCAGGGGGAGCCAAAGAAGGGTTACATGAAAACGGAGGGGCGAAGGGAGGATAGCAGAGCCATCTAGGGATGTAAAGTCGAAACTGTGGTGGCCTAGCAATATTGGTACAATGTGACATTGAACGAGTCCAAGTTAACTTTGTAAGTACAAACTACGTACAGCATGCCTATGGCTACTTCTGTTCTTTTTTGAGACAATATGAAATCAGAAGAATCCAACCCACACAACTTTGCGTTGAACGCAGCATTTATATACGTATCCTGTACTGCTGCGCCTGTCGCACCGTACGTAGTAGTACGTGCAGAGCAAAGCGCAAAGTCAAGATGATCATCAAGAAGGGGGTCTTCTTGACTGCCGACTGCTGAGCTGGCATGGATTCAAGATGAGAGGACGACGACGGCGACGCGGCTGTTCACTTCTTCGTCCTTCTCTCCCTTCCCTCGCGTAATGGCTGAAGTGGAATGCTGTTGATTGTAGCGTAACTCCCCTCCTCCTCCCCTTCTCTGAATTGGGTGACCCGCCTTCTTCGCTGTTGCAGAAAAAGGCAATTTCGCCCCCCTCCCCCTTTCCCCTTCTCCCCTTTCCATCTCCGAAGAGAGAGGCGACACATCACCCCAGCGCTTCCCTCTCTAGGGAGCTCGGAAAGAAAGGAGAGCAAACTTGAGTAGACCTTGTACAAAATCGAGGAGATGTTGCTCCATATACGTACAATAAACTCCTTTGCTTTGTTAAGGCCCACAACAACCTTCATGCAGCCATTAACCCTGCAGCTAGACTGCTAGTTATCGCCATCCCTCACTCCTGTCTCTCCTGTCACCCGATCCCTTCTCCTCCTCCTTCTGTCGGATCGGTCATTTCTGAGTTATGGTTCTCTCCTTCCTCCCTCCCACCGGGGTCGTTCCTCTTCTTTCTCACTTCAGGATCAAGTGAACTCACTTTAGAGACACAGGATCGGGGAAAAGTCGAGAAATTAGAAAGTGGAGCCGACAGTATGGGGGCGGGTGAGAAAACAAGCAGAATATACTCCCCTCCCTCATGCGCACTGCACTGTGTGTCTTCCTGTCTGTTTGAATAAGCAAAGGAAGGGCTGAGAAAGAGGAATAACCCCGTTGGAAAGAGAAAGGGAGAAGGAGGAGGTCATAAAAATAATTGAAAATCTTTACATTTTGCGCGGGCAAGAGGGGACGGAATGAGTCTTCTTCGCTCAGGGCTGAGCGGGGCAGCAGAAGCAGAAGGAATCTCCGCTATTTCCTTCGCCGCCGCCGATGAGCGAAAGAGAGAGTTAACCGGCGGGCCGAGGAGAGGAGGCCATAAGACAAAACCCCACCTTAACCAACTTGCAATTGTCTATAGCTGAAGCGCAAGTTTCAGTTTGTGTGCATTCGGGTCACTCAGTTTGGCCAGTTTCTTCTTCGATCACAGTAGCTAGTCCATATTTTTTCTGGGGAATGTTTTCCCGTTGCACTGCTGTCGACCGAGACGAAGACTTGAATATTCCCATACAAACAAACTCCGTGAGAAATACTGCTGTTTGCTTAAGAAACTAATCGGCATTTTTGCACCCTCTTGGTAAAGGAGGGCTTGAAACTTCGGGTGACAGAATCGTGCCTTTACGCACTAGTATGTTCATTACAAAATTTCCTTTGATCCGTGTTTGCAGACACGAATTACCCAAAGCGTGGATGATACCTTGGATCAATAGATCGCTTGCACAGAATGCCTATTGTCTATGATAATTCTCGTTCCCACCCAGCAACACATAGCAGGCCTTGGTTACCTCTCTCGCCTTCTTCTTTCTTTTGCGGAAATGCCTACTTTTCTGCGAAAACTATCCTCAGCTGCACGATGCTGCTGCTGTCAAGAAAAGGGAGGGAGAAAAACATTTTTGCGGTCTAGACGACACAAGGACGGAGAAAGAGAAAGGCGGAGAGTTATTGCCAGCGACGACGGCGCCACAGTGTCCTACTGCATGAAATAGAATTGACCTGTAATTTGGGCTATATAAAAAGACAAATGTTATAGGGACAGAAATCTTTTTCTTCGATAGCTGTCTATCCACCAGTCATTTGCCTGCACTGATGTGGCGAAACAAGAATGCTGTTCTTTATCTGGCGGATAAAACCTCCCTCACAATTTTGACCCACTGCAAATGATAATCTGGGCGATATGGGTCACCGAAATTGTGGAAAAGATCAGATCTCCCGACAAGAAGGGGGAGACGGTCTGCGGCGGTGGTCCATAAAGGGAGGGAAATGGCACCATTAGCACGTACTACTTGCTATTTTAACGGCGCTGTAAAACGCATATTTGAGCCGCAATAACAGCCCCCGAAAATTGCACATATATGTCAGGAAGGAATTTGCAAAAAAGGAAAAGAGGGGAAGGAAGGGCAAAATTCGCGCTTCCCTGAAAAGGGAGACAGACTGAGGGCTGGTATCAAGTGACACGAGAAAAAGAAATAAATGTTAAAAATCAGAGTCGGCTGGTTTTACGAGGCAAGGAGACCATTCCAATAGCTCCTCGTATCTCTTTCCCGGCTCTTCCCTTTCCTCTTTGTGGTCGAAATGGACCGAACAATCGATGCGAGTAAGTGTGAAAGCTATCTCGACGGCGTTGTTTTAGCGGCCATGATACAGCCATTCTATTCCTCTCCCCTCACGATATCTTTATGCAATCCGTCGTTCGTTCGCTCTTTCTCCCTCCTATCTTTCTCCCTTCTTCTGTTTTCGCTTCGTTATTCGTGCCACCAGACCGTAAGTGAAGCGAGGAGGGAAAGAGGGAGGAGGGGAGGGGGATCCCGACTTGGCGTGGTGATTGGACGAACGAACGAACGAACGAACGCTTGCTGACTCCCTCCCCTCCCCTCCCTTGCCAGCGGGGTTCGAGGGAGGAAGGGAGAGAGAAGAAGGGAGGGTAGCGTCGAGCGTCGTCCCGTCCCTCTTACACGTACAGGACTGTGGAACGGAAGGAGAAGCTGTCTGGGATGGATTCACCAAAGTTGAACAAGAACTAACTGCAACTGCAATTGAGCAAAAGGGCTTCAAAAAGCTCCCACATGCGTTTTCTCAGTGAGCTTGTTGGCGAATCCGCCTCTCCCCTCTTTTCTTGCTCCGTGGGGTGGCGGGCGCCGGCACCGGCACAATCCCCCTCCCCTCCCTCCCTCCACCCTCTGTCTCTCTCTCTCTTCGGACGCCTCCTCCTCCTCCAACTCTTCTTCTTCCTCCCCTATCCGCAGTCAGCAAACTTTGCCCCCTTCCCTCTCTTTCCTATCTGGGTAGCGGCGAACAGCGGGCAATAATGGCTTCTCCCTCTTCTTCCCCAAATGCTGGGCGGCGTAGCAGAAGGGTGGGAGAAGACTCAGAGGGGGTTGGAGGGAAGGAGGGGGAAAGAGGCATTGTGCGGTGGCTACATGGGGAAGGAGGGAAGAGGGTATTTTTCGGCAGAGAGAAAGAGACGAACTGCTGTGTACCCCCCTTCCCTTTACACAGCCAGAAGGCGAGAGAGAGAGAGAGAGAGAGAAGTGACTGAGTGACTCCCCCCCCTCTTTCCAGCTTGGTTTGCTTCCCCCTTCTTTCGAACTGAGCGTGCGTGCGTGACTCAGAGTCTTAACCCTCTCTCTCTCCCTCTTGCCAACAACCGCCGTGGCTGACAGTGTTGGGACGCTCAAGGCAAAAAAGAACGCTGGTTGGGTTGGTTGGTTCGTGTATGTAGCAGTTCAACAAAAAAGAGGAGAGGAGCCCCAACAATAGCTTCATCAATGTTGTGTTTTGGGACCCCCTCCCTCCCATCCCCCTCTCTCCCTTCGCCGCTAACGGACTCAGTAATTGCCATGGAGAGAGAGAGGAGAAAGGAGAGTGCTTTCGAAAAGCCGCCGCTTGCGTCTGTCCATTCGTTGTTCGTTCGGCGGCTTCTATTTTCTTACCGTCTGTTCCTCTCCTTCCTTCTCTGGAGAGGGAGGGAGGGGAGCAGCCACCATGGCAAAATGCGTTCCTCCTCCTCCTCCTCTATTTCTGGCTTGCTTGCGAAGCTGCTTCGTTCGACCACAATGGATGATTTTTGGCTCCGCCCGCGCAATTCTTCTCTCTCTCCCGACCAAACACACTCTCGGTTTCCCCCCTTTGTTCTGACGTGTACTGTGTGTGCGTCGTATCCACTACATACGTACATAAGTGTGCGTGTGAGTGCATATTTTTCTTCCTGCCGCCTTCCAGCCGGAAAAAAACCGTCCGAGTCTATTTTCTTTTCCCCCTCCCTCTCCGTCATTATCCTTGAGTGCCAATAAAAGTTTTTTGCTCTTTGCGTCCCACCTTCTTTTTCTCATCTTCTTTGCTGAGTCTTTGACGGACGGACGCGCCCTACGGTACAAACATGCAAACCCTCTTTGACTCAATAGCAAGAGGAGACCTCTTAGCTCATCCTACATAAGATGAGTTTGTAACTCTACTTTTTATCTTGCGTTTCAGGCGGTACGCACCTCTTCACCGGCGCCAGCGGTCTCCGCCGCCGCGGCCGGCAGACCTACACCCGCTACCAGACGCTGGAGCTGGAGAAGGAGTTCCACACGAACCACTACCTCACGCGGCGGCGGCGGATAGAGATGGCGCACCAGCTCTGCCTGACAGAGCGCCAGATCAAGATCTGGTTCCAAAACAGGAGGATGAAGCTCAAGAAGGAGATCCAGGCCATCAAGGAGCTGAATGAGCAGGAGAAGCAGGCTCAGGCGGCCAAGGCGGCGGCCGTCATGCAGCAGCAGCAGCACGACGGGCACCACTAGAGGACGAGAGGTCAACATGGAGCACTGGAGGAGACCCCTCATCCCCTCCTCTTCTCTTCCTCGCGTCCTCCTCCTTCTACTACTCCATCCTCGATCACCGCCTACTCCACCACCGTCGGAAGGTACTGTCATCATCGTCGCCGCCGATCAGAGGCGACTCTAAAGCAGCGCTCGCCTCACTCAAAAACACCTCCGCTACATGTAGCCCCCACACTTTGGCAGAGGAATCTTCTTTGGGCGGCGGCAACGGCGGCGGCGAAGGGACGGTTTCGGAGAGGAATGGACGCTGTTTCATAGCCCCCAAAGAAACTTTATTGATTGCTCGCAGCCCAATGTACTACTGCTACTACAACTTGTCGACCTGTCTCCGCCCCTCCCACAACGACTGTTTGAAAACTATACGTAATGACGAGAAGGGGCCTCCTTTCCTTGCCTACCTGAAGGCCGAAAAAACTACGTAAAAACTACAGAAATATGACAAACTTTGCGAAACGAATCCGAACCTGTACAAAAACAATAGCACCCATCTCGCCCGTGGTTTGAAAGAAATTGGAAATAACCTCTGGCACCTTTTCTTCCCCCGTGTCCCCACTAGTCAAAGAGAAAAACCGTAATAGTAAGCGTAGTGGTCCCTCCAAATTCATCTCACCGCAAATTTTCCGTCTCTTTTCCTGTTCCAGTAATATAAGTAGACAAAAACAGAGTAGGCTGTCCGTCTTTATTCCACAGTATTTTTGCAGCAGGCGGCCTCCTTTTCGAAAAACATCCAGTGCAAAGCAAAATTTGACATGCGCAAGAAGAAAGTAACGAAAAAATAGTCTGATTTTTCTCGAAAAAGAGAGTGTAACCGCAAACTGGGCAGGAGAGAACAAAATGCGGGCTCTGACGGGACACAATTTCAAAAAAGTGAGGGCGACAGAATGGCTCCCCTTCTCTTGACACCGCGATGTTGAGATTTTCTCTTTTGTTTTTTCCCCTCCGTCCTCAACTTTTCTCCTCCCCCCTTGTGTAAAACCGCATTGTTGCAGAAATAAACGCTTGGTTAAGTTTCCCGGCGAGATCTACAATCCCCGCCTCTTTTTCTTTTTTCCTTTCTTTTCGTTCGTTCGTTCCGTTACAAGCTCGACCGAAGACTTGTCTCCCCCGACTCCGTCCCCGCCGTCCGCCGAAGCCGCCGCCGCCGTCCCAGGAAATATGCCAACTGCAGAACATGCGCCTCCGAAAATGCAAAACTCAGGGGGTCTGACGTCATGTGCAGGTGGTGTTTTTGTTTGCGAAGCCAAGCGCTGTTTTCGAGAACGCTCTCTACAGTATATTCCTATCTACTGTACATGTGTTTTTTCGTCCCTGTCTCCCGAAGTACCCAGTTCTGAGTTTTACTCTTTTAAGCCCCCAAAGTCCGGGCTGGCCCAATGATGAAAATAGGCCTGATTTTTGGCGCCAGTGGGGCTTCAACCCCCTTCTCCCATTTCTTTCTTGCAACTAATTGGCATGGTTACAAAAACGAGAGGGAATATCGGACTAGTTTTCTTCACCTACGCCAAAAAAACTACCTCTAAAACCAGAAGATATCTTGGACGTGAGGTACGTAGTTGGTACAGAGAATGGGGAGGGCATTTAAAAAATTACACGTTGCATTCTTGAATGGTCCATAAAAGAAAACGCCGAACAAGTAAGATGGCTTTTCTCCCCGCCCTTTTCGAAAGAACCTTGTTCTCGACGTAAGGAACATGTAGCAAGTAAATTTCAAAATGCAAACAGGGTATGCAATATAAAGGGCAAGTTTTCCGACATGTGTTGACAAACACCTCGAAAGTTTCTTACTAAAATCGTTCTCTTTTCCCGGCTATATCCTTTTGTTCAAGAACCGGCATTCGGCCGATCGAGCTGCTTGTTCCCCTCCTCCTTTTTCGCTACCAATGCATAACTGAGAAAGAGGAAGAAAAGGGAGAGGGAAAGGGCGAGAGAAAGAAGATATCTCCCCCCCCCCCCTTTCTTCTCCCCCTTCGGTCGAGGAGGTGTTATCGGATACTCTTAAGGAGCGGGGAGAAAAAATATGCGTGACTAGCTTTTGAAATTGTCGGAGATATCAAAGGATTTTCGCAAGGGGAAGGGAAACCTCTGCCTGCTGCGCTGGCTGCACCCGAGACATTAAGCCAAAGTTGTTGAGTTTAACAGGGCGGCAAAGAGAGGGGAGGGAAAAGGAGAAAGAAGGCTTCTCTTCTTCCCTGTCTATACGAACACGTACACAGGGAAAGACAGCGGGCGGCAAAAGCGGAGTCTCCCAAGGGGGAGAGAAAACACACTAGTACTCAGAGAACAGTTCTAATCAATGGAGAAATGGAGAAAGATAATTAATAGGTATCGAAAAAGGGCCTGGATCAATAAGCACAATTCCACGGCGAAGCTTTCTGCTTCTCATTTGAAAAGATTTGAAAAGATGCCCGTTCTAAAGTATTCTTCCTTGACACACATGTGAGTGTTGCAATACTTACAGTAAACAACAAATATTTCCTCCAGAACCATAGTTGGCACCTTCCCCACTAGTGTCGGGAAAGATATTACAGCGCTCACAGAAAAAAATCTGCTTTCAGCACACGCAAAAAGCAAATTAAAGTATATTTCACGTATTTATTGGACTGGAACTGTGTTGAGTTGCTGGCTCACCCGTTGCCATCAAATACTACGGACACCAACGACTAGGTGTTCTTCTAAGCCTCTAAATTGTGATGGTGTCTTCTACAGAAACCCAACAGTCTTGAACTAAAAACTTTGTAGTTGATGGACCAGTTTTCTCCCCCCAATTGAAATGCCCTACTTGAATGGAAAATTTATCATTCAACTGCAGGCTCTCGCTATTCGTCATAAGAACTCCAAGGAGGAATGTGTCCCAATTTGTGGATTACTAGCGACAGTCTCTTCTTGTGTCGGCACAAGTGTTACTTAACTGCCTATAAACTAGCGGAATGTGCATTTCACTGGGGATGTAAAACTTGTGTCGACGGCGGCGATGGCGCAGACGGGAAGGATGAGATGGGTGGGGAATAGTTCTTTTTTATTGGGCCACAAATCTGATTGGACGAAAGGGGGCGACTAGTCTTCGCGGAGCAACTGAGCATGCGCAGTGCGACCTTCTCCTGAGCTCGGTCCGTGGCCGCGAGCGCGCTCTCCAGCCTCCGCGCGCGCTCCCTTTTGAGCAGCGGAGGAATCCGGGGGAACTACTTTCATAATGGCGTCGTAACTAACTTTTTATGGTTTGTTTTGGTCCCGAAAGTGCACGACCGAAAAAAGCTCTTTCTTTTCTCTTTCTCGCCCACTTCCAAGGCAGTAAAAGGGAGGAAAAGAGGGAGGGGGGTATCTGCCCTGCCTTCCCCCCCTCTTTTTCGACCCCCTCCCTCTCATGACACTGAAATGTTTATTTGAATGTCTCAATTTTTGGTGGGCTGTGGGTGAGGGAAGAAGAAGAGAGTCATAAAAGCTTGCAAGTTCGATCCCAGTCAATGCAGCGAGGAGAGAGGGAACGGCCAAAGAAGAAAGGGTGTTTTTTAGCCCTTTTGTGGCTTGTCTGTTGCAAAAGAGATCCCATCCTTCTGGCACTCCATTTTTTCCCTGTCGGAATTTCTTGGAAACAGCGAGCAGTGGAGATATGCAGCCGGAGGAAAACCAGGGTTCCTCTGTCCAAACCCCTTCCTTCCTCCGATTGCCATGGGTGGCCGCTACAGCGTGCCAGCCAGCCAGGCTAACTAAGGAGCTTCCCTACGTATGAACGGCATGCATGTAGACTGTAAGTGTGAGGGGGGGACGGGCTTGTGAGCTAGATAGCCCGATTCCCCCCCCCCGCGGTGGTGTGCCATGGTGCCCTCTGCCGCAGAATAGGACGCGTGACGAATAATGACTCCTAGCTCCGCTTTTCGGCCGGCGGCGCCCGCGCCGCC
>JAAUYJ010073283.1_pt1 | contig 16376 bp, 14 predicted proteins | sample 7278031 | NCBI WGS metagenome assembly JAAUYJ01 (sample SAMN14350222, study PRJNA611818) | marine sediment metagenome | isolation source: surface marine sediment (1.8m) | place: French Polynesia: Moorea | collected 2018-08 | reverse complement strand
TTCCCTTCGGACGGAGGGGGAGAGGAGAGAAGGGACAGTCGGCGGGCGGCCTCCATCGCAGCCACAGCAGTTGCCCCTCCCTCTCTCCGTCCGTCCCCTGGTATTCTCCCTTCCTCTCTCCCCTCCCACGCCACAGACCGACCGACCGGGGCTCTCCCTCTCACTCCATGTACACTCCTCCTCCTCCGAGAGAGAGAAAGGAGAGAGGCGAGAGTGCTCCAAAGGAGCCCGCACCCCGCTCTGGACGGAAGAAGAAAGTGGAGGAAGAAGAAGGGCCGTCAGTCCTTCCTTCCTTCCGCAAAAGAAGTCTTCCCCCACTCCCTCTGACAGCAGTTTTCGAAGGCCGCCGCCGTCTACTGCTGGAGAGTAAGAAGAGGACCATTTTCTCTCGCTCTCCTGCTGCCACCGTTGGCCCGACCAAGCGCGCCACTTCCTGCCCCGTCCGCTCAGCTTATCTCCCCTCGGAGCCCCAGACTGTCTCTACAACACGAGGAAGGGTCTAAAGAGCCATGCCTTCCCCTTTCCCCCCTCCGTCTTGGGAACCAGCACTGGAGGGATCGAGGGAAGGAAGGCGGACGGTGCAGCCCCCTATCTTTTTCTCGTGCTGCAGAGTACGGGGAGGGCCCTAACTATAGGAGGGATTCATTTGTAGCCCTATCCATGCACCATTGCTGTACACGTTTTTACTACTATGTGGTTTTGTGCCCAGGGCACTGACTAAAATTATATTTTACTGCACGTATGCAATGGGTAGAGAGCAGAACCACTCGAGACCTTCTTAAGTCCTGCTGCTCCTCCCCCTCCTCCTCCCCATTTCAGGTATCCGCCTCACTTTCGTACATGTAGGAATATGGTTCAGGACAGCAGGAAAGGTGCGTTTGCGAAGGAGGAGAAAGCCGCCGCCTTCCATTCGGGTCGAGAAAGGCAGCAATTCCTTCCCCTTTCGCTCGTCCTATAGAGGTTTTCCTCCTCCTCCTCCAAAGGCAGCAGCAAACTTTTGGACCGCTTGGCTCCACCAAGGGGCAAAGGAAGGAGGAGAGGAGCCGCCAAATCGTATTGATTGTTAGAAAGGGGGGCCTTCTTCAGTGCTTTCTCCTCCTCCTCTTGGTTTCAGGGTTGCTTTCTAGGCTGAGGCGATTCCCACACACCCTCTCTCTCTCTCTTTCTCTCGTCCTTGTTGCCTTTTCCTCATAGGTTTTCCCTCCTCCTCCTCTCTCTCCATTTCCTCTTCTCGTACCTTTCCTATTCGGGGCAGGACCCCTCCTTCCCCCGCGCGCTCGCTCTAACAAGCAAAAGAGAAGTTTGATTTTTGACTGCTGCCTCGTTTCTTCGTCTCGCTCTCTGCTGCTGCTCCAGGCGGCGGCGGCGGCGGCGGCGGGTGTGTGGATGGGCCTGAGACGGTCTCTCACGTCCGACCGCCGCCCTGCCATCCATCCATCCCATTTCCCTCTTCCCTTTTCCTCCTCCTCCGTCCTTCACCTCTTCCTCTATTGGTTTCCCTTCTTCCTCTTCTAGTCTCGGAAGAAGAACAAGAAGTTCTCTTTCCTCTTTCGTGGGAATTTTCTCCTCCTCCTCTTCTCTTCTTTCGGCCCATCGCTCCTTTTTGAGGGGGGGCGGGGTGTATCGCGCCTCCTCCGCCGCAGTAACATTCTTTTGCATGCGCGGGGGTATCTCTCCCCTCCTCCCCTCCTCTCTCCTTTTCTTTAGTTTATGTCTCTCTTTCCCTCATCTTTTTCTTTGCCCCGTGTGTTTTGGCGCGGCGGCGGAGGAGGAGGAGGAAGAGGACGAGGAGGAGGAGGCCTCTTTCGCGGCTGCCCAAGGATCCCCCCTTTTGCTTGCTGGGAGACCTCCCTCCTCCTCCCTTCCCTGGGAGCCTGGAGGCGAGGAACAAGAAAAAAAGGCTCCTTCCTCCAACGAGATGGGGGACGGCGTCTTTGGTGCCTCCCTCGCTTTCCTCCTCCGCCGCCGCAGTCTCACTTCGCCTCCCTCCGCCCGATCCTCCGCAACCAGCATCTTCCCCCCTCCCTCCCTCCGAGGCGGGAAAAAGAAGAGAAAGTTCTTCAACCCCTTCCTTCGTTCCTCCTCCAAGGAGGAGGGAGCGAGATCTCAGTTTCACGCGCCTGCGAATTAGGATCTCACTTCTTTTTTCACCTGCTGTAGGAGGGTCGGTCGGGGACTCGTGGTCTTGAAGACCCACCAGTTGTGTTTTTTTATTCGCATGGGGTCACGATGAGGGCTAATTGCAAGAAAGGGACATTTGGACTTCAAAAGTCAGCTATTTCGACGTCTCCCTTAATAAGCCAGTATGAGACCTTTTCTGTTTCCATGAATGAATCCTTGGTGAACAAACACCGACCTTGTTTCTTTCCTTTTTTCAGTCTCCTTTTCCTGCGACATGCATATGAAGTAGGGGGGAGGAGGAGAGGGAAAAGAACTTGGAGGAGAAAGAGAGATAGAGACGACTCCTCCCTCCTCCTCCTTTTCCTCCCTCTCCCTTTTGTTCATGCCAAGGACCGAACAGAGTCGCAGATAGAATTTTTAACAGCTTTTTTTGTCTTTGTCTCTCCTCCCTCCCGGCTTCTTGTTCTGTACAATTCCCTCTCCCAGATTAAAGACTCAATTCCTCGCTTTGGTTGGTGCAAGGGAGGCAGGATGTGGAGTTTTGGCGAGGGTAAACTTGGGAGGGGAGAAGAACTCAGCCAATTCTAAATTATCTCGTCTGAAATTTTGCACGGCAGTCATGTTCTTGTCTCATACATCTCTGCGCTGCAAGGACTGCTATTTTTTGTGTGCGGAGAATGACAGGGGAAGTACGTAGTTGGTCTAGGTGGCTAAAAAAGGTGATGTACGGTGCTGCGTACGTAGGTGCAAAATCCCCTTCGTCCCCCTTTGCACAGTGCTGAGGGACCATTCATGGCGGCTCCTCCGCGAAAGTGGCTCCAGACACGCGACGAGGGAATTGAGCAGAGGGGGGGAGGGAGGACACTCGCTCAACAACGCGCCAGAGAAGAGGGGAATGGTGGTGGCACAACGTGGTGCTGTATGCGCGGAGGAGTAGGAGGCAAAACTCATCGGCTTAAGCGGAGGAGGACTGAGGGGAATCGCAGCACAGCACGGAAATGAGAAACCTCTTGGCGGAAATGCTGGAAAGCCTCGTCAGTCAACAATAGGCGCAAAAAGTTTGGGTTTCTTTCCTGTTGCCTCGCGAACCAATGCGGTAAAAGAAAAGGTGCGACTTTGACGGTTGCTCACTCTCTGTCACCAAAAAAAGGGTCGGAGGATTAATGTGTCCCCCTCCGCCTGCGGATCCCTGTCGCCTTTCGTCATGAGCCGACACAGCCAGCGGCGACTTTTGTTTTAGCGGGAAAAAGGGTTGGAGGGAGGAGGCTTTCTCCCACCCTAGGAAAGTACTCGTGCATGTATTGTAGCAGTGCCGCCTTTTCTCTCGCCTATAGCGAGGTTCGCACTTTTTCTAGCTGGCGTCGGAGGAGGTGAAAAAAAAGTACTGTAGTAGCCGTGTCGGCTTTGCTTCCGACGACGGAGACGTTTCGTAGTAGTAGCGGCAGAAAACTCGGTTAATTAGCTTTCTTTTCTTCCTTTTCCCTCTTCCTCTTCCTCAGTCATTTATCTTGGCCTCGGGGGGAGGAGGAAGAGGGGGGGGGAGAACTGTCAGGAGACGGCAGAAGAAAGTGAGGCGGGCGGAGACACAGAGCGGAAAGGGGGAGAAATCAATCAAAAAGATAGTCCCAAAAATCCCCGCATCATAAATAAAAAAACCCTGGTGGCGGCCGCAAAGGTGGGGTGAAAAGGCGTCGACGGAGGAGGGGGGGGGGGTGTTGGGGAGTTAGCAGTTGCTCCCTTCTTCATCAGCATGGTATTTCGTAATTTACAACTAAAATATGGACCCGATCAAGAGTTTGTCGCACAGCATAAACGAGAAATGGGGGAATGCCCCCTTTGGGTTTGAAATTCGGGATCCCTCCTCCCTTTCTTCCGTTCCCCTCCTCCTCCCTGGCTTTGATCGCGTGCCATCGTGCGTATGCATGTTGAGCAGTTCCTGTTGCATGCATTTGCGTCGCACGATATCCTCCTCCCCAGCGCAATTTCCATCAAACTATGCGTGCAAACAGGAACCGCCGGGCTGCTCACTGGGTCGATCGCCCTAATGGGCACCACGACGTGAAGTAGTGTACAATATGCAGTGTGTTCGTCACGGAACTTTTTCCCTGCTTCCCTTCATTCCGCGTTCGCCATCCGCGGGCGCCACCAGATTATTTTGAGCGGCGCCGTTGGTATGCTTGGCGGCGTACGAGGCGACCCCCGTGGTTGGATGGAGGAAGAAGGTTGGAGGAGTTGGAGGCCGAGCGAAAAGGAGGAGCGGGCCAGGAAATGAGGAGGAGGGACTTTGCTTTCAAGGACGGGGAAAGCAAAATGCGAAGCGAAAAGGGTAAGAAGGGGAGCGAGGCGGCGGCAACATCATAGCAGCGCAGCGCGGGTGGCAGCTACAGGAAGTCATTTCTTTCAAAAGGAAGAAGGGTCTCTCCTCTTTTTCGGCTCAAAGGCGAGGAGGATTCAGAAAGTGAAAGGGGACGGGAAAGTACAGCACGGAATCCGTGTCCTGAGACGACAGTGGAATGCCCGCGACGGGTGAGGACGCTTTCCCCCCCAATTGTCCTCTTGTCCCTGCCGCTAAAAGCTTCACGAGAGCAAGAAGAAAGGCTTGACTCATGCCATATCATTCCAGCTCCTCGGGTACCAGACATAGACTTGTCAAAGTGTTTCTTCCTCTGTGCCGCCCTTGGCGCCATGTGACAACCCTGCTGCTTTGCACACGCACAGTAGTCCTATTCCTGGGCAAGCTTGACTGTGTAGCAACCCACGGAATTGCCTCTGATCCTCTTTCGGGACGGGACTTAATCCCCTAACAAGGCATGGGGCGGAGGAAGGGGGGAGGCAAAGCCGCCGCAGAGCGAACAGTGCTGCCCCGTCCGTACAACATACTACACTCTTACTTCGAGAGAGAGGAGGGCCTTAGAGAAACACGTCCTCTTTCACCAAAAGGCCTCATAGTAGCCCAGACAAGCACAATTTGTTCCCCCATACAACATCTCCAACGTACGTATGCGGTGATTGTGAGCCTCGAAAACCCCATTTTTATCGCCTCCCTCTCTCCCTCCCTCCGCCCTGAGGCTGTTTGCCTGTTTCCCCCCTTTGCCGCAACTCGAAGGAAAAAGGGAAGTGAGGGGAGGGGAGGGGAGGCCACGTAAAAGCCTCGTCAAAAAAGTTGTGTCCGAAACACGAACGGAAAAGTGGGGAAGAGAAGGGAAGGGGGGCATATCACAGGGTAAATCTGGAAGGGAGAGACCGACGACCGAGAAAAGGGAGGAGGAGTTGAAAGAGGAAATTGCCGGCGACGCCACTGCTGTTCACCTCCAGACATACACAGCCACACACACAGCCACACTCGCCCTCTTCCTCCTCGCTCCCGAGGCTACAAGGGGAGGAAGGCGGCGTTTTGAATCCCCCCCATCTTTCCCTCCCTCCAGTGCTCAAAGTTTCAAAGCCCCCTCCTTCCTTCCTTTGCCTCTTCTCTCTTCTTTCTTCAACTTCTTAACTCCCCTCATACTTTTCGAAATTCGATGTATGGGGAGGGAAGAAGAAAGGGAGACGGAGAAAGTTATGCAGTAAAATTCTTGACGGAGGGCAAGAGGTCTTCCTCCCCACCGCCTACCACTCTCTTCCCAAATCGGAAACCTCAAATAGGGCTCAAATACACGGCATTCTCGCGCTAGCTTGAAGAAGGGAGTGACGACGGGCGATCGGGGGGCGAAACGCCGATGCCGCATGATGCCATGAATAATCCATCTGTCGATCTGCGTCCATCATTCCTCCCTTGGCGGCCAAGGGGCGACAACGTGTGAGACTGCTCTTCCTCCCTTGAGATGTTCCCTCAATGCTTCGTAGGGGGGAGAAGGAGGAAGGGCCCCTGCGCGTCTCTAGAGTCCCCAGGGCCCTCCGTCCTAGCTCCTCTTCCCCTCTCGCTGGTGGGAGAAATAAATAACCAAGCTGGGTCGGGAGACGAACGAAAGTGCGGCTGAGAATGTTCCTGCTGGTGGTACATGTGGTAGTCCGTGGGGTGGGCGGGCGTGCCATACATGTACCACGTACGTATGTGTGTGTGTGGGGAGACTGTGCAGCCACAGCCGCCAAGCAATGAAGGAGAAAACGAAGGGAAAGGAAGAGGGATGAGGAGAGAATGGATGGAAGAAGAAGAAGAAGGAAGAGATCTTCTTCCTCCTCTTTTCCCTGACAGCCGAGCCAGAGAAGAAGAAGAAGATGTGTGTAACACAGCCTCGCGGCGGTGGTCGTAGGGAGGGAAAAGGGAAGGAGGATTTCCTGTTCCTCCTTTTCTGACTGAGGCATCTTTTTCTGTCTTTCCAGTCCCGCCTCTTCACACCACCGCGCGGCCCTTTTCCGACCTGTTGGCACTGTACCAGCTTACCTGAGTACTACAGGTAGAAAAGAATAACTAAATGCGGCGAATATTTTTACTTCTTGACTCCTACTGCACCAATTCAAAACTCTGCTCTTCCCTGGCCAAAAAAAGTTTTTCCTCCGGCAAAGAGCTACAGTAGAAAGTGATCAATCTTGCCTTGTATGGAGCATCAGGAAACAAAGTCTGCGGCGCCAAAAACTGTGAAAATTGGCCTGGACAAAAGTTTTTCCGCTGCACGAATGAACGAACGGAACATGACTGCTTTATTAAAGGATGGCCACTGCCGCTGTCTACTCCCCTCCTTCCTTCCTGTGGCCGCCAAGAGTTTTCGTTCAAGAATTAAACAGGAAGGAGGAGGGAGGACTGGGAAGGGAAGACAGGGAAAGAGAGAAAAAAACTTTTCCTGCTTCCTCTCTTTCCCTCAGTCCTCGTTGTGTGTACGGTACATACGCAAGAGATGAGGAGAGGAAGGAGACGTGAAGACTTGCCAAGAGGAAGGAAGGAACTTCCCGCTTTTCGCTGTATTTTCGGTTTTCGGGCGAAAAACCAGTCGTGGAAGCTCCAGAGACCCTCCTGTCTCCGTCGCCGCAGTTTCAATTCTCTCCTCCTGCAACATTCGCCCCTCCCCTCCAAGCCAATCTCTCTTTCTTCTTCCTCCTCCTCCTCCATTCAATTATGCATGCAAAACGGATCGATCCGCCTCAGCGATCGATGGTCGCTCTCCACACCTGCAACACTACTACGGTGCTACTGCCTTTCATTTCGCTGATCCAAGGGAAAAGCAAAGTTCGCCCACCCTTTTTACAGTACAAGTACAAGCAAGCTCTCTATTACTATAATCGAGCAAAGGATTTTTTTCTAAAAGTCCCCTCATCGGATTTCCCCTGCTCTAGATTTTGTTCTCCCTGTTTTCTGCACAGCAAGTAAAACTGTGCCATTCGAGGTACTGGAGGCGGGAAGAGGGCTTTTACTGTATCGCGCGATTAAATATTAAGGAAGGAGGAAGGGTGTTGAATGGACTAGGGCAACTCTTAGCGGACTGCTTCTGCTACTGGAGCAGCTCTAGCTGCTAGTGTAGGTTCATGTCTTCCTGTTCTTTCGTTATCCTTTTCTTTCATGGCTGTTCCCAAGTGCAGATGTGTGCCGAAGTTGGGAGGTTGGTGGCAAGTCTTCAGCGGATTTTTGCACCCGTGACTTCTGTGTTTTCTTCACACACAAAAAACCGATGGGGTGTACAGTACGTAGTTCCATCCATGTGAGAGAGGTGGGAGAAGGCTCCAATTCTTGGTAGGGCTTCTCTTCTTCTTCAAAGACTTCCTTTTTAAAAAAGTAAAACGGCATTCCTTCTTCCTCTCCTTTTTTTCTCGGATCCGGCGCTATGGTAGAAAGAGGAGGAGGAGGGGCTTTGTAGGTTGGCGGAAAAGGAGGAGTAAAAGGCCCTTTTCTTCTTCTCTTCGTTGGCTTCTTCTTCTCCTCCGTTCCATCTTTCGTTGGTTCTCCTCTTCCTCCTTCCCCATATTTCTCTCCTCCTCTTCCTCCTCCGAACGTGCCTGGAATCCTCTTTCCCCCTCCTCCCACCACTCCACTGTATGGGAATGCAATTGGGACCACGGACGGAGCGAGAGACCGTCGACCGACCGTAGTCGGGAAAACGGGCCTCGATCGTCGAGGAGGAGAAGGAGGAGGAGGAGGCCGACTCCGCCGCCGGCCAGAAAGCCTCTTCTTCTCCCTGGCTCGGCCTTCTTCTTCTCCCTCCCACACCAAGTCAGGAAGGGGGACCATCAAATGCAAGGGGGAAGGGGAGTCCCCCCTAAAGACCCTGTTGGTTTTGCCCAGCTGGCTACTACTACTACCTAAATTATGCCGAGAGCTGTAAATATTGAACGAACCCCAACAATCCCCCCCACTGAAATGCTTCAAATGAAAAGACACTCTATTACTACATTAACGTACCTCTGATCTTGTTGGCGAGAATAGATCCCTTGCGTCTCTGTCCCTCTCTGCGCCCCTGTCTCTGCTGCGGGTTCGCCCGCCTCCTCCTCCTCCTCCCAGGTCCAACAGGTCGTCGAACTGCAAGTTTCAAGTTGAAAAGATGAAGCAGTTCATTCTGTGCAGCTTTATCCTTTTTCTCACCAAGTCTCCGCTTCCCCTCCTCGCCGAGGCTGACCTCTCCCTGCTCCTCCTTCGGTGGCCGTGGCCTCCTCCTCCTCCTCCTCCAAGCGGCGGAGATTCGTCGCGGTGCCGAGGAGGGGAGAAGTCCAGGCTGTCGTGGCGACGGCGGAGGCGATCCTGGGCGAAAAGAAGGAAAGAGGAGGGGTCAGTCGGCGAGTGTTGAACGTTGCAGGGAAGGGCACAACGATGGGGGGCAAGATCAAGGATTTTTTTCAAAAAAATCGACGTGGTGTTGTTCAATCTGTGGTACATCATGTGAGGGAACGCTGGAGCCTCCTTGGACGATAGAAAAATATATTTGGCCGCTCTGTTCTGAGGATTTCTGGATGATGCTAGTATAAAGAGTGCGTTGAGGGCAGCAGTAGCAAGCACATATATTGGGTAAGCACGGAGAAACATTTTTCGCACAGCTAAATATGAACTGCATATTGTATACAACGTACAGTGCGTGCGTACGATGTCAGACAGTACCGATGCAAAAGTGTACACACTACATGATAATTGGCAAGTGCAGCAACAGCGGAAAGAGTATAAATACACTAAAACATGCGACACATGACAAGATTCGTTAGACCGGATTTCCCATTGGTATACCAATGGTATGGTCTACTGTAGATGCCGCCACCTTCCGCCTACCAGAAAACTCCTTCTTCCTTGGCTTTCTCTCTTGGAGAAAGCTTTTCCAGCTTCCAAAGAGTGGAATAAGCTAGTGGCGACCTCTACCGGGTAAACAGGGAAAAGGTCTGGAAGTTTCTTCGCTGGAACTTATGACGGGGCACGGAGGGAGAGGGAGGAATGCCGAATCTTGAAGGTGTAGCAAATCAAAGAGAGGTGTGTGCTCTTGATTCTTTTCCGCTACAGAAATATAATCCAGAGAAATTACGTAGAGTGAGCTTGGTTTGGTTTGGAGCAATATCCAGCCTTGTCCTCCTAGTATCCCCCATTCCCTTATTCCCCTCGTCTAGAAAACGGAAGAAATGGGAGAAGATCGTTTGGTGGCGTTGGTCTCCCCTTCCTCCTCCTCCTCCGCTGCGGAAGGAAGCAAAGAAGGGAAAGTGCTCTTCCTCCTCCGCTTACTTAGTAAGTAGATGAGAAAGGAGGAGGAGGGGAATGAGAAGAAGAAGCGAACGAAGATGGCGAATGGGACTCTTCTTCATTAAATTAAGCCGTAATATGGCCCCGGGGGAGGGGAACAAGCGGGAAGGGGGAAGTGGGGGAGAGGAGGAGGGAGCTGCTGGGAGATATGGTTTGGCTTTGGCTGAGCCTAAGGCTGGGTGGGATCGAGGGAAAAGGGAGGAAAAGGGATCTTGGACGAAGGAGGAAAACTTGTTCGCTCCTCCTGAGGGAGAGGGAGAGGGACCAACTTTGTTTCGCCATGGAGGGGGAGCGATTTTAAGCGCGGAAGCATACGTACTCAAGGTCAACAATCAAGAGGGAGGTGTGTCGGTATATGTGGGGAGAATGTGCAGTTTTACACCGATGGGGGTGCGCCAAGTCAACACCGAGAAAACAACGTTGGGGAAGTGAGGATTCCCACGAGATGTGGACCATGTATATATCATCTCTGTGTGGCCGGAGAGACGTCGTTTCATTTCACCATGGCTTTAACGGAGGGGGGATAGGAAGCAACAACGATATTCAACACATATGAGGGGGGTCGGATGGTGTGCTGGAAAGCGCGCAAGAAGATTGTGGTTTCATTTGGTCGTGTGCGTTTGCTGTAGGGGAGTGTGCCTTGAGGGGATCGAGGGGGAGAAGGGGTGAACGGGGAAGAAATATTCACGGTGGTGTGACGGCGATGGGAGGAGGAGACACTCAACCAACAAAGCCATCCATCCATTTTCCATCGAGAGGCAGTGATGGAGCCACAACGACCAACGAAGACGACCTCCATGGACCGCCACCAACCTGGAGAGATTCTCCTCCGCCTCCGCCTCCGCCTCCTGCCCACGTTCCCTCCTGCGGTGCCAGACCTGCTCCTCCTCCTCCTCCTCCTGGGTTGCCCGGGTATTGCTGGCAGGGGTTGTTGCTGCCCATTGCGTCCACCGGGGCAGTCGGTATAAACGTTGGGTTCTCGAAGAGCGGCTGCTGTTGCTGCTGCTCAGGGTAAGGCGCCATTTCCATGACAGGCTGGAATTGTTGCTGCTGCTGCTGCTGCTGCTGCTGAGGATGGCACTCGGGCATGAGTTGAGGAGGAATCGAGGGCTGTACGAAGTGTTGTTGCTGCAACTCCATCTGCTCCTGTGGCGGCTGCGGTGACTGAGTGTCGAAGCTTGCGGTGAGCCACCCTGGGAAGAGCGAGGCCGCCCTCTTCCGGAGGGTCATGGGCGCTGTGGCGGCTGCGGCCGAGCTGGAGACTGAGGCCGGCGTCGACGTCTCAGAACAGCCGCCGCCCATGGGGTTGTTGTAGGTGTTGCTTCTTGAGTAGTTGTGCATCCTAGAGGAGAATGTGGTGGATGGTGCTGCGACGGAGGCCCTCCTGGAGGGAGGGCGGCGCTCAGGCTCTAGCTGCAGTAGCTCCTCCGCCTTTGCCGTCCACGGCGGAGGAGTGGGGACCCGCTCCTCCTCTTCTTGGTGGTGGTGGGGGTCGATGCTAAGGCGTCGCCGAGGCTCATTCTGACCAATGATTCCAAATCCCGGCGGGGTTTGAGGAGATCCGCCCATGGAGGGATAGTTGAGAGGAGACAAAGCCCTTTGGTGTTGGAGGGAGACTGGACTTTCTCCGTGGCTCCGAACGTCTTCCTCGTCTTCCTCCCCCTCCTCCTTGAAGGCCACGACTCTAGGCTGAACCTGAGGCAAGGGCTGCTGCTGGGTGTCGGCTCCTGCTGCCGCCTCTCCGATCTGAGGCAATGCCGCCGCCGTTGCCCCCGTTGCCGACGGCGTCGGGGGATAGAGCCTCACCATCGGACTGCTGTGGCGGCGGAGGGAAGAGCGGGAAGGGACGGACAAGGACGAAGTTGACGCTGCCGACGCTGTTGTTGAAGAGGGGGGAGGCTCCTGCTGTTGTATTCTGTGGGGGTTTCCCGCTGGCGCCGCCACAGACCTCCTCCTGCTCCCGGCCGCCGCCGCCGCCGCCGCGGCCGCGGAGGAGGGCGCCCCGGGAAAGAGTGACCTGGCCCGCGTCTGTTGGGCGAGCAGGATCGAGGCATTTTATACAACGTAGCATCAAGGGTCAGAAGTGCTCGACGTTCGTTGGTGGAGGGTGAGGAAACAGTATTCGTACAAAGTCGCCACCGACGTGAACCAGAACTACTCCCCGGTAATAATGACGACACATCAGCCCTGCTGTCTGCCCGTGTGGATGCTAACATGAACAAGGGGCATTCGCTGGTAGATGCGAATAAGGATAGTGCCCATAGCAAGTAAAGGGATTAATTCAGGAGGAGAAAAATATCGTACTTTGTCTTGTCAAGTACAGTACAGCTTCTGTCAGTAGTTGTTTGAGAAGGGGACGAGCCCAGCCCTCAATTGCAGCCACGCATGGGCGCCGAATTTTTCAAAGGAAGGGAACACAAACATTGTGACCCTAAAACTGTGTTCTTCGTGAAAAGTGAAAAAAGGGGGAGAGAGGGGGGAAATGTAAAAAAATCCCACATCTAACATATTCGGAATATTTTTGTTGAAGGCTGGAATTTTAACTTTTTGACCCTTCGACTAGAATAGTTTTTTGCCTCAGATGGAGCATCTCCGATACCCATGTATGACTGCAACGTGAAAGTGGCTTTTCTCCGCCCTGTCTAAGTCAGCACGGTTCAAGGGATCAAAAGTTTGCAGATTTACAAAGTCTTGTCTCTTCTTTCTTTGGCAAATATGTGGTTGATATGTTCAAGTGCAGGCAGTTGGTGTATGTGATGGAGGAGCGGACTTTTGAGTCAAAGCTTTTTCCTATTGAAGTAGTCATTTCGTTTGAGCAAACAAAATAGGCGACAAAGCTGTCTCTTTGTCAACGAGAAGGAGGTGTGTGAGATAAACCACTAAGGCGCTACCGGTATAATAAACGACGTACCACGTTTGACTACAAAGTAGCAGCAGAACGGCTAATAATTGCAGCAGTTCCAAATACTGTAATATAAGAAAAGCATTCCTGCAGGCTGGCGAGATTTGAGGAAGGTGTGTAGTAGTAGTAGTGGTGGTATAGTAGATAGCTTATTAAAGTACAGGACTGATATCGAGAAACTGACACCGGGAGAGGACGAATCAGCGAGCGGTCGAACGCTAATAGAGTAATGAATAATGACGAAAAGAGTTAATGAACGAGAGGAGGAGTCAGTCTCGAAAGAGGAGTTTCGAATTCGAAAACGGGGGGAAATTATCGCACTACAAAATATAGCATAAATCAAGATGAGTGTTTGATCCTACCTGTCTGCCTCTCCTGCCGCCGCCGCTGCCCAGCAGGAATCTCTCCTCGTCGTCCGTAGGGGAACGGTGGGATGACCTGCGAAGACATTACATAGTTGGCAAATAAGAATAAGCCTAAGTCAAATTAAGCCTGTCTCACCTCTTGGAGGATCCCCCGTTCATTTTGGACGGTAGTACGGACGAGGAGGAGTCTGCCGAGTCGAAAATGGGGGGCGACGCCGGAGGGGAGAGGATGGTGTTGAAGAGCGGCGGAGAGTGCGTGCGGGCAGCACCGGGGTTCACACCCTTGTCGCGGTGGTGAAGCAGGGAATCTAGGGAGAGAAAAACCCGAAGGATTATTTCTTGTTCCAACATGAAGAATCAGTGGTGCATACTATGGTTTCGAACAAGTAAAACTGTCGCAAATGTCGAAAAAATCTGTCCAGAAAAAAGTACCTACATAGATTATAAATTCTTGAATTGCATAGAAAATGTCGCATTTATGCAAAAAAAAGTTTCCCACCATTTCCACCTTTGTTCAAATTTGTTCGAATGTAGTAAAAAAACTTTTCCTGTGTATTTTTTTGTCGAACATGCAATAATTTAACTCACTTATCGATTCCCGGACCGCTCCCGTTGAAGAGGAGAACGGGTCGTCCTCGAGAGTGAAGCCGCCTAAGAAGAAAAGCGAGATTTAGTGCTGGAATTTGGACGATATGTTATGTCGAGCTTGTTTGTTATATAATACTTAAGTGGCAACATGTCTTTTGGTTCTTCCTCCCCACCTTCAATGGGCACGAATATGCTACCACACTGACGAAGACGAGAAAAGGACAGAAAATTACTTTCTTGTATCCCGCAGCGATGACCCTCCCCAATGACAAAAATGTGGAATTCTAGGGCCTCACATGGTTTTCGGGAAGGGAAGGGAGGAGGGAGGGACAAAGAGTCGGAGGCAGACGGCTGGAGTCATCAAATCCAGCTTCAGATGGATGAAGGAGACAGATGAGGAAAGGGAGGGTTGGATAGTGGATTCTGGTGGTGTTTCCCAGGGAGGGGGGAAAGAGCGATAATGTGTAGTCTATGGAATTTCACATTGACTATGTGAGATGCACGTTTTACTCTGAGGGTCTGACCTCAAGGTAAAGGTAAACCCACGCAATTCCACCCGTGGTCATTGCCCGCGTATCATGATGACGCCCGTAAAAAGAGCGAGGGAATGAACCGTCAAATCCCACTCCTCCTCCATATACCCACGACACCGAGAGAGATGGAGAGGGGAGAAAGGGTTGGCCTCTTCTGATGGGCGACACATGACGACATTGAGAGAGAGAGAGAGTGGAATGAAATGCTGCTGTCGCTGCCTGCTTCTCACCGGCGATGGGGTCCATGGGAGGAGTGGTTGGCGAGGCCCCCAGCGAGCTCCTCCTCCTCTTCGCCGCCTCCGCCTCCGCGGCAGCCCTGGCCTTGGCCCTGGCCTTGGCCCTGGCCTCGTCCTCCTTGGCGTCCCTGGCCCTCGCCAGGGCCTCCTGCAGCTTCCTCCGGTCAGAGGCGAGGAGGTCCGAGGTCTCCTCGATAAGCTCAGAGGCAAGGAGCTCCGACTTGAGCAGCTCAGAACGCATGAGCTCAGTCTTGACGAGCTCGTGGCGGAGGAGGTCAGAATTGAGGAGCTCCGACTTGAGCAGGTCAGACTTTAGGATGTCGGCCGAGGTCATGGCGAGGAGTTCCGAAGGATTGAGTAGGGCGCGGGCGGCGGAGGGGTTGGGGGGGAGGACGGGCGGGGAGGGATCGTTCAGGGGGTCGAAGGCGGAGGAAGAGGGCTGGTGGGAGGAGAGCGGGCTGCGGATGCAGGTGGTGGTGGAGGTGGAGGCCGCCGCCGCCGCCGCAGATCCGCGGTGGGGAGGAGATCCCAGGCGGTGAGGGGGAGAGGAGTGCTTCATCCTCCCTCCTCCCTCGCTCTCTCTCATTAGGCGACGGTGGTGCTCGGAGGAGGCTGTGGCGAGGCTGGTGGTGCTGGTGATGGTCGTGGTGGTGCTGGTGATGATGGCCTTGGGGCCTCTCCCCGCTCCTCCCATCATCATCCTCTCCTCCAGGAGCAGCAGAGCAACGTCAGTCTCCTCCACGTCCTCCTCTTCCAACCCCACCTCCATCGCTCCCATTGAGTGCTGAGCCCTCTTGGCCCTCTTGGCCTCCAACAATGCCAGTTCCTCCCTCCTCGCGTTGCCGTCCGAGGCCGTGGTGGTGGTGGCCCCCGCCCCCGTCGCCGCCGCGGCCGTCGTCGTCGTCGCCGCCCCCGCCGATCGCGCCGACGCCTTTTCACCTGCGTGACAGCATACAATAGTGTGTGGGGAGAGGTGGCTTTTTTGTCTGAGCGATGATGCTCCCATGGGAATGGCGAGGGGGAAGTTTCGAGGGGGGTTTCTTTTGGCAGCTCTGTCTGTTTCGTAGTCTTTTCCTCTTTTCTCCCCTTCACGGAAGGCCGCTGTGTTAGTAGTAGAAAGGGCCTTCCTCCTTCCTCTCCTTCCTCCACTGCTTCTCATTTCCTCTCTCTCCTTTTTGGAGCGAGGATATCTCCCTCCTTCTCCTCTTTTTTCCAAGGTGTTGTTGTCTCTTGCGTCTTCTCCTCCTCCTTGAAGGCCAGAAGGGAAAGTCTCTCCTCTCCCTCTCCACTTCTTCTCTTCTCTTCTCTCTCTCTTTTCCAAAACAGGAAGCAAAAGCTGGAGGAGCCATTTCCCCCTCCCTTACTTTCTTACCCCCATCTGCCTTCTTCCTTCCTTCGAGCCAGCGAGCGAGTGACAAGGAGGGAGTGGATAGGGGGGAAAAGGAGGAGGAGGAGGAGGAGGAAAAGCCCGGGCGAGAGGAGAGGGAGCGAGAGACGGGTTGGCGGGGAAAAAGAGCACATCCACGAGAGGGAAAAGTCCCAAGAAGCGGCCTGGCTGCCAGACACAAAAAAAGGGGTGGATACAGCGTAGGCAAAGGCAGAGGAAGAAGATTCGTCTGCTGCCTGTTTCTCTGTCGTTGTTGTTTCAGCAGTGATTTATAGGTGGCAATTTTGAGGCAGATGAAGAAAGTAGCTGTAGGAGTGTCGTAGGAGGAGGGAAGGCAAGGAGCCAAGGCAGGAGGAAACATGCCTTCCCCCGCCTACTGCATGTACACGCTCTGCTATGCCGTTTTCTCCCTCCTCTTTCCCATCTCAGCCTTCCGAATTTGCATGTTACTTGTCCGCTCTCCCTCGCACAGAAGCCCAAAAAAGTGAGACAAGGCAGAACGAAAGAGTCTGAGGGATTGACTCGCCACGGAAAGAGAGAGAAAAAAAAGCAAGGAAGGAAAATGAGCAAACCGCTACTACAGGCCTACTCCGAAAAAAGGG
>JAAUYJ010162186.1_pt1 | contig 16384 bp, 9 predicted proteins | sample 7278031 | NCBI WGS metagenome assembly JAAUYJ01 (sample SAMN14350222, study PRJNA611818) | marine sediment metagenome | isolation source: surface marine sediment (1.8m) | place: French Polynesia: Moorea | collected 2018-08 | reverse complement strand
TGTAAACATAATAGAGAATAGGTTTTTCCAGTCGGTTGCGAGCTACTACATCTGCCAACAAAATATCATAATTACCTTGATCGTGTTCAACGGTATCCCTCAGTCCATAGACATCCAAGTGATGCTCAATCACTAATTCACAACCCCATCCAGGATTACAACCTGCTAAGTTAGCTTTTCCATCACCATCTGAGTCAAAAAGTTGGGCAATTTTGGGATTTTTAAGTTGCTCTAAGCTAGTTATTTTATATTTATCAGCAGTTTTTTTGTCAATTTGATACCCTTGTAAAGCATTGTCAACAATAATTCCAACCCGCTTGAATTTATCTTCACCTCCGTTTTCTATAAAAAATTTATTTTGGAGTTTTTCCCAATGATCGGTGTAGAAATCTAATTCTCCGTTACTTACAGAAATATGCACTATGGGAACACTGAGTTGTTTGACGGCTTCAGTTTGATAACCAAGCTTTTCTAGACCAATATTAATAACTTCTGTTAAAAATGCTGCATAGGTTGCGATACTAGAGCCAGAGCTTACTTTTACCCCTTTACCCGGCATCGTTTTGTCTGTTGATTCAGGATTAGATTGGATAGTGGGTTGACAGGCAATTAAAGTGATTGACAAAAAAGCTAGAACTATTTCTAAGAGGTGTTTTTTTCTTTTTAGTTTCATTTTCGTCCTTTAGGTTAGTTTTATTCAAGCAATGGCTTAATTTTATTCTACAGATCTAGTGGGTATCCTAATGGTGTTTATGACAGACTTCAGATAAGGGTATAAACCATAAATTTTAAAAATATTAAAGCCATACACAGTATGATTTTAGACAACTCAGTTTAACACCATATAATAAAATGAAGCTAATTGATTTGAGATTTTTCCATTCACCCAATGGACTTTAATTATATAAAATATTGTCAGTATTTAATAAGTAGTCAGAAAAATTATACTCTCAAAAATCTTGCAGACCATCTAGAAAAAGTTGGCCACCATCAAATTAACCGTTATTTGAACAATGTTGAAACACGGGAAAAAATTTTGTGGCCTTGCTGAGTAGTAATGATTTTTAGATTAAGTACCAACGCAAAACATAAGTTTTTCAATTTTACCTTCAGCTACTTACCATTACATTTCAGCAACGCCCAGTTTACTGATGGAGCAGTAGAGCTTGATTTTGTTCCTGGTAACCATGTTACGATGATGCGAGAGCCAAATGTTCCGGTTTTAGCTGAAAAGCTGAGAGCTTGGCTCGCAAGAGTAAATGATAAAGGGTTACACAATGAGTACTGCAACAAGTTATAAACAGACGCCATATGGCAAGAGGATGTATAACGTCACTGGACCTATCAATACTGATGTGGCGAAAAACTATCTGAAAGTAATAGTGGCGATCGCTAGTGCTGATGGTGAGTTAGCACAGAAAGAATTAGATTGGTTTCTGGAAGAACAGTAGCTGCTGGGAACACCATCTGACCTGATCGAAGAAAATGTCCTAAATTTCGATGGAAAAAATGCGGACATCGAAGAGCTATTGGGCGGTATGCATTATGATTTTTCTCTAAATTTTCGCTGTTGTATGTTGTACCAAGCGATCAAAATGAGCCGTGCCGATGGAGTGTATCACGAGAAGGAAAAGGCAGCTGTTGCTCGGGCAGCAGAAATTTTAGGAATTGAACGGAAAGTACTTGCTAGTATTGAGTCTTTGGTAGAAATAGAAGAGTCGGCTGCTCGGCTACGATTTGCGATATTTGAAACTGACGCTGAATAGTTTAGCGTACTAGGTTGACATCTCCCCCGGTGAAACAGGGGGGCCAAAGAAAGTTTTGTGTAAGCATTTAGCTTTCAGCTTTCAGCTTTCAGCTTTCAGTCATCAGTTTATGCGCTTTTAGCTGACGGCTAACCACTGACCGCTGACTGCTGACGGTTGACTGCTTACAGTTTTGTTCCCTGGGGGGCTAGGGGCTTGTAACTGTTGGCTAAAATCTGGTATTATCTATGAAAATCACCAATTATCTGTTTTATGCTACTAGGATTCAAAACTGAACTGCACCCTAATAACCAGCAAAAAACCTTACTGGCCAAACATGCAGGTGTAGCCCGTCGTCAGAGAGAGTGTTTAAGTGCGAATACTGCAATTTTAGCTGCGAACGAGATTTGAATGCTAGTGTAAATCTAGCTATGGCGGTCTAGGGGAGCCGTCGGATTGGCGACGTATCGACCGTGGCAGCCAGAGGAGCTGGATAACGCCGACGTTGCCAGTGGAATAGGGAATAGAACAGGCTATCTATAGAAAACCATAGATTTATATAGATAATCATAGGTTTCTAAGAACGGCATAATCATACCCATAATCAGCAATGTCAATCAATAAATCTTGCTTTGATAAATCCCTTATAATTCAGTTTTCCATGCTTTAGCTAGACCAAATTTAAGTTTTTCAGCTAATACCATTACGTGAGGTTCACTCAACATAGTAGTATGGTTTCCAGGAACCACATGAACCTCCACGGGTTGGCAAGAATACTGGTTCCATCCCCAAGTTGGATCGGTAGGTATTTCACCAAGCATTCCCAATTCATCTTGATAAACTTCGCTGGTGCGGAACAGGGTAATCTGACCTTGATAACCTCCTTGTGGGAGATAACTCATAAAAGCCAATTCGTCAGCTTTAATGGTTTGGACAATCCCACCCACTCGTTCAATTCCTGAATTAGGGGGCAACAGATTTACTGTTTCCATCTGCTGTTTAAGATAGTTTAATTGTGCTTCGGGAGTTAGAGGTTTGAGGGTTTCATAGGAAATCTCTAGATTTTTCCCAGATAACATCTCTAGAATATGAGCAATATTGGTCAACCATTGAGTATCATCCCAATTTAGCTGTTTGAGGGTGCTACCAGGAACTCGTGCAGGAAGGTCAAATAGGGCAAGTAGGGCAATTGTTTCTCCCTTCTGTTGTAGCTGCTGTGCCATTTCAAAAGCAACCAAAACCCCAAAGGAATGACCGCCCAGGAAGTACGGACCAGAGGGTTGAAGGGTTTGGATAGCTTGGAGGTAGTAGGCGGCTACCTCTTCAACACTACCTTTGGGTTCCGAAATCCCATCTAAGGATGGAGGTTGCAAAGCGTAAAAAGGTTGGTCATTTCCGAGATGACGGGCGAGTTGGTGGAAGTAGACCACATTGCCACCGGAACCAGGCATACAGAAGAACGGTGGGTGGTTTCCTTGGGGTTGAATGGCAACTAAGGCAGACCAAGAGTGAGTATCAGTGTTTTGGCGCAATAGAATGGCTAATTGTTCTACGGTAGCGCCTTGGAAAAGGGTGGCTAAAGATAGATTTTTGCTAAATTGTTTCTCAATCTCAGCCATCAGACGCACTGCTAACAAAGAATGACCACCGAGGTCAAAGAAGTTGTCTCGGACTCCGATGGGAGAAACACCAAGAATCTCTGACCAAATTTGGGCTAGTTGTAATTCCAGAGAGTCACGGGGGGCAATAAAACTGCTTTCTCTAAGTAAACTTGAAGCATCAGGGATTGGCAAGGCACGACGGTTGACTTTTCCATTAGGAGTCAGGGGTATTGATTCGAGAAGAACAAAAGCGCCAGGAATCATGTACTCAGGCAGTTTGGTCTTGAGGAAAGAACGCAAATCATTGATGGTAGTTTTGGGGTCATTAGTAGTTAAATAAGCAACTAGACGTTTGTCTCCTGGAATGTCTTCGCGAGCAATGACTACAGCTTCTCGCACCTGGGAATGTTGGGCAAGTACTGCTTCAATTTCTCCGAGTTCGATCCGGAAACCTCGAATTTTTACTTGATGATCGATACGTCCAATAAACTCGATATTTCCATCAGGTAAATAACGGGCTAAATCCCCAGTTTTGTAGAGGCGAGAACCTGGTTGATTGCTAAATGGGTTAGGGATAAATTTTTGCTCTGTTAATTCTCGACGGTTGAGATAGCCTCTGGCTAAACCCGCACCACCAATATGCAGTTCTCCGGGTACACCTATGGGTACGGGTTGCAGCTCGGAGTCGAGGATGTAGATAACAGTGTTGGCGATCGGACGACCGATCGGTGGTTTATGATTGATGTTGGTACATTCGGCTACAGTTGCACAAACAGTAGATTCTGTCGGTCCGTAGGCATTGAAAAAGCGCCGACCCACTGACCATTCCTCTACCAACTCTTTGGTACAAGCTTCTCCAATCACAATAATATTCTCTAAGGTTGGCAGAGTTTTATTGGTCAAAGTTGCTAACGCTGATGGTGACAAAGTGACATGAGTAATGGCTTGTGTTTGTAATAACTCTATTAACTCTGCTCCGGGTCGCAATGATTCAGTCGTTCCCATAATTAGTCTTGCCCCAGAACCAATGCTCATCACAATTTCCGAGATTGAAGCATCAAAACTAAAAGACGCAAACTGGAGAATGCGACTGTTTGGCTCGACATCAAAAAGTCTAATAAGAGCGCCAGCTAAATTGCACAATCCTTGATGACCAACCATAACTCCTTTCGGTTTGCCCGTTGAACCTGATGTATACATCACATAAGCCAAATTGTTAGGTTTTGTTTGATGAACAAGGTTATGTTGGGGTTTTGAGTTAATCGCATTCCAATCTACATCCAACAATACCACCATTACCTGTGTTTCTGGAAGTCGATCGCGCAATTTAGATTGTGTTAACAAAACTGGCACTGCAGAATCTTCCAGCATATAGGCAATACGTTCGGTAGGATAATTTGGATCTATTGGTACATAAGCTCCACCGGCTTTAAGAATCCCTAATAATCCCACCACCATCTCAACAGAACGTTCGACACAGATGCCCACTAATACCTCGGGTCCGACCCCCAGAGTTGGCAAATAATGTGCCAGTTGATTCGCTCGAGAGTTCAACTCTTGATAAGTTAATTCTTGGTCTTAAAATACCACCGCCACTGCATCTGGTGTCCGTTCTACCTGTTCTTCAAATAACTGATGGATGCACTTATCCTGGGGATAGTCAACAGTCGTATTATTCCATTCTACCAACAACTGATGACGCTCTTTGTCCGTTAACAGAGGTAATTCAGCAATGCTTTGCTTGGGGTTGCTAACAATTCCCACGAGCAAAGTATTCAAATGCTCGTTCATCCGCTTAATTGTAGTGGCATCAAACAAATCAGTGTTGTATTCACTCAGAAGCACCATTCCCTCCGATTCTGACTCTAACAGGTAGAAAGTCAGGTCAAACTTAGAAATCTCAGGATCTACCTCGAAGTGAAATGCTTTCCATCCTAACTTGTCTTTGGTTACTAGGAGTGGATCGATTACGAAAGCCACCTGAAACAGAGGATTTTGCTGAACTTGGTACTCGGGATGAAGGGCTTCTACCACCTTCTGAAACGGCACATCTTGATGGGAGTAAGCCGATAAACAGACATTCCGGACTCGCTTCAAAAGTTGGCAGAAACTCGGGTTGCCACTGAGGTCACTACGCAAGACCAAAGGATTGAGAAAGTTACCGATAATCCCTTCTAATTCCGGTCGCTCCCGTTGGGAAATAACAGTACCGAGAACAATATCTTCCTGACTCGAATAGCGATAAAGCAAAACTTTGACCGCTGTCGCGAAGATTACAAATAAGGTAACACTTTCTTGGCGACTAAGAGTTTTGAGCTTTTTGATTAAGTCAAATGAAAGTTGGTGACGAACAAATGAACCAGCAAAAGTGGTTTGGGGAGTGCGACGACGGTCAGTGGGAAGTTGCAGTTGGGGTAAGTTTTCCAGTTGTTTCTGCCAGTAGGCAAGCCTCGGAGAAAGTATTTCTCCAAGTAAGCGCTGGCGTTGCCAAACCGCAAAATCGGCATACTGTATGGGTAATTCTGGCAGAGGTGACGGTAAACCTTGAGAGAATGCTGTATAAATAATTTCTAATTCTTGAATAATCTGCACACATGATTCGGCATCTATAACACTGTGATGAATAGCGAAGTAGAGCCGATAGTTGTCTTCGTTAAGCTGAATCAGAGTAGCTCGCAGTAGGGGTCCTCGATTGAGGTCAAATCTTTGACGAAGCTGTTCGGTGGCGATACGCAGTGCTTCTGTTTCTCGTTTGGTTTCTGACCATTGCCGTAAATCGACTATTGGTAAAGTAAATGTAGATGGTGGCTGAATTTCCTGACAAGGTTGACCATTAAAGACTCGATAGGTCGTCCGCAGAATTTCGTGGCGGCGGATCAGTTCCGTCAGACTTTCTTCCAATGCAGGAATATTGATATCTCCACCTAGATGAATGCTCAAGGTTTCGTTGTAAACTGGTTCTTCTGGGGTTAACTGGTTGAGAAACCAAAGTTGTTCTTGCGCAAAGGATAAGGGAATGATTTGCTCTCGTGAAATCGGTTGTAGGGGTGGTCCAATAGTTAATCCCTCTTGCTGAAGAAGCTCCTTAGCTAAGTCAGCAACTGTGGGAAACTCAAACAAGCAATTCAGGGGTAATTCTACCTGGAAGCGTACGCGCACTAGGCCGATAATTTTGGTAGCTAATAGGGAATGACCACCTAATTCAATAAAGTTGTCATGAACTCCGATGGGAGAAACACCCAGAATCTCTGACCAAATTTGAGCTAGTTGCAGTTCTACCGAATCCCGGGGGGCAACAAAACTGGTTTCACGAATCAAACTTGAAGCATCAGGGATGGGTAAAGCCTTGCGATCGACTTTGCCGCTTGGTGTTAAGGGTAAAGTTTCTAGAATTACAAAAGTTCCGGGCACCATGTAGTCTGGTAACTTTTCGGAAAGAAAGCGGCGCAGTTGACCCGCAGTCGGGATTGGCCCCTGATTTGGACAAACGTAGGCGACTAAGCGCTTATCCCCTGGTTGGTCTTCTCGGACAATCACCGCAGTCTGCCGCAGGTCGGGGTGTTGGGCGAGTGTTACTTCAATTTCTCCAAGTTCGATCCGGAAACCCCGCACCTTGACCTGATTATCGATCCGACCGAGAAACTCTATATTTCCATCGGGTAAATAACGGGCTAAGTCCCCAGTTTTGTAAAGGCGAGACCCCTCTTCTTGACTAAAGGGGTTGGCAATAAATCGTTCTGCGCTCAATTCAGGACGGTTCAGATAACCTAAGGCTAGGCTAACTCCCCCGATGTACAACTCGCCGGTAATTCCCACAGCTACAGGTTGTCTAGATTTATCTAATATGTAAATCTGAGTGTTAGCAATGGGACGACCAATGGGTGGTAGTGCTGACCAATTCTCTGTAGAACCGGTTAAGGTGAATGCTGTGACTACATGAGTTTCTGATGGTCCATATTGATTATGAAGGGAACAATCTTTGAGCTGGTCGAAAAAGCTGGCGATCGCCCTCGTTATTTGCAACTGTTCCCCTGCTGTTATTACTTCCACGAGACTGGTGGGAATCAATCCCCAAGTTTGAGCGGTCTGTGCTAACTGCTGTAAAGCAACAAAAGGAAGAAAGAGTCTTTCTATTTGTTTTTCTCTTAATAAAGAGAGTAAAGCAACAGGGTCTCGTCGCACTTTTTCTGAGATTAAGACTAAGGTTCCACCTCCACACCAGGTTGAAAATATTTCCTGAAAGGAGACATCAAAGCTAATTGGTGCAAATTGCAGGGTTTTTGCTTTTGGTGAAACTGTAGTATTTTCTAGTTGCAAGAAAATGAGATTACTCAAGGCAAGGTGCTTCATTGCTACACCTTTAGGTTTACCTGTAGAACCGGAAGTGTAGATTACATAAGCCAAGTTTTCCTCAGAAACACTACAGTTGGGATTTAAGTCAGTTTCTTGACTAACTAAATTCCAGTCAGTATCTAAACAAATGATTTGCGCTTTATTTATTGGTAATCCAGTTACCAAGTTTTTTTGAGTTAATAGTACTGAAGCTTGAGAATTTTCAATCATGTAAGCCAACCGCTCAATCGGATAAGTTGGGTCTAGGAGAACATAAGCCCCACCTGCTTTGAGAATACCCAATAATCCCACAACCATCTCTAGTGATCGCTCTAGGCAAATTCCTACTAATACGTTTGGACCTATCCCCAAATTCTGCAAGTAATGAGCTAGTTGATTGGCTTTTTGATTTAAACTTTCATAAGTTAGTTGGTTCTCCTCAAACACAACAGCTACAGAATTCGGAGTTCGTTCTACTTGCGCTTCAAACAACTGATGCAGACAAATATCCGGAGGGTAATCTACGGCAGTCTTGTTCCACTCTCTTAAAAACTTATAATTTTCTTGATCTTGAATCAATCCCATATCTCCTCGTTTTTATTCTTACAAATAGCAACATTCGTTTGTGATTATAATTGACTTTAAGCTTTTTCCCTGATGCCTGTCATTTCAGTTATCAGTTAGCCTCCTATGGTCGTAACTGCGTTAACAGTACCCCTAGCTGTTTGCGCACCATGACCTAGGAAAGCTTCGGGATTGCAATATGGAATATTCTATTTTGTCTTGGTCGATTAGATATGGCGAACTTCGGAGCTGCTCTGTTAAGAGCGGGAAACCTCGCCATCCAAGGACCGCTTTTTATCCCCTTAAAAGGGGAGGCGCATACCCACAATTTTTCGGTCAAAAATATTATCCAGTAATGATTTCAGCTGACCTGTCTCCCCCAGCCTTTGTAGACTTTTTCAGGAAACCCTAGCTAGACCAAATTTCAGTTTTTCAGCTAACACCATTACGTGAGGTTCTCTCAACATAGTGATATGACTTCCAGGAACCATATAAACCTCTACAGGTTGACTAGAAAGCTGATTCCAGCCCCAAGTTTGGTCGCTGGTAATTTCGCCCAGCATTTCCAGCGCTTCCTCATAAACTTCGCTAGTGCGGAATAGAGTAATCCGACCTTGATAGCCCCCTTGTGGAAGATAATTCAGAAAAGCGAGTTCGTCAGCTTTAAGGGTTTGAACAATGCCTCGCACTCGCTCAATTGCCGAATCAGGTGGCAACAAGTTGACGGTTTCCATCTGTTGTTTGAGATACTTTAATTGCGCTTCGGCACTAAGAGGTTTGAGTATTTCATAGGAAATATTTAGCTTTTCTCCAGATAACGTTTCTAGGATATAAGCAATATTAGTCAGCCATCGGCTATCATCCCAATCTAACTGTTTTGAGGGGCTCTCAGGAAGTCGGGCTGGAAGGTCTAATAGGGCTAGGAGGGCGACAGTTTCTCCCTGTTGTTGTAGCTGTTGTGCCATCTCAAAGGCAACCAGAGCTCCAAAGGAGTGACCACCGAGGAAATATGGGCCAAAGGGTTGAACGGTTTGAATGGCTTGGAGATAATAAGAGGCTATGTCTTCAACGCCGGTAAAGGGTTCCGTTACTCCATCTAAGGATGGAGGTTGCAAGGCATAAAAGGGTCGATCATTTCCCAAATGATGGGCGAGTGGGTGGAAGTGAATTACATTGCCACCAGCACCGGGCATACAGAAGAACGGAGGTTGCTCTCCTTGGGGTTGAATGGCCACTAAGGGAGACCAAGACTGAGTATCGGTTTTTTGGTGCAGCAGAATTGCTAATTCTTCTACGCTGGCTCCTTGGAAAAGTGCGGCTAGGGATAGATTTTGGCCAAATTGTTGCTCAATTTCAGCCATTAGGTGCACCGCTAAGAGGGAATGTCCGCCCAAGTCAAAGAAGTTATCGCGGATTCCGATAGGAGAAACGCCGAGAACTTCTGACCAGATTTGGGCTAGTTGTAGTTCCAGGGAGTCGCGAGGAGCAACAAAACTGGTTTCATTGGCGAGACTAGAAGCATCGGGGGTGGGTAAGGCGCGGCGATCGACTTTTCCATTCGGAGTGAGCGGTAAACTTTCTAATACGACAAAAGCTGATGGCACCATATAATCTGGTAGCTTCGTCTTGAGGAAAGAACGCAATTCGTTGATGCTAGGAACAGTTGACCCAGCAACAATATAAGCCACTAAACGTTTATCTCCTGGGTTGTCCTCACGGGCAATTACCACCGCTTCTTTGACTTCGGGATCTTCGGCTAATATCGCTTCTATTTCTCCGAGTTCAATGCGGAAACCGCGAATTTTTACTTGGTTGTCAATTCGTCCAATATATTCGATATTGCCATCGGGCAGATAACTGGCTAAATCGCCAGTTTTATATAGACGTGAACCCGCTTCGTGGCTAAAAGGATTAGGAATAAATTTTTCTGATGTGAGTTCTTTTCGATTGAGATAGCCTCGTGCTAAACCTGCACCCCCGATATGCAGTTCTCCGGGAATGCCAATAGGAACGGGTTGGAGATGTTTGTCTAGGATGTAGATTTGTGTGTTGGCAATGGGACGACCAATAGGTACAATTGACAATTGAGTTTCGGGTTGACAATACCAGTAGGTGACATCAATTGCTGCTTCAGTGGGACCGTAAAGATTGTGTAATTCAGCCTTCAGACAACTAAAAAACCGTTCTTGTAGAGCAAGAGGTAAAGCTTCCCCACTACAAAATACTTGTCTCAAACTGCTACAGGATTGAAGCTCGGGGTTTTCCAGAAAAATCTGAAGCATAGATGGGACAAAATGAATGGTAGTAATTTGTTGTTCATTAATCAGCTTAACTAAATAGTTAGGGTCTTTCTGACCTTCTGGTTTAGCGACCACTAAACGCGCACCCATATTTAATGTCCACCAAAATTCCCACCCGGAAACATCAAAACTCAAGGGGGTTTTTTGTAAGATGCGATCGCTTGGGGTTAATTGGTATTCATCTTGCATCCACAGAATTCGGTTAACCAACCCTTTATGGGTATTCATTGTCCCTTTAGGTTTTCCAGTCGAACCAGAAGTATAAATAATATAAATTAAATTCTCTGGCGTTACTCCAGGAGTCGGATTTTCTTCACTTTCTGCTGCAATTGCATTCCAATCTGAATCTAAACTTAGGACACGCCCTTGAAATTCAGGTAAGGTGGCTTGTAGATGATTTTGAGTCAGTAAAACTGGAACTTGAGAGTTATCGAGCATATAGGCAATGCGTTTAGTGGGATAACTTGGGTCAATCGGAACATAAGCACCACCGGCTTTGAGAATCCCCAACAATCCCACGACCATTTCCAGAGAACGCTCGACACAAATTCCCACTAAAACTTCTGGGCTGACTCCAAGCGATCGCAAATAATGTGCTAATTGATTCGCCCGGTTATTCAGCTCCCGATACGTCAACTCTTCTTCTTCAAACACGACTGCCACAGCATCCGGTGTCCGTTCTACCTGTTCCTCAAATAACTGATGGACGCACTTATCCTGGGGATAATCAACAGCCGTATCGTTCCATTCCACTAATAACTGATAACGCTCTTGCTCTGTCAACAAAGGTAATTCAGAGATGCTTTGATTGGGATTGGTAACAATTCCCTCTAGTAAAGTCATCAAATGCCTGATCGCCCGGTCAATAGTTGTGGCATCAAACAAATCGGTATTATACTCGATCGCCCCTGTCATTCCCTCTGGTTGTTCCTCTAAATTAAAAGTGAGGTCAAACTTCGAGCAGCCGGAATCTACCTCTAATTGGCTGACCGTCCATCCCAACTGCTCATTGGTTAAAGGAGGCTGAAGCACAAACATCACCTGAAAAAGCGGATTTTGGCTGAACTGGCGATCGGGATGAAGAGCATTGACTACCTGCTCAAAGGGTACATCTTGATTGGCGTAAGCGGATAAAATGACATTTCCGACTCGCTTTAACAGCTCTCGAAAACTGGGATTGCCACTCAGGTCGCTCCGCAAAACTAAAGTATTCAGAAAATCTCCCATGACTCCTTGCAATTCCGGTCGGTTGCGTTGGGAAGTGACGGTGCCAATGACAATATCTTCTTGAGACGAATAGCGATAAAGAAGAATATTAATTGCCGTCGCTAGGGTCATAAATAAAGTGACACCTTCTTTGCGGCTGATTGTTTTGATTTTTTCGGTTAAATCTTTTGAGAGTGCGAAACAAAGCCGCGAACCGGCAAAGGTGGTTTGTGGGGTGTGATGATGGTCTGTAGGAAGTTGCAGTTGGGGCAAATTTTCTAGTTTTTTCTCCCAGTAAGCAAGCTGATTGGAGAGAATTTCTCCCTGTAACCACTGTCTCTGCCAAACGGCAAAGTCAGCATATTGGATGGTTAACTCCAGTAGAGGTGACGGTAAGCCTCGGGAAAATGCCGTATAAAGGGTTTCCAATTCCGGCAAAACTATACTGGTGAGCGATTCCCCATCTATCAGAGTATGATGCACGGCCAAGTAGAGCCGATAGTCTGTTTCTGCCAACTGAATTAGAGTTGCTCGCAGCAATGGACCTCGCGTCAGGTCAAAAGGGGTGCGAAGCTGTTCGATGGCAATTCGCAACGCTTCGGTTTCTCGTTCTGTTTCCGGCAAGAAGCGCAAATCAACCACCGGTAAAGTTAAAGCTGACGGCGGATGAATTTCCTGAACTGGCTGCCCGTTGACGACTCTAAAGGTAGTCCGTAGAATTTCGTGACGGCGGATCAGTTCTGTCAAACTTTTTGATAATGCCTGAATATTAATATCCCCACCGAAATAAATGGTAAAAGTTTCGTTGTAGATCGGTTCCGAGGGAGCTAATTGGGAGAGAAACCACAATTGTTCTTGACCAAAGGATAAAGGAATGGTTTGCTCTCGTGAAATAGGTTCCAGGGATGGCCAAGGATTCGATCGCTCTTCTTGAGCTACCTGGGTAACAATTTTGGCTAACTCTGCTACTGTAGGATACTTGAATAAAGAATTTAGCGATAATTCTACCTGGAAGCGATCGCCCACCAGCCCAATAATTTTGGTAGCTAATAGGGAATGTCCCCCTAATTCAATAAAGTTTTCATTGATTCCGATGGGAGAAATCCCCAGAACTTCTGACCAAATTTGAGCTAGTTGCAGTTCCACCGAGTCGCGGGGAGCAACAAAACTGCTTTCTCTAGGAAAACTTGAAGTATCGGGGAGTGGTAAGGCACGACGGTTGACTTTACCGTTAGGAGTCAGGGGTATTGATTCAAGAAAAACAAAAGCAGCAGGAATCATGTACTCAGGTAGCTTAGTCTTGAGGAAAAAACGCAAATCACTAATTGTAGTTTTAGCCTCATTAGTGGTTAAATAAGCAACTAGACGTTTGTCTCCAGGAATGTCTTCGCGAGCAATGACTACAACTGCTCGGACGTTGGAATGTTGGGCAAGTAACGCTTCAATTTCTCCGAGTTCGATGCGGAAACCTCGAATTTTCACTTGATTATCAATACGTCCGAGATATTCAATATTTCCATCGGGTAAATAACGAGCTAAATCCCCTGTTTTATATAATTTTGACTTATCAAAGGGGTTAGGGATAAACTTTTGCTCTGTTAATTCTGGTCGGTTCAGATAACCTAAGGCTAGGGAAACTCCCCCGATGTACAACTCACCAGGAATTCCCAGGGGGACAGGTTGTGCAAATTTATCTAATATGTAAATCTGAGTGTTAGCAATAGGACGACCAATAGGTGGCAGCGCTGACCAATTGTTAGTAGAACCCGTTAAGGTAAATGCTGTGACTACATGAGTTTCTGATGGTCCATATTGATTATGAAAGGAACAATCTTTTAGCTTGGAGAAAAAGTAGGCGATCGCCCTCGTAATTTGTAACTGTTCCCCTGCTGTTATTACTTCCCGGAGACTTTTGGGAATCAATCCCAAAGTTTGAGCGGTCTGTGCTAACTGCTGTAAGGCAACAAAAGGAAGAAAGAGTCTTTCTATTTGTTTTTCTCTTAATAAAGAGAGTAAAGCAACAGGGTCTCGTCGCACTTTTTCTGAGATTAAGACCAAAGTTCCACCCCCACACCAGGTTGAAAATATTTCCTGAAAGGAGACATCAAAGCTAATTGGTGCAAATTGCAGGGTTTTTGCCCTGGTTGAAACTGTTGTGTTTGAGCATTGCCACAAAATCAGATTGCTCAAGGCGAGGTGCTTCATTGCTACACCTTTAGGTTTACCTGTAGAACCGGAAGTGTAGATTACATAGGCTAAATTTTCCTCAGAAGTAGTAGAGTTAGGATTTAAGTCACTTTCTTGACTAACTAAATTCCAGTCAGCATCTAAACAAATGATTTGCCCTTGATTTTCCGGTAATCCAGCTACCAAGTTTTTTTGAGTTAATCGTATTGAAGCTTGAGAATTTTCAAGCATATAGGCGATGCGCTCCATCGGATAAGTTGGATCTATAGGAACGTAAGCACCACCCGCTTTCAGAATTCCCAATAATCCCACCATCATCTCCAGAGAACGTTCAACACAAATCCCTACTAAAGATTCTGGTTTAATCCCCAACTTTTGTAAATAACGAGCTAATTGATTCGCCCGACTATTCAATTCTCGATAAGTCAACTCTTCCCCTTCAAACACAACCGCCACTGCATCGGGTGTTTTTTCCACCTGTTCCTCAAATAACTGATGAATGCACTTATCCTTCCGATAGTCAATCTGAGTATTATTCCACTCAACTAATAACTGATGACGTTCGGTTTCAGTCAACAACGGCAATTTAAAAATGGGTGTTTCTGGATTGGCTACAATCCCCTCTAACAAGTTCAGGTAATGCCTCGCCATCCGGTCTATAGTTTCAGAATTAAATAAATCACTATTATAATTCCATCGAACATTTAACTCATTACCCACTTCAATCATTTCAACACACAGGTCATAGGGAGCACCACGTTGTTCTGCCAACATATAAGGCTCAATTTTCAGTAATCCCTCTGGAAACTCTGTATCATACCATCCTAGTTTTCGCCAATTAAACATCACAGAAGAAACCAGAGGATGACGGAAATTACTTTTGTGTTTCAACTGCTTGACCAATTGACTCAATGGATAATTATAACTTTCATTTTTCACTGCTTGGTCAACCCTCTGAGTGACTTGCATCAGCAATTCCTTAAAAGTAGTATTATCCTCTAAATTCCCTCGCACAACAACTAAACTTGCCAAATGGCCTGCTACATCCTTAAACTCTTTTTTACCCAGTCGATTTTCTGTGGGAATACTAACAATAATATCTTCCTGATTTGTGTAGCGATATAATAGTATATAAAAGGCACTCAACGTAATTTGAAACAGACTAATACTATCGGATTGTAGTTTTTTCAGACGCCATACCAATTCTTCATTGAGCTTGAATTCATGGGAATAATGCCGATAAGTAACTACTTTCTGATTAAATTTTTCAGTCATTTATCCTCCTGAACTTTGTCAACAGAGTTGGAGATAATTTATCACAATTATCAATGATTTGTCAACAACACAAAAATAGATAAACAGTTTGAATATCTTACCCATATTGCCTTTTTTCAGGATATTTTCTACAGAACCCCAAGAAGACTGCTATATGTTATATAGTATACTGAATACCCTAGCCCAATGTCACTATGGAAACATTTAAAAATAGTCTAATACCATTTATCAAAAAGAATGCTATACCCGATCGGGTGGGGAAGTTTGGGACCCACTCCTAACCCCTCCGGTGGAGGGGAAGTGTGGGGAGTGTGAGGAGGAGTAAATATAAAAATAATAAACATTAACTGGGCTATTATTAGCAAGCATGGTGATTTTTCCTGTATTTATTACTTAATAACTGAAGTGCGGCATAAGTATAGAAATGCTTTTGGGAATTGGTATAACTTCTGAGCATAACATGAAAAATACAGCACTTCTAGGGGGAGAACTAAATTATTTCCAACAGAGCAGTTTAATTTATTTAGAAGTTGAGGAAAATCAATTTTGATATATTGTTACATATTCTTATGTTTTATTGACAAAAGCTTGAGCAATTATTAAAATAATACATAAACAAAATAGACAGTATCTGTTACATAGTTTTTAGTAGGCCAGTTAGCTAACTAGAGCTAGTTATTCTGGCAATTAGCTAACTTTTAAATCTTTTTGAGAAGTCAAAGTATTAGTCTATTTTGTTATGAAAAAATAGTTGTTAATTAAATCATATCGAGTTAAAATTATGACAAATAAACCAGAAACAAAACAAGCCTACGAAGCTAAAATCAAAGCTCAACTTGACAAGCTAAATGCTCAAATTGATGAAATGAAAGCTAAAGCTCAACAAGTTAAAGCAGATGCCAAAGTTAGTTATCACGATAAGATAGAAGAATTGTCTACTCAGCGTGATGCAGTCAAAACGAAATTTCAGGATCTACAAAACTCCAGCGAACAAGCATGGGGAGATGTAAAAGTTGGTTTTGAAAAGGCTTGGAATGATTTGCACAGCGCCTTTGATAGTGCACTTTCTAAGTTTAAATAACTCATAGTAGTCGCGCGTCAAGCTAGAAAATGTGGGTTAAAAAAACCTAACCCCCAACACCACAACAATCCCACCAAACCCCCCATAGAAGTC
>JAAUYJ010087163.1_pt1 | contig 16395 bp, 16 predicted proteins | sample 7278031 | NCBI WGS metagenome assembly JAAUYJ01 (sample SAMN14350222, study PRJNA611818) | marine sediment metagenome | isolation source: surface marine sediment (1.8m) | place: French Polynesia: Moorea | collected 2018-08 | reverse complement strand
CATTTACTGTCGAGGGGATAGCGAGTTGTGGCGTTCAACCCCTAAAGGTTAATCCTTTAGAAAGAGTTGGATAGATTTGACTACATCTGTCTATCTTAACTTTAACGCTACAAAAACGAATAGGATGGCTATTACAAGTAAGCTAACGGCATTGCCCACATCAATGCTACCTGTTTCGACAATGCTGATCACCACTGCCAGGATAACGATTCCCAGGATGTCATCGAGAATAGCTGCTCCCAGTATAATCTGACCTTCTGTGGATTTGAGAACTCTCATATCTTGCATTACTTTTGCAGTAATGCCGATACTGGTTGCACTCAAAGCCGCACCTGCGAATAATGCTGGCAGAGATGGAATATGAAACAGGTAAACCAGTCCAAAAAATCCCAAAATAAAAGGGAGAGTAACCCCTACCACTGCAACCGCAGCCGACTGAAAGCCCACTTTAATTAATTCTTTTAGATCCGATTCGAGACCAATGGAAAATAGGAGTATTCCTACCCCAAACTCAGCGGCCAATTCAATGACTGTATTGACTGAGCCGCTAATGCTCTGCTGAAGGATTTCAGGTTTAACGTCGGTCAATAAGGAGATGAAATTGATAAAAGTAGAATTAATCTCTCCTCCTTCCAACATTAAGATATGAAACCCTGAAATTCCCAAAATCAAACCAGCAATTAGATCCCCCAATACCGTTGGCAGGCCGACTCTAACTGCCATTTCTTCTAGGAAACGACTGCTGGGATATATAATCAGTGCAAAGAAACCTAAAATAATACCTAAAGCTTGGGTTGATTCTTGAGTGCTTTGAGCAGTCGCTACGAGAAAGGAGGGGATATAATTAGCATCTTCGGGAAATTTTAAGAGGGTGATATGGGAGAATATTTCGTATACATTGGAGAGTAAAATCATAATAGCAGAAATGGGCTTTTGATTCGAGATTTGAGCGAGTATACAAGGCAAGACTATTGTACAAAATTTAAAAATTGCTGAATGACAATAACGTTGGCAATGTCGATAAAAAAGGCTCCTACCAAGGGAATAACAATAAATGCTTTTGGAGATGGACCGAAAAGTTCTGTTACTGCTGTCATATTAGCGATCGCTGTTGGGGTTGCCCCCAAAGACAGTCCAGCAAAACCGGCGGCCATTGTCGCTGCGTCAAAGTCTTTACCCGCAAGGTTAAACAGGATCAACATACTATAGGCGATGACAGCGACTAATTGAAAGATTAGCACCAGCAAAATTGACCCGGCTAAATTGCTTAAAGTCCATAGTTGTAAACTCATCAAAGAAATGGACAAAAACATACCCAAACTGAGATCGGATACCAGTTCCATTGACGGTGTGTCTGCCGGCCAAGGAAGACTTTTAAATACGAAAGGAATGGTATTGGTTAAGAGAATACCAGCAAATAAACAGGTAACAAATTCGGGTAAGTTAAGACCAAGGAATTGTAAGAAAATATTGGCCTGAACTCCAATACCAATGCAGATGGTTATTACCAGAATGACATTGAGCATGGTATTGTAGTCAATTTTTGCAGTTGGCTGATCATCGTAGGGAAAACCCACCACTAAATTTTCATCGCTTTTTGAGGTTAATTGATGACGAGTAATCAAAAAATTAGCAATCGGTCCACCGACGAGCCCACCCAAAATTAAACCAAAGGTTGCTGTAGCAATTCCCACTTCTGCTGCATTAGTCACCCCGTAGTCTTGGGCAAAAATTGGGGACCAAGCGATCACTGTTCCGTGTCCTCCGCTTAAAGGAATTGAACCAGAAATTATTCCTAGTGCGAGGGGCAAACCTAAAATAGTCATCGCTAGGATACCAATAGTATTTTGAATAATGAGAAAAAAGCTGGCCAATATTGACACAATAATTAAAGATTTTCCTCCTTTTACTAAGGCACTGAATTTCGCTGATAGACCGATTGTAGTAAAGAATATCAGTAAAAAAGTATCTCGCATATTGAGGGCAAATTCTAAAGGAGTTCCTATCATAAAGTAAATAATTGAGAAAAAGATAGACGCTAAAACGCCACCCGATACTGGTTCGGGTATATTATACTTCCGCAAAAAAACTATTTTGCGATTGAGAAATTTTCCCAGATATAAAACGAGAATAGCGATTACTAATGTATCTCTTGCTGAAAATTTCATGAAACTAAAACATCTCCCCTATAGTTTTCAAGCTAGATGATCTCTGTCTTAAATCTAGTCAATTCTACTTTAATTTTTCATTCAAAAGGGTAGCTTATTATCATAAGTTAAAAATGCTCACAATACGTTTACGAATCCATTCGACGGGATGATTTATTTCTTCTTCTAATAACCCCATTTCTTTGAGTTCATCTTGATAACTTGCTAAGACTGCTTTACGGTTGGCTAATTCATTGGCTACATCTTCAGCTAAGTGAGGATACTGAGTTAATAAGTCATGAAAACATTCTTTTCCAATCATAAATAAAAAAGTATCTGTAGCAGCTATCATGGTAGTTGGATAAGGAACATCTAGCATCAGAGGAAGTTCTCCAAAATAATCCCCCGATTTAAAAGTTAATAAACGATTACTAATCTTTTGATTTTCAAAAATGGCATCAATTTGCCCAGATAAAACAATGTTAAAGTGATGATCTATTTCCCCTTGTTGTATAAAAGTTTCTCCACAAGACAAATGACGACGTTTCCCCATTTCAATGATGTTTCTTAGTTGCAGATCATTTAACGAACTAAAACAACTTATTTTTTGTAAATAGCTTTTTAAGGTGGGGATTTTTCTGGATTGTATTACCGATGAAGTTTCATCTTTTTGGCCACGAATTAAAGTGGCTAATTCATCTGGATTTTTTAACCACAGATCACGCTGAGGAAAAGGAATTTTAATCCCCCTTTCTCGGAAATTATATTCAATAATATAGTTTAGAGAACTTATTATAAATTGTCGGTTGTCAATTCTATTCACCCAAACCCATAATTCAAATAGCAGAGCATTGTCGCCAAATTGTTTAAAAATAACTTTAGGAGAAGGATTAGTTACAACGGATTCTTCCATAAAGGCTGATTCTAATAACAACTCCGTAACCAAGAGGGGATCACTACTATAATCTACACCAACAGGGATTTCAATACGGCCTTGACAATTTTCGTAATTCCAATTCTCGATAGGTTCACTGGTCAAATGGTTATTAGGAACAACTAACTCTGAGCCTTTAAAAGTGCGAATAACTGTGGAACGAATAGAAATTTCTTTAATAAATCCTAAATTGCCCTTAAATGAAATTAGATCACCTACTTTTAACTTATTTTCCCCCAATAAGGTTAAACCACTCACTAAATTTCTAGTTAATTCTTGCAGTCCAAAACCAATTCCAATGCCCAATCCTCCTACAATAACAGCTAAAGACGTAAAATCTAAGCCCATTCCCTGTAAAACAACAATATAACCCAGTGTTGCCAGTCCTAAGCTAGTGAGTGTACCCGTTACTTCTCGATCCCCTTCGCTTAACTTTAACTTGACCAATAAATAATACTTTAAAAATCTCTTGATTCCCCTAGCCAACAAAGTCACCAATGACAGTAGGATCATGACTTGAATTAACCAGAGAAGGGAGATAGTTTGGGATTCGATTTGTAAAAGTGGTCGATTGAGTAAGGTTGGTAGCCATTCTTTCCAAGAAGATAATTCAGTGAAGCTCATATTTCCAATTACTCATATTTCCGATTAATTGACATCCTCACTGCCCTAAAAGTTCAGTGATTCCTAAACCTCACGATTTAGGTTTCTGCTTCAATGCAGTCGCCTTCCGAGATTTACTCTCTTCCGGTCTTACACTCGCTCCACAGACTGACACCGCAAGCCCTGCGGCCAAAATATTTTGACTGGTGTTTATGTCACGATCATGGTACGTGCCACATTTAGGACATTTCCATTCACGAATGTTTAACGGCAGTTTATCGACTATGTGACCACAATTGCCACACCGTTTACTACTTGGAAAATGGCGGTCAACCTTAATCAATTCTTTCCCATACCATTGACACTTATACTCTAATTGGCGGTTAAATTCTCTCCAACTAGCATCACCGATTGACCTAGCTAACTTACGGTTCTTAACTATATTTCTAATGGCTAAGTCTTCAATAGCAATCAGGTCATTTTCTCTAATAAGTTTAGTGGTTAACTTATGTAGAAAATCAGTACGGGCATCTTGAATTTGAGCATGAACTTTAGCTACTTCTAAGCAAGCTTTATATCGGTTATTTGAGCCTTTGATTTTCCGACTCAAAGCCTTTTGCTTTCTTATAAGCTTTTTATACAAGCTTTTCAAATGTTTCGGATTAGCTACTTTGTCTCCCTCGCTAGTGGTAATTAAGTTAGTAATTCCTAGATTAATACCTATCTTTTTACCTGTTTTTGGTATTGACTTGATAGTTGGGTCTTTAACTAAAATTGAGACAAACCAACGCCCCGATGGGTCAAGTTTAATTGTTACTATTGATGGTTGAAAATCTTGAGGAAAAAAACGACTCCAAACAATATTCAATGGTTCTTTACATTTAGCTAAAAACAGCCTACCATCTCTCCATTTAAAAGCTGATTTAGTGAATTCTGCACTACCTCCATTGCGTTTTTTCTTAAAGTTAGGGTATTTAGCCCTTTCAGACCAAAAATTGGTAAAAGCTGTTTGTAGATGTCTTAAGCACTGTTGCAGTGGAACACAACTGACATCCGACAGAAAATCTAAGTCTTCTTGCTTTTTCCACTCGGTTAACAAGCTTGATGTTTGATTGTAACCTATCCTTTCTTGCCTTTGATACCAGCCTTCTGTGCGTACTGCTAGTGCTTTGTTGTAGACTAAGCGCACACAGCCTATAGTACGTCGCAAGAGGTTTTCTTGCTTGGTAGTTGGGTAAAAGCGGAACTTGTAGGCAATTTCTCTCATACCTCACATTCTAACATATCTTTTGTGAGTATGCTAAGCTAAAACAATGATTAAAATTGTGATAGTTTTTACGCTTTATACTACAAAATAATACTTTTATATTTCAAGAGAAAGAGAAGTCCAATCAAGATACAATCAACAGCAGTAGGAGTACCCGCACATTTTATCAGCCAGTTTGCTCCTAAATGCGGTCGTGTTTCTCAAAAAAATAGACTAAATAAAGGACTAATATGGGAATGTAGGTGCTGTGGGTCATAAAATTTATGCAGATTTGGTCCGTGCGATAAATATTAAATATCGCACTCAGAGCGTTATATAGCGGAGAACCCAATGTATCGATTTCAGATAATTGCACACACACAAATGGGAGAGTCCATAGGTCTTGTGGGTTCAACCCCTGAGTTGGGAGCCTGGGACTTAGAAAACTGTTTACATTTACAAACCAGTAGCGATCGCTATCCTGTTTGGTGGGTTGATACCGATATCGACCTCACCCCATTTTTAACCTCTTCTAATAAAGAAAAAATCGAATATAAATATATCCGTTTTGCTGAAGATAATCAGGTGCAATGGGAATCCCTCGGCTCTAACCGTTGGCTACCCCTAGATCCCGATCCAGGTACGGAAACCATCACGGTAGATGATGGAGCTTTTGGTTATGTACAACCCTGGCCCTATGGTTATTGGAACACCCCGAAAACTCCTTTATCCAAAGGAAAAGAGGGATTAAAAATTGTTGTTATTGGTAGTTCTGTGGCGTTAGGTTGTAGTTCTTGGTTATTACAAGGATGGGCTTATCGTCTCGAACAAGCCTTAAATAAAAAATATGGTCATCAACTGGTCAATGTGTCTATGTTGGGAGCCAATGTTACAACCACTATGGAAAGATTTTCCCAGGTTGTTACCCCAGAAAAGCCAGATATCGTAATTATTGCGCTTTCCCTAGGGAATGAAGGCTTAGCCCATTGTCCCCCTCACCAAAGACCAGCGATTCAACGAAGGTTTGAAACTGGATTAGAGGAGCTTATCAAAATGACAGAAGGAATTGGTGCTATTCCTATACTGGGTTCACTCTATCCTAACGGTGATTACACTCAGGATCATGATTGGTTTATCAATGAAACCCATCAACGGATGAAAACCTGGGGAGTTCCTATTTTAGATTGGTTAGAAGTGTTAAGAGGAGAACAAGGTCGCTGGAAAGCAGGAATTTCTTTTGACCCGGCTCATCCTAACACAGAAGGTCATCGTCTCATGTATGAAGCCATCGATCTCAATTTATTTGCCCTTACAGCGAAGGATATTCTAAAAAAAAAACAACCGTCTCCACCTAAACCAGACGTAACTATCTATCAGGATGAAAAAGGGTTTCAGGTGTTGCAAAATCAACAAGCTCAGGGATTACACATTATCAATGCTTCCCCACACTGTTATATGGTTACCCCTTCTTGGGAAGACCTACAAAAACCTCTAGAAAAAGCAAATTTGACCCCTGGAATCTATCTCGCTAAAACCATGGGCGAAAACATCCCCCCATCTTTATCTGTGAGCGAAAACGGTACCATTGAAACCTCGTTAGAATTAGTTCCTTTTGCTGAGGTAGAATATGTCCCTGCTATGGGTTTCTTTTCCCCCAAGGTGTCTGAAATTCTCTATTACGATGGACAGCTAGGAATCTTAAAACAGGGAGAGCAGTTGCTACGGGTTATCAATGAATCGGATCATGAATACAGTATTCAACCCATGTGGAAAGAAGTCCGTCAGTCCCTTAAAGGAGCGAAATCGGGGGTTTATGTTGATCTCGTTGAACCTGAGACCCCTTTCCGCACCATGATGATTGGGGAAAATGGGTTAGAAAGTCGGGTGAAAATTCCTGCTAAGTCCGCACTATTGTTTCAATATCAGTGCGCTTTAGAGGATATTAGTCGAGTGGGAATTCTCCCCCTAGGCGATCGCTGTGCTATTCGCATGGTCTTACACAAAATGGAATATGATGGTCCGGCTTATCCTTTTGACTTGACACGCACCACTAATCTAAGTGATGTGGCGGATATTATCGAAAATGGGTTTTTCGATATGTGGAATCCCTACTTTCTCCACTATAACCACGATCAAAGACGGATTTATCATGGCAAATGGACTGAGTTATCTTTTGCTCACGAAGTAGAAGATGACGAAGATCCCCTCAATGATATGTCTCCAGTTTATGAACGGATGGAGAGGCGTTATTATTCTCGTTCCCAACGATTTTGGCACACTCTAAATCATTGTGATGAAGTGCTTTTTGTTCGCACGGGTTCCGCAAGCCGTGGGCAAGTGATGGATTTATTGTATAAATTGGAATACAAATGTCAAGGTAAACCATTTCGACTCTTATTGCTATCTGAGCAGCCTAGTCAAGAGTTTGCTGGTTTAGAGAATGTCATCCATTATGACCTCTATTTTAATCCTGATCGGATGTATGAGGATTTAGGCTACTGGATGTATTGCACTGATGTTATGCGTTCTATTCTCGATGATTTAGGGGTATCTAGTCGGAATCTTTTCTGGTGTCCCTCAAAAATAGCTTAAATTTATTGTTAATCTTGTGGGGGCGTTTCATAAAACGCCTCTACAAAAACAGTTAAAACGAATAAGTTATTTGAATCTTCATGATTCTGATTTTTGACTCCTTAAATTTACGAAATTAATTAATCTAAAAAATATGGAAAATACAACCACATCTATGCTATTAACTTCCTATAAATTAGGCAATCTTACATTAAAAAATAGAGTAATTATGGCACCTTTAACTCGTTCTAGAGCAGGGGAAGAAAGAATGCCTAATGACTTGATGAAAGAGTATTATACTCAAAGAGCATCGGCCGGATTAATTATTAGTGAAGCAACCGTTATCTCTAGACAAGGTTGTGGTTGGTTAAACACTCCTGGTATTTATTCTGATCAACAAATGAAAGCTTGGAAGCCCATCACAGAAGCACTTCATGAACAAGAAACTCCCATTTTTTTACAACTTTGGCACGCTGGAAGAGCATCCCATAGTAGCTTTCAAGAAAATAATCAATTACCGGTTTCTGCCTCAGCAATTAAACCCAATGGAGAGTATATTCATACCCCTATTGGTAAGCAACCTTACGAAACACCTCGCGCCTTAGAAACCGAAGAAATACCTGGCATTGTTGAAGATTATCGTCTCGCTGCTGAAAGGGCTAAAAAAGCTGGTTTTGATGGGGTAGAAATTCATGGAGCGAATGGTTATTTAATTGATCAATTTTTACAATCTAAAAGTAACCAAAGAACAGATAAATATGGAGGCAGTATTGAGAATAGATATCTTTTTTTACAAGAGATTATTGAAGCTGTTTTAACTGTTTTTCCTGCCAATCAAGTTGGTGTTAGACTATCTCCTAATGGTGTCTACAATGATATGGGATCTCCTGAATACAGAGAATTATTTATCTATGTTGCTAAACAGTTAAATAGTTATGGTTTGGCTTATATTCATCTCTTAGATGGTTTAGGTTTTGGATTTCATGAACTAGGTGAACCCATGAATTTAAAAGACTTTCGTGATGTTTTTGAGGGGACATTAATAGGTAATTGTGGTTATACAAAAGAAAGTGCAGGAGAAACAATAAAGGAGGGAAATGCTGATTTAATTGCTTTTGGTAGACCTTTTATTAGTAATCCTGATTTAGTAGAAAGATTTACTAATAATTGGCCATTAAACCCTGAAGCTGATCTGAAAATTTGGTATTCTTTTGAACCAGAAGGTTATATCGATTTTCCTACTTATCAAAATAGTTCAAAGGGTTAATTCATTGCTTATTATGTGTAGCTTTGGGAGTTCGGAGTTCTGATTTTGGCAAGAAGACATCAGTGTGCCTCATGAGAGTCGGTCAATCAGAATGTAGAATGTAGAATGCGCGAATGTAGAATTACCTCCACCTCAAGTTGGAGGCTTGAAACAAGGAAAATTATTTTTCTCTTGTGTCGATTGGATATGGCGAGGTTTCCTCGCCATCCCTCCACCGCTTTTCATCCCCTTGAAAGGGGAGGCTTGGCACCCTTTTTTTTGGTCAAGAAGGCGATAGCTTAACTCCTGACTCCTAAAACGAGAAGACTTTATCTCACAAATATGGGAATTGCTATAAACGTGAGTTCAGTGTTAGGAGTTCGGAGTTCGGGGTTATTCTTTTTTAAAGGAGACAATGAGGGTTTGAGACTGCTGATTTTAGTAAGTTGTCTCCGAATTGCCCTAGATCGAACTCAGGTTATAAAATGTTAAATCTCATTACAAAGGAAGAGATAAGACTTGTCATCGGTTACGGATGTGTGAATATGATAATTGAAGTAATTTTGTCAAAGTTTGTATTGTAATGGGTCTGAAAATCGTTGAAAATTTTGATTCTAGTTTTACCCTAGTGCCAGAAGCCAAAGAAGCTTTATTTAATTTGTTAAAAAATTCAGATTTTATTAAACAAATATCACAACAGCTATCACAATCAGAGATAGACATTGAATTTACTGGCTTGTTATTTCAACCTGTTCCTTATAGCACCCAAACACCCAAAGGAATGCCACCAGAATTTGAAGTTTATCATCATTCAGATGAACATATTATTATCAATGTTCCCCCCAATTTTATGTTCAAAGCTAAAATCTTTAAACCCAGTCGTCTCTGTGCAATTTATCGTAAAATTGAGTGTTTATCAAAGGACTCTTAAAAACCAGTTTGGTTAGGTGGGTAAAGTTTTCTAGATCATGAGTAAGTGAAATTATTATCTAATTTGCCCATCCTACCGTCTATTTATTGTAAAATCAACTAATTTTTCCTCTCCTTATTGTGTAATCATCATGACAACTCAAACCACTATTCCTAGTTTAAACACCATTGATTATTTACCCTATCTTAATGAAGAAGGAAGCCTTTCTGAAATATTACAAAAAAAGATAGGGGTTTATGCAATTTTTGATGAGAATAAGACATTAAAATTTGTGGGGTATTCCAGAGATATTTATGCAAGTTTAAAGCAACATTTGATCCGTCAACCCCATCAATGCCATTGGTTAAAAGTGGAAATGATCACCCGGCCCAGTCGAACCGTTTTAGAAGAAATAAAAGATAACTGGATTGATGAACAGGGAGATATATCCCTGAAAAATCAAGAGTATCAGGCATTATGGAACCAACCCATAGATACTAAATCTACTATGACAGAAGAAGAACAAGAAAGCTACAACAATAGTGATGAACTAACACAAATTAAACTATTGAAAAAAGTGGCGAGACGAGTGCAAGCAGAAATCGAAGAAATCTTAAAGAAACGAGGTAATACCATGGAGATTCGTTTTAATCCTAAACTTAAAGAACAAGGATTATTAGACTTAAAATAACTGATACTTGAAAAATGTTGTACATTAAAAGGTGACGTTAATAAAATGATCAAGGAGTAACCTGTAATGACGTGGCGCGGTTCAGTCAGTATCCCAGATCGGATTTTTGGAACCTTAGTCTATTGCTTTGCCGTATATGATTGCTTTGCCGTATATAATGTTTCCCCCTTTGGCAGTTCTCTCTTACAACAGTTTCCATTCTTTAACTTTTTCCTGATTCCTGCCATCCCTGTCGGACTAATTTATGGTTTATTCGGTGTTTTGTTGGGACCATTAGGGCGTTTTGGTAGTTTTCTTGTTTTTATACTTCTATTTGCTGCAGTAGTACGCAACGATCGCGTTAGCCATTTCATCCGTTACAATGCCATGCAAGCTATTCTCATTGGTATTTTATTAGCTTTGGGTGGCATTATCATGCAATACGTTCTTGTGCCCGCATTGGGACCAAGTGGTATTATCACAGAAACCCTTTTAAATGTTCTCTTTTTAGGGGGTTTAGCAGCATCTTACTTTTCCATAATTCAATCAGCATTAGGACGCTACGCTGAAATTCCTACGATTTCTGAAGCTGCCTATTCTCAGGTTCGTTGGTAACGTAATCTAAGGCTTAAGAACCCATCACAGGGTTTTCAATGCTACCGATCCCTTCGATTTCCACCCTAATGCGATCGCCGATATTGACTGGACCCACGCCTTCGGGGGTCCCGGTTAAGATAACGTCCCCTGGAAACAGGGTAAGAATATGAGAAATATAGGAAATAATAGTTTGAGGAGAGAACACCATCTCCTGTAGAGAAGCAGACTGTCTGGGTTCGGTCTCATTATTAACAAAGGTTTGCAGGCTTGCCCCAGTATTTAATTCACGGATTACCCAAGGACCCAAGGGGCAAAAGGTATCAAACCCCTTAGCTCTTACCCATTGATTATCTTTCTTTTGAAAATCACGGGCAGTAACATCATTGGCTATAGTATAGCCCCAGATTTTGCTCCGTGCTTCTTGAGGGGAACAGTTTTTGGCAACTTCTCCGATCACTAAGGCTAATTCGCCTTCATAGTCCACTTGTTGAGATTGTGGGGGGTAATAAATGGCTTGTCCTTCTCCAATAAGGGTTGAAGGGGGTTTGAGAAATAGTAACGGTTCGTCAGGAACCTTATTGCCCAGTTCCTCTGCATGAGCTTTATAGTTTCTGCCCACGGCAATAATTTTAGAAGGAAAACAAGGAGCTAAAAATTCATAACTATCAGCTTTTAAGACAACACCACTGGGTTGTCCTCCATCCCAGGGGGCAGCATCAAAGACGGCCACACTACGGTTAAGATTTAGTGAACCATAATGGATATTTCCTTGAGTTGTTTTCACTCGAACATAACGTTGCGGCATAAACTTCAGCAATCAGGTAAGTTAGAAATAGACCAATGGGCTTTTGAGTAAGGTAGCCATTAGTCAAACACTCGTAGTATGATTTTAAAGGAATCTGTCCCAAAAACAAGATATTTTTTTGTGTGATTAGTTTCTCGATTATCCTTGCTTCTTGCTCCCAAGACTCTATGGAGATCAAGAAGCCAACCTGTCCATAAGGAGTTTAAAGCAAATGAGTCAACAGTATGAAATGATTTATATCCTGCGCCCTGATATGTCAGAAGAGCAGGTTAACCAGGCAGTGAACAAATATAAGGACTTTTTGACCGAAAATAACGCCACTAACCTAGAAGTTAAAATTTGGGGAAAGCGTCGTCTGGCTTATCCTATCCAAAAAAAGGTGGATGGGATCTATGTCCAATTCAATTATGAAGGAGATGGACAACAAATTGCCCCTCTAGAGCGGATGATGCGTTTAGGAGAGGATGTGATGCGCTATCTTACTATTAAGTTAGATAACGTTTCTCCTCAGACTGAGGAGGAGGAAGAAACTGAAACAGTAGCAGAAGTAGAAGCCGAAGCCGAAGTACAACCTGTTGCCTCTGAAGCTTAAAATATTATTACTTAATTAGTAATTAGTTCCAAGAGATAAGAAAATTACATTTCTTATCTCTTTTATTTTATTTGTTTTAAAATGTCTATCAATCGTCGTCAATTTTTAACCGCTTCTTTAGGTAGTTTAAGCTTAATGGCTACCTTATCTCAAAGAATATCAGCACAAGATGCCCCTATTATTAAACCCCGAAAACTTAAATCAAGATCGGGTGTGGGTTTAGTAAGCCCAGCCGGAACTACATACGTCACAGAAGATATTAATATTGTTGAAGATGCTGTCAAAGCATTAGGTTTAACACCTTATTTTGCACCCCATCTGTTAAATAAGTATGGTTATTTAGCAGGAAAAGATGAAGAGCGAGCCAATGATATTAATCAGTTTTTTGCTGATCCGAATATTGATATCTTATTACCAATTCGTGGGGGTTGGGGATGTGCAAGGATTCTTCCTTATTTAGATTATGATTTAATTAAAAATAATCCTAAAATTATTGTTGGTTTTAGTGATTTAACCGCCCTATTAATGGCCATCTATACCCAATCAGGTTTAGTCACTTTTCATGGTCCTAATGGTATGACATCTTGGCGTACAGGACAAGTTAAATCATTTAAAAAAGCCTTATTTACTGAGGAAAAAATAAATTTTCAAAATCAACGAGATGGAGACGATGATAACCGTTTAATGCAGGTTAAAAATCGTATTAAAACGATTACCCCAGGAAAAAATAGAGGCAAAATAATTGGGGGAAATTTATCGGTTTTATCAGCAATTATTGGTTCTCCTTATTTCCCAGATTTGACTAACCATATTCTATTTATTGAAGATGTAGGAGAAAGTATTTACCGTATTGATCGCATGATAACTCATCTAAAGGTTGCTGGTATTTTAGACAAAATATCAGGGTTTATTTTTGGAGGATGTACCAATTGTTTACCCAGTGGTGGTTATGCTTCTTTAACCTTAGAAGAGGTATTAAATGATCATATTAAACCCTTAAAAATTCCTGCTTGGATGGGCGCACAAATTGGTCATGTTGAACCTGTTCTAACTTTTCCTCTGGGGGTAGAAGTTGAAATTAATGCTAACACTGGAACGATTAATTATTTAGAGTCAGGAGTGGTTTAAAATGAGCTTTGTAAGATAGAATTTATTTCTTGAGGTTTTCTATCTGATACTAAAATAGTTGGATAAATTGCAGTGTTTTGAGTTGGATGATTTAAAACCTTACATCCTTCATTGGTACTTTGAAAAGATAAACCAAGTAATTGATAAATTGTGGCTACTATATCAAAATTTATAGTTCCTGGATTAGTATTAAGCGGTTTTCCGTCTTGAGGATCAATTATTTCAATTAAGCATTTTTCTTTTTGTAAAATTAATGTTAACTTATTGGCAAATTGTAAAAATTCTTGTTTTAATCTTTGCTTTTCTTTTTCAACCTCTTGACTGACTATTTTTATTGGTATTTGAGAATAGAATAAAACAACAATGATACTAGCAGGATGAATCTTCCAGTTCGGCAATAATTCAGAAATATTATTGATTATAAAATCACTAGGTTTTTTTATATACATTTCTATGGGCAATGGTACTGTTTTTTGATAACTTATAATTGGATTATTGGCTAACATTCAATCAATTTGTTGAAATTTATAAGATAAATTTACTAGATAATGAGGTGAGTGAATTTTTATAATATAAACATCTTTTTCAGGCTATATTAATCTCTATGAATGCGAATATTATAATGATAATTTTGCTCACCCCAAAAGTTAATTATATTTAAGTTGCATTCGCTTTTAAATCTTCTGTTTTAAATACTTTTAATTGTAACCAAGAAGTAACAATATGAGACAATAAACCAATCGGTCCAGCTAATAAACATAGGATGAGAGAATGAATGGTAAAAATTCCTTTATTTTGTCCTTCTAAGTATATATATCTTCCTGTGAATAAATCTAAAATAATGAAGTGTATCCATCCTGTTAACATAACAGGTTCTTTACTAAAAAGTTGCGCTAAAATGGGTAAAGTAGGATTAGAAAAAGCTTCTACTGACTCTGGATCAAGAGTTCCTGCAAAAAGATAAATATACAACCCAGCTAAAGGGATAAATGGAAGATAAGAAGAGATAATTTTTTGGGTGACTCCCCATTTAGGTAAAATAACCATTAATAACCAAAATGGTAAAGCATAAATATTGGCCAGGTTAAATAAAAGACTTAAATCCGTCATTTTAAATTTTCCTTAAGAAAGTTGAATTTTTACTCTTTCAGTGTAACGTATTTTCGGTAATAGAGCTATGATAAGAACAACGACTATGATCAATTGTCTTTATTAAAATGTAGATTTATACTGTAAATTATCTTATGTCTTCTAGCGATGTTACTCTGGTAAATCCTGCCTTACTTTGGTTAATTGCAGGTGCTATTCTTTGCTTTTCTGAAGCAATTTTTCCCGTTGCTTTTGTGGCTTTTATGATGGGAATTAGTGCTATTATTGTAGCAGCGATCGCATTAGTAATTCCCTACTTTCCCATTCAGGTTATTTTGTGGCTAAGTTTTTCAACGATTTTAATTGTTGCTTCAAGACGTTTTGTATCTAAGCCAAAATCATTAAATTCTGTCGTTGGTGATGCCCAGGAAGGAGAAACTTTAACAGAAATTGCCCCAGGAAAAACAGGGAGAGTATTATATGAAGGGAATTCTTGGCAGGCTATTTGTGCGGATGATCAAATGTCAATTGCCCCTAATCAAAAAGTTTATATTGTTACCAGAAAAGGTAACACTTTAGTAATTCTACCAGAATTTTTACCCAGTTCTCACGAGTAACTATCAAGTGTAAAATTGAGACCAAATTATTGTTATTTTTCGGAGTTATTAAAATGGGTCAGTTTTTTTTCATTGTTATTCTATTTTTAGGTGGTTCAACAGTTTTCGGTTCAGTTAAAATTGTTAATGAAAAAAATGAGTATTTAGTGGAACGCTTAGGAAGTTACAATAAAAAGCTAAGTCCAGGTTTAAACCTAATTGTTCCCTTTGTTGATCGAGTCGTTTATCAAGAAACAATTAGAGAAAAAGTAATTGATATTCCACCTCAATCATGTATCACAAAAGATAATGTTTCCATTACCGTTGATGCAGTGGTTTATTGGAGAATTATGGACATGGAAAAAGCCTATTATAAGGTTGAAAACCTCCAATCTGCTATGGTTAACCTAGTGTTAACGCAAATTCGCTCAGAAATTGGGAAGTTGGAATTAGACCAAACTTTTACAGCTAGAACAGAAATAAACGAGATATTATTGAGGGAATTAGACATAGCAACCGATCCGTGGGGGGTGAAAGTTACCAGGGTGGAATTAAGAGATATTATGCCCTCGAAAGCAGTGCAAGATTCTATGGAATTACAGATGGCAGCAGAGCGAAAAAAACGGGCTGCGATTTTAACTTCAGAAGGGGAAAGAGACTCCGCTATCAACTCAGCCCAAGGTAAAGCAGAATCAAGAATTTTAGAAGCAGAAGCACAGAAAAAAGCAGAGATTTTACAAGCAGAAGCAGAAAGACAACAACAAATATTAAAAGCAGAAGCGATCGCTAAATCGATTGATATCTTGACAGAGAAAATCAAAACCGATCCCAATGCCCGCGAAGCCCTACAATTCTTATTAGCTCAAAACTATCTAGATATGGGGATTAAAATTGGTAGTAGTGACAGTAGTAAGGTGATGTTTATGGACCCTAGAAATATTATGTCAACCCTAGAAGGGGTGCGCTCTGTTGTAGGTTTTCAATCAGATGAATATCAACAATTAACCGAAGAATTAGATAAAATAGATCGTCATTTAGCAGATTAAATTTGATCTAGGTAGGGGTTTAACAGTTTTAACTATTTTTGCAGCTAGTGAGCAAGATGCTCACATTCCTATTACCTCATTTTAGCTAAAACAGTCCATTAGGGTGGGTTAGACGGGCATAATATCAATTATAACCAGAATATAACTATCCGTAGTAACTCACCAATATACATACATATCGTAGGGGTTTAACAGTTTTAAACCCATTCTCTAAT
>JAAUYJ010119833.1_pt1 | contig 16416 bp, 9 predicted proteins | sample 7278031 | NCBI WGS metagenome assembly JAAUYJ01 (sample SAMN14350222, study PRJNA611818) | marine sediment metagenome | isolation source: surface marine sediment (1.8m) | place: French Polynesia: Moorea | collected 2018-08 | reverse complement strand
CTGAAGCAGCTGCCTGATCAACGAACCAATACGATTCGCCAATCAGACTGATGGGTAAAGAGTCGCCCTGCTCGACCCGCATCAATGCATCATGTTTGTTCGCGCCCGTCACTAATACGACGCGCTGGCCAGCATTCTGCAATGTCACCCGAGGAAAGGGTGTCCCTAGGTCTGGTGACATTGCAGAATGCTGGCCAGCGCGTCGTATTGGTGACGGGCGCAAACAAACATGATGCATTGATGCGGGTCGAGCAGGGCGACTCTTTACCCATCAGTCTGATTGGCGAATCGTATTGGTTCGTTGATCAGGCAGCTGCTTCAGGTCCTGCCGGGAACTCTCTATGAACACCGACGATGGCGGTCTCTACATCCTTCTACTCAGTATTCACGGTCTGATTCGAGGCCAGGATCTCGAACTCGGTCGCGATGCCGATACCGGTGGTCAGACTAAATATGTCGTCGAGCTTTTGAGGGCTCTGGGCACGCGCCCGGAGGTGATGCAAGCCGACTTGCTGACGCGACGTGTCGTCGATGCCAATGTGAGTGAGGATTACGCAGAGGTTATCGACCAATTGTCGGACAACACCCGAATCGTTCGAATCGAATGTGGCGAGCCGGGATATTTACCCAAGGAAGCGTTGTGGGATTCGCTCGATAGCTTTGCTGACAACGCACTCGATTACCTCAACAGCCAGAGCCGCTTGCCTGACATCATCCATAGCCATTACGCCGATGCGGGCTACGTCGGTACCCGTTTATCACACCAACTCAATATACCGCTGGTCCACACCGGCCACTCGCTGGGACGAATTAAACGCAAACGCCTCCTCGCCAGTGGTATGAAACGCGATACCATCGAGCAGCGATACAACATTTCGCGACGAATCAATGCCGAAGAAGATACCCTGGGCGTGGCCGAACGCGTCATCACCAGCACTAACCAGGAGATCTTCGATCAGTACGGGCTGTATGACTATTACCAGCCGGAAAAGATGCGGGTCGTGCCGCCGGGTACGGATCTCGACCTGTTTTTTCCTCCCGATGGGAATCAGCACGACAGTGCGATTTTCAAGGATATCTCACGTTTCCTGCAGGAACCGAACAAGCCCGTCATCCTGGCCTTGTCTCGGCCTGATCAACGAAAAAATATCACGACGCTGGTCGAGGCTTATGGCGAGTCCGACGAGCTCAAACAGCTTGCAAACCTGGTTATCATCGCCGGTAATCGCGATGACATCAGTGATATGGAGACGGGAGCGCAGGAAGTACTGGCCGAAATCTTTATCAGTATCGATTTACACGACCTTTACGGCAAGGTGGCCTATCCGAAACATCATCGCCCCGATGAAGTACCAGTGATATATCGTCTGGCGGCAGTATCCGGTGGCGTCTTTGTCAATCCCGCATTAACGGAACCGTTCGGGCTGACGCTGATCGAGGCGGCGGCATCGGGATTGCCTATCGTGGCGACGGAAGACGGCGGCCCGATCGATATCATCAACAACTGCCATAATGGTTATTTGATCGACCCGCTGGACAAGGCGGCGATGGCAGAGACCTTGCTGAAAGTGCTGGAAGACCGGGATAACTGGAAGCGGCTGGCACACAACGGTATCAAGGGGGTACGCGAGCACTATTCGTGGCAGGCGCACGCAGACAAATACCTGAAACTGATTCAGCCCGTGGTTGACAAGAGCGAGCCGTTGACCAGAATGGAGCTGAAGCGCCGTCCGATGCTTTACCATGATCGAGCTCTCTTCACTGACCTTGATCAAAACCTGCTCGGCAATCCCGAATCATTGAAAGAGTTTGTCCGTGTGATTCAGGAGAACAGACGATGTACCACATTTGGTATTGCCACCGGCCGCCGGCTGGATTCTGCATTGAAGGTTCTCAGGAAGTATCACATACCCTTACCCAACGTCTTGATTACCAGTCTTGGCACCGAAATGCACTATATGCCGGGCCTGACGCAAGATACTGCGTGGTCGAATCATATTGACCATATGTGGAAACGCCGGGCCGTGGTGCGCGCGCTCGATGAACTGCCGGGATTGATGCTCCAACCCAGACCGGAGCAGAGTAAATACAAGGTCAGCTATTATTACGATGCTGCAATAGCGCCCGATGTGAATGATATCATTCATCGATTGCACCAGTATGAACAGACCGTCAACGTTGTGTTGGCATTCGGGCAGTATCTCGATATTGTCCCTGCCAGAGCATCGAAAGGGTTCGCGCTTCGCTGGTTTGCCGAGATGTGGGGCATACCGCTGGAACACATACTGGCTGCCGGAGGATCGGGTGCGGATGAGGACATGATGAGAGGTAATGCCAAAGCCGTCGTCGTCGCCAACCGCCATCATGAAGAGCTTTCTGAGCTCACAGACACCGAAAACATTTATTACGCTGACAAACCGTTTGCATCAGGGATACTGCAGGCGATCGAACACTATGATTTTTTTCGCGACTGCAAGGTTAACCGCTAATGTCTACCCGTCTGCTTTTGTGTGCCGATCTGGACCGAACCCTGATGCCCAATGGGCCCTTGCCGGAATCGGTAGGCGCACGCGACAAATTCAACAAGCTGGTGGCATCGCCGCAGGTTGTGCTCGTTTACGTGACGGGACGTGATCGGCACCTGGTGCAGGAAGCCGTCACCGACTATCATCTACCGCTCCCGGCTTATGTCATTGCTGATGTTGGTTCCACCATCTATCAAGTCCAGGACAGTGACTGGCAGCAGTTGGAGGCCTGGGATAGCTTGATCTCACCTGATTGGCTGGATCGTACGCATGATGATATACGTCTGCTTTTTAGCGGGCTTCCACATTTGCGCCTGCAGGAAGCATCCAAACAAAATACGTTCAAGCTCAGTTATTATCTATCGTTGCATACTGATCATCATGCGCTAATGTCTGAAATGCACCGCATCCTTGCGGAAGAGCAGATCAGGGCCAGCTTGATCTGGAGCGTGGACGAGGTCGATGATACCGGTTTGCTCGATGTTTTGCCGGCGAGTGCCAGCAAGCGGCAAGCGATCGAGTTCCTGATGGACCAGCTCGGCTTCGATCTATCGAACACGATTTTCGCGGGTGATAGCGGTAACGACCTGACGGTATTAACCAGCCAGATCAAGTCAGTTCTGGTCGCCAATGCCAGCAATGAAGTGCGCCACTGCGCCCAGCAGCAGGCGTTGAATCTGGGACAGATGGACGCCTTGTATTTTGCGCAAGGTGGTTTTCTTGGGATGAATGGCAATTATGCGGCGGGCGTGCTCGAGGGCATAGCGCATTATCTCCCTGAAGTCATGGAACAACTGGAACTGGTGCATGAATGATAACGCGCATGCAACGCCACTGATCTTCGGTGAAGTGTTGTTCGACTGTTTTCCCGACGGTAACTCGGTATTGGGTGGTGCGCCCTTCAACGTCGCCTGGCATCTGCAGGCATTTGGCATGTCGCCGCTGGTGATTTCAAGTATCGGCAACGATGAACTCGGTGAACAAGTCGAAGCGGCAATGACAGACTGGACCATGACGCTGGCAGGATTGCAACAGGATCCATCGCATCCCACCGGCAGTGTCGATATCACCTTCGTCGATGACGAGCCAAGCTACAGCATTGTTGAGCATCGTGCCTATGACTATATCGATGCAGCCTCGTTGCCGCAGATGCCTGAAAAAAGTCTGCTCTATCACGGTACGCTGGCGTTGCGCAATCCGGTATCACGAGAAACACTTCATGCGTTGAAAACTCAGCGAACAGGACCACTGTTCATGGACGTCAACCTGCGTGACCCGTGGTGGGATAGATCCTATGTGCTGCAACTGGTCGATGGTGCCGATTGGGTCAAGCTCAACCTGGATGAATTGAGTCAACTGGGGCACGGCGATGGTGAAGTGGCAAAACAGGCCGACGACTTCATGCGTTCACACGAGCTCAGCGGGCTGGTAGTAACCCTGGGCGGCAAGGGCGCTATTGCAATGACCGATGATGGTCGATTGGCAGAAGTGTCACCGGCGCAACAACTCTCGGTAATTGACACCGTAGGGGCTGGCGATGCTTTTACCTCCGTGCTGATAACCGGCTTAATTTCCGAATGGCCACTCGAATTGACACTGAAGCGTGCGCAGGCATTTGCATCAATGATCGTCGGAAAGCAGGGCGCCACGGTACATGACCGCGGTTTCTACCGGGCATTGATAACTGACTGGGCACTATAGCCCGCGGTTTTCACCAGGCACTGCTCAAACTAAATCAACTGCAATGTACGAACAGGTATCACACTCATTACTCAATGAGATAATGACGGAATTGAAGCCGGACATAAAAAGCGAAAACATACGCCACTTTTATACCCGACTGGGTGCCAACTTCTACTCAATCTACACGCTATTCCACTACTTGTACGGCGATCGTGATGATTTCAGGCAGCAGGCGCAGCGGCTGGTCGAAACCATGGCGCGGCAATACATCCTGCGTTCAGATGAGCTCAAGCAACTGGACATCGAACGTGAGCGCGACCATAACTGGTTTCTAAACCAACAATGGGTCGGTATGGCTCTGTACAGCGATGGTTTTGCTGGCGACTTGACCACACTGATCACTAAAGTGCCCTATTTTCAGGACCTGGGCATCAACATGGTGCACGTGATGCCGATCATGGCCTGTCCCAGCGGACACAGCGACGGTGGTTACGCGGTCAGCAACTATCGCGAGATCGATCGACGCGTCGGCACCAAGGAACAGCTGGATATCCTGGCTCAGGAGCTCAGGAAGCGGGATATACTGCTGACACTCGATGTCGTGCTCAATCACACATCCGATGAACACGAGTGGGCGCTAAGGGCGAAGCAAGGTGAGGAAAAATATCAAGATTATTACTATGTTTTTCCGCATCGCGAGATCCCTGACATGTTCGAACAAACCATGCCCGAAATTTTCCCGGAGACCGCGCCCGGGAATTTTACCTGGGTAGAGGGTATCGACAAATGGGTAATGACAGTATTCAAGAATTACCAATGGGACCTGAACTACAACAATCCGGCGGTGTTCATCGAAATGATGGACATCATATTGTTCTGGGCAAATCACGGTGCCGACATTGTGCGCCTGGATGCGGTCGCTTTCCTGTGGAAAAAAATTGGCAGCACCTGTCAGAACGAGCGCGAAGCGCACCTGATTCTGCAATTGATGAAAGACTGTTGCCAGGTGACAGCGCCCGGTGTGTTGTTTATTGCAGAGGCAATAGTTGCACCGGTGGAGGTTGCCAAGTATTTTGGTGAGGATGCGATCCACGCGAAGGAGTGTGAAATTGCTTACAACGCCACCTTCATGGCGTTGCTATGGGATGCGGTTGCGACGAAATGCGCGCGGCTGCTGGACCAGGGCATAAAGAGTCTGCCCGACAAGCTCGAGCGGGCCACCTGGTTGAACTACATTCGTTGTCACGATGATATCGGTCTGGGTTTCGACGATGCTGATATCCGCCTCGCCGGCTACGATCCAATACCGCACCGGCGTTTTCTGATCGATTATTTTACCGGTGATTACAAGAATTCCTTTGCGCGCGGTAAGCCCTTTGGCCACAACGCCAAAACCGGTGATGCTCGGATTTCCGGGTCACTGGCCTCGCTGGTGGGTCTTGAAGTCGCGTTGGAGCGGCGCGATCCAAAAGAAATCGACGATGCCATCGATACCATCATCCTGTTGCACGGCATGATCATGTCATTCGGTGGCATACCGCTGCTTTATTACGGCGACGAGATTGGTACCACCAATGACTACCGATACGTTGAGGACGAACGCAAGTCAGGCGACACGCGCTGGATGCATCGTCCGACCTTTGATTGGGACAAGGCGGAACTGCGAAACAAGCACAATACGATCGAAAACCGAATATTCGAAGCACTAAAAAAAATGATCGCCGTGCGCAAGGAAACGCCTGCTTTCGCGGATTTCAACAATCGCGAACTGCGTGACAGCGGTAATCCACATCTGTTTTCGTTCTGCCGCATTAATCCTTATCACGCTAGCGACAGGGTGCTTGTCGTCGGTAACTTCGATGCGCGCCCTCAACACATGGAGATCGATGACATCATCCCGACCGGTGTCGTGCAGCAAGCGCAGTTACATGATCTCTATAGCGGTGAAAAACCGGCGATGTTCAAGAACGCGTTAGTGATACCACCGTATCGCTTCTACTGGCTGCAAGCGCGTTGATCAGCACAGTGCCTGACGTCAGCGTAGGAGCGGCTTCAGCCGCGAATTACAAAAGCACCGTCATCTCTCCCTTCGGTCGCGATGACATAGGAGACATTCGCGGCTGAAGCCGCTCCTACCGATCGGATCGAAACAGCGATGCAGCGTTTAAACACCGCGGTATCAGGGTTGTGTGTGGGTGAAGCCGATCCTGATCACTCGCAAGTGTTTTATTGCCTCACATTGAAGCCAGATTGCTTTGAGAAGCGTTATTTTGGTGCAAAAATCGCTGTTATAATAGAGCCGCTGTGCGATCTAACTGATTTTTTCCGTAGATAAGTGCTTGAGGGAAAACGTTCCGGCAAATCAGTTGGAACATTTTTTGCAAGTTTTTTGATATCTATCCCAGTGCTTTGGTAGTAGTAGACCATGGCAATATCAATGCGGTGGGCCCTGAGTATCCGGAGAAATGGATCTGATAGAATCCTCGTCATGTCGAGTGGGCCCAATTGCCTGGTTGCGGGCCTGTAAGTAAAGTAACGTCACCTGGCCCGCATTTTTCATCAGAAGGCGTAGGATACAGATAACGCATTGGTCACTTGGAGGAAAACCTGGATGATCAAGAATGCAGTGTGTTATTCAAGCATGCCTGTCACGGCTCGGGCTGGTTTTCGTGTCTGTAAGTTCGTGGGGTGCGCCGTGCGCACCGCTATTCTTCAGTTTGCTGGTCTGCTTTGGTGCGCACGGCGCGCTTCACGGACTGGTGAGAGAAGCGGACGCCGTCCTGCGTCTGCTCTCGTGATCCAGGTGAGAAATTCGGGCTAGAAACTGGAAAAGACAATTCGCATTGTGAGTCAGGTAAGAACCCAATCCTATCCCGCCAAATCGGCGCGTCTGTGTCAGCAATACGAGCCGGCATCGGGCCATGATGAGATGTGTTCCATAGATGGCGGCATTCGCTCGCACTGGCATTATCTGATGCGAGCGCTCAATGATATGGGCAGTTTGGAGTTGCAGCGCCGGCGCGAAGAAGCCTGGCGTCTGATTGGTGAAAACGACGTCACCTATAACATCTACGGTGATCCCACCGGTATTGGCCGCCCCTGGAAACTCGATCTGGTGCCGTTGCTGATCGAAAGTGAGGAGTGGCGCACGATTGAGGCAGGCCTGATGCAGCGTGCCGAATTGCTCAATCTCGTGTTAGCCGATCTTTACGGGCCACGGGATCTATTGCGCAAGCGCGTCATTCCTGCGGAGCTGATACACAGCCACAAAGGCTATCTCTATCCTTGTTTCAACATGCCAATGCCCGGTACGCGCGCGTTGACCTTCTATGCGGCCGACCTTGTTCGCGATACTAACGGCCAGATCAGTGTACTGAGTGATCGTGCCCAGGCGCCATCCGGCGCCGGTTATGCGCTAGAGAACCGGCTGGTGATTTCGCGCGTGCTACCCAGTCTGTTTCGTGACTCGCACACGCACAGGCTGGCGAATTTTTTTCGCAAATCACGCCATGCGTTGAACAGAATGTCTCCACGGGACAGTGATGAGCCCAACATCGTGTTGATGAGTCCCGGGCCAGCCAATGAGGCCTATTTCGAACATGCCTATCTAGCGAGCTATCTCGGTTACACGCTGGTCGAGGGTGGCGATTTGACGGTGCGTGATGGCAAGGTCTGGTTGACTACGCTGGAAGGTTTGCGGCCCGTGGATGTGATTCTTCGTCGCCTGGATGATTCCTACTGTGATCCTGTCGAACTTCGCGATGACTCCTACCTGGGTGTACCCGGTTTGACCAATGTTGCGCGGACCGGGAATGTTGGCATTGCGAATCCGTTGGGCAGCGGTGTGCTGGAAAACCCGGGCTTGCTGTCACTGTTGCCGAAATTATCGAAGTTGCTGCTTGGCGAGGAGTTGCGTATACCCTCGGTGCCGGTTTGGTGGTGCGGCAATCCGACCGAACGCGAGCATGTGCTTGCGAATCTTCAGCGAATGGTGATCAAGCCAATACATCCGGGTCTGGGATTTCGCTTTACATTCGGTTCGGAATTAAATCAGTCGCAACTGGAGCAGTTACGCCAGAATATCCTGGCCAAGCCTCACCTCTACACCGGTCAGGAAATGCTATCCATGTCCACGGTGCCCGTGCTGGTCGAGGATGGGCTCCGGCCGCGCCACACGGTTTTGCGTAGTTTCCTGGTCGCAGATCGTCACGATTATATGGTCATGCCCGGCGGTTTGACGCGGGTATCATCTGAGGCGGACAAACTCGTGGTGTCGAACCAGGCCGGTGGAATCAGCAAGGACACCTGGGTGCTGGCAACCGAGCCCGAGAAATTCGTCAGCCTGTTATCCGAACGCAGACAGGCACGTCTAGCGCCGGACAAAGGCGGCGAAGTGCCTGGCCGTGTGGCTGACAACATGTACTGGGTGGGTCGCTATGCCGAGCGGGCAGAGTTCAACAGTCGCCTGTTGAGATTGACGCTGCAGTTTCTCGAGACCGGCGAAGGCCAGGAAACCTCGGCTTTCAGGCACCTTCTATTTGCGGTCACACATCTGACCACGACCTATCCTGGATTTACCGCACCGTTCGCACTTGACGACTTCAGCACGGTTGAAACCGAGTTGCTTGCGGTGATATCGGATGGGATGAAAGGCGGCAGTCTGGTCCAAACCTTGAACGCCTTATTACGCTCGGCACGATCCGTGCGCGACCGATTGTCCTCGGATACCTGGCGCATCATCAATGTGATCGACAAGGAGTTGCATTCCTTGCGAGCGATCACGCCTGAGCGACTCATCGACGCCCTTGACGAACTCGACAATGTAGTTACCGCGTTGACGGCGTTCTCCGGTCTAACACTGGAGAATATGAACCGTGGTCCCAGTTGGTATTTTTTGGACACCGGTCGTCGCCTCGAGAGAGCGCTGCAGATAACGCGTTTATTACAGTCGACCCATATCCCTGTGGCCGACGAAGAGGAGCAGATATTGCTGTCCGATTCGATGCTGACCATCGTCGACAGCCTGATGACTTACCGACGTCGGTTCCGCTATGGCATCAAGATACCGGAGCTGTTCGAACTGGTTATCTATGATGAAGACAACCCGCGTTCGCTGGCTTACCAGCTGACTGCGCTGGAACAACACATTGGCAGACTGCCGCACCAGCGTGATACCGGCAGCCGAAGTGAGCTCGAACGCCTGGGATTGGAGACGGCAACACTGGTCAGGTTGGCGGATGTTAATCGTTTGGCACAGCCTAATGAGGTATCGAACCGGCGCGAGACACTCGAGACTTTCCTGAATGTGCTCAATACCCGGCTGCCGGCCCTGTCAGATGCTCTGACGGTAACCTATTTCCGTGTCGCTGAAACACCGCATCAGCTGGTTCAGCTGCGCTCCAGCCCGCATTTCTCAGCGGACGACGATACATGAAGTACCGGGTTACACACCGCACCGCCTACAATTACAGCCATAGTGTGACCCTGTGTCACAACGTTGCGCACCTGCTACCGCGAAATACGATGCAGCAAAACTGTCACTTCAGTGAGCTCAGAATTACACCGTTGCCGTACAGTGTTAACGAGTGGTCCGACGTGTTCGGCAACCGCCAGGCCAGTTTCAGTATTCAGGATCCGCACAATCAACTTATCGTGGAGGCCATCAGCGAAGTCGATGTCATTTCAAACGGAAACTTGCTGGGGAACGCGTTTCCGACCACCTGGGAGTCGGCTGTCGAGCATTTGCAGCAGGCGTTTGACCCGGAGACGATCGACGCGCGCATGTACGTACTCGAGTCGGACTTTATCGAATTCAGCGAGGAGGTCAGGGCTTACATGGATACGTCATTCACGGCCAACCGACCGCTACTCGAAGCTGTGGAGGACCTGATGCATCGCATCTACCGGGATTTCGATTACGTACCCGGCTTCAGTTCCATTGCGACCCCATTGGCAGAGGTGATCAGCCACCGCAAGGGGGTTTGTCAGGATTTTGCTCACCTGGCGATCGCGTGCTTGCGCATGCGCGGCCTGGCAGCGCGCTATGTCAGTGGTTACCTTGAAACAATACCCCCCCCGGGAGCGCCACGTCTGGTTGGGGCCGATGCATCGCATGCCTGGTTCAGTGTCTTTGTACCACACCAGGGCTGGGTCGATTTCGATCCCACCAATGCGCAAATACCAAATGAGCAACACATTACCGTTGCCTGGGGCCGCGATTACGCCGACGTTGCACCGCTGAAGGGTGTGATTTTCGGCGGCGGTGAAGAAAACGAGCTGGACGTGTCGGTCGACGTCGAACGCCTGTGAATGCTCGGATTAGGTTTTTCATCGCAAAGGCGTTTCATCGCAAAGGCGCGAAGACGCAAAGGACGCAAAGATATTTTGTTTACCGCAGAGGCGCAGAGGCGCAGAGATTTTTTTACGGTGTCATCTCGACCGCAGGGAGAGATCTCCAAAATCCAGGGGGATTTCTCCCTACGGTCGAAATGACAGAAAATTAAACTGTAGGAGCGACTTTAGTCGCGAACATCCGCAATTCGCGACTAAAGTCGCTCCTAAAAAAACACAAAACAATCTCTGCGTCCTCTGCGCCTCTGCGGTTAAAACAATAAAAAACTCTGCGTCCTTTGCGTCTTTGCGCCTTTGCGATGAATCATGTTACCCCGATGCCACCAGACCGCCGCTGACCTGCGCCTGGGCCTGTAACTCGAGCAACTCCTCTTCAACGCCGGCGGCATGGGTCAATTCTGCGACGTTGTCTTTGGTGAAAAAACCGTTGAAATCACCAAAACGTTGCACGTATTCGACAATCAACGAGGAATGTTCAGAGGCGCTGGAGAAGATCTGCTTGAGTCCGTCCTCCTTGGAACCGATGACATCGAGGAGGAAATCACGGCCCTGGGATGCGATCTGCTTGACGACAAATTCAATGTTTTCGATACCATGGCGTTCGCCATCGGCGACAGCCAGCGCGATATGGTGCAGGCGAGGGCCGTAGTTGCGCACGAAAGTCTCTGTCGGTGACGGCAGTTGCTCCAGGTGATTGACAAAGTAGGGTGTATTGTTCGCGGTGAATACTTTGGCCGGGCTGATCAACTCGTTGGCAAAATGCGTGCTTTTGGTTACATTGGTTGAGGAATTCTGGTCACGGATATCGTAGGAACCCCAGTAGTAATAGCTGGACAGCGAAAGCCATTCCAGTATCGCGACTTCCCGGTTCTGGCTGTAGATGCGTGTAGCCAGGTGGTCTATGGGCCGAATCAGATCATCGATCTGCAGTTCTTCCTGCATGGCTTTGGCGGCAAGGTAGACCTCCTGAACATCATCGCGTATCGAACTGAGACCCAATGCATAGGTACGAATCTGGTCATCGGGTCGCTCCATATAAGCGACGATGTTGTGCGTGTAGGGCGACGGTTTGCTGATGGCCAGGTTGCCAGGTAATTGCAGGCGTCGTATCTGGTCCTGAGAAAAAAAGCGAAATTCGCGCGCCTTTTGACACTCGACGACCTCGTGCAGGTTATTGACACGCAGTATCTCACCCATATAGCGGCTGTTGGGTTTACGCATGCCAATCGGATAGACCTCGTTCAGGCTGCGAAAGATACCGTGAATCGCGGCATCTTTGACTTCCCTGACGAGAAAATCGGGCGAATTCATGTCGATACGCAGAATATGCGTCCAATGATCCTCGCTTTCGAGCGTGACCAGATAGTGGTACGGGGTCATCAACGCAAGTTCGCCGATGTATCGAATCGAATGGCCGGGATCGACGGTGATCATGATTGCGTCGATCTCTCCAATCATGTCGGTCAGTCCGCTGCGGTCGCGCTCCTCCAGCAAGCGCACCAGATATTCTTCAAAAAAGTCTGAATTGAGTTTGTCGCCGTGCCGGGTAAAAGATAAGGATTGCATCATGGCCCTGTTGTTTGCCCCTGGAGTTAGTTTGAGAACCTGCGTGATTCAATGCAGTTAACGCGCCAGCGTGGTTACGGTTGACAGGCCATGATAGGTGCGTATGGATTGGCTGCATAGTTCGAACTGATGCGGCATAACACAGGTTGCCATGACAAGCTTGCACCGATATAGAGCGGGCTATGCCTGTTATAGCGATATCCTGGTGCAATCAAAGCTGTGGATCGAACACGATATCGCTGAAGCGCTGATTGTTCCGGCATTTTTCTGCGCTTGATATTGGCATATACTTTGCAAAAAAATATAGTGTTTTTCGGTTTACCTCCGGGCTAAGACAACGGCGTCTAAATAAATCAAATGACAATCAGTTGGAAAGACTATTCAAGCGCAGAAACTTTCGATGAACTCATTACTCCCACCGGTCGTGCACGCGTCGGGGCAGGCAGGATCGTACAATACCTCCGAGGACTGAGCGACAAGGACATGCGGGAGCGCCGCGAAGCGGCCGAACTGTCCATGCGTGTCATGGGCATTACTTTTACTGTCTACAGCGAAGAAGGTGGCATCGACAGGGTCTGGCCTTTCGATATCATACCGCGCATTATCACTGCTCGTGAGTGGCAAAAAACGGACGAAGGTCTGCAACAACGCGTGCAGGCTTTGAACATGTTTATCGCTGATATCTATGGTGAGCAGCGTATCATCAAAGACGGCGTATTCCCCAGAGCAGTGCTCGCGCAGTCGGTGAATTTTCGTGAACAATGCATGGGCATCAAACCTGCGTTTGATGTCTGGGCACACATCTGCGGCAGCGACCTGGTTCGGGACCGTGACGGTACCATGTATGTACTGGAAGATAACCTGCGCGTACCGTCCGGGGTCTCCTATATGCTGGAAAACCGTTTCGTGATGAAACGCGTGTTTCCGGAACTGTTCGAAGACTATAGCATCCTGCCTGTTGATGGCTACTCGACCCGCTTGTTCGATATGCTTGCTTCGCTATCGCCGAGGCCCGCCGATTTCCCGACTGTCGTCGTGCTGACACCAGGAATCTATAACTCGGCGTACTTCGAGCATTCCTACCTGGCTCAACAGATGGGTGTCGAGCTGGTCTCTGGCAGCGATCTGTTTGTCGGTGACGATGACTGTGTCTACATGCGCACTATCAATGGTCGCGCACAGGTCGATGTGATCTACCGTCGGGTCGACGACCTGTTTTTGGACCCGGAAGTGTTCAATCCGAAGTCGGTGCTGGGTGTGCCTGGCATCATGCGTGCCTGGCGCAAAGGTAATGTTGCGATAGCCAACGCACCCGGTGCGGGCGTTGCAGATGATAAGGTCGTCTATGCCTACGTCCCCCAGATGATCCGCTATTACCTTGATCAGGACCCTATTCTGCAAAACGTACCTACTTACCTGTGCGTCGTACCTGAGCAGCGCGAGTACGTACTGGCGAATCTCGACAGCCTGGTGGTAAAACCGGCGAACGAATCGGGTGGTTATGGCATGATGGTCGGCCCGGCCGCGACCAAGAAGACACGGATGGAGTTTGCCGAATTAATCAAGAAAGATCCGCGCAATTATATCGCCCAGCCGACATTGGCGCTGTCGACGGCGCCGACACTATGTGATGGTCATGTCGAGCCGAGGCATGTCGATTTGCGTCCGTTTATACTGTCAGCTGAAAACAGCCATGTAACGCGTGGCGGATTGACGCGTGTTGCGTTGAGAAAAGGATCGCTCGTCGTCAATTCATCCCAGGGTGGTGGAAGCAAAGATACCTGGATCGTCGAAACCGGAGGCCATTAGCCATGTTGTTATCGAGTGTTGCCGAACGTGTTTACTGGTTCGCCCGTTATGTCGAACGGGTCGAAAATACCGCACGCCTGATTCTGGTCAATAATCATCTGTTGCTCGATATGCCGCGACAGTCCGCACTCGGCTGGGAGCCGATTGTTTCTATTACCGGTATTGCCGAGACGTTCTACGAGCATCACAAGCAGGCCAGTGAACGCAATGTGATGCGCTTTCTGGTCATGGATCCGAATAACCAGAGTTGCATGCTTCACTCGCTGGCCGCCGCACGTGAGAATTTACGCACATCCAGAGCGATCTTTCCCCGGGCTGTGTGGGAAACACTGAATGACCTCAACAGATATGCGATCGAGAACAAGGCGAAGGCACTCACACGTCGCGAACGTTACCAGTTTATGCAACACGTGATCGATTCCTGCCATCTGATTTCGGGCAAACTGTCCGCTTCAATGAGCCACGACCAGATCTACGAATTCGTTCGAATGGGCAGAAACATCGAACGCGCCGATATGACATCGCGCGTTATCGATGTGCGTGCGGCAAATCTGCTGCCCAAACATGCCGAGGACATGAAACCGTATAGTGACATACAGTGGAAAAGTGTGCTCGACTCACTGGCAGGTTACCAGATGTACCGGCGTTATGTTCATGTGCGGGTACGCGGTGTCGAAGTGTTGCGCTATCTGTTGCAGGATGCCTACTTTCCCCGGGCGATCAATCACTGTCTCGACCAGCTCGAGCAGTGTTTGCGAAATCTGCCCCGGAACGAGGCACCGCAATATGCGCTGGTCCGTGCCCAGCGTCTGGTCAGAAACGCGCAGGTGGACAGGCTCGTCCACGGTGATTTGAGCGACTTTATTAACGACGTGCAGCTGGCTCTGATCGACATCAACGCCGAGCTGACAGCAACCTACTTCGAGGGCAAGGATATCTCACCCGCAGTATACTTCGATATGCCGCGCCGGCTGGTGTCTGCGTAGACCCTGGCCCGCGTTACTCACAGGCGGCCGAAATTATTGTGAGGTTATTGGTTGTTGGAGTATCGTAGAAGGGTGCGCCATGCGCACCGCAAATCGTCAATACGCCGAGCAGTACCGGTGCGCATGGCGCGCCCTAGGGTCTGTAACCTCTAGCCCGTCAGGCTAGACTAGATGCTGTTGCCTAACAGCTTGTGAGGCAGAGCTTATGACTGACAAACACGATATCGGCGGTCTGTACCAGGATTCATTCGAACACGACAGCTGTGGTTTCGGTTTGATCTGTCATATGGATGGACAGGCCAGCCATGAACTGCTGCATACGGCCATCAAGGCTTTGTCTCGACTGACCCATCGTGGCGCGGTCGCTGCAGACGGCAAGAGTGGCGATGGTTGCGGTTTGCTGATGAAGCTGCCAACGGTATTTTTTCGCTGCGTCGCAGAAAACCATGGCATCGCTGTTAGCGATAAATTTGCCGTCGGCATGGTGTTCCTGAGTCGGCAGGATGATCGTGCTGAAATGGAGCGCCGGTGCCTGCAGACCGAACTCGAAAAACAGACGCTGCAGGTTGCTGGCTGGAGAACCGTGCCGGTCGATACCGGGGCCTGTGGACCGCGGGCGCTGGATACCTTGCCCGCAATCGAACAGGTCTTCGTCAATCTTCCCGGGGCGGGCGCTGTTGAAGACGGTGAACGTAAACTGTTCATTGCGAGACGGCGGGCCGAGCGGCTGATAAAAACCAGCGATGCCGGATTCCATGTCACCAGTCTGTCGTCTCGTGTGATCTGTTACAAAGGGCTGGTGATGCCGCACAACCTGCCAGTGTTCTATCCAGATCTCTGTGATGACAGGCTCGAGACCGCGCTGTGTATCTTTCACCAGCGTTTTTCGACCAATACCTGGCCCGAGTGGCGACTGGCGCAGCCATTCCGCTTGCTTGCGCACAATGGCGAAATAAACACAATCCAGGGTAACCGCAACTGGTCGCTGGCACGCGGACACAATCTCGACAGTCCATTGATTCCGGCCATGGATGATATTCGTCCCTGGGTGTCGATGACGGGCTCTGACTCGCTGAGCCTGGACAACATGCTCGAAGCCCTGATGGCCGGTGGCATGGATATGTTTCACGCCATGCGATTGCTGATTCCGCGCGCCTGGCAGAATACCGTGAATATGGACGCAGATCTGCGCGCATTCTACGAATATCATTCGATGCACATGGAACCCTGGGACGGACCAGCGGGTATCGTCATCACCGATGGAAGGTATGCTGCCTGTGCGATGGACAGAAACGGGCTGCGGCCGGCGCGCTACGTGATCACCGACGATCGCATCATAACGCTGGCGTCAGAGATCGGTGTCACCGATTTCAACCCGGAACATGTTGTCGCCAAGGGGCGGCTGGGCCCCGGGGATTTGCTCGCTGTCGATATCGAGACAGGGGAATTACTCGAGCCGGCCAGGATCGAGACGCAGCTCAAACAGCGGCAACCTT
>JAAUYJ010039644.1_pt1 | contig 16426 bp, 7 predicted proteins | sample 7278031 | NCBI WGS metagenome assembly JAAUYJ01 (sample SAMN14350222, study PRJNA611818) | marine sediment metagenome | isolation source: surface marine sediment (1.8m) | place: French Polynesia: Moorea | collected 2018-08 | reverse complement strand
CTTTAGTTTTCTCCTCCACATAATCAGGTAAATAACTATAGGTGTAACCAAATACGGAATCTTTGGCAAATTCTGTTTCGTGAACCGGAGTTTCCACACCATCAACCATTAAATAGTGGATGCTGTTACGGGTGACTCTCCCACCTTCAAAAAATGCTGGAACTAAGAAATGAGCATCAAACTGACCTAACTCTGATGCAATAACATCCGTTTCTATCGGATAGTGACCCCGTAGAGTCGAGTCAGAACGACTGACAACGAGAAAATCTTGAATATTTGCTTGAGCGATCGCCTCCGTCAGATTTTGTGTAACTTCTCGCGTCACAGTTGCTGCTTGTTCAGGAGTCAGAGCGCGAGTATTGGAGAGAATAAAAAATATGGGAGATTCGTCAAGTAATCCTAATTTTAGAGTTTCTATATCCCACTTAGTTAAGAGTAGGCAACTATGAACAGTTTGGGAACCTGTGGGATCGTCATCTATAACAATAATTTTAGGTTTGTTAGTAGTCATATTTTTGGCTAAATAGGAAATAGTAAATTTTTGGGATATTTTTATCTTCTAGTGAGTTAGTCAAACTGTCAACTGCTCTAATTAGACTATCAGGACTCACGCAGAACCACCAGATGTAGTAGAGGCGAATGGCATTCGCCCCCGATGGATAGCGTGTTGTCTAATAATTTGCCTAAGTCCTGACTATTATAGGACTTATGTCTAATCAACCGGATTTGATATCACGAGATTGCTTCCTATCGTCGCAATGACCAGTGTTCAATCGGATTCTATATAAATTCTATATTAAAAAACATTAAATTATTTGACAATCAATTCATATACTTACCAAGATTATTGTCACCTTTGCTATCTTGAGAAGAGGAAGCGTTAGGTATAAGTACACATTACCCATTCCACAGACGAAAAATACCCTGGAATTAGTTGTGACTCTACCTAACTGAGGTCGTGGCTCAACTATTATTGGGAGGTAAACTATGGGTATTTTCCAACAGAAAAAAGGTAAAGCAAATCCCTTTAATGGGATTAAGATACCTGAGAACCCCAAACCAAATCTGGTCGATATTGACAAAGATGGAGATTTAGATGCTTTTATTGGTTTTGATGCCGGGTTTTTGGCCGATACTAGCGTCTTATTTTTTGAAAATACGGGCAACCCTAGTAATCCTATTTTTACACAACGCACTGGGAATGTCAACCCTTTTCAGGGAGTAAATATTAACGACTCTGCTCCTAGTTTTGTAGATATTGACGGCGATCGCGACTACGATGCTTTTATCGGCAACTACTTCGGTTACGACCTGGACTTTTTTGAGAATATCGGCACTCCTAAAAAACCGAAGTTCGCCCCACCTGGCAACGAGTTAGACAACCCCACAAACACGGATGTCATAACTGTTGGTTGGGAAGTAAGATTAGTCCCGACTTTTATTGATGCTGGCAATGACGGCGATTTCGATCTGTTTTTAGGACTTAACAGTGGCAGTCTTGATTTTTACCAAAACTCCGGCACGGTAAAAAGCCCAGTATTTTCTGAAACTGCCACCAGAGTTTGGGACATAGATGTGGGAATGGGGAGTGTTCCTGCTTTTGTAGATATAGATGTTGATGGGGATTTAGATTTATTTATTGGCAATGATGCAGGGACTATAGAGTTTTTTGAGAACGCCGACGGAACCATGACTCGAAAAACTGGCAAAGCTAACCCTTTCAATAAAGTAGATGTAGGAGATGACAGCGCCCCAACTTTTGCCGATATTGATGCTGATGGAGATTACGATGCTTTTGTTGGGAATGAAGAAGGGGCGATCGCTTTTTTTGAAAATACTACTAATCGTAAAATTCAGGGAGGCAACAAGGACGATAAAATTAAAGGTAAAAATAGCAACGATATTGTCCAGGGTGGCAAGGGTAAGGACACCCTTAATGGCGGTAATGGTGATGACACTCTCATCGGTGGTGGTGGCCAAGACGTTCTCAAGGGCGGTAAGGATGATGATACCTACCGACTTAATGCCAAAACTGCTAAGGGTAGTCAAATTTTCGATACTGGCGGAAACGATGTCTTAGAATTAGACAAAGCCAATATTTCTTTGGATGGTTTGGCTAAAGGCAAAACTGGCGTTGCTCGTCAAAAGAAAAACTTAATTATTGATATTAATGGCGATGGTAAGGCTAATAGTAAGGACGATCTGACGATTAAAAATTTCTTTGCTGCTAACAAGGGCGATAAACTGGGTAAAGGTTTTATCGAAACCGTCGATAATGTTACAGGGGAAGAAATAATTGACTCCTTAACTAACCCCAACCAAGGCGTTACTAAAAACGGCAATAACAAAAATAACACTCTCAAGGGTGGTAAGTTAAACGATGTGCTAAATGGTAAAGGTGGTAACGACAAACTATTGGGTAACAACGGCGATGATACCTTAACTGGAGGCAACGGCAACGACAAACTCAACGGTGGTAAAGGGGAGGATCTCTTAACAGGAGGCAAAGGCAAAGATTCCTTTATCTTGGCTAACTTTAACAAAACAGAAACGGACGAAATAACCGACTTCATATTAGGTCAAGACAAACTTATTCTTGACAAAAGCGCGTTTAGAGCTATCAAGAGTATTAAAGGTAAGGGTTTTAGTCGCCAACGGGAATTTGAAATTGTTGATGATGCTGCCGACGTTGCCAGCAGTAAAGCATTTATCGTTTACAACGAAAACAGCGGAGAACTATTGTACAATAGTAACGGTAAAAAAGCTGGTTTAGGCAATGGCGGTTTGTTTGCCAAATTAGAGGGTGCGCCAGAACTTAACGCTAACGACTTTAATCTAGTTTAATGGTTGGTGGTGATCGCTTTAACGATGATACAACTCAAGCGATAGCTACCAACAAGAACAAATTTTCTTAATTTATTTTACTAAGGAGCAAATACCATGAAAAACAATAATAGCAATTCCAATTCTCAGAATCTTTCCCTAGGAGCAAAATTAAAGCAAACATTAGGCCAGAGTCTGAATGACTTAACTCAATTTACTAATAGTCCTGACTTTACTGCTCAAATGCAGGTAGCCTTTGGCATAGATTTCCCTCTGGCAGGAAATAACTTCCAGAAAGACTGGACGATGCCAAAAATCGAAATTCGCGACTCGGTAGAAATTGGTGGGGCTAACGGTGCTTATGCTGGAGCCAATAATACCATTTATATTAGCCGTGAGTTTCTGGAGTCTAATTCTGTGAATGCCACCAGTGAGGTATTGTTGGAAGAATTGGGTCATGCTATTGACTGGCAATTTAACTATAGCGATGCGCCAGGAGATGAGGGAGCGATTTTCTCGGCATTGGTGCGGGGGGAAAGTCTGGATGAAGCGCGGTTGTCTCGGTTGAAGGTGGAAGATGATAGTGCGACTGTGGTTTTAGATGGAGTTGAGATGGCGATCGAGCGTAACGCCCGCACTGATGAAGATGGCAACGTCCTTATTCATTCAGATGATTATCTGGCGTTAAAGGCATTATATCAAAGCACCAATGGTGATAATTGGACAAACTTTAGACCTAACAAAGGTTGGGATTTTAGCAATCCCAATGTTACGGCTTTTGCAGTGGACAATTGGGATTATGTCGATGTCGAACTCACCACGGGGAGGGTGATAAAACTCACTCTAGATAACAACAATCTGAGCGGTTCCATACCATCAGAACTGGGGAATTTAAGTAGTTTAGAAGAACTATCTCTAGGTGGCAGCAATCTGAGCGGTTCCATACCATCAGAACTGGGGAATTTGAGCAGTTTACAATCCCTCAGCCTAAGTGTCAACCTGAACAGCCCTATTCCATCAGAACTGGGGAATTTGAGCAGTTTACAATCCCTCAGCCTATTCGGCAACCTGAACAGCCCTATTCCACCAGAAATAGGGAATTTGATTAGTTTGCAATACCTAAACCTAAGCCACGGCAACCTGAACAGCCCTATTCCACCAGAACTGGGGAATTTGAGCAGTTTGCAAGACCTCAACCTGAGGTACAGCAACCTAAACGGCCCTATTCCACCAGAAATGGGGAATTTGAGCAGTTTAGAACGTATCCACCTAAGCGGCAACAACCTAAGTGGCTCCATACCACAGGAACTAGGGAATTTGAACAATTTACAATTGCTCTGGGCGGGGCAAAACAACCTGAGCGGTACCATACCAAAGCAATTAGGGAATTTGAGCAGTTTACAATCCCTGAGCCTAAGTGTCAACAACCTGAGCGGGACCATACCACCGGAATTGGGTAATTTGAGCAGTTTGCAAGACCTCGGCCTATTCGCCAACAAGCTGAGTGGTCCTATACCACCGGAATTGGGTAATTTGAGCAGTTTGCAAGACCTCGACCTATTGGAGAACAACCTGAGCGGGACCATACCACCGGAATTGGGTAATTTGAGCAGTTTGCAAGACCTCAACCTGAGCCACAACAACCTCAGTGGTCCTATACCACGGGAATTGCGTAATTTGAGCAGTTTGCAATACCTCAACCTGAGCGACAACAACCTGAGCGGCTTTATACCACCAGAACTAGGCAATTTGAGCAGTTTGCGATTCCTCTACCTGTACGACAACAACCTGAGCAGCCCCATACCACTGGAAGTGGTCGATTGGTTGCCTAGTGTAGGAGATTACAACATTGGCGATCTAGAGGTTGCCGAAACCGTGGATCACCCCTCGGAAGACGATATTATTGATCACCCCAACGAAGGCATCACCAGAATCGGCAACAACAAAAACAACCGACTCCAAGGCAGTAAAGGTAATGACATCCTTAATGGCAAACGAGGCAATGATAAGTTATACGGCAAAAACGGCAACGACACCCTCATCGGTGGTGGGGGCAAAGACATTCTTAACGGCGGTAACGGCGACGACACCTATCAACTCAACGCCAAAAACGCCAAGGGCAGCATAATTATTGATAGCAAAGGCAGCGATACTCTGGAATTAGCCGGAGGCAATATTTCCTTAGATGGTTTGGCAAAAGGCAAAATTGGCTTCGCAGCTAAAGGCAAAAATCTAGTCATAGATATCAATAAAGACGGCAAAGCTAACAAGCGAGACTTGACTATCAAAAACTTCTTTGCCAACAACACAGCTAACAAAGCGGGTAACGGTTTTATCGAAACCGTGGATAACATCTCTGGAGATGCAATTATCAATGCTCTCAATCCTGGCATTGTCAGGAATGGCAACAACAAAAACAACCGACTTCAAGGCAGTAACCGCAGCGACATCCTCAATGGGAAGCGAGGCAACGACAAGTTATACGGCAAAAACGGCAACGACACCCTCATCGGTGGTGGTGGTAAAGACCAACTCTATGGCGGTAGCGGTAACGACACCTATAAACTCAATGCCAAAAATGCCAAGGGCAGCATAATTATTGATAGCAAAGGCAGCGATACTCTAGAATTAGCCGGAGGCAATATTTCCTTAGGTGGTTTGGCAAAAGGCAAAATTGGCTTCGTAGCTAAAGGCAAAAATCTAGTCATAGATATCAACAAAGACGGCAACGCTAACAAGCGAGACTTGACCATCAGAAACTTCTTTGCCGACAACAAAGCTAACGAACCGGGTAAAGGTTTCATTGAGACCATGGATAACTTATCGGGAAACGATATTCTAGCTGATCTTAACAACGACTACAACTCTATTCGCGCAGACCTCGGCAACGAACGCATTGAGAATTCTACTCCTCCTCAAATCATCGCCGATCTTTGGGTTGAGAAAGGGGGAAATATCGATGTCTGGGATAAGATATTTCTTGCGCCGGACAACTATTTCCATCTAGGTTGCGAAGGAGAGACAGTTTATTACTGGGACGATGCTTATGACTTATTGCTTTCCTTAGACACGGTTCCTCAAGTGGGTATAACCTACAATCCTGAATTGATTGATATGCGGGACCCCTCCACAGTTAATCAGCAAGTTACAGAATTAATAGTCCAAGGTTATGACGAATCCATACCTCTCTTAGGACTGTGTGTAGTCGGTGTCGAAGACAGTTCTGTAAAATCCTGGGGAAACATTATTGCAAGTGGCGAAGGCAGAGACTTTCTCACAGATGGTGGAAAAGTGGAGGTAGAAGATGCGCTCGCCGACTTCATCATCGGCAAAACAGATAAAATCAACCTCCCAGGCGCCGAATTTCCCCAACTTGACCCTGAAATTGATTTCATCGAAGAATTTGCCGCAGTCGGCAGCGACCAAGCTGTAGCTACCAGCAATGCTTACATCGTTTACAACTCTAATAATGGCAACCTATTTTATAACGCCAACGGCGAACTAGCTGGTCTGGGGGCGGGCAGTCAATTTGCTAGTCTGGAGGGTGCGCCAGAACTCAATGCAAATGATTTTAATCTAGTTTAACAAGTTTCTAGTTGCGCTTCAGCACTGAAGCGCAACTAGAAATCAGAACAATAGACATCTTCAAAAATCAAAAATAAAATCAATACCAAAGAGGAAAAAACTATGACTACCAATGATGAAAAATTTTTAGTAATTGACTTAGGCACCGGTTCAGAAAGCAAAGCCTGGGCAATAAACAATGAAGGGCAAGTAGTCGGTGATATCAAAACATCTAGCGGTGAATCTCGTGCTTTCATTTTTACAGACGAGAACAGTAATGATCAAGTAGATTATGGAGAAATACAAAATATTGATACTCCTGAAAGTTCTGAAAGTGCAGGTCGCGACATCAATGATCAAGGTCAGGTTGTTGGTTTTTTACCTCCTCTGAGTAGTCAGAGAGCTTTTATGTGGGATCAAGATCAAGGAATGGAAATTTTCAGGAGTCTGGGTGCTTCTGCTCAAGGAATTAATAATGATGGTGACGCGGTTGGCTTTTTCAAAGTCCCTCCTTTCAACTTTCACAGTATTCGCTGGGAAAATGGTCAAGCGAATCCGCTAAAGACACCTGTCGGTAATAGCAGCTGGGCAACAAGCATTAACGATAGCGGTTCTATTGTCGGTTATACTGATGTTTTTGGTGGCGCATCTCGCGGTTTTCTTTTGAACGGGGATAATATTAATGATGCGGTAGATATCGGTAGTTTGGATGCTGCCATTCATACTCAAGCCTGGGATATCAATAATAGAAGTGAAGTTGTTGGTGGTTCTGGTAGTGCAGCTTTTTTATGGAGCAGTTTTCAACCTATCCAAGATTTAGGTTCTTTGGGGGCAGGATCGAGTAAAGCTTTTGCGATTAATGAGTCAACTCAAGTTGTTGGCAAGTCTGATAACCGCGCCTTTTTATGGGAAGACCTCAATAATAATAAACAATCCGATCCTAATGAAATGGTGGATTTGAATGATTTGATACCTGCTGATTCTGGTTGGAACCTGCAAGAAGCAAGAGATATTAATGAAGCAGGAGAAATTGTCGGTTGGGGTACACTTAATGGTGAAACTCGTGCTTTTCTATTAGTACCGCAAGAATCAAAATCGGCAGATTTATCAGTTATCACAATAGATTCTCCTGATCCTATCACAATTGGAGACAATTTAACCTATACGCTAGTAGTGACTAATAAGACTGCAGAAGATGCTACTGAGGTAGTTTTAACTGATGTTTTACCAAAAGATGTAGATTTCGTGCAGGCGACAACCAGTCAAGGTGAATTTATTGAAACAGATGGCACAGTTAGGTTTGAGCTTGGCAAAATTGAAGGAGGAAAAGAGGCAACTGCAAAAATTGTAGTTAAACCCACTCAACGAATTGTACCCGATGGAGAAAAACCACCAACCAGTTGGGAAATTACTAACACTGCAACTGTTGAAGCGTCTCAAACAGAACCGGAGGAAAGCAACAATCTAGATCGGGAAACCACCAAAGTTGAGAAAGGTTCCCTTGATACTACTCCCCTCAAACTCTCAGTTCGCGATGGAGAATTTGCCGATATTGACAACGATGGTAAACTGGAAGCTGATGGCACAATTTATATTGGACGAACAGACGGCATCGATAAAATGCTGCGGGTAGAAAACGCAACCGCTGAACATGATGACAAAGAGTTAACTATTAGTGGCAAAGTTTATTCAGAAATTGGCAATGTCAAAGCACCTCTTTTCCAAGGTAGTTTCACTATGCCATTTAAAACAGCTACTACTACTGCCTTCAGTGAAACTAATAAATTAAGTAATGAGTATGAATTGGCAGGTAGGGATGTAAAGTTTGAGAAGCTTACCCTAGAATCCAATCAAATTTTGCTCGGTTCCAAATTTGACCTGCCAGCAGATGCAGGTGGAAAAATTGTCAAGGCTACAGGAAAAGATGCTTTATTAATCGATAGGGAAGGAGTAAAGTTAGGTCGAGGCGGTAAGATTTCTGTGGGTAACATACCAAAATTTTCCGCATTTGGATTTGATACAGAACTTTCCGATTTAAGTGTAGAATACGTCCCCCCGGAAGATAAATTAAAACTGCAAGGGAAAGCAACCTTTGATTCATTCACGAAAACACCACTTAAAAAAATTACTGCCGATTTTTCTGGGAAAAACTACATAGAAATTAAAGATGATCAATTGGTTCCCAAAGGTTCCCTAGTTGTAGAAGGAGACTTAAAAATTGGAGAAAAATGGGGATTGAGGGAAGTTAAATTAGAGGTTGACACCAATAAAAAAGATATTGGTGGCAGCGCTAAATTAGAACTACCCTTTGCTAGAATACCCACAGGAGAGTTTGAAATAGGTTTCAAACTACCTATTTCGCCATTAGAACTCAACAAAGTTGCTGGTAGTGTAGATCGACTCAATATTCCGATTCCAGGATTTGCGCCCCTTCGCTTCCAAAAGTTCGGCTTAGGTTTAGAAAATTTTGCACCTTCTGATTCAGATCCAATTGAAGGTACAATTACTACGGCAGCTACTTTAGGACCTCAACTTAGAGGGGGTTTTTCTTTGATTCGTCTAGACTTAACAGGAAACATAAACTCGGAACAAATTAAAGGTCAAAGTACCGTCACTATGGGCAAGATACCAAACTTTAAAACCATAGGTCAAATCAAAGGTGAAGCAACTCTCAACTGGGATAAAAAATTCTTTGAGGCCAAAGGAAATTTATCTCTTCTTGATGGGTTGATTATAGGTGAGAGTAACCTCAGAACCGATAGTAATATTAATCTTTCAGCAGGAGGGAAGGCTAGTGTTAATGTGCCAAAAGTGATCCCTTTTTTCGGCAACCAAAGTCTTGCTTCTGGTAACTTCATCTTAAAATTCAGCAACGATAACAATTTAAATAATGATTTCGTTGCTGGTTGGGGCACGCTCTGGGATCAGGCTTTAGGATTTAAGGTTAACTTCAATGGTGAATGGGATTGGTTGGGTATGGAAGATGTTCCTACTGTGGGCAAAAATTTCCGAGTCCAAGAAGATAAAGATACCCTCTTACTAAATGCAGATTGGGAGGGAGAAAATATCCAAAGAAGAAGTAGTCAAAGTAATGTCCTCATAGAAATTCAAACTCCTGATGGCAAATGGATTGAAGAAAGTGAGTTTGCTGCTAACAACATTCAATTGGTTGATAATTTGGGAGATTCTACTCAAAAAACAGTGCTAGTATCCGATCCTCAAGCTGGAGAGTGGAATATTCGGGTTGCCCAGGAAAGTTTAGGAAAAGTTGAATATAGCGCGTTGCAAAATACTTCAGGTGCACCAACTTTAGAATTGAAGCCAGCAGTTGTTGATGATCAAAAATCAACAGTTACTTTTGATTACGAAGCATTTGATGCCAACTCCAAAGCTGAAATTAGTTTCTTCTACGACACCGATAATAAAGATTTCAATGGCACTCTAATTAAAGATGGGGTGGTAGAAAAAGATCAAAAAGATCGTTTTGTTTGGAACACCGCAGACGTACCTGACGGGAAATATTACATCTACGGCATCATTGAGGATGAAAACAACTTGCCTGTCATGACTTATTCCCCAGTTGAAATTACAGTAGGCAACCCCCTTCCCGATGGTGAGATTAAGGTGGGAAATAGTAAAAAGAATAAATTAAAGGGTACAGGTAAGGATGACTTGCTTGATGGCAAGGGTGGCAACGACATCCTCATTGGAAGCAATGGTAACGACACCCTCATTGGTGGCGGTGGCAAAGATCAACTCAATGGCGGTAAAGGTGATGACACTTATCAGTTAAACGCTAAAACTGCAAAAGGCGATCGAATTATAGATAGCGGAGGAAATGACATCCTCGAGTTAGAAGGAGCTAACATATCGTTGGAAGGTTTAGCCAAACGTAAAACTGGTGTAGGACGCAAGGGCAAAAACTTAATTATCGACCTCAACCAAGATGGTAAAGTTAATGTCAAACAAGACCTCACCATCAAAAATTTCTTTGCCGACAACAAAACCAACAAACCAGGTAAAGGTTTGATCGAAACTGTCGATAATGTTACAGGGGAAGAAATCATAGACTCCTTAACTAACCCAAACCAAGGCGTTACCAAAAACGGCAACAAACGTAACAACACTCTCAAAGGTGGTAAGTTAAACGATGTGCTAAATGGTAAAGGTGGTAACGACAAACTCTTGGGTAACAACGGCGATGACACCTTAACTGGAGGCAACGGCAACGACAAACTCAACGGTGGTAAAGGGGAGGATATCTTAACAGGAGGCAAAGGCAAAGATTCCTTTATCTTGGCTGACTTTAACAAAACAGAAACCGACGAAATAACTGACTTCATATTAGGTGAAGACAAACTTATTCTCGACAAAAGCGCGTTTAGATCTATCAAGAGTCGTAAAGGTAACGGTTTTAGTCGCCAACGGGAATTTGAAATTGTTGATGATGCTGCCGACGTTGCCAGCAGTAAAGCATTTATCGTTTACAATGAAAACAGCGGAGAACTATTGTACAACAGTAACGGTAAAAAAGCTGGTTTAGGTAATGGCGGTTTGTTTGCTAAGTTGGAGGGTGCGCCAGATATTGGTGCTAATGATTTTAATCTAGTTTAACGGTTCGTAGCGATCGCTTTAACTATCATACCACTCAAGCGATCGCTACCAACTTATATTCATTCCTTATATCATGTCCGGATAATTAGTGATAAAAAACTTTCTTCCTCTTTTCTTCTTTCTTCCCTCCAGAATTCTAACTCCTGACTCCTGACTCCTGACTCCTGAGTAGTTTATTTATAACTGTTCAACCGGACATGATATTAATTCAGCAACGCCACAAATTTTCTGAATTTTACTAAGGAGCAAATAGCATGGCAAATAATAATAGCAATTCCAATTCTCAGAATCTTTCCCTAAAAGGAGGTAAAAACAATGAAATTCTGAATCGGACTGATAGTAACGATTTAATTAATAGTGCTATTAGGAGAAGACAAACTTATTCTCGACAAAAGCGCATTTAAAGCACTCAAGAGTCGTAAAGGTAACGGTTTTAGTCGCAACCGGGAATTTGCAATTGTTGATGATGCTGCCGACGTTGCCAGCAGCAAAGCATTTATCGTTTACAACGAAAACAGCGGATAACTATTGTACAACAGTAACGGTAAAAAAGCAGGTCTAGGTAATGGCGGTTTGTTTGCCAAATTAGAGGGTGCGCCAGATATTGGTGCCACAGACTTTAGGATTCAGCTTTAGCCGTAGGTTGGGTTGAGTCAGGAAACCCAACAATAGCAGTAGGGAGCGTAACGCAGAAAAATTTAGGATGGTGCGTTATATCATGTCCGGATGTAATGGTATAAATAAAATATTTGGTTTGGAGAGGATATATTTTAATTTCTCCCCTGCTCCCCTGCTCCCCTGCTCCCTGATACCATGTCCGGATAAGAGCGTGATGAAAACACTTTTTTCCCTATCTCCTGTCTCCTATCTCCTGTCTCCTGTCTCCTGTCTCCTATCTCCTCCCTAATTATTTATAACTGTTCAACCGGACATGATATTACGCACACGCAACCAAGAAACCGGGTTTATTGCCCCGATCTTGTTGTTCAAACTAGGAAATTTAGTTCATAAACCCGGTTTCTGCGTAAGTCCTATTTCATAAAGTATTTCAATTTCAATCCAAACTCCTGTTTTTTTAGTATCAGGAAGATATTCAATAGTCAGCTTAGGAATACAACTCAAGCGATCGTCCTGAAGCACACCTGCACCATTTAACGTTAAAGCATCAAGACAAGCTCCCGCTAAATTATCTAAATCAGAATTAGTGCGATGTTTCCCACAAAAACTAATAGAAATAGCTGCTTTTTGAATCGGTAAATCTACCTCTAAATTAAGTTCAGAAACTTGACGGTAAATTTCCACCTCTGCCTGATTTCTCCAGGTACGATATCGAGGAGGTAAATAAGTACCATTAGCAGTAACTCGTGGACGTGCTTTAGGAACTACTTTCCCTGGAATATACAAACGGATTATTTTAGGATTTTCAGACTCTTCAGATTTGGGGGGAGAAATTGTCAAATCCTCAGTATTATCCAACGACGGAATAATTTTGTTAACTTCCGTCTCCAAATTTTCTAGCAAATTATCTTTTACCTCAGAAGGAACAAATTGCATTTGAGATATATTCTCCATAGCAGATATATCAACTATCCTGTAAGTTTCTAATTGTGTCCGGAAACTCGGCCAACTTCTACCTATTTGCAGATAAGTTTCCGCGCAGCTTTCCGAGAAATGGCAATTATTTTCTAGCCAAGATTGCCATTCAGTAGGAGAAAATAAAGCCTGAGTTTCTAGTAATAATTGACCTAAAGAATAAGCATAAGCCATAGCATTTTTCTGGTCAAGTTGGCATTTTTGATGTCTAAAATTAATATCTTCTATTAAGTATTGCCAGTTAATTAATACCATTTTTTTTATAAAAGTAATGAAGAGAAAAAAGGGAACAGAGAATAGTATCTTATCCAGCCTTTTTTCAGTAAATAAATTAAAATCAAAGAGTGCATCTCAATTTTTAATAAAGCAAAAAATTTATTGCTTTTAGGGAACACTTAACTGGGAAAAGGGAATATAAAAAAAGTATTTTTGTCAATATTAAGATGCACCCAAATAAAAATACTCAAATAGAAATATGATATCAAATCCGGTAGTATCGGTATAAAAAAGCAGAGAAACCGGGGAAACTATCAAATCCCCTACAATACTAACATTGAACTCCCACAAACCCGGTTTCTTGTTACTCCTGTTCAAGCGGATTTGATCTGACACTAAAGTGTAACTATACTAATCCGTACAGGATTTGTGAAAAAAAATTATAGGGGTTTGCTCTCCTTTCCGCAAGCTAAGATGGGATTGGCAAACCAAACCCCTACGGTAAAATCTTACAACATAAGCGCGGATTGCTATATACTAATCCGTGCAGGATTTGTGAGAAAAACTGTAGGGGTTTGCTCTCCTTTCCTCAAGCTAAGATGGGATTGGCAAACCAAACCCCTACGATAAAATCTTATATAGAATCAGCTTGAATAGTCGTCCGCAGCGACGAAGCGGAAGCAATCTCCTAAAACCATGAGATTGCTTCCTTCCACGGTGTTACCGTCGCTGCGGACTTGGATATACTAATTATCCGGATTTTATATTACAACATAAGCGCGGATTGCTATATAAACAAATACTTTTGTATAACTAATTAGGGTTTGCTTATGGAAGTCTGACTCTTGAGTCCTGTAAAATTATATATTCAGCAACCCCATAAAATATTGTAGGGGCAAACTGCCGTTTACCCCTACTTAAATTCATTAATTTTTACAACAATAATTCAGATATAGCAGTCGCCACTATAGTTAGGACATCGGGTAATTATGATGATTTATGACGTGAGCAAGATGCTCGCACTAATTGTCCTAACCGCTTTGGTGGTTGCTATAAATCTCATCAACTTATCGGCGTCTTCTACTACCAAAACCACCGCTCCGACGTGAAGGTGATGAAAATCCACCACTACCAAAGCTACGACGTTGTTGACGAGGTTGTGCTGTACCTGAGCGCTTCAAGTCACTAGCACCAACACCACTACCTGTAGAACGATTTGTATTTTGCTGTTGTTTACGAGTTGTGGTACTCCTAGTAGAATTAGTTACACCAGTAGAACGTAATGTTTGACGATTTTTCACGGCTGCTGGTGGAGCTTGATAACGCTCTTGATATCGGTTAACAGCTTGGGTGTAGCTACTACCATATCCGCCATACCCAGTCATTACTCCACCTGGTTGATAAACTGGTGGTACATAATATTGAGGGCGAAACAACATACTACTAATTGCGCCACCAACTACTTGACCTGCTACTGCTCCAGCAAAAGGTGTCCAGAAGTTAGACTCCCGACGCACAATAATTGTTTCTTGTCTACCAGTTTGAGGATTAGTTTGGGTTTCGGTTACGTTATGTACATATTCAATTTTAAAGTCTGGTTTAATATGCAAACTAGCTTGATTGCCATTAATGTTAGCATAATTGGTTTTGCCTTCCTGAATTTCCTCCTCAGTCAAACTTGCCATTTGCAAATCTGTAGTGGTATAAATTGGCGGTTTACCTGCAGGAGTATTCAGCAACATTAGGGAATATTCCCCGTTGCCGTCATTATAGGTTGCCTGTTGTACAGGATATTCTCCTTCAGTTACTTGGTTAGGGTTTCGGTTAGAGTTTTGGTTAGATGAGATATTGGGATTTGAATTTTGATATGAGGTAGTATTGGAACTGCCACAAGCGACAGTTGTCCAACACAATGTTAAACACATAAACAAAACGGTCAATTTACGCAACATATTATCGTGATTCCTAAAATAAATTTTGAGTCAGTTCTATTTGTTATTATACAGGAGTTACGCAAAATATCAAATCATACGCTATATGTAGTGGCGATTCGCAAATTGCCACTACAAGATATGGCGCTTGGTGCGTAAGTCCTGTTATACCTTGATTTAACTTTTGAAAGCTGAATACTTACCAAAATACTAAGGACGTTCTATGGAACCTCCCTACAAGGATTTAACTTTTTATCAAGATGTCAACGTTTATTGCCCTAATTATTGTTCTTCAAATCAGGAAATTTCCTCGATTAACCCGGTTTATACCTAAGTCCTAATTTTATTGAAAAAATATGGAGCCAAATTAAAACCGCAAAATTTCTTGACAAAAACCATCAGGAATCGGCTCAATTTCCCAGACTATATCAAATCCGCTTGAAGACGAGTAACAAGAAACCGGGTTTGTATTAGATACCGATACATACTGACATCTGTCTCCAACTTTCCCCGGTTTCTGATCATACTATAGCGATTATTTCATAGCTCGATTCACCAACGTCTTACAACGGAATTAATTCAGAAAAATTCACTAATAGTTGTTCATTATCTAACTCATCCCCTAAACGTGCTGGTGAAAAATGTATTTGAATACCCCGCAACTTTTCTTGATAATGCAAATTAATCAAAGCTTTTAACGCCTGACTCATCGCTCCTATACTTGCAAGGTCAGTTTCAATATCTGGCACTTCTCCCTCAAACGCAACTGTTATCATTACCACTAAATTCCCAGTGGGAGGCAAAGTTAATGGTTCATTATCTTCCCCATAGTCCTCACTTCCCCCCGAACTTAGATAACGTGAAGCAGAGTCTGTAAACAGTTCATCAAAAAAGTCTCCCGCTTCTCCTTCATCCCAAATAACATCACCTTCATTTGCTGCCGACTGCCAATAGGTGTCATATTGTAGGAGACTTTGACAAACCTCAACCAGTCTTTCCCCCACTACTTGCAAGTCACCTTCTGATGCAACTGCTTCCCTAACAGCTAGGTTTAAAACACCCAATAAAGGCGTTACCTCTGAACCCGCTAAGTGAATGAATAAACGAGAGACAACAAATCTCGTTTTGCCTGTAAATTTTTTGAAGCTATCTTGCAAACCCATAATTTTACCTACCTAATTAAGTCAAAAGTCAAAAGTCAAAAGTAAGAAATTCAGGACTTATGGAGGCGAACCGAGAAACTGGGTTTTTTCGTCAATATTTATTGTTAAAAATAACGATTTATCCTAAAAACCCTGTTTCTTTGCGTAAGTCCTCAAATTGATTATTCCTACACGGTAATTTATTTGACTTTCTGTTTTATATCATGTGTCTTGCAGCGCTTTAGCGCAACTACGAGCTAATAATTTTTACTTCTAAATTCTCAATTCTGAATTCTGACTTCTGAGTTTATGAAGCACCTCCAAGATACCAAGGAGCGCTTTAGCGCAACTACGAGCTAATAATTTTTACTTCTAAATTCTCAATTCTGAATTCTAAATTTAAGAACGTTTCCTCATAGACTCTGCACGTCTTTTCGCAGTATCATTTTTGGAGTCATATTTCAGTGCTGACTCATAAGCTTCTAAAGCTTGAGCAGTTAATTTTTTCTTCTCATAAGCATGACCCAAATTATTGTAAGCTGT
>JAAUYJ010091735.1_pt1 | contig 16436 bp, 13 predicted proteins | sample 7278031 | NCBI WGS metagenome assembly JAAUYJ01 (sample SAMN14350222, study PRJNA611818) | marine sediment metagenome | isolation source: surface marine sediment (1.8m) | place: French Polynesia: Moorea | collected 2018-08 | reverse complement strand
TTGATGTTTGGCGATCGCTTAATTTCTCAAAAATATAGGTCATACAGCAACTATAATACTAGGGTAGTATTTTACTGTAGTATGTAAATATGCCAGCGCACATTGCTATATATGGGAGCTTATTCTCTGAGGAAAGAGGAGCGCCTGCCTGATCTTTTAACATGGCATTAGGGGCGTTAATTATTAAAGAAAAATTGGGTATAAGCGACCGGGAAACAGTAGCACAAATCAAGGAAAATCCATACTTACAAGACTTTATTGGTCTTGAATCCGATAACAATGAAGCTCTTTTTGACCCATCTATATTAGTTCATTATAGAGAAAGAATAGATGCAGATTTAATCAATAAAATTAATTCAGAGATTGTGAAAGTTTAGGGTGAAAAGAAGGAAAATGAAAGGGAAAAAAAACCAAAAATTAGCAGAAATCAAGAATTGTCTGGCATCAAGGTAAATTAATCTAGATGCCACCTGCGCTCCTGATGATATCAGCTATCCAACTGACTTAAATCTATTAAATTAAGCTAGAATTAAAACAGAAAAAATCATAGATATTCTCTATGAAGCCATTAAAATCAAGTTTAATAAAAAACAAATTACTTACCGTCAAACAGCCAGAAAAAAATATTTAAAGGTAGCTAAAAAAAGACGACCGACTCATAATGAAATCAAGAAAGCCATCAAAAAACAACTGAAATATGTAAGTAAAAATTTAACCACCATAGAGCTGCTAATAAAGAATAGTGAAAGCCGAGAAAGTCTAAGTGATAGACTTTATAAAACCTTGTTGGTAGTGAGTGAAGTATATCGTCAGCAACAATGGATGTGGGGTCACAAAAAAACAACAAATATCTGACAGAATAGTAAGTTTAAATCAACCTCATGTGCTGACAATAGTGAGAGGAAAAGCAGGAAAGAACACATAATTTGGTGCTAAATTCTCTGCAAGTTGTATTGATGGATATGTATTTTACACCGAATAAGTTGGGATAACTATAATGAATCAGGAGATTTAAAGGCTCAAGTTGAAGAGTTGAAAAACTACACAGGTCATTACCAAGAGTCAGTTCATGCAGACCAGATTTACAGGACAAGAGAAAACCGCAAATTCTGTAAAGAGAAAGGTATTAGAATCAGCGGTCCTCCTTTGGGAAGACCACCCAAAAATCTTGATCAGGAACAAAAGAAGCAAGCTCAATTAGATGAAAGATTACGGAACCATATTGAGGGCAAATTCGGACAAGCAAAAAGAGGATTTAGCTTGGAGAAAGTTTTGCCATGACTTTCTCAAACTTCCATGACTGCCATCGCAATTACTTTTTGATTAATCAACATTAGCCTTGCTGCAATGGTACACTGCTTACTTCTTTTAGAAAATCTAAATCTTCCTGCTTTTTCCATTTGGTAAGCATAGCTGAGGTGTGGGCATCTCCTACCCATTCCTGTCTTTTATGCCAAGCTTGAGTTCTAGCTGCTAAAGCTTTGTTGTAGATCAGACGTAAACAACCCAAAGTCCTCCGTAACAGATTTTCCTGTTCTGGAGTCGGGTAAAACCTAAATTTGTACGCTTTTTCAACCACCCACTATTTACCGAAAAAGAAAAATTTTGATAGTTTAACATATTGCGGTATTTACAGTAGTGTGCGATGGTAGAAAGATAAGGCTGCTGGGCTAGCAGTGTCAGCGCCAGTCGCTCATCGGGGAGACCCCCAAGACCTGGCTGGCAAGTCTTTAGGAGCGACCGTAAGACCAGAAAAAGGTTCGGCCTTGGAGGCAGATGCGTTAGCAGCAGAAATGACCTATCAGTGATTTTAGGGAATCCTGCACTGTCTCGTCAGAGCAGCGTCGGGAGGATGTCAAAGATTAATTGCCTCATAAATATGATACTCTGGGACACATATTAGGGTAAAAATCTGGCAAGAGTTGCCCTTGCTTAAAAGTCAAATGGTGCTGTCCCAAGTTACCTAGTTAAGCCAAGAAATCAATCTCTTGGTAAACTTACTTTAAGTAAAAAATTTCAATTAAGCCAGGTCCCTAGATATACCTTATAGTGAACATGGAGAAATTGTTGTGGATTTATCGCTAATTCCAGCTGAACCAAAACCAGGACTAATAAATGTTTTGATAGAAATTCCCGGCGGAAGTAAAAACAAATACGAGTTTGACAAAGAGTTACAAGCTTTTGCTCTAGACCGCGTACTTTATTCTTCCGTAAAATATCCCTACGATTATGGATTTGTCCCCAATACTTTAGCAGATGATGGAGACCCTCTTGATGGAATGGTATTGATGGATGAAGCAACATTTCCAGGGTGCGTTATTCCAGCACGACCCATTGGAATGTTAGAAATGATTGATGGAGGCGATCGGGATGAAAAAATTCTCTGTGTTCCAGACAAAGACCCTCGTTATACCGAAGTAAAATCTCTTCAAGATATAGCACCTCACCGACTAGAAGAAATTGCTGAGTTTTTCAAAACTTACAAAAATCTAGAAAAAAAGGTAACAGAAATACTTGGTTGGCAGGACGTTGACAAAGTAAAACCATTAGTAGACCAATGTATTAAAGCAGGTAGCGGAGAAGACAAATAGATACAGCAGGTTGCAGTTATATCAGTTAACGCAAAGCTTTTCTAAGGAATTAATGATGCGCAAAGACTAGGCTGACATATGTTTATAATACACGCATCTTCCCTGCTATTCTTGTACCTTACCAAGATAAAATCTGTGGTATTAACTTTTAGCTAATTTAGATTCTCCTCTTAAAGACTCTTGCAATACAAGATTTTAAGAGGAGAATAATTTTAGATTCCACATTTAAATTTGTCACTAAATAATTATTTAGGCAAAAGTTTTAAACTTTCTATTTCTTGATTATTTTTTTTTTCATTTATTACATCCGAAAATAACTCTTCATAACTATCTAAGGCAGATTTAGAACCAAAATTTTCTTCTGCAAATTTTCTACCTTGATCACCTAATTTTTTGGCTTCTTCTGGGTTGTGATATAAATATCTAATAGTATCTGCTAAAGCCTCATCATCTTCAGGAGGTGCAATAATGCCACCACCACTTTCCTCTATCACTCTGATTGCAGTACCTGTATTGGGAACAGATGCTATGATTGGACGACCACTAGCAAGTATTACAGGAATTTTTGAAGGTAAATTAAATCCTGTAACAGTCTTTCTTTGTAACACTAACCCTACATCAGCAGCACATAGCATTTCTGCTAGCTCTTTTCTTGGCACAAAAGGAAGTAAAAGTACATTGTCTGCTTGATGCTGTTGACAACACTCTTGTAAAGCTCCAATAGCTTCTTTTGCTCCTACAATTACAAACACAATATCAGGTATATTTTCCTTCACTCTAGCAGCAGCTTTAATAACTGTGTCTAATGGTTGAGTTAAAGCAATATTCCCAGAATATAAAATTACAAATTTACCTTTAAGACCGTGTTTTTTCCTAAAAAAATTATCTTTTGTTCCAGGTTTAATAAAATTTATATCTACCCAATTAGAAATGCAAATAATTTTATTTTTAGAAACACCTTGTGCAGCTAATTTACTAATAAATCCTTCAGCAATGACACTAATTTTTGATGCTTGTTGATAAGCCATTTTTTCCATTGCCCTAACTGAACGAATTATCCAGCCATCTTCTTTGACCAACTTTACCCTAATAGCAGCTTCAGAAACAATATCTTGAATATTAAAAACTATAGGACACTTGCAAAATAACCGATAAAAAGTAAGTGGTAAAGGAGTCAGCAAAGGTGGAATAGTCGCAAAAATTACATCTGGATGCCAACCATTAAAAAGTTGCCAACAACTAGAAATAATGAAACTACTATCCAACATTAATCTATCAAAAACTCCTGGTTTGGGTTTGACATAGATATAACTACGCTGAATAGTAACACCATTAATTTCTTCAGTTAAGAAAAACTTGCCTTTGTATTTATCCTGAATTATACGTTCAGGATAATTTGGCATCGCTGTGACAACACGAACCTGATGGCCAAGTTTCACAAGACCTTCTGCCAATTCTGTCATCAAGGGGGAAATACCAATTGGCTCTGGGTAATAATTGTAAGAATAAATCAGAATACGCATATTTTAACTAAGCAAGTTAATGTTTTCAGCATAACTAATAGAACACTGGCACCCCTAATTTTAAAAACCCTGAAACCTATATATTGAGAACTAAGAAGGTTATTTTTCAGTCAAAGAGCTTAATTATTTCGGTAATCTGATCTTTAATTAGCTTTGATGTCTAAAGGATTTTGTCCCAATAAGTAGATTTTTGGGTGGGATTATTGACTTATAGTCATTTCAAATAAGGATGAAACACTTTTTTGCCTGAAACCCTTTCAAGGAAAGAAACACTCGTCCCAGTCTTATTCAGAATGACTATAATTTGGATAACCTAAAAATTTCAGATTATACCAAAGTAATTCAATAAGTATTTTTTACAAAAAGTATCAGCTATCTGCAGTAAAAAACAAGAAAATAAAATCAAAATAATCAAAAAAGAAGCCAGGACTTTCCATACTTCTGAGGCACAAAGTTTTTTAACTTTAGGAGTCAGGAGTCAGGAGTTGAATACTAAGGTTTAGTATATGTACCTCCTGACCAGGGTCTTTTCATTCTAGATTTTAGCAATGAATTTACTGGCTTTACAGATAGCTAAATATGCGTTGTCTAAAGCTGGCAATAAGGTATTCTCGTAAATATATAAAATGGAAAAGTTGAGAATGAAATAGCCCTGCCTCCTGACTGAGCCTGATAAATGCTATAAAAAAAGAATAAATTATCGAGATAGGTAGATTATGAGGATTGAAGAAGCTCTTGGTTAGGATGATTTTGTTACCCTTGGTATTAGTTCTATAAACTAGATTTAGGAAAATAATACCTGATATGATAGCTTGTGAGCTTTCGCGGTTTTAATCAAATACTTTTGCCTTGGTATTTATAGTGATTTTTAGGATTTGGAGATTAATTAATCTGAATATTTATTTGCTGGTTCCGTGTTTCCCAAAATCCTATAAATGTCTAGCTAATCTACTTCTCAATTGATTTAAGTTCAGTCATATCTTGTTAACTTGAATATCAACAGTCCCATTAAGTGAGATTTTTAAAATATATTTTTGGTAACATTGTATTGTTGATGAGGTACTTGTTTGTCAATATTTTCAGATTAACAAGAAAGAAGGGTAAATTTTAAATCTAAAAATCGCTTAACTATTAAGCAAATTTAATTCATTAATTTCTAAATATTTAGTTAAGCACTAGAACATCAAAAATTGATGTTTTTAAAATTCTATACAGCTCCACTACTCTTATTAAATAAAACAGCCACTGTCTTAAAAATTAATTTTACATCATACATAAGACTCCAATTCTTTTGATACTTTAAATCCAACCTAATTATATCTTCAAAATCCTTAATTTGAGAACGACCATTAACTTGCCATTCTCCAGTCATACCAGGTTTAACATCTAAACGTTGCCATTGAGGAACTTCATAACGTTCCACCTCATCAGGAGTTGGTGGCCTAGTTCCCACTAAACTCATATCCCCTTTTAATACATTCCAAAATTGGGGCAGCTCATCCAAACTTTTTCGCCTCAGAAAACGACCTACTTTAGTAACTCGTGGATCATTTTCATTTTTAAAAATTGCTCCCTGAGCTTCGTTTTGAATTTGACTTTTAAGATATTCTGCATCAACACACATAGACCGGAATTTCCACATACGGAAATTCCTTCCCATCCATCCACATCGTATTTGACCAAAAAATATCGGACCAGGGCTATCCAACTTAATAAAAATAGCTATCGGAATAAACAAAATCGCTGTAATAATTAGTCCTACCACAGCACCAACAATATCAATTAAACGTTTCACCAAAGATTGAACAGAAGGATGAGTAATAGGTAGTTGGTTTTCTGTTTTAGCCTGAGTTTTAACCTCTTTATCTTGAGATTCTTCAATAGTTAAAATTTGAGTTAACCCAGTTAGAGAAAATACACTCATAACTTGAGAACTTAGGGAAGACAGCACTAATTCTATCTCTTTTTCTCTCGCTGTTTTTAAATTTGTAACTATCGAACCAATACCACTACTATCTATGAAGGTAGTTAGACTAAAGTCAATAATAATTTTACCTGTATTATTATCTTGAGACAAAAGCTCCTGACAAATAGACTTAAATAACTCAGTCTCTGAAATTGTAAATCGAACCGGTAATTGAACTACAGGAATGTTATCCTTGGCAGTAACTTTAATATTTGTTTCCGAGGCTGGGCTGGCCATGAAGTTTGGTTCCTATTTTTTCTAAGTATAATATTTTTTTCTCTCAAGCAATTATTCCTATCTATTGAAAATTTTTAGGTATTTTTCTTGAGAATTTTCTGATGCAGTCAACTGCGAAATTTTACTTTTTTTAAAATCTCTAAATTACTGAATTTTTGAGACCACCCTCTAGACTAAAATAAAATATTAGTCCTAATATTTAACAATGATTTAATCACAACAAACTTTTTATTTTTATCTGATTTCTATGGTCACCCCTTAATACTAAATAAAATCAGGGAAAATACTTGTTTGATCTAATAAGAAGCCAAATTGCTTTTGACTTTTACCATTGCTCCATACACTATTATATCCCTATCATTACAGTAGCAATATCACTCTAGTAAATTTGAGTGGGTATACTACTCCCTATCAGGTCTAGTTTTGATCGACTTACAGTCTCCCCACTCAATACTTGATGATTAGTTATAGTAGATATTCTCAGAGCGTGAAGTTTCGCGACCGCCTTTAAATCTAGATTTAGCCTTAGCAGCACCACGTTTAAGAGCTTGAAGTCGCGCTTCATATTTGGCCCTTTGGCGTTTTTTAGGAGTTTGTTCTATCAAAGCTTTTAAAGCACTACCGAGACTTTTATAAGCATTGGGCAAAGAATAACCAAAGCGAGTAGCTAGAGCGATCGCCTTATCATCTGCCTCGATCGCCTCTTGGAGAGTACGTTCTCCGTTATTCTTTTGATAGAGTCGATAGCCTGAAACACCACATAGAGCCAAGGCCAAAATTAACAATAGGCCATCTTGTACCCAAAGTTCACCTACCGCTCCACCTAAACCAATAGCCAGAGCAGCCATTTCCCAACCATCTTTAGGAATAGTATCATTTTGAATTCTAGCTACTTCATGCCAGAATAATAAGTTACGTTGGTCTAATGCTAGTTGTTCCCAACTGGCTAAGTCAATAGATATCTCTACCTGGTCTTTACCTATTTCTTCACTACGAATCAGTGGGGGATTAACTTCAATGGACTTTTCTACCATTACCCAACTTTGTAACTCTGGTGGTAGTAGACCTTTTAGCCGCCGGATTTCACTCATCTCGGCTCTGGCAGTAGCAGTAGCATAAGATGTCATAGTTTGTTTATACCCTATAGATTATTTCAACACATAGTTATCCTTGTCTTTACATAGTTTACCGTAAGAGTTCGGGTAGTATGGTTTATACTTGAGTCCAAAAGATATTCTGGTAGGAAAAAATTTTAACTTCTTACTTTCCTAAAATTTTCTTTTTAGATAGAACAAAATTGCCACATCTAAGTAAAGAAACTATTAGCTCAAAAATACCAGAGGAAAAAAGTATTTTCAACGACCACTTTTGTCTCTACTCTGACGTCTGCGATCGCGCCACTCAGCGGCAGTCAAATAAACAATACCCCCAGTCACAATAATCATTAGTCCTGATGCTAACATAGCCATCATATTTAATATAGTAAATTCCACAACTCCTCCTATAATCTAAGTTTTTATCCTTTATATTTTACCGAAAAATTCTGGTTTACAGCCTCCCCTTAGATAGCTTTCCCTGATAAGGAACTCCTGAAACCTTGTGGATAGGGGCGTGGGGAGATGGGGAGGCTAGGGGATAAAAGCATCTAATCAAATAGGTTTACTCTCCTTTGAATACCCATTGAATCGCAAATACATTAGTTCTATCTAATGTCTACGTTTTATCTTAAGAAAGATGTTGATAAAGCATCGCCTTAGATAGGGGAAATCAGAAAAATTTTCCTTTTAGCCAATCCTCTCTCTTTTAAGGATAAGTAATTGTTAATAATTAATCATTAATTATTAATTATTGAACTAGACTGCCGGCAATTCTGCTAAAATTGTAAACCTCACATGATTAATTGCCAAATTACCAATTGAAACTTCTTCCTTCTTCACAGGAATTCCCTGATTTCTGAGAGTTTCAAACTTAATTCCTTTGCCAATTTCAACATGATACCAAGCCAGACCCATAAAAAACCTCAATGGATAAGGGCCACCTTCTTGTAAATCATCAGGATTTGACTCCATCGGTACCCAACCAAAACCAGGTATATAAAATTCTAGCCATACATGATTAAATTCCGGCTCTAAAGGTACACCCTTTCGGTCAGCAAAAGCTGGACACTTATAACGACCAACTGTACGACAAGCAATATTATTTAATCGTGCCAAAGCTAAAAGTAATCCCACATATTCTCCACAGGAACCAACACCTCGTTTAAGGACAATATCAGGGGTATCAATCTTAGCAGTAACTCCGTAAGAAAGCTTATCATAAACATAATTACGAATACTCAAAAGCTGACGTAATAAATTTGTTTCCCTTAAAACAGCTTCCTTAGCAGCTTGGCGAACTATATCAGTATCCATCGCCAAGTTATCATTATCTACCAAATATTTTGCTTGAAAATCCGTTGACAACTGGGGAATGTTTTCAACATTAAAAGGCTGAATTTGGTACTTAATTCCCCTAACTTCTAATAAAGCCTTCCAACCAAAAATACGTCTTTCATTTTGACGCAGTGGATTAAACTTAAAAACAGCGACTTTTTGACCATTTTGTATTTCTTCAGTAAAAGGCATTCCTATGGCAGAAATTTCCCTAACTTTTTGACGATGAGTTTCTGAAGGTAAAGCAATGCGCCATTCTACATCTTCTAAAAATACTTCATCTAATGGTTCTAGTTCTTCAACATAAGATATTTCAATTAAAAAACCATTAGAAACAGTATAATCTTGCTGTTCATTATAATGATAATAAAGAGGATGAATAAATGTGCGGTCGCGCTTACTTAATTCATATTGACTTTCTGAATTTGGGTCATCTCTAATATAAAGTTCATCTCCAGAATAAGCGACATAAAGTTGTCGTTCTCCTGTTTGTAAATCTTGAGCAAAAGCTAAACCTGTAGGAGACTCAAAAGGGGTAATTACATTAAATCTAATTTTACCGGTTCCCCTTTCTAAACAATAAACTGTTTGCTCTTCGCGATCGCAAAGCCACAGCTCTTCTTCTTGTACTGTAATATTTTCAAACCCAATTCCTGGAGCATAAAATGCCGTAATTTCCTTTCCTGTATTTTTGTCAAATACGAAAATTCTACCCACTCTCTGACAAGTTACATAAACTGTTGATTCCCAAACTGCTATACCATCAGCGGGATAAGGTAAAGAGAAAAAATGTTGCCATTGTAGACGTTTCTCAGAAGAATAACCAATAGCATTAGGACAGAAATAAACATCATTATTTCGTGTCAACCAAAGAGTATCTTTCCATATAGCTATACCAGTAACATCAATAAATTCTTTAGTCTGATAGGGATTAATTATAGTAGTGTTATCAGTTTTTGGATCTATTGACAGCACAAACCCACGGTTTTTGTCAATAGCATAGAGAGTATTTTCTGAAAAAGCAATGCCATGTAGTGAGGCAACACCAATAGGTCTAATAGTTCGTGGCCCTGAATCTTGTTTTTGCCAGATGGTAGGTGAGTTTCCATTCATGCTAGATATAAAATCAATTAAATATTTAAGAGTACCTGTTGTGAACCTTGAGTATTTGGTTGACTACTATACAATTATTGACAAAATAAAATGATTTGTGCTAAAGCTTCAGAAAAAACTTATATTGTCAAATTGTCAAATGAGTGAAATTTTTCCATATCGGTGCAGCGGTTAATTATGAGACACTAATGAGCCATACTAATTGTCTTTGAGTTTATAGTAGACTAGATACTTGAATTTCAGTAGCAAGACCTTCAATAATTAATAATTAACAATTACCTCTTCTTGAAAACGGATAGGATTGACTAAAAATAATATTTTTCTTGTTTCCTCTTAAAAGGGGAGGCACATACCCAAAATTTTTCGGTAAATAAATCACTAAAACTTATCAAAAAAGGAGCATAGCTCTTGCAATGTTTAAACTTCTATTCTTAATTCCTAATGCTTTTCTCATTATTTTATTTTTATCTAATCAAGCTGTATCCGAAACTGTAGATTTAGAATATTTATTAAAAAAAAATACACAGCCACTCAAAGAATGGAATAACTTCCCCTTAAAAAAATCTGATATTAACTCAAAATTAACGCCAAAACTAATTAATAAATTTAAAAGCCAAAATCCCGAACAAAAACCACTCAAAAATAAACAGCTAAAACTAATAGCTGTGGCAAAAGTTTCCGAGCAAAAAAAGAACATTCAAAAAACATTAACTGAAAACATCCCCCATAATCAACCCATAGTTACTTGTCCCCCATTAGCTTGCGATAATTTAGCTCAAAATTCCGGGCCCAATTCCCCCAGACTACCAAGCCCACCAGAAAACCCCCGACCAGAACCAAATCGCGATCGCTTTCTCCAACCTCAGCCCCAACCCACTCAACCGGAACAGCCAAAAGATGAAGAACTGCAAAAGCCCCAACCTTCTCAACCCCTACCAAATGACCCAACTCAGTCAATCCCTGTACAGAGAATTCTGGTGTTAGGAAGTACAATTTTAACCTCAGAAGAAATAAATCAACTTATTGGACCACTGGAGGGCCGTGTAGTTAAACTATCAGAACTGAGACAGGTAGCAGATAAAATTACCGAAATTTACCTAGAACGTGGCTATATTACCTCAAGAGCAGTTTTACCTCCCCAAACTATTACCGAGGGTGTAGTCAAAATTCAAGTTTCAGAGGGAATTTTAGGAGAAATTCAAGTCGAGGGAACAAAAAGACTACAAAATTCCTATATAGAGAAGCGTGTGCGACTTGGAGCCGGAAAACCTTTGGACACTGCCAAATTAGAAAATCAACTGCGCTTGCTTCGGGCTAATCCTTTATTTGAAAATGTGGAAGCTAGTCTGCGGGCTAGTGAAAATCCAGGGGAAAGTGTTTTAATTGTCCGTGTGACTGAAGCAGACCCTTTTGAAATTAGCTTCAGCAGTGATAACTATTCTCCTCCGACAGTAGGATCTGAACGAGCAGGTGCTACTTTACTACATCGCAACTTAACTGGTCGGGGAGATTTTGTAGTGGCATCTTATAACACCACTAGATTGTTTGATGATGAATCAGATGTTTTTGACTTTATCTATAATCTGCCCATTAATAGGATGAATGGTACTGTCCAAGTCAGGATAGCACCCAATAGTAATCGAATTACCCAGAATAATTTTGAGGATTTTGAGATTAGTGGCGAAACAGAGGTCTATGAATTTAGTTACCGTCAACCGTTATTGCGAAACCCTAGAGCAGAGTTTGCTGTTTCTGTGGGCTTGAGTTATCAACGTACAGAGACTTTTCTGAATGATGAATTGTTTAATTTTGCACAACTAGATGACGACAATACCACTTCTGAAGATGATGGTATTAATAGCACTACTGTAATTAGGTTAGGACAAGATTATATTCGTCGAGACCCTCAAGGTGCTTGGGCTTTGCGATCGCAATTTAATATTGGTACTGGTTTATTTGATGCTACTGAAAGAAAAGACCCTGAACCTGATGGACATTTTTTTAGTTGGCTCGGTCAGGTACAGAGGGTACAAAGATTAAATGCTGACCATTTACTGATTGTCCAGGGAGATTTGCAACTTTCTTCAACTGGTCTGTTGCCATATCAGCAGTTTATTATTGGGGGGGGTTTATCGTTACGGGGCTATCGACAGAATGTTCGTTCTGGGGATAATGGTTTTCGGTTTTCTGTTGAAGATCGGTTTACGGTTTATCGGGATCAGTCTGGTTTGCCTGTAGTTCAGTTGACACCTTTTATAGATATTGGAGCTGTATGGAATGATGGTGGTAATCCCAATAATGAGTTTCTGCCAAACCAAAGATTTTTAGCTGGGGCTGGAATGGGATTGATTTTGCAACCTTGGCCTCAGTTGAATATACGTTTGGATTATGGCGTTCCGTTGGTAGACCTTGATGATCGTGGCGATAATGTTCAAGATTCTGGATTTTATTTCAGTGTAATTTTTACACCATGAGCTGTTAATAGCAAATCTTAAAGGTGTTGTTATTTTTGGAAATGGTGTGGGGGGTGTATAAGGTATGGGAAGGAATAGAGATGGGCTTAGGAAATAGCAAATAAATAGGGTTTGCTGAAAAAAGCAGAGTTTGGGGAGGGTGTAAAATTTGACACGGAGACGCGGGGATGCGGCGTGTCAGTGATACCCTATCTCCCTGTCCTTGTGTGGGAAGTGTGGGAAGTGTGGGAAGTCTCGGAAGTCTCAGGAGAGTAGGAAGTCTCAGGAGAGTAGGAAGTCTCAGGAGAGTAGGAAGTCTCGGAAGTCTCGGAAGTCTCAGGAGAGTAGGAAGTCTCGGAAGTCTCGGAAGTCTCAGGAGAGTAGGAAGTCTCGGAAGTCTCAGGAGAGTAGGAAGTCTCGGAAGTCTCAGGAGAGTAGGAAGTCTCAGGAGAGTAGGAAGTCTCAGGAGAGTAGGAAGTCTCGGAAGTCTCAGGAGAGTAGGAAGTCTCGGAAGTCTCAGGAGAGTAGGAAGTCTCAGGAGAGTAGGAAGACAGAGAAAATTGGAGGAATAATTGTTCGGAGATTTTTCTGCCTCGCGTTACCCCGTTCAGGCTCACTTTTTGAGCAATTTCAACCGCAAAGCTGGTACTTTTTCACGACCTAAAATGGCTAATACCTTTATCTGTTAATGGTTTGATATTTATTCAGCAAGCCCTAAATAAACATTATTATTCAGAAACACTATATGGCAATTCTCATATTGATTAGGTATGCTCATTTGTTTGTTTGAGAGAACAGGGAACAGGGAATAAAAGGACAAAAAGATAACTTTACCTCACGAGTTTGAGAAACAATACAACGCTGTGATTAATTCTGAGAAAAGCTCAATTTTTTCTAAAATTAACAATAATTAATAAAAATACATTACTCCTAATCAAAATACTTAAATCAAATTTTTTGTTATAAAAATTAACCTTTATTGATTATGTCCCTGAAGAAGTGAATTTACCATCAGTTAATCATTAAATAGTTGAATTAAAATTCAGATTCAGGCTCGTCTCAAAGTCTATGTTTTCAGAGACTTCAGTGGCAAATTTTTTTCTGAATCTCTATATTTTTTCTATTTTTTTATATTGTTACTATTTATATATATTTAATTAAATAAAACTTATAATAATTTGTTAATTTAGATTAATATAGAATATATAAGCAAAAAATAAAATTTGTAAATAAATAAAATTTAATAATCATGTTTAAAGCATCTTATAAATTTTGACCCCCTTTTTTTTGCAGTGAACTTAGACAATAATTCCTTTGAGAAGCCAAAAAAAGCAGGTTCTCGAAAAAACCTACTTTCCGGGTCTGGATATCAAAAGTCCAGATATTAAAGACAAATCAAAGAATGGACTCTATTTAAGTTCATTATTAAATGCCCAGTATTAAATATCCCAATATTGGACAATAACCTTAAATAAAATCCTTGAGCCTTATTTAATTAGCAAATTATTAGGAGAAAAAAAATGAAATTGTCAGTTTATGGAAAAGGTGGAATTGGAAAATCTACAACAAGCTGCAATATCTCAGTTGCTTTAGCCAAACGTGGTAAAAAAGTTTTACAAATTGGTTGCGACCCAAAACACGACAGTACATTTACCTTGACAGGATTTCTCATCCCCACAATCATTGACACCCTGCAAGAAAAGGACTACCATTATGAAGACATTTGGCCAGAAGATGTAATTTACAAAGGCTATGGTGGTGTAGATTGTGTAGAAGCAGGTGGCCCTCCCGCCGGAGCTGGTTGTGGTGGCTACGTTGTCGGCGAAACAGTAAAACTACTCAAAGAATTAAATGCCTTTGACGAATACGACGTAATTCTCTTTGATGTATTAGGGGATGTAGTCTGCGGTGGTTTTGCTGCCCCACTAAATTATTCTGACTATTGCATGATTGTTACAGATAATGGGTTTGATGCCTTATTTGCTGCTAACCGTATTGCTGCCTCAGTCAGGGAAAAAGCTCGTACCCATCCACTACGTTTAGCTGGTTTGATCGGAAATCGTACATCCAAGCGGGATCTAATCAATAAATATGTAGAAGCCGTACCAATGCCAGTCTTAGAAGTTCTACCACTAATCGAAGATATTCGGGTTTCCCGTGTCAAAGGTAAAACATTATTTGAAATGGCCGAAACTGACCCATCCCTAGAATACGTTTGTGATTATTATCTCAATATTGCTGACCAGATTTTAGCATTACCAGAGGGAGTAGTTCCCCACGACGCGCCTGATCGCGATTTATTCTCCCTTCTATCTGACTTCTACTTAAACCCCAACAAGCCTAAAGTTGTATCAGAGGATGAAGAGCTAGACCTGATGATGGTTTAATGGATTTAGCTCTTCTCAGGATGAGGAAATTGTAAGTCATGGTTTTCTTTGAAAAATTATCAACGTCTCTCAAACAAAAATGGTTGGAGTATTACCAAAAAAATCGCCCGTGGTTAATACTGCATATGACAGATCAAAATACTATTTCTACTCCTGATGGTGGGAGTAGGCCAGTATCTTACCTTATCCTGGGAATTCTCAATGCCCTGGAACCAGAATTAGAGGCTTTGATGTTGCCTTTTTCTCAGCTCAAGGCGGATGCGGATAGTTTAATAGAAGTTTTGGGTTTAAACTTTGACCCTGATATTGCCTTGGGTAATAAAGTTGAGTCACCCTCATTGGGTACTGCTGTTTCTACTGCCACACCAACATCAACTGGTGCTTCTGTGTTGGATGATGATATGGAATTCCCATCTGAGCAACCAGTTATGCCAGAAGAAGATAAGGACTCTGGTAATTGGGATGATGTAGCTACTGAAGCATTAACCGGAGTTGCCGCTGTGGCTGGAGGAGTTGCATTGGCCTCAGCTTTGGGGGAGGATTCAGATGATTTGCTTTCTGATGACCAAAGTGATTTGGACTTGGAAATGGAGTCAGATCCATCAGAAGGTATGGATGATTTGGATATCGGATTAGATTCTGAATCTGAAACGGTGGATGACTTGGACTTGGGAATGGCATCTGTAGCAGAAGCTGATGATGACTTGGACTTAGAACTAGATTCTGAATCTGAAGTTGTGGATGACTTGGACTTAGAACTAGATTCAGAATCTGATGATGACTTAGACCTAGATCTGGAGTCAGATGAGTCAGAAGCCATGGATGATTTAGACCTAGATCTGGATTCTGAATCTGATGACCAAAGTGATTTGGATTTAGGAATGGAATCTGCAGGAGAAACTGTGGATTACCTCGAAGGATTTAGCGATATAGAGGAAAACTCTGGTGATTTGAGTCAGATTGACCTCGGTAGTATGGAAGAAGAAACTTCTGATGATTATGATTTAGGCAAAGGTGACTCGGATTTTATTGCAGAAAATATACCCGATCCCTTTGATGAGGATTCCCATGATTTGGATGAGTCTGGTCTAGATGAGCTTGGTGGTGATGAAGTATTAGGTGAAGGTAATACTTCCTCAGAAGATGAGCTTGGTGATATGGAACTTAACGAGTTAGGAGATGATAATCAATTTGATGATTTATCTTCTGATGATTTAGGAGACTTTGATCTTGATCTGGACGAAGGAGACCTAGATTTAGATGATGCAGATCTTGATTCTTTAGCAGGAGATAAAAATTCCTCTGATGATTATCTTGAAGGGTTATTAGGTTAAGCATCAGAAATATTTCTAGTTTTTGGTTTGATAGACCATAGTTTAACTTTGGTTTACCTAATCTAGATGCTAAAAACTAAACCAATGGGTTTGAGTTTTATATCTGTACTAAATGAGATGGTATTAGCATCCAGTAATCATTCTTTTGCTTATAAAAACGAAGCATCACAAAAAATGCAATCTGTCAATGCTATGTCAACTGAGAAAGTTTGTTTTTGATTGGCATTAGCATTGATTCTACCTACAAAATGTTGATACATAGGAGTATTTTTTTATGACTAATTCTGTGCAACCTGAAGCTTTAACTTTTGAGTGTGAAACTGGCAACTATCATACTTTTTGTCCGATTAGTTGTGTGTCTTGGCTTTATCAAAAAATAGAGGATAGTTTCTTCTTAGTA
>JAAUYJ010005722.1_pt1 | contig 16436 bp, 22 predicted proteins | sample 7278031 | NCBI WGS metagenome assembly JAAUYJ01 (sample SAMN14350222, study PRJNA611818) | marine sediment metagenome | isolation source: surface marine sediment (1.8m) | place: French Polynesia: Moorea | collected 2018-08 | reverse complement strand
AGAAGGGTCACAGAGGTGACGGGGGAGAAGGGGGGACGGAGGAAGCGGAGGGGAAAATGCGATGATAAATGGGGCGAGAGCGGAAAAGGGGGGGAGCAAGAGAGACCTGCATGCATTCCTGCAGCTCCAACGCCTCGCTCCCCAGTGCAGGACGGGGCTTTTGACGGGCGTTGAATGGAGTCTCCGTTTTGCCAATGCGACCTTCGCCTGCTTCGGCCCCGTTTTGCTGTACAACTACATGATGTGCAACGCACGCTAAGCAAACCGGGCGGAAGGAAGAAGGAGGTCGAACAAGACGTAGCTCCGTTTTTCCCACGTGTAGGTTCACACTGGGCAAACATTTGTGCAAACGCGGAAACAAAATACGGCAGAAGCTGAAAGAGGAAAAAAGATTATTAATGGATCTCCGCTCTACAAAAGTGTCACCTGGAAGCGCAGCAAAAGGATACAAATGAACAAACTTTCCTCTGCTCGTGCTTCATGCCAGGGGATCGAGGGGAAAACGGAGGAAGAAATAAAGGGTAAAAAGTTTTCTGGCCTTTCCTTCTAGGTTTCTCCCCAGCTTAGGAGAGAACTGATGACGGCCCATAGTTTTGGGACTCTCCGGGGAAAAGGTCTTTTTCCTCAAGTCTCCAGCCTAAACATTAAAATGCGTGCGATTAAGGAAAGGGAACAAAAAAAGCCAAAGCGAGACTACCGTAGAGTTTGAGAGCGACTAACTGAGGGATGGAGGAGACGAAATTTAAACTTTGCGACATGCCTCGTTAGTCAAAAGCCCCAAGCTTAGTCGACAGAGAGAGAGGAAACAAGAACACGCTGTTCAGAAGCGCTTCCTATCAAGCTTCAGGTACTCATTCATTGTCGTATACGAACTGAGTGTGAAGCTTGATATTCCCCTAAGGAAGCAAAACAAAAAACCAAAATTTTTCCAAGACTTGTTAGCTGGCCTGAGCAAGGAAGCTTTAAAAAGTCCGCCAGTCAGCCCCTTGAGACATCTTTCCCCCGTCTCCAAATGTATGCAAACGCCGTCCGCAACCCAGGCGGCATGATACAGCCAGCCTCCTTCCCTTCCTTTTCAAGCCGAGCCTGCATCTCATCTACCTAATTTAGCGCAGGCACCCTCCCTGCGGTCTACCTTCCACTATGCCACAGGGAACGGCGGAGGCAAGAAGAAGAACTACCAAAGGCACCTTCGCCGCCAAGTTTGAAACCACGAGAAAGAAGAGAAGAGAGAGTCGACTTCTGGCGCTGACAGGAGGGGAGGAGGATGGCGGAACGGAATGGAAAGGTTGATGATGGCGCCCCCTTCATTCCCCTCTTCCTTCAGCGGATTTTTTGCTTCCCCGAAGAGACCTGCCTTTACAAGCTATGCACCCTTGGAATGAAGGGGGCCTTTCTTTGCTTAGCCTCCGCCTCGGTCGGCCTCGGCCTCGTCGTCAGCGGCGGCGGAGAGGAATTTCTGCAATATCCGACCCAATTACGAGGGGCCCACCCTTACCCTAGCGGGATGCATGGCAACAGAGGACTTTTATGGGCGACACTGCCTGCTGCCTACGTTCTTCTACAGAAGCGTGGCGCTCTTTTCCATTTTCTTGCCGGCTCCCCTTCCCCCTCTCCCGCGTTCAGAAATGCATTCCTGGGGCCCTTCCTCCCTTCTCCGCTCCCCAACGCAGAAGGAGACGAAGGGAAGGGCTTAGTCCAAATATGCCCGCTGTTGGAAAGGGTTTGGGAGGAAGGAAAAAGGACATATATTGCAGATGGTTCCACGCGGCTACACTCCCCCTTCTTCCGTTCCCTTTTTCAGCGTCGGTTCTACTACGGCGCTCGAAATGGAAAACATGGGACGAGGAAAGGAGGAAGAAAGGGGGGAAAGGAGAGGGGAGCGAGGGCGACCCCCTTTCCTTCTCATTCTGATTCTCGTGTTCTGCAAGAACATTATGAGAAAACGGGATTTTTGCCAGCCGCCAACCAAAAAGTCTCTCAGCAGAAATTTGCTGTTCTGTCCCAAGTATGAATGTTTTAAATTTCTATTTTAATCCAAAAATACGTCACGCCACTGTCACAGTTCACATTGAAAGGAACCAAGGAACTCTGCTCGGCGAGTGTGGTCGCCTTTAATCAAGGCCAGTTGGCTCCGAAGGGACGCGACAATAATTGTAGCTCCCCCTTCCCTTATATCTTTTTCTCCCTTTCTTTCCTGTCTCTTTTTTGTTGCGACTGAATAGATTCGGGGAGAAGAAGGGGACACACAAGAGGGCGAAAGTAGTGAAGGGTGCTCGCGCACGGCCATGCCACCGGAGACGCGGAGTAATCTTGTTGCGTGACTCAATCGCAGGCGAGCGGGGTCTGGAGCGCATAATCAAGCAAGAAGGAGGAAGTAAGGAACAAAACCCCCGTTGTCTCCCCCTCCTCCTCCCTTTAGTGCTACTTCCGCTCCTTCTCCTCCCCTTTCCCCCTTTTTTTCGGCTGAATAGATTGGGGCGTGGCGGCGGCGGCGGAAAGAGGAGGAAGAAAGGCGGTGTTCTGGCGTTCGCTCGCTGTGTTCGGTAATTAAAGTTTCGCTCTCTTGCAGGCGACACAGATAGGGCGCCAAGAGAAAAGCTCCCTCCCTCTTCTTCCTTTTCTTTCTCATAAGACAAAAGTTGCTCCCTCCCCTTCCGCCGGCGCAAAGTGTCGAAAGTTCCTTTTGTGTTGTTGCCCCTTGCTCTGGACTTTTTTCGCCTTTTCCCTCTTCCCAGGAAGGGGAGTGTGGAAAAAAGGAAGTTTTTCCCTAGGAGATATTTGGGGCAGAAAAGTCCTCTGCTGCGCAGCTCAAAGAAGGGGGAAGTGAGAAGTGGGTTGGTAGCTTAGCTTCTGCTCTTCCTCTTTTGAATGTGTAACGAGGGGGAAGTGCTTGAGAGAGAGCGGAAAAGGACAATGATGTACTCTGGGCTGGGTCGAGTGGAAGAAGGGGAAAAGGGAGGGAGGGGCGATGTGAAGATGCTGGCGGTTGATACACAGACAAAAGAGTCCCCGACGATGAGAGAAGGGCAGTCCATTGTGGTTGGATCCGTGCTTAATCAACTAGGGTGTAAAAGGAAGGGGTGAAAATGGTGCAGTACATCCCTGTTTTTCTCAAAATAACTTTTGTACACCGGTGCAGTGCTATATTTTTTGCACCCCTCCTTCCCCGTCTCCCCATCTCCTCGCCTTCTTCACATTCGAGGCGACCCCTGGATGCGCCGGCCTGAATCGTTAAAGCCAGAGAGAGGGCTCTAGGTAAGGCAAGAAGGGGCCGCCAAAAAAAAGGGTGAAAGGGGAGGGAGCCCTATCCGCTTTTCCTGCCTTTTTTCCCTTCTGTCTCATCCGCCGGGGGAAAAGAGCGCAAGGGAGGATAGGAATGAGATATCCTCCAACTCTTCTTCCACGCTTTTCTTGTTTCCCGACAATTTTCGCCCCCAAAGGCAAGATGTATAGAGGGAGGGAAGGTGGGGCTGTCTGTCAAACTCACTCGTAACGGGGACCATTCGACAATTTTTTATGCCATTATATAAAGGGAAAATCAAGCGTTTGTGTATATCGGCGAATGTAAGCGTGAGAAGAAAAGGAAATCCAAGAGGGGAGCTGCTGCCAGTCACCAGACAAATCGGGATTCCTCAATATCAGGGCCCTGGGAAAGGCGACTGGGAGAAGGGGGATAAGGATGGTCTGAGAGACACAACAGCACGTGCCCACTCTGCATAGCTTGGGTTGCTACCACCCATCCCCTGAGATGCCGTCTCTATAGTTTGACTGACTTGTCTCTGTGGCTGGGAGGGAAAGGGCGCGAAAGGGAAAGAGAAAGACGACGAGGCATATTTTGTTCTTGTCCGGCTTTTATTTCCCTTGGGACCAGAGGAGGAGGTTGTTGTCGCTAGCATTTCCCCCTCTCTCCCGATGTCTGCCTCGAATATCTCAAGCCCCATTTTTTGTGTCATCTCTTCGTCCCTGGCTTGGTGGGTGGGCTGCATGGGGAAGGGGAGGCGGGAGAATCGGGCTGTGGATGAGAGGGGGCGGAGGAGGAGGGGTATCGTCAAATGATCCGAAAATGTCAACAACATCTGCCCCTCCTTTTCCCCACCCTCCCCATTCCCAGCGCCCACCCCGCCCCCTCGCCCGCCCACCCAAGCACGCACTAAAAGTCTGACGCCCTCCCTTTCTCCCCTAAAATGGAGTGACTGGGGCGAAACTTTTCCTAAGTGTAGTACTGTAATTACGCAACGTCACGTTGTTTGGTTGGGATAAGCAACCAAAGTGACTTTATTGGGTGAAACGTCAGAAAACAGTGACAGAAATGCAATGCCTCAAGGGCTTCGCTGTGCTCTGCCCTAAAAAGGGGGGATGTGGCTGCTGCAAAAAAAACTTTTTTTTGGGTGCGCTGACAGCTTAATCGGGCGGGAATGGGAAGAGGAAAAGCTTATCGCCCCCAGAACAATACAGCACAGCCCGCCCCACTCCTCTCTCTCCCGGGCAAAAGTGGGGAGCGAGGGAAAATTATGAAGGCAGCCTTGGGACGAAGAGGGGGAAGGAGGGATGCTATAGCCATTTTCCCCTCTTCCCCCCTTATTTGGCAAAGTAGCCCATCTAGCTCGCGAAAAAGGGAAGGAGAAAATTAGTTAGGGGAAGAGGATGAATGGGCACAAGGCCTCCCCCCCTTCTCTCCACAATGAGCAGGAGGTAGGCAAGCCATTCTCCCCCCCTTTCCCCTCTCTCTATCTCAGCCGGCATCTGACCTAGTACTACAATCCGACTCCTCCTTTGTTTTCTCCCCCAAAGAGAGAGAGAGAGAGAGAGCAACAAAGTCCTTTGTACCTTTCACTGCTGAACTGTACTGCACATTGTACTTCTTTTTGCCTTTTTCGCGCCTTCGTCCTTTATTGGCTTCTTCTTTCGCAACAAGCGGCAGCAAGAAAACTTGGTCGTTCGTGGAGACTGCTGTCGAACTTGAGCTTCTTCCCCCTGCTCAGTTATTCAGGTAAGTTTCCCCGCGTGAGTTCCGCCTGTCAAACATTTCCTTCCGCAGCTTTGGGAAGAGGGAGAGGAGAGGGATGCCTTCAGGGAAATGCGGCGTCCTTCGGCTGAGACCCATTTCTCAGCCACGACAAATCCGAGGGAAAAGGAAAGAAAAAAACTTTTTTTCCTTGGGCGGAGGAGGAGTAAAAGTAGTAGGCGCAACTTGCTTTTTTATAAATGGCCGCCGCCGCCTCGTAGGGGAGAAGCAAACAAGGAAGGAGTCTTGCCTAAAGGGGTGGTAGGGGTAGGGAGGGAGGGAAGGGGGCAAAAGAAGTTCTGTCTGTCCGCTCGAGAAAGGAGGAGCGAAAAAAAGTCTTTCCTCCTCCTCCTCCTCCCAACTCTCTCTTTTTCTCAGCTGTTGACATCGGACTTTGCAAACTTGGAAGACAAACAAGGGACACAACTTGCGGTGTCGGACGGGCCGGAGGAGGAGAGACAGGGACAGAGCGGAAGGCGGAAAATATTAGTTTTTCCAGACTTTTGTGCTGCGCAACTCTCGACTTCTCCCATATTTGTTCTCCATTTCTTTTCCTCCTAAGATTATTTTCACGAGAATCGAGTCTCTTTTCCCGCTGCATTACACATCTTCAGGGCTGAGGGTGGGAGGGATGAAGGGGTATATGCGGCATGGAGGGTGCTCCGCTATGCAGGTTAGTTAAGCCGTGCTTTGACTCGCTCCCTCCCACAACTTTTTTTGCCGACAGAAGGGGGTTGAAAAGAGGTATAAGGGAAGAAGGGGGTGGAAGAAGGAGAAGAAGAGACTTAATCCGGGTTTAATGAGACGCGCGAGGCTTCCTCCTCCTTTAGGCGCACCACCCTCCCTCCTTGCTCCTCTTTTCCTGTCTTCGCAAAACTTCTCGGGTCATTTCAGCCGCGGGAGGAAGAAAGGAAGAGAAAGAGAGAGATGGCTTCACTCGTCTTCTTCCCCCTCCTCTCACGTGCGCCCAAAGGAAAGAATCTCTTCTTCCCTTTTCCTCCGTCCTCTTCCCTCCCCCTATTTCTGGAGCTGAATTCCAAATGCATTGCCTCAACCCGTCTCCTCTCTCCCTTCCTTCCTATTTTCTACTCCCTCCCTTTTCCATCCAGCGGCACCTTTTCCTGTGCAATGATGCGAAAGCTAAAAGAGCGAGAGGGGAAAAAAAGAAATGGCAGAGGGGAAGAAACTGCCGTAGAGGTATTCTAGGAAAAAATGCTGAAAAGACTAGATTGTGTTGGCGAGATACTTTAAAGCAATAAAAGTCGCTGTCTGTACCCTACGGTTGAGGTGCCTTGCCAGACCACCTCAATTATTGCGGTAATTCGACGTGGCCTCGACGGAGAGCAGCTATCTGGACCAAAGTTGTTTTGGCGAACCATCAGCCCTATATGTTTTTCCTCCCCATATTTTTTTTCGCACATCCATCCATCCATTTCCCACTCTCTCTCATCCTTCCGTCCGATCGGCGGCGGGAAAACACCATCAGCACAGTCCTTACATATTTTATATTCTGGCCGAGTCTCCTCTTCTTCCTCCTCCATCGCCATCCCACCGCCACCACCTCCTCTCTCTCCACTTCCCACTTTTCTCCTCCCCCCGTGAAACTGGGGCAGTCCAAAGCCAAGCCAGCCAGTGAGGTCTGACTGAGAGAAAGAAGCACTTTTCCTTCCTTCCCTCTCAGCCCTCCTGCGCCAGAAGTAGAAGTCGGCAGAAGAGCTCAGTCATAACGAAGCTACATGGAATGACTTTCACCGTTTACTCAAAGTAGTGAATACCTTCGGGGCAGGGTTTGGTAGAGCCATATCTTTCAATATTTTTCCCAAAAGACCTTATGGTTTTTCCATAAAAGGAGCTGCAAATGCGATAGAGTAAGACAGGATGAAAAAGAAGAGAGACAGCAAGAGACATCTGGACACAAAAAAGTGTGCCATCCGCCCTCCCTTTCGGCACAGGAACGCGCTGTCAACCTCCACCGAGCTTCGGACCGGATATATATGAAGAAGCTTCATGCTCCTATCTTACCGCAAAAGAGGGAGGAAGAGGTGGAAAATACGTTTTTCGTCCTCTCCCTCTCTTCCCCAATTCCCAAAATCCCGACGTCTCATCCTTCCCCATATTTTCCTCGGAGGAAAGGGTTGGGAGGAACAAAAAAACACGGCGGGGGATTCTTGTGACCGCAAGGGATCCGCCACCGCCACCCGCCACCCTCTATCTCCCCTCTCCGCTCGGCCTGGGATCGGGGTCCTGCAGAATGAGGTCCCTTGCTTCCCCTCCAGCCTAGCTCGGAATGGCAAAGGGAGGGAGAAACAGTGCCCTTCTCCTCCTTCTCCTATCCAGCGGCTCCCCATTTGCTTGCTTGCTTTTGCCTCTTTTTGGGATGCCGCCGCCGCCGACACGGTTCGCTGCCCGGAGACAAGAGCAGAAGAAGAGAGGATGGATGTCAGTGGGTGGCAAAGGAGGAAGAGGAGGAGTGTTGCTTCCTTTTGCGAATGACACACTCTCCAACCGACGTACCCACCCACCCTCTTCTTCCATTCTACCATACCCATCCCTCTTGTTGCCTTTCTCCCCTCCCTCCCCACTGGCAATCGCTAAGTGTATTGCAAATGAGAGGAGAGTGGAGAGGAGGGAAGAGGAGGGAAGAGGAGGAGGAGCTGTTGCTTGCCGCGGAGGGATAGAGGGGGGAGGAATCTAATAAAAGCAACCCTCTTCTCTTTCCCTCACATCCCATCCCTCTCTCCCCTGAGCTCCTTTCTCTCCCGTCCCCTTATTCTGTTTGCGTTTTTGTGTGCGGGGGAGGGAACAAATCTGGGTGACGCATCACATGCACGCGAAGAAGAATATGAAGGAGGAAATGGATTTTGGTGCAACGAGAATGGGCTTTTTCTGGAAGAGCCGGTAAGGACACAAGACGGCTCAAAAATCGGACATGCCATATGATATTACACAGATTTCAGTTCAAGTTCGGTTAAACCATATCCTGTACGCGCATAGTTTTTTTTGGGACAGGCTGCTTTTGTTTCAAGGTGAGAAAATAATCCGAAGGCAGCGAAATTAGTTGCTAATTGCGTTCAAAAAACATTCCTCCCCCTAGCTAGAAATGTGTGGACCTGGAAAAGTTCACGGCGAGCAGACCACACACGCTCGCGCGGTCGCTAGCAATCTCGTAGGTCCCAAGGGAAGAGAAGAAAGAGTGACGGAGGAACGCGTAAACAAAAGCCGAGAAGCGCGTGCTAAAAGATCCGGACGAAAGAAAAAGAGTATAAGAGAAGAAATCTGTCCAGATCACCTCTAGCCGAACTCCTGTCCCGTTCACCACGCATGTTTTGCTTCGGCTTCGGCGGCAAAGGAGGGGGGAGGCTTTAAAAGTAGCGTCAGGAGCAGAGCTTTGTGGACTTTTCGGGAAACCGCGCAATTTGGAAGTAGTTGAGAGAGACGATGCGGAGGCAGCTACTTAATGTCAGGAGCAGGAGGAGATTTTTTCCGCCCGTATTCACCCGCAGCGGCCGTAGGGAGACTAGGGACCCACCACAGAAACCGAGGGAAAAAGAGAAAGGGCCCATTTCCAAAAACAGAGTGCCCAAAACCACCAGCAGCCCTTTTTCTGGGACTGAGGTCACTGAACATGGAAAAAGCTGGTGGGGGGATGGGAGTGAAAAGAGGTTCTGCGGCTTGCGACGGAAAATAGGGGTTGTTTGCAGGCTTTCCTCCTTCTTTTTGTGGGCGAGCGGGCCATGGGGGGAATGGCATCTTTTGTGGAAGGAGGTACAAGGAGGGAGGGGGGATAAGCGTGTGCATTTTGTGCTTCTTCTTCCTGCCTGCTGCCTGAGAGGAGAAGAGGAGAGGAGGTAGGGAAAAGGGAAAAGGATGTTTGGAAGAGTGTTGACAATGTAAAAGCAACACAGGCAGGGAGAGACGCTAGCGCAAACTCCCCTCCCGAACTGACGGCTTGCCTCCCTTCCCCTTACCAGGTTCTTGAAGTGAATGTGGTAGGAGGAGAAACGTCCCCACCGTCATAATTCAAAACGGTTCCTAATGCGGTACTTTTCGTCGTCGTCGTCATCCACCTGTGCGCCAAATTGCGTGCCGCGACCTTTTCCATTCTCTCTCTCCGCGCGCATGATGTTGTTTGCCTTTCTTCCGCCTTTTCCCACCCGCTCCGCTCGCTGCCTTCAAGGAGGCCTTAGAAAATGCAGCGTGGCAGAAAAAGGCGGAGGAGAGCAAACGGAGGGCCGAGAAGGAGGGCCGAGGCAGAAAACGACCTTCGCGGAGGAAGGAGCGGAGCAACAACACAAAGGGCGGCGAGGAGAGAAGGGAGCGGAGGCGGAGGCGGATCGAGTCAAGGCGGTCGACGAAAAAGGGTAATTGCTTGGGCAAACGGCCGGAAAAATAAGCAAAGGCGGACGAACGGCGGCGGCAGCCAAGGAGTCCGTCCGGAGGAGGCGGAAGGGCTGAGTGAGTTTGTCCATCTACTAAAAGTAGGTGCTCGAGCAGAGGAGGAAGGGGTAACGGAGCGACGAGCGGGGAAGGCGCCTTGCTTTTATTGCGTCCCCTTCGCTGCAGCAAAGAGTAGTAAAGGTGGGTCCCTTTTCCCGTTTGACGAATCATTTCCGGGAAGAAAGCGCCTGTCGTTAGTCCTTCCTCCTACGGGCTGCACCACTTCGAAGAAGGAGGCGATCTGTATCTGCATGCACTCACTTTGGGTCCTCCCTCTCTCTTCCGCTCACTCGCCGGCTCACAGATTAGAAAGCACTTAGGCAGGAGACGAGGCCCTGATGACAAATGGGTTCCCCCCGTTTTATCTGGGGAGGTCATCGAGGCGAAAGTGGAGGCGCAAACAACCGCCTCCCTCCCCGTCACGGTCAGAACAGGAAGGGAGATATAGGAAATGGAGGGGGCATTCAGGGGTTAATATAATGGGGGCCTCCTCTCATCTCGCTTTTCATATGAGAGATGCGAGAGTCAGATGGATGGGCGAGCGCGTGTTTTGTACGTGTGCGTGCGTTTGTGCCGTGTGTCCTTGTCCCCGCATCTAGCTCTTCCGAATACCATACCTACACATATACGTATTCCTATTCACAATGGGGGCCTCCCCCATCCTTCTCTTTCTCTCTCCTCCTCTCTCCCCATCCGAAAGAAGAAGGGATGTGCACAGAACGGTGTGGGTCTGCTTCCACACACACCGAACCGACCGTTTGCTGGCAGAGAAAGCAATATGTTTTATCGCCGCGGCGAGGCGAAACATATTTGCATGAGAGGGTATAGAGCAAAAAAAAGAGAAGCAAGACCCGATAGGTGGTGAGTGCTTTCCATACCCACGTGCGGTAGTACTACTATACGTGCAAAGGGAGGGCTCTTTTTATCCTCGACCGTAAAGATGTCTGTTTTTTGTCCCCCGGCCTCTTTCTTCCCCACCTTTTGCAGCTTTCTAGCAGGTCCCCCGCTTTTCTCTCCTGGACTGCTAGTAATATGGCGCAATAAAACGCCGTGGCACCAAAAACGTACAGAAACGCCTTCTCCCATTCTCTTCGATCCTCCTGACCCTTTTCGGAGCCTCGAATTCCCCCGTCTTCCTTCTCTCCTCTCCTGGGAGTTATCGACGTGTGCAAGGCAATAAAGTTTTGGGACACTACAGAGAGGCGGGAAAAGAAGAGGACGACGCAGCCAGTACATAGGCCCACCCACCGACGAGGAGGGAGAGGGCAAACTTTTTTTACACCAGCCGGGGAGAGAGGAGGCGTCGGAGGGCGGCGGCGCGCGGAGGACGGTGGAGGGCACACAAAAGGGGACCTCAAGGGAGGGAAAGGAGGAGAGGCGACGCTACACTCTCCGGCAAAAAGAGGCCAAGCGACCTATCTTTAATGGTACAATAAAATGTAAAAGTATACACACATTGTGTGCGTAGAAAGAGTAGAAGCATATGGACAGCTTTTTCGCCCAGAACGAGAACGACACTTGTATGCGGGGCGTCGTAAAAAGCCGCGCCGTTGTTCACTTCCACCGTGCGCGCAAACGATTGGGCTACTTACTGAGCGAGCAGTCCCGACCGCTGAACCCTGGTCTACAGCGGCAGAGGCCGTCGGCGCCGCACTCGCCCCTCCCCACGCCTCCGCAGTCGTCTGGGCAGCGAGAGGAGGAGGATAGGGGCCGACGGGTGGTCAGGGAGGAAGAGGAGGAGGAACCGCGTCCACCTCGTCCCTCGTCCACAACGGCACGCATTGTCCTGAAGCAATGAAATTCAACGATGTAATTAGATTAGAGAAAGCTCATGAAAAAAGATGATTTTCAATACCTTGAGTGCCCGCCCTCGTCGTCGTTTAGCACTGCGATGAACCAGTCTCCCCTGGATAGCGACCGCTCGATGGTAACCAGCGTCAGCCCGTCGGAGGCGCCCACAGATCGCTTGGCCACGTATCTCCGCTCTGAGCCATCTTCGCTGACGATATGCGCCCAGTCGTACCTGGTCACGCTGGGGGGAGCGCCGCGACGCCCGTACACGGCCAAGCTGGAGGCCCCTCCGCCGCGCCTGTGGCGGAGGGAAGAGGAGGATCTCTCCTCGAGGAAGGTGAGGTTCATCTGGAATTCCGCCGCAGGTCGCGTGACGGTGGGCAGCCTTGCCCTCCAGTAGGACATTGGCTCCACCCGCGCCGTGTACCACTGGCCGGGCACCAGGCGCTGGGAGGATGAGGGCGAGAGACCTGCAACGGAAGAGAAAGAGGGAAAAGTTTTTTACCTCCTCAGTGCCAGGGCACTTTTTTGGCATAAACACCCCTCCCCTCTCTAGCTTCTCCCTTTCTAGGTTTTTTCTGGTACACTGGCAGCCCAGCCACGTCTAGTTGGTTGTCAGGCATTTCGTCTACGGACGGCAAAAGACCGATGAGGAGGGAGGAGCTGCAGGAAGGAAGGAGGGGCCCCGTCAAGGAGGAAAAGTTCTTTACCGACTTTGACGGTGTTTTGCGCCGGGCAAAAAGAGCTAACGGGATGGACGAAAGAGCAGGAGGCTCAATGGAGGAGGCGTGGACGGACGGAAGACAGAGGGGAAAAGGGCGTCTTCAAGAAGTCTCTTGCGGTTTTTTTACTATCCGCGATGACTGGCAAGAGGGAAAAAAGGAGATCGATTCACTTATACCGCACTCTTTTCCCCCTATCATTTTCCTTTTTTGTGCGTTTGGAGGGGGGGATCGAGTCCTGTCTTTCGCCTCTTGGCATCCCTCCGCGGTCCGACCGCCGCGCTGCACCGCTGGGGCGCTTGGCACAGGGAATGAACCGCCGATCGGGGGAGGGCAAAAAGTCACCCTTCTTTTTCCACGGTCCGTAGATGAAGAAGGGTTCCTCGGGCGGTCTCGCTCTCTTTCTCTTTCCACTCCCCCCCTCCTTTTTTTCTCCCGATCGTGGTCGATCCATTGAAAGTCCTCCCCTCTAGCTCTCCTTTCCCCCTGCCCTCCTTTCCTCTCTTGTCTATTTCTCCCTCCCCCATCTTCCCCTCTTTCCTCCGCCCCCTTTTTATCTTTTCTCTTTCCCTTCTCCCCCTTTTCCTGGCTTTTAGCACTGGGGTCCCATTTCTCATCAGCCATCCTTCCTCCTTCCCCATCCCTGCTTGCTTTTTTCGCCCCATGGAGTAGCGCCCAGCTAAGGCGTCCTCCGCTCGTCCTCCGATATTGGCATCTCCGTCCCACGGTCCCTTCCTCTTCCTCCTCCCATTTGCCCAATCACATAACCATTTCCCCGCCGACGGAGCAGCGTGGGAGGAAAGAGGGAAGCCAGAGGGAAGCCAAGGATTTTTTCCGTGGAGGCATTTTCCATCGGTCTCACCATTTTCAAGATTGTCGTTTCCGCCGCCGGAGCCGGAAGAGGCGGATGTGGCTGCAGTGATGCACTCTGGCGGGAGTATTCCCCCGACGCCGGAGGAGGACGATGATGACGAGGCCAGGCCTCTCTGCTGCTGCTGTTGGGTGCCCAGGGCTCCCTCCGCCGGACGGAGGGGCTGCTGCACCACCGAGGGAGAGGTGGGGAAGCGGATTGCTGAAACGAAAAGAACGGAAGATATTGAAACTTTCTCGGAAAGACAACGCGATTTCAACATTGGCCTTGCTTTTTTTACTTAGTTGAAAGTTTTCCCCCCTTCGAGAATGGGTTTTCGGAATGAAACGCCTCTCGACATCGAATGCGGAGAGGAGAAGCGGAGGGGAAAGGACAATTTCGAATTCACATTAGGTGGCGGCTTCTCCTAGAAGTTGCAGACTAGGGAAAGGAGAATGTGTCAGAAAAATTATTTCCCCCCGATTCTTTACTGAACGCCTGAGTCAGGACAATAAAGTACTTTTGTTTTTCTCAAGAAAAAATATTGTGCCTATTGCTACACTTTTTCTATGTTTCGAAACAGTCGACCCTCGTCGACCCCCTCCCGCTTCTCCTTCCCCTCCCCCCTTCTTCAGTGCTCTCAAGTCACTTGACTGGAAAGGAGGGAAATGAACATTCGAAGCGACAGGAGAAGAAAGGGAAACGAAAAGGAGAGGAGGGGTTCTTGTAAAAGAGGGGAGGGAGGGACGGAAAGAAAAGAAAGTTGGATTGAATAAGGACCCCCTTTTCTCTCCCCCTCTCCTCGCCTTGAATTGTCACCAGAATCGGATGAATCTCTGTGGCAATCGGAAATAGGAAAAGAAAGGGGTGGGGGGAGTACCGAGGAAGAAGAGGGAGGGTTACAATACAGAAGACTTTGAGGAGGGAGGGAGGGAGGGAGGGAGGGGATAGGGGCGGAATTCGTGATTGTACCTAGTGACAATGGTTCCGATACTGCAAAGGAAGGCAGGAAAGTTGGATAAGAGAGAACTTAGTGTTGGGGTGGGAGGGAGTTCTCTTGACCCTCTCTGACCTTTCCAGGCTATACCCCCTTTCCTTATCGAGTCTAAGACTTCATCAAGACCCGCCCACTCTTCGACAGACCCTCTTCTTCATTCTCCTTCTGAAGAATGAAAACAGCCACAAAAAACCTTCTCCCCCCTCTTTTCGATAGTGAAATGAAACGAAAACACTTTACACGACGACGTTTCAACTCACCTCCGAAGTAAACGATGACACAGGATAGGACTAGGGTGAGGACGGTGAGGGCGAGGGCGACGAGGCGCCAACTGCAGTGGAAGCGGCAACGCTGGCCAAGGGCAAACTTCTCCCTGCAACAGAGAAACGGAAAAATCAAGCAATATATTTAAATGCACTTTCTCCTTTTTATGGTATTTGAGAGCTTGATACCGCATATTCAGAGTTTGGTGCATAATGTGTACGTATAGCTGTTGGGGCTGTGCGCAGTGGGCAAGGGCGCGGTTGGAGTGTTGGCTCCTCCCCCTCTCCCTCCAATTGCATACGATATTAGATTACCCTCTCGCTCGCCCCCCGCCCCTCGATCTTTCCCCTTTTGGAAGCCAGAGGAGGCGAGGAAAGCCCCGGAGCTGACCGCCGCAGCCAAAGGAAAAGAAGCATGCATTACCTCCTTTGATTGCTTTGTAAGTAGGCATGGTAGAGGGCGGGGAAGGGGAGTCAGAGCAGAGCACCAAGCACCAAGATTAAGAGTGGGAAAGGAGGGGTTGTCAGAGGGCCGAGGCTCTATTTATCTTATTTACTGCTCTCTATCTCTTGTGAAGGTCGTTGGTTCGTCGGGTCTGCCTTCTATTCATTGACTGTATATCAAATGAATACGCCAAAGAGATCTTTTCCTGCGTCCCCTTCTCATAATTCTTTCTGTCCACGGATCCTTGGCAGAATTAGGCCACGAGCGGTCGGGGTCTGCCTGTCCATCTTTTCGCCCCCACCCTCCGTTTGTCTGACTGCTTCTTTTGTTGTTCGTCTCGTCTGACTCTGGTGGGGGAGTGAAGAAAAGGAGGAGAGGGGGGATTCGTGTTTTCCCTCGCAAAATTGGTTGTCAGTCACCCTTACTCCAATCCCCTCTCCCTCTTTGCTTGGAATGCTCCTCCGTTTCCCCCTCCGGTTCACGGTGTTGTCTTTGCATGACGAAAACTCGTTATATACCCACTCGACAGGAGGAAAGGAAGAAAACAGAGTAATAAAACGAACTTTGTGCACGAAAATACACTGTCTCGGACAAGAGGCTGCATCAAAAAAGTCTTTTGGTCTAATACATACGCATACAGTGTATCATTTGGCACAGGGCCTATCGCACTATGTGCAAGGGGATGACCTTTGGCTCATCCCTAATCTCCCGCCTAGGATCAGAGATGAGGCGCCTCCGTCGACTACAGCACTAGATCGCACCCTCTTCCCTCCGCCAGCCCGCCAGACCTTGCCAATGGCATTGGGACGGGCGGGCGTGAGGATGGATAATGAGGAAGAGGGGTGTGAGAGAGACCGCAGAGCGACCTTTGCGGAATTGGGTGCGAGGGGAAGAGAGAGGAAGAAGATCTCTAGACCTCATTTCCAGAAACTCTCATTAAAGGAAGAGGAGGAGGAAGGAAATCTTTTGGTCCGGGATTGAGTGAGGAGACGCAAATCGCCTTTTCCTCCTCTCCTCCCCTTCGATCTCTCTTCTTCCCACGTGAGCGAAAGAGCCTTGAGGGACTAATCCAAGGGAGGAGGAGAAGAAACTTTTTTTTTCTTGGTAGGTGGGGAATCGATCTCGGAAAATGTTGTGTGATGTGGAAAGAAGAAAGAACTATGGCGGAAGGAGGAAAGAGGGAGAAACTAGTTCCCTTCGCTGCTTCCTAGGATCTTTTTTATCTCCAGTGATTCAAAAAAGTTTGTCTTCCTCCCCCCTCTTTCCATCAAAGATTTGGTGGCGGAAGAGAAGGGAGAGAGCGGAGTTAGGCCGAAAGTCTCATCAGAGAGGCGGAGGAAATGATTGTGGGAGATTGGGGAAAGAAGTGGAAAAGGAGAAAAAAAAGTCTAATACTCATCATCAAAGAGGGGCCGAAGGTTGGTAGGATGAAGATTATCGTCATAAAGAGCCTTTCTCCCTCCTCATCTCCAGTACCCGATTCCTTCTTTTAGTGAAGACGTGGAGGAATGCCTCGACAAAATCGGCATTTCCACATTATGTCTCGGGGCGATCCCAGAAAGGCATAAAAGGCGTTCAAGTCCAGAAGAAGAAGAAAAATATTTTTTTTTTAAAAAAAAGGAAAAACTCGCAAAGGTTTTTGTGCCCCCGGGGAGATTCCCCCTCCTCTTCCCAGATTTTCCTCTCCGCTTTTTTGGTGGGGCTTCAAAGGACTTGTTTCAAAAGAGGCCTCCCTTTTGGTCCTCTGCATAAAAGAAGAGATGTTACGAAATTCGCCAAAAATATGCACAATCGAAGGGTTTTTCATTCCCTAGAGATAGAGTCAGTAGAGAGCGGAGCCAGCGGGGATGAAGTGAGTGCTCCAGGGAATGGAGAAAGTGGAAATTTCGAAAACAAGGAAAGAGAAGGCTGGTTGTTTCATTT
>JAAUYJ010037126.1_pt1 | contig 16462 bp, 15 predicted proteins | sample 7278031 | NCBI WGS metagenome assembly JAAUYJ01 (sample SAMN14350222, study PRJNA611818) | marine sediment metagenome | isolation source: surface marine sediment (1.8m) | place: French Polynesia: Moorea | collected 2018-08 | reverse complement strand
TCTTTGATATTGAACCGCCTCAACTGTATGTTCAGCAAAATCCTGTTCCTAATGCTTATACTTTTGCCATGCGAGGGAAAAAACCCTTTATCATGTTGCATACTTCCCTAATAGAAATGCTAAATCCCGAAGAAGTCCAAGCAGTGATCGCTCACGAATTGGGTCATCTCAAATGCGAGCATGGAGTATATCTGACTATGGCAAATCTGATGGTGTTGGCTGCTAACTTATTACCTGCTTGGGGGACAGTGATCGCTCAATCTCTACAAGAAAAAATGATGCAATGGGTAAGGTGTGCCGAATTTAGTTGCGATCGCGCTGCTCTATTAGCTACCCAAGACCCTAAAATAATTATGTCAGTACTAATGAAACTAGCAGGAGGCTCTCCAACCCTAGCACCACAGTTAAATTTAGAAGCTTTCATCGAACAAGCTAAAGCCTACGATAATGCTATCTCAGATGATTTGGGAGAAACTTTGAGAATGTTGCAAACCGCGCAACTAACTCACCCTGTACCAGTAATTCGCGCCAGAGAAATCGATCGCTGGTCAAGTTCTTCTCAGTATCATAATCTGTTAACACAATCTCTCAATAATTCTGATAAGTCTGGTGGATGGCGTAATTGGTAGATAAATTTATTAGCTCCCAAACTTATCTGTGAAGGTGGGGTGTAGGATGTGGGGTGTGGGGTGTGGGGTTACAATAAACCTTATTTTAGATCTACTGAAACTATATCCGCATTAAAGTTCCCTAGGTTCAAGACGAAGCAGTTGTCCGTTTGACTGATCGGTCAAAACGTATAGCAGTCCCGAGGGACTTTGTCTTACATCCCTTACACGCTGACCGATAGGAATTGACTCTTGGCTTATCACATTACCTTCTGCATCCAAGTCGATGCGACGCACATCCCGAGAAACCAACCCCCCTGCAAATAAATCCCCTTTCCACTGTGGAAACTGCTCCCCAGTGTAGAATGCTAACCCCGAAGGTGCTGTTGCAGGAGTCCATACTACTTTGGGATCGATCATACCTGGGAGCGATCGCTCTTGAGAGATTTCTCCTCCACTATATTCACGACTGTGGGTAACAGTGGGCCAACCGTAGTTTTGACCAGCTTCTACCAGATTTAGTTCGTCACCGCCTCTAGCACCATGTTCTGTTGACCATAACCTATTATTCCCCTCATCTAAAGTAATGCCTTGAATGTTGCGATGTCCGTAACTCCAGATGCTTGGGTCGGCATTGGCAGATGTTACAAAAGGATTGTCTTGGGGTACAGAACCATCATCGTTCAAACGCACAATTTTACCAAGATGAGAGTCGAGGTTTTGAGCCTGTTTGCGAATCAAGTCCCCATCCAGTTGAATGGGAGGATTGCCTCCATCGCCGATCGCCACTAACATTGTATTATCAGGCAACCAAACAATGCGTGAACCAAAGTGTTGACTACCTCTTTTTGCTTGGGAAACCTCAAAAATCACCTCTAAGTTTTCTAAGGCTGACCCATCAAATGTTGCTCTAGCGACTCTAGTACGGTTGGCTTGGTTATTACCGTGAGAATAAGTCAGATAAATCAAGCGATTTTCAGGAAAATTGGGGTGAAGGGAAACATCCATCAAGCCCCCTTGACCAACTGCAAAGACTTCGGGAACTCCTGCAATGGGTTGAGCTTCTAGCACCCCATTACGGACTATTCGCAACCGCCCTGCCCGCTCAGTAATCAACATAGCTCCATCTGGCAACCATGTCATACTCCAAGGATGCTCTAAGCCTTCTACTAGAGTCGTTTTTTGGAAATTCTCACCAATGGCAACATCATCCTGTGACGTGATTAGATTACTCGATGATGAGTCATCCCTACTGGAAGCGGAAGGGGAATTTTCGAGGAGGGAACAACCTAGGAGAGTCAAAAGAAAGCTTGCACTTAGTAACCATTTCATAATCATCTGCTATCAGCTTGTGTTGAGAATTTTTAGGATATTTGTAGCCAGATAGGTAATCTTAATCAAAAGGCTATTTTTGATCTTAATTCAATTAAAGTTCTAGGTTGGGTTGCGCTCTTAGTACGGTCTTGGGAGTTTCCCCCTGGAGCAACTTTCGGGTATAAGAGTGAGCCAAACCCAATGCCAATAAGCTTTTGTTAGATTTTACCCTTAGTTCCCCTAAACCCTACACCCTGAAAGAATCCCAGTCTCTCCCACTTTGCACTACAATTGGTACTATTTTACACAACAATTTTTTTAGCTAAACCTAAAGCTCGCAATACTTGAATTGCCCACCAGGTAACATCAATTTCCCACCAGCGTTGACCCGCTTTAGCAACATGGGGTCTGAAATGGTGGTTGTTGTGCCAGCCTTCACCATAAGCTAACAGACCTACCCACCAGAGATTAAGAGAGCCATCTTCACATTCAAAGTTTTTGTAACCCCAGAAGTGTGTCGCAGAGTTAACAAACCAAGTGCAGTGCCACAGAGTTACTGCTCTGACAAAAACACCGTAGATGACAAAAGACCAACCACCCAAAGCTAACAAAACAAAACCCAAAGCTATCTGAAGCAAGATAAAGTACTTGTTTAACCAACGATAGTAAGGATCTCTATCGACACGAGGTGCATATTTTTTGTATTGATTGTAGTCGAAGTATTTATTATTTTGATAGATTGTCCAGCCCATGTGACTCCACCAAAAACCTCGTTTAGCAGAGTAGGGGTCTTTATCATTATCTTCAGTATGAGCGTGGTGTAAATTATGTCCTGCTACCCAGAAAATGGGACCCCCCTGTATCGCCAGTGCGCCACAGGTTACTAGGATACGCTCTAACCACTTAGGTACTTCCAAGCTGCGATGAGTCAAGATGCGATGATATGCCAGGCAGATACCAATACTACCCGTTAACCAGTGCAAGAAAATTGCTACACCCAAGGCAGACCAAGAGAAAAACCAGGGTGCAGATAAGGCTATGAGGTGAAAAGCAGCAAAAACGATAATGTTCCCCCAACATAGTCGGAACTTTGCCTCTTCTGGTTCAATCTTTCGCTGTCTCTTGGGAGCAATTAATTGTTGTGTCATTTACTAACTTGTCCTAAAAAATACTTTGAGCTTACTTGTTATATAAGTCTTGGTGATTACGCGCTAATGCTTAACCTACGGGACGCTTGCTGGTCTTATAGTTATAATCTTAAATAAGTTTTGCAAGTACCGCTTACATTTTGCATTGTAACAGGTATTATTAGTAGCTGCAAGTGACACTTACATTATTTCCTGGAAACTGATAGCAACTAAAATTATTTGTCTAATCTAACCAAAATAGAGACAAACATTTGCAACTATTGCTTTTCAGCTTTACCTAATATCTGGATTTGTTATATATATATATATGCCTACCCCCCGAAAGTCCACCAAAGCCCGTCTAATTGAAGCTGCTCTAGATTTATTTGCTGAGAGAGGTGTCACAGAAACTACCACTAAAGCGGTTGCAGAGCGCGCCCAGGTGAACGAAGTCACCCTATTTCGTAATTTTGGGAACAAGTACCGCTTGCTTTTGGCAGTAATTGAAGATTCAGCAGTGTTTGCTAAATTGGTTCATGCTTTGGTAGAACAGGCTAATACTAAGGATAATGTGGCAGATTTTCTCCAAGAATATGCCCAACAAACCCTACTTACCCTTGATAAAGCACCAGATTTAGTTCGTTCTATTTTGGGAGAGGCTGGTAACTATCCTATGGAAAATCGTTTGGCGTTGGGCAAGGGTTTGAGTGAGGCAAATCGTTATGTCGCAGAATATTTAGAACAAGCGATCGCCAAATCAGGTTTATGTAGTAATCTCACCTCAGAACAAATTGTCAATCTACTCAACTTTCTCCTCTTGGGTTATTTCATCATTGAATCTAGTACCGAAGGCTATAGTTTCTCGGATGAGCAGAATGATTTTTTAGACAGTCTAGTAAGATTATTTTTACAAGGTTGTTTTACTTCATCTGCTGTAACTTCTGGAGTTACCGACACCAGTATTGTTAAAGTTGAGCCTGAGGGGGTAGCAGATTTACCAGCTAATTTAGTGCGATCGCTGTTTCAGAAAGCCAAAAAGACAGGAAAACAAGAATATGCTTTGGTATATGTGTTGTTTGGAGCAGGTTTATCATTAGAAGAAGTTTTACGTTTAGAGCGATCGCATTCCCTGTTTGAACCTCCCCAACATATATTACACATTAATGATGGTGCAGGGCGACAAGTCCCCCTAAATCAATGGGTGATGGGATTTCGCTATGGCTCAAAATCTACTAATCCCCTAATTCAATGGTTAAAAAGTCGCAAGGATGATCACTCAGCGATCTTTATAAATGAAGCAAGTGACGCTATCACGGAAGCTGAGTTACAAAATATCTGGCAAGAGTTAAGCGCAGATTTGCTAACTCCCCAAGGAGAAACCCCAGTAATTAAGCAAGCCAGACAGACTTGGTGCGTAGAGATGTTGATGCGGGGGATAGAATTAGAAGACTTAAGTATTCTCAGTGGCATGGAAATTAAGCAGCTACAACAGTATGCCCAAAGAGCTAGAAACAAAGCAGCATTAGAAGCAGCAGTGCGTCTGGATCAGAAGCAATCTTAACAATTAACCCAATGAGAAAAAGTAGCAGCTTGTCCGCATCTATTTCCTTGTGAATCTAATAAATTCCAAATAATTGCTTTTTCAATAAAAAATCTGCGTCCTGTTTTAGATATCCTCACTCCAGAATAGTTATCTATATAACCTTGGGTTTTAGCTTGTTGTAGCATGGCTTGTCTGGCTTCTCTATTCACAGGTTCGGCGGTCAGTCGTGAAGGGGTTTGAGTAAAATCTGACCAACTCATTTCCCAGAGATTTAGAGCCATCTCATTGCCATAATTTAAGATGGGATCTGGTTCTGTTCTATGAGAAACCACAACAAAATTGGCTTTAAACAATGCTTGACTTTGTTGCTGTGGGGTTTCCTTTCTAGATATTAATTGATATCCCAAAAATTTATTAAAACTATCCAATAAAATTTGACTCCAGCTAATAACTTCTGGCTGCATCCAAATTAGTTGAGACATACTTCAAAAATGTAAAGAAAATTATCTATCCGCATAAAATGCACATAAAGATACATACTAAATATTAAACCTCATATACATAAATCGGAGAGTTATTATGAGCAATATGTCCTCAGCAAGACCCATAAGAACAACAGGGCGTTATCTAGTTCTTTTACCTGAAGAAAACGTTAGTTCGGGAATGTCCGCATTAAGCGATTCTACAGGGGTCAGAGATATTGACGATTCTGCTGCTAGTAATCTGGGAGTTGCTGTAGTCGATCTAGACCCGGATCAATTACAGTCTCTAACTACAGCCGTAGCTGGAGATGCACCGATGTTGGCGGTTGAACCAGAACAGATTTTATATGCTCTTGAAGGTGATTCTACTAGTACTCAGACAGCTAGTTATCTCCAAGGCTATAAAGATGGTGTCGCTAATTTAGTAGGTAGCTTAAACAATGGTACACTCACCCCAGACCAGCAAATAACAACTTCTAAATTTACTGATGCTGCTGCAACCTGGGGACTACAAGCCACCAAAGTTGTCAATAGTAGCTATAGTGGTTCGGGTATTAAAGTAGCGGTACTAGATACAGGTCTAGACTTGACTCATCCTGACTTTGCTGGTCGGATTATGACTAGTGAATCTTTCATTGGAGGGGAGGATGTTCAAGACTTAAATGGTCACGGTACTCACTGTATTGGAACTGCTTGTGGTTCTCTTACTCCCCCTGATCCATCTTTTCCCATGCGTTATGGTGTTGCTTATAATGCCGAAATTTTTGTAGGTAAAGTTTTAAGTAATGAAGGTTCTGGTGCTGATGGGGGAATTTTAGCAGCCATTGATCGCGCAATTAGTAGTAGGTGTCAGATAATTTCTATGTCTTTAGGTGCAAGTACTGTTGCTGGTACTCCTTTTTCCCCAATCTATGAATCTATTGCTCAACGCGCCCTGAGTCGAGGAACTTTGATTATTGCAGCAGCAGGTAATGAGAGTTTTCGACCAAGGTTCATTAATCCTGTAGGTCGTCCTGCTAACTGTCCTTCAATTATGTCGGTAGCTGCTTTAGATAACCAGTTACAGGTGGCTTATTTCTCCAATGGTTCAATTAATCCTGATGGGGGACAAATTGATATTGCAGCACCAGGAGTCGATGTCTATTCTACTTGGACAACTAAAGCCTCAAGCGATTCTTCTAGATACCTAAGTATTAGCGGTACTAGTATGGCGACTCCTCATGTCGCAGGAATTGCTGCTTTGTACGCGGAAGCAACGGGAAAAAGAGGGCTTGAATTATGGGGTATATTGATGCGAGATGCTCAAAGATTATCTTTACCTTCTGTTGATGTAGGAGTAGGCTTAGTTCAAGCACCTGTTTAATTTTAAAATGCGAGTGGGAATTCCCACCCTATTCATGGGGTGGGGAGCGACCCGCACCTTCGCTGAGAAAACGAGGGCGATAAGTTATTGGAAATAGGTTTACAGTTTTGGTACAAAATCTTTATCTACTAAGGCTTTCGGCTGCTATATAATTATTTTGGGCGCAAGGTAAAAACCATTATTGACGAAGTCGAAGCAGGCTCCGCCGTCTCACGGCGGAGTACCTTCGACCCAGGATTGGGAACTACCCAACCTAGATGTTCGACCAAGGACAAATACCTGACGGGACAGGGGCGACATAACTAGGGAAATAGAATAGAAATAGAATAAAAGATTGATAGTAGTACCGAAGGACTTTCGGGGAAAGAAATTGCCTGTAAAATTGTCGATCTGTCGGGGAATCAATGGTGGGAGATAAAACACATCGTTTGTACCAACAAATTCTAGATAAAAGGCGCAGTGCAGGAATGCCTTATCGCGAGGTAAGGAAGCCCGTGTGGGCTTACCCCACGGGATTAGTCACTTTTGACTATATTCAAGGTATTGAGATGTCCGAAATTAAAATATGTGTATCTATTGATGATGCTCATTTACCTCAAATACAACAAATTTCTGAACAATTACAGTCATCTGGGATGAGTGTAGAAGAAACATTGTCCAGTATTGGTGTGATTACTGGTTCGATTGAATCAGAACAAGTTAATAATCTTTATCAGATTGAGGGAGTACAAAATGTAGAATCTCAGCAGACTTACCAAATAGCACCTCCTGATTCTGATGTTCAGTAAGTCAGTGAATAGGTAATAGGGAATAGCCATTGAGAAACAGGGGGTGAGACACGGAAGAAGTAATACTTATTAGTTATTAGTTATTACTTATTACTTCTGAGTCCTTCACTCCTCGTCCTTTCATTGATCTCAATAATATTGCCATCAGGGTCTTGGGTAAATAATGCTTTGCGTCCAGAAGCACTCATTTGAACGGGGTAGTTATTATCTTGCAGTTTAGCTTTGATACTGGCAAGATCGTCAGTTGCTAGGGCTAGATGCGGGTTTCTGCCCCATTTTGCCTCATTATCCACAGAATTAGCAAAATTTTGCTGTAGAATCAGATGAATTTGATAATTTCCGATTTGATACCAAAGACCAGGAAAGTTCAAAGCACGCTCCTTGGACTCTTCTAATCCCAAAATATCACCGTAAAAAGCTTGGGCTTTACTTAAATCTGATATCAAAATAGCAGTGTGAAGACATTGTAGAATTGCCATGATAGGAAATAAGTAATAAGTAATAAGTAATAAGTCAAAGGTCTCCAGGTCAGCAGTAATTAGCAATTATTATAGGTAATAGCGTCAATAATTTTGCCTAGCTAGTTAACTAGAGATCGCCAACTACAGAAATTACTCGTCTGTTGTTAGTTTGATCGCTGCTTACTACAGCATTATTTTCTTGGAGTTTAATCACTGCTTTATCTCCTGTTAATTCTAAAGGAGGGGAGATCTGCTGATAAAAGACATTTCCTCTAGCATCGATAGTTTCACTGGGAATATTCCAAGTAAGCTCACTAGCATAAAATTTAGCTGGATTAATCTTTCTGTTTCCTTTTACTCCTTGATTAAGATGGGCAATATTTTTAATTAAATCCAAATCCCCCTTATTTCCTGTGACTGTAATTTGACGTTGGCGATCTAGAATTTGAATTGGGCGATCGCTTATTATAGTGCGTTTTTGATAATTCCAGGTTGCCGAATCTGTAGCCACTTGTAGCTGAGGAGACAGAGATATTAACTCAATGTTTTTGTTTAAGACAACTGTATAATTCTCTAAATCCCATTGTCCCCTGTCTGCTACTAAACGGTCTGTAACAATTTCTCCTTGATAACGAACTACGCGCCAAGGTTTATTACCCACAATTTTTTGTTGAGGAATTTGCCATACTAAGCGGTCTGTTTCCAACCTTAAGAAAGGATCGGTAGTATTTACAACCACTTGACCCAATAACTCTAAATTTTCTGTATCAGTAAAATAAGTTGCTCTTTCCCCTCGTAAATTAATATTTTTACGACTACCAGTGAGATTTTGAGTTACTACTAAAATATTTTCTTGAGGTCGCCATTCTACAAGATTGCTTTTAATAATTGTTTCATTGCGAGTATCTGTAGCAACCACATTATCTCTTAAAAAAATTAAATTCCCATTCTCTCGAACTTCCCCTTTATCCCCCTTGACTTTCAAAATAATTTTTCCGTCTTGGAGCAGGTTGGCTGTTACTTTTTCAAGATTAGCAATCTCTCTGTCATCAGTATATACAGTAACTTTTGATTTAATTTTCCACTTTAAATTACCTTGACTATTGGATTGTTCTAGGATGGCATTATTGAGGACTAATTCAGTATCTGAACGACCAGTAATTTCCTTTGCTGCTGTATCGGGGTTGGTCTGACTATTGGTTGATTGACAAGCAGAAATTCCCAATAGTAGTCCCGACAAGATTAGAAAACTGCAAGTTTTTAATAGTTTGTTGGTCATCAAAGTAAAATTACCGATCGCTCTACATTAGACTTATTGTATAAGTTCTATGAGAAACACTATCTACTATAAATCAGGTACTAGCTTGATTTTCATCTAAAATGCCAAATCCTGAAAAACGATAAGGTTCACTGGGTTTAGTTGCTTTTTGAATATCCTCTTTTATCTGATCTAGGTCTATGTAGCGGTCTGCCACATTAATTAAACTATCACTAGTCATGGAGCGCAAACTAACTACCTCCACCCTAGCACCACGATAGCTTACTGCATCTACAGCATAAGCTAGATCACCATCCCCACTGACTAAAACCGCAGTATCATAAGCTCCTACTAATGCCATCATATCTACGGCAATTTCTACGTCAAGATTCGCTTTTTTTGAGCCATCTGGTAGTTGTACCAAGTCTTTAGCGATGACTCTATAGCCATTACGGCGCATCCAGAGTAAGAATCCTTGCTGTTTTTCGTTGGTGCGATCTACTCCTGTATAGAAGAAAGAGCGCAGCAACCGAGAGCCTCCTGTCAGACGGGATAGTAGTTTACTGTAATCAATTTCTATTCCTAGCTGAAGTGCTGCATAAAAGAGATTCGAGCCATCAATAAAAATTGCGACACGACCACGATTTTCCAGTATTTGTTCGGCAGTGAAAATAGGATCGCTTTCAAAATTATCTAACATTTTTTTAAGCCTCTTTTTAAAAGAAAAAAAGTTATTTAATGAGCGGAACTACCTCCTTATCTATAGAATTTTATTGCTATATATCAGGATACATATAGTAAAGAGTCTTCAATATTTTCTGGTAATTCTAATTTGGCAAAGATCGGACGAGCTTTGCTGAGATTCTTATTTGCGGAAAATTTCCCCCATTGACAGTGTTTCTCAAAAGTATTTAGCTGGTTTATTTGGGTCTTGTTATTAAAATCCAGGTTAAAACCTAGTTGTTGATAAATATCGTTACTGAGATTGGGAATAATAGGTGAAAGCAAATAAGCACAGAGTCTTACTGATTCTAAAACAGCATACAAAATTACTTCGACTTCGGTTTGTTTGCCTTGTTTAAATAAACCCCAAGGTGCGCTGTCGTCTATGTATTTGTTACTAGCATTAATTAAAGCAAATATTTCTTCACAAGCTTGTTTAAATTGCAAAGTTTCATAAGCTTTAGTTACTTTTGTTCCTAATTCTTTTCCAATGGTTTTCAAAGGATGAGTTTCAGGATAGTCTGCTGTGGTTAAGCTTGGGCCATTACCTTGACAATATTTTTTGAGCATTCCCAAAGTACGGTTTAGTAAATTACCCAAATTATTTGCTAGATCTGCATTGAGAACTTCAATAAAACGAGTTTCACTAAAATCCCCGTCTTTCCCAAAATCAATGGCTTTGATAAAGTAGTAGCGCACCGCATCTGCACCATACTTTTCCACTAGAGCCAAAGGATCCAGGGTATTCCCCAGACTTTTACTCATTTTCAGTCCGTCTTTGGTTAAAAAACCATGACCAAACACTTTTTCTGGTATAGGCAATTCTGCGGACAGCAACATCGCTGGCCAATAAACCGCATGAAAACGTAAAATATCTTTACCAATTAGATGCAAATCGATCGGCCACCATTGGGATAAAGCATTGGTTAAATTAACCTCTTGCTCCGATTCTAGTAATGGGGTGACATAACCGAGTAAAGCGTCAAACCATACATAAATACTATGAGTTTCGTCTTTTGGGATAGGAAATCCCCAATCAACATTGACGCGAGAAATGGAAAAATCTTTTAAACCTTGTTTAACAAAATTTAAGACTTCGTTACGTCTAGTTTCGGGTTGAATAAAGTCGGGATTTTTAGCATACAGTTCTTCTAGGGGTTTTTGATATTTGGAAAGACGAAAAAAATAGTTTTCTTCATCGCGCCACTCTGCTTTTTTATTAGGATGCAGAGGACAAGTCCCATCATCGTTTAGTTCTCGTTTTTCTTTGAATTCTTCACAAGAGACACAGTACCAACCTTTTTGTTGGTCGAGATAGATATCTCCTTTGTCCCAAACTCGTTGGAAGAATTCTTTAACGATTGTTTGATGGTTGTGGTCTGTAGTACGACTAAAGCGGTCATATTGAATATTTAGTCGTTGCCAAAGAGCTTTAAACTGCTCTACTATGCGATCACAGTGTTGTTGGGGTTCTAACCCTTCTGCTTCTGCGGTACGCTGGATTTTTTGTCCGTGTTCATCTGTCCCTGTAATTAATAAGACAGATTTACCTTGAAGACGTTGCCATCTGGCGATAGCATCCGCCACCATCGTAGTGTAAGCACTACCAATATGAGGTACAGCATTAACATAGTAAAGGGGAGTAGTTAAAACAAATTTATGGTTATGGGATAGAGATTGATTCATTGAAGAAGATCGGGAAGAATATAGACCAGGGCTAACAGTACATCCTAATAGCTTTATACTAGGTTTGACTTAATTATTTTAGTTGTTAGTTTAGGACATTCCACCGATCTGACATTTTTCATTTTTAATGCACTACTAACTAGTATTAGTTACAACAGTTTTTAATTGTCCTCTTGAGGGAAATACTTAATACTTGTTTGATTTCTTTAACAAATCTGGTTAACTCAAGTAATTTCGTTAATTTTCTTATTCCTAACTTAATTTCTCACTTACGTCTAGTTAATCTATTTTTAAGCAATATTAAAATTTTCTTAAGAACTTTCTGGGAAATTTGGTTACTGTCGAGGAAGCTTCTTCATATGGTATAGGTGATAGGTTATAGGTAGCATACTATATACTTTATACTTTTTGTTTACTATTGTGATTTTCTTCAAGAGCAAGCCTGATATATTTATCCCCCACCCTCATTCCACATCCCGCCCGTTGACCTGAATACCATAAATGATGAATAATCCCCGTCTAATTGCTCAATCTTTACTATCAATGATGACTGTTCGAGTAGCCACTTGCTACGAAAACCGCATTCCTCAAGATGTTCCTGTGGTAGTCATTAGCAACCATCGTAGTTTTCTAGATGCGATAATTCTAATTCAAACTTTGCCCTATCCTTTACGTATTGCTTGTCATCATTACATGGGACAAACCCCAGGAATTCGCAATATGGTAGAACTTTTAGGTTGTTTTCCCCTCGCTCAACCCAAACAAAGAAAACGACAATTTTTTGAGCAAGCTAGTAAATTTCTGACTTCTAGACAGTGGGTAGGGTTATTCCCAGAAGGTACACAGCCAATGGTTGAACCGACTAAACCCCTTGATGTGGGTAAGTTTCATCGGGGATTTGCTCATTTAGCACTACAAGTTAGGGTACCCAATTTAGTTATTTTACCAGTAGCGATCGCATCTTTATCAGAAACAATTTATCAAACTATTCCCATTCATTGGTTAAGTTCTTTGGATGCTTCCGAACCCTTTTTTCACCGTAGCGGTCTTCACCCGATGGTAGTATATCATCGTACTTGCGTTTTATTTGGTCATCCTTATTGGATTAGCACACAGCAGCAACAAGAGTATCAAGGAAAACAAGCCAAGCAGTTAGCCACCCAAATTACTGAGTACTGTCGGGAACAAATAATAGAGTTATTAGCTCAAGGTTGCTATTAAAAATAAGAGATAATAAAAAATAAAACGTGACAATAGCTAAATCGTTAACAAACTCCTTTTATAACTCCTCATTTCAATTACTAACACCACAACAGAGTCCCTCGGATTATCCCTTGTTTCTCTATCTCCCAGGAATGGATGGTACAGGGAGACTCTTTGAGAATCAGACTGCAAAATTAGCTTCTTGTTTCAATCTGCGATGCTTATCCATTTCTCCCAATGATATGAGTGAGTGGGGAAAATTAACCACAACTGTAATTAACTTAATCGAAGATGAACTAGTTGCTAGAGGAAAAGACAGCCTATATCTTTGTGGTGAATCTTTCGGTGGGTGTTTAGCCCTAAAAATTGCGGAAGCTAGACCAGAATTGATTGAAAAACTGATCTTAGTTAATCCTGCTTCTGCTTTTAACCGCCAACCTATTTTAAGTTGGGGAATCCCGATTACTCGCTATTTACCAGATTGGCTACATCGTACTTCTGCTGTGGCACTATTACCTTTTTTAGCAGAATTAAACCGCATCAAAGGTACTAATAGCCTTGCTTTACTAGAAGCGATGAAATCCCTTCCTTCAGAGGTTGTTAGTTGGCGTTTATCTTTGCTACAACAATTTGCGGTTTCCGAGTCTGGATTATCCTCTTTTCAGAAACCAACTTTGGCGATAGCCAGTGCAGCAGACCGCCTATTACCCTCTGTTACAGAAGCTCAGAAACTAGTTAATATTTTTCCCCAGGGAAAGATGGAAATTTTGCCAGAAAGCGGTCATGCTTGTCTGCTAGAGGGGACTACAGACTTGTATGAGATTTTGTGTAAAAATCAATTTCTGTAACTAGACCTTAGCTTCCAAAGATTTGAGATATTCTGTGTTAACTCCAGATTCTCTAATTAAAGCAATCTTACCTGTACGGGCGATTTCTTTGATGCCAAACTTATTCAGCATTTGAATAATAGCTACCATCTTACCAGGGTCGCCCACTACCTCAATAGTTAAAGTATTTTCGGAAATATCCACAATACGAGCGCGGAAAATCTGGGCTATTTGAATCACCTCTGCTCTATTAGAAACTGTAGCTTTCACCTTAACCAACATTAACTCTCGCTCTACGCAGGGAATCTGAGTAATATCTTGAACTTTGAGAACCTTAATTAACTTGTATAGTTGCTTAATTAACTGTTCTATTACCTGATCGTCTCCTGGTACAACCATTGTAATGCGAGATATTCCTACTTGCTCCGCTGGCCCTACTGCGAGACTTTCAATATTAAATCCGCGACGTGCAAACAAACCTGCAATACGAGTTAAAACCCCTGCTTCGTCTTCTACTAGTACGGAAATAGTGTGCTTCATCTTAGTTTCAGCCAAAAGTCCTCTACCCTATATCAAAAGTAATATAGTAATCTATCATAATAATTGAATCAATGTTATTGGCGATTAATTGTTGTTGTATGTCAAACAGCAGAAAAGGGATTATGGGCGGTTGAAACCACTCCTATACAAGCAAAATCCGCCCGAAGCTGATTGTTACTCTTCGGAATCTGTTAGTCAGGGTCGTCAGACTTCGTTTATGTGTATGCCTCCTGACTTACACCTCCCCAACCTTGTGATAAATTGATCTTTTGTCGAAGGTACTCCGTAAATGATAGGCGGAGTACCTTCGACTTCGTCAATCAACTAGCTTCATTAGTTTAGTATCAGGATTTTTCAGGCTAAATTCCTACTTCGTTGCAATTTATGGATTGATGCAGGAATAAACCTCAAATAAATTATTCTACGAAACAAGCTGAGTGAGTAGTGAGGAAAGAGCGATCGCCTTTTAATAGATATTATCGATATTTTGTCTTTTGTCAATGCTAAATAAGATTATGGCTTTGATGTCACACCATCAGGCTTCTGAGTCTATTCTCATAAGGAGAATAAGATGAACGCCAAATTTTTTCCATATAACTGTCGGTATATTTTTCAACATAATCTGAATACCATTTTAAAAATGTCTCTTCTCCTAACACTTGATAAATCAGTTCATATTGTGCAATTAATAATTTTTGATTGCTCTTAATTACAGATTTGGGATGTTTTTCAGGTTCTTTAATTAGATATTCGTAGTAACTTTTTGATTTTGGGGAATAGTGAATATAATATCCAAAGTATTTATCACAAAAATCATGATACTCTTTACTGAATACAATAAAAATCTGCCACATTTGATCGATCAATTGCATCGATTGACTTATAATTAGTGTAATTGACTGATCTTTTAATTCTTTATTGTAGGACTTTAACCATAACCATTTCTTGGTTTCTTCAAAAATGTCTTTAGCTTCGTCAAAAGATAAATCCCATGTCTCTAGAAATCGGTTTACAACAGCATCATTTTGATATTTTTTTAAATCTTCTAATGTAGATTTCATAATTATTTTTTTGGTTTTTGCGCTCAACATAGTTATTATATATAAGAATCCATTTTTATCTGGTTATTTATAATAATATTATTTTTTTTATAAAAATTGCTTCCAAAAAATTACTGATTTTTAAGTGAATTTACGAATTTTTGTTTTCAGTAAAAACACTGATACTTAGTAGAGGGAAAAGTTTTGTCAGTATTTTCTTGGAGCAGGATGATTTAAAGAGGGGTAGTCCTAAAGATGTAATACCAATTCTGAAAAATCAACAAGAAGAAGAATTTGAACAAGCGTTCTCGAAACAATCTGCTTCGCGGTACACAGATGCTGGAAGCTCAATTGATTTATCTATGTAGGTAGGAAAAATTATTTGTATATTGATAACGAGCTTATATTTCCCTATTGCAAGAAAAGCCTATTGCCTACCTCCACCAAATGTTAAATTAATTGTGCATCGGGTACTTAGTTCCTTATTCACCCGAATTTAATCAAGGGGGAAAACTTTTGGTCAAAAGTTACAAATTCTTTGCATTCTATTGGTGTTAGCACATATCAAGCTTTAGATTTAGCAATCGCTGAGGCTTATAGTCAAGTTGGTCTAAAAGACTTTCCGCAGTGGTTTGCTCATTTTTTTGATTGTATATTATCAATTTTAAAAAAGGCTAGTATAGATAATTTTGTATTTATGGTTACTCAGTATTTACACTGGCAAAATCCCAATATTTTTACGGAAATAATTATCAAAATACCGTGATTTCTTGGAAGTATTTTTACGGGAATAATTATATATTTTAGATATTACTCAATAATTTTGGAAAAAATTAGGATAAATAGAATCAGGAAACTACAATCAAAATCTTTGTTTAAAGTAGGGGTAACAGCTTACAAAATGAATGAGTTTTTAGGTAGAGAAAAAGACGAAGTCAAGTATAGTGAATCAAGAAAATATCAAAATTCTCTCTCGGATTTCACTCAAGCCATTGAGATCAATCCCCAGGATGCAGATGCTTACAACAATCGCGGTAATGCTTATCTTAAATTAGGAAAATATCAAAATGCCCTCTCGGATTTCACTCAAGCCATTAGTCTCAATCCCCAGGATGCAAATGCTTATAACAATCGCGGTAATGCTTATCTTAAATTAGGAAAATATCAAAATGCCCTCTCGGATTTCACTCAAGCCATTAGTCTCAATCCCCAGGATGCAGATGCTGACAATAATCACCATGATGCTTATCTTAAATTAGGAAGAACGGAAGATGAGATTGCAGATTATACTCAAGCCATTAGTATCAATCCCGAGAATGCAAATGCTTACTACAATCGCGGTATTGCTTATGCTAAATTAGGAAGAACGGAAGATACCCTCTCGGATTTCACTCAAGCCATTAGTCTCAATCCCCAATATGCAAAGGCTTACTATAATCGCGGTATTGCTTATAATAAATTAGGAAGAACGGAAGATACCCTCTCGGATTTCACTCAAG
>JAAUYJ010133568.1_pt1 | contig 16480 bp, 17 predicted proteins | sample 7278031 | NCBI WGS metagenome assembly JAAUYJ01 (sample SAMN14350222, study PRJNA611818) | marine sediment metagenome | isolation source: surface marine sediment (1.8m) | place: French Polynesia: Moorea | collected 2018-08 | reverse complement strand
GGTCAGTGGTGAGCAGAAGGATTCACGTTTGTATATCCACATCGACGACGATGGCCCGGGTATTCCCGAAGACCAGAAAGAGGTCGTTCTAAAACGTGGACGACGGCTGGACGAGACTGTACCCGGCAGTGGCCTGGGCCTTGCGATCGTGATCGATCTTGCGCACTTGTACCACGGCTCACTGGCCTTGCAGAAGTCAGAAATCGGCGGTCTTCGTGCACGCCTTGAACTGCCTTCAGCGGAAGAAATGGAGTGATTCAGCAACAACGGCGAATAGCCGATTACTCAAGGAACGTTGCGTTCCTGGCGTCTTGGCGAGAGTCAAATAAAGCTGAGGCTGACCGAGGTGGCCTGCTCAGACAATCCGCTTGATGGTTTCACCGTATCGGTCTCGGTAGTGGTGGATCGGTTTCTTTGTGGGTGCAGAAACCGGTTCTTTTTCGATCGTGAACACAGGGGCAACGCAGACACCGATCGCGAAACTGCAAACGAACAAGATGATTGGACTGGCGAAACGTTTCATTATTTTTCACATTTAGGTATTACAAGTCGTAACAGTGGGGCAGCAAGACCTGTGCCAGCCAGACTCATTTCGCGTTATTACAACAAGTTATTCAACTGTTTATCACTGTTCAAAACCGGTACGTTCTTGATTGTGTAAATTATGCCGACAGGGCTTCGCGAATGCAGAGTTGGTGGGGGGCTCCGTCCTGCGCCTGCTCCGGTGATCCTGGTGAGAAGTGCTGGCTAGCTGCGGGGGGCTTTGTCGTAAACCGACATGATCGCTTTGAGTTCGGCCAGTACTTCGAGCCGCTGGCTTTCAACAAGTCCGGAAGCTTCGCCGACGAGTTCTCCAGCTTCGAGCGCCTGAATGATCTCCCGGACTCTGTCGCAACCCAGCCCACAAATGGAGTCGACCACGGATTGCACACCCGCTCGCTGATCAGGATTCATATCTCTGGCCGATGGGGTTTTCCCAGGTAGTCTTTTGAACGCATTTCGATCAAACGACTGCTGGTGCGATTGAATGCAAATCTGAGCATTTCTCCAGTGTACAATTTTTCAGGCGGCGCGTCTGCGCTGATGATTAATTTCACCCCGCGGTCGTAGAGCTCGTCGATCAAATAAATAAAGCGGCGTGCCTTGTCATCCGTGTGTTCATCCAGGACAGGAACGTTCGACAGTATGATGCTGTGATACTCACGCGCCAGCTCGATATAGTCAGGCGTCGCTCTGGGCGCATCGCAGAGCGTGTCGAATTCGAACCAGGCGATCTCGTCAGCGAGCATCACCGTTTCTACCGGTCGTTTGTGTATGGTCAGTACCTGATTCCGGCTGAAAGCGCCATGTGTCAGTATCTGCATGCGCTCCATCAGTCGCCGGTTGGTTGCGGCTGAAGCTGGGGTATAGTAAGTGTCATCCTGTTCCAGCAGAGCGATGCGATGGTCGGTATTACCGCCAATTTGCATTACCTCGGTGTGCTGCCTGATCAGCTCGATTGCCGGAACAAATCGCTCACGTTGAAGACCATTTTTGTATAGATCAGCCGGTATTCGGTTCGACGTGATGACCAGCGTCACGCCATTATCGAACAAAGCGCGCAACAATCCGGATAGCAGCATGGCATCAGTAATGTTCGTGACAATAAATTCATCCAAACAAAGAATGTGGTATCGGCTTGCTAAATCTTTGGCTATGACCTTCAACGGATTCTTCTGGCCATGCATGCCGGCAAGCTTTTCGTGAACATCAAGCATAAAGCGATGGAAGTGTACTCTCAGCTTATTGTCGAATGGTAGCGAATCAAAGAACAGATTCATCAGCCATGTTTTACCACGACCGACGCCGCCCCAGAGGTACAGACCTTTGACAGGCGTTAGCTTGCACCGCGCTAACCGGCAGATGGTACGTTTGAAGCAGGAGGCCCGGGAGTTGAAATCAGCAACAAGATTCTCATGGAGGTGTTGCAAGGCGCCAACAACCTGTCTTTGGGCTGGATCTGATACAAAGCCGTTGTTCGTCAACTCGACCTGGTATAGCTCGGATGGTTGCAGATGTGTCACTGTAAATGTGTTTTTAAAACAATTAGATATTCAACCTGGATTCCGCAGTTGACCGCTTACCGCTGCATAACTCCATGATTATTTGAAGCGTTGTGTAGCATGTGAGACTCACCCAACCGGTGAGTCGCTACACAGTTTATCGCCGCCCCTCAAGCGCTATGGCGCTTGAGGAACAGCGCTAATTCTGTGTTGAACTGTGGAATCTGGGTTCAAGTATATATTATGAAAAGCTTAAACTTGTCGGGGATTGTAAACGTATTGTAATGCGTGTTTTATCGCAGGCGTGAAGTTTACAGTTGATACATTATCGTGATTGAGACTCTTGCTGATAATTGGTACCATATAGGCCCATCGAAAGCCAAGCTTCCATGCTGGCCTTACTTAATAAAATAACCCAAGGCGTTTCCCAATACATGACGCGATATATTTTTATTACCGGTGGTGTTGTTTCTTCATTAGGTAAAGGTATCGCTTCCGCTTCTATCGGTGCAATACTCGAAAGTCGTGGCCTCAAAGTCCGCATGCTAAAACTGGATCCCTACATCAATGTCGATCCCGGTACGATGAGCCCTTTTCAACATGGCGAAGTTTTTGTTACCGAAGACGGTGCAGAAACCGATCTCGATCTCGGGCACTATGAGCGTTTTGTACGTTCAAAAACCGATAAAGCCAGTAACTTTACCACCGGGAAAATCTACGAGAGCGTGATTCGCAAGGAACGTCGCGGCGAATACCTCGGCGGCACAGTGCAGGTCATTCCGCACATCACCGATGAGATCAAACGTTGTATTGTCGAGGGAGCCGACCGTGCCGATATCGCTATGGTCGAAATTGGCGGTACAGTCGGTGACATAGAATCGCTACCGTTTATGGAAGCCATCCGTCAGATGGGAGTCGAGCTTGGCCATGAGCGCGCCATATTTATTCATTTAACGCTGGTGCCGTACATCGCTACGGCGGGCGAGGTTAAAACCAAGCCAACGCAGCATTCGGTTAAGGAACTGCGTTCGATTGGCATACAACCGGATATCCTGCTTTGTCGTTCGGAAAACCTGTTGCCCACAGAGGAGCGCCGTAAAATCGCCCTGTTCACCAACGTGGAACAGAACGCGGTTATTTCTGCGAAAGACATGGGCAACATCTATGAGATTCCCATCTGGCTGCATGAACAGGGTGTCGATGACATTATTGCCCGCAAGTTGCATCTGGACTTGCCACAGGCCAATTTATCTGACTGGCAGTATGTGGTTGATGCGATGAAGCATCCTGAGCACGAAGTCAATATTGGCATAGTCGGCAAATACGTCGAACTGACTGAATCGTATAAGTCGTTGAACGAGGCGCTCTCCCACGCTGGAATTCAAAATAAATCGAAGGTCAAGATTCACTACATCGATTCGGTCAGTCTCGAATGTGGAAACTTTACTTCGCTTGTGGGGCTGGATGCGATCCTGGTGCCCGGTGGTTTCGGCGATCGTGGTGTTGAGGGCAAGATAGCAGCCGTAAAATATGCTCGAGAGAACAAGGTGCCGTATCTTGGCATCTGCCTTGGTATGCAGGTCGCCGTGATTGAATTTGCTCGCCATGTCGCGCATATCAGTGATGCCCATAGCAGTGAATTTGATAAGAATTCAGCCAATCCGGTAATTGCACTGATCACCGAGTGGAAAGCGGAAGACGGTCGTATCGAAACGCGTCATGAGGGTTCCGATCTCGGTGGCACCATGCGATTGGGTGGTCAGACTTGCCACCTGGTCCCCGGTACGTTGGCACATCAGGTCTACGGCGGTAATACGATAATCGAACGACACCGTCATCGCTACGAGTTTAACAACAACTACATGGATCAGTTAGTCGAGGCCGGTCTGGTCATAAGTGGTAAGTCCAGTGACAACAGCCTGGTTGAGATGGTTGAACTCATGGACCATCCCTGGTTTTTAGCATGTCAGTTCCATCCTGAATTTACCTCGACACCGCGCGACGGCCATCCGCTTTTCAGTTCCTTTATCAAGGCTGCACTGGAACAGCATACCAGGCAGGCGCGCGCTGGTGAGGTTGCGGCCTGATGCAAGTTTGCGGTTTTGACGCCGGCCTGGCTCAACCGCTGTTTCTGATCGCGGGTCCCTGTGTGATCGAGTCTGAACAACTGGCTCTGGATACCGCTGCCGAGCTGAAAGCTCTGACGGAACGCCTGGGTATCCATTTCATATACAAGTCGTCGTTTGACAAGGCTAATCGTTCTTCTGCTAACAGCTTTCGCGGACCGGGCATCGAACAGGGCTTGCGTATTCTGCAGAAGGTCAAGGATCAGATCGGTGTGCCGGTGATCACCGATGTGCACGAGGATACGCCTATCGATGAAGTTGCCGATGTCGTTGATGTGTTGCAGACGCCGGCATTTTTATGTCGGCAGACGAATTTCATAGTCAAGGTCGCCGCGGCAGGTAAACCGGTCAATATCAAGAAGGGACAGTTTTTGGCACCATGGGATATGATCAACGTCGTCGAAAAGGCGCGATCGACGGGAAACGACACAATCATGGTTTGTGAACGCGGTGTCTCCTTTGGTTATAACAACCTGGTCTCTGATATGCGCGCCTTGGCCGTGATGCGAGAAACCGCTTGCCCGGTGATATTCGACGCCACCCACTCGGTGCAATTGCCCGGCGGTCAGGGCACTTCATCTGGCGGACAACGTGAACATGTTCCGCTGCTTGCCCGTGCAGCTGTCGCTGCCGGTATCTCGGGATTGTTTATGGAGACCCACCCAAACCCGGATCAAGCATTGAGCGACGGCCCCAATGCGTGGCCGCTGTCGCGAATAGAATCATTGCTGAAAACTCTCATCGCGATCGACAGCGTAGTAAAATCAGAGCCATTAGAAGAAATGCGCTGATTGCGCTTTCTACTGCAAACATAACATCACATTCGCTACTGAGGGTACAAAATGTCAAATATAGTTAACGTTCACGCTCGTGAAATTCTTGATTCACGTGGTAATCCAACGGTCGAAGCTGAGGTTTCACTGGCCAGCGAAGTAACGGGCAGAGCTGCAGTACCCTCCGGCGCATCGACAGGTACCAGAGAGGCGCTTGAATTGCGTGACGGTGACAGCAATCGCTATCTTGGCAAGGGTGTTACCAAGGCTGTCGCCAACGTTAATACCGAAATACGCGATGCCCTGATAGGTATGGATGCTCAGTACCAGAATGCCCTGGACAAGAAAATGATTGAACTCGATGGTACGGAAAACAAGGAGCGTCTGGGCGCCAATGCGATACTTGCCGTCTCGCTGGCCAGCGCACACGCCGCTGCGCTCGAAAACAAAAAGCCCTTGTACGTGAATCTTGGCGAGGGTGAATACACCATGCCGGTGCCCATGATGAACATCATCAATGGTGGCGAGCATGCAGACAATAGCGTCGATTTGCAGGAGTTCATGATCCTGCCTGTTGGTGCGCCGAGTTTCAAGGAAGCGCTGCGATACGGTGCAGAAATTTTCCATACCCTGAAGAAAGTTCTGCAGGTCAGGGGATTAAACACGGCCGTGGGCGATGAGGGTGGCTTTGCGCCAAATCTGTCCTCGAATGAGGAGGCGATCGAAGTCATACTGGAAGCGATTGCAAAAGCCGGTTACGAAGCGGGCAAGGAGATTTATCTGGGTCTCGATGTCGCGAGTTCCGAATTCTACAGCGATGGCATATACACATTGGCATCTGAAAGCAAGGCATTCAACTCAACTGAGTTCACCGATTACCTGGCAGACTGGGTTGATCGGTATCCGATCATCACTATCGAAGACGGGATGGCCGAGAACGATTGGGATGGCTGGGCGATACTAACTGAAAAGCTGGGTAAAAAAGTACAACTGGTTGGCGATGATCTGTTCGTTACCAATACCTCGATCCTCAAGCAGGGTATCGATAAAGGTATTGCCAATTCAATTTTAATCAAATTCAACCAAATAGGCTCGCTTACAGAAACGCTCGATGCTATACATTTGGCTCATATGTCAGATTATACCGCTGTCGTTTCGCATCGCTCGGGTGAGACCGAAGACAGCACCATAGCCGACTTGTGTGTTGCCAGGCAAACCGGGCAGATCAAGACCGGTTCGCTGTCGCGCTCTGATCGCATTGCCAAATATAACCAGTTGCTCAGAATCGAAGAAGCGCTGGGCGATGATGCCGTTTACGCTGGAACCAGTGCGTTTAAACAATTAAAGTAACTTGAAACTGATTGGTGCCATCCTAATTCTATTGTTGATATGGCTGCAATACAGGCTGTGGCTGGGTGATGGCGGTATTCCTGAAGTACTTGGACTGGAGCAGGAAATCGAGACTATCCAGGCGCAGGTCAGCAGACTTGAGGAGCGCAATCTGGCACTTGCAGCGGAAGTGTCGGATCTAAAGAAAGGCATAGAGGCAATCGAGGAACGTGCTCGCAGTGAATTGGGCATGATCAAAAAGGATGAGATCTATTACCAGGTCATCGATGGTGATTACAGTAAGTGACGCAGTTGCATAACCAATGCGACATTTGGGCTGTGATCCCGGCTGCTGGCAGCGGCACGCGTATGCAGTCTGCCATACCTAAGCAATACCTTACTCTAATCGACCGTCCGGTCATCGAACACACCATAGAAAGGCTGCTCAGTGTCGACAGGGTAAGGGGTGTGATTGTGGCATTACAGTCTGATGATCCCTACTGGTCGCGCATACGTACCGGCTCCGCCAAACCCGTGATTGTCGCAAAGGGTGGCGAGCAGCGTTGCCACAGTGTTATGAATGCGCTGGATATGCTGTCCAGGCAGGCACATTATCGGCCCGAGACGACCTGGGCGCTAGTCCATGATGCGGTGCGTCCCTGTGTCAGCACTGACGATATTCGTAAGCTGATCGAGCATGCCGAAGGTACGGAGTCCGGGGGGCTGTTGGCGGTACCGGTTCGCGACACGATGAAACGCCAGGACGATGAACAATGCGTCGCGCTGACCATAGACAGAACAGGGCTATGGCATGCCTTAACACCACAGCTGTTTTCAGCCAGTAAGCTCTACAGGGCACTTGAATCGGCATTGGCTGCCGATGTTGTAGTAACCGACGAGTCGTCCGCGATGGAGCATGCGGGATATAAACCGATGCTGGTCGCCGGAAGCGAAAGTAATATAAAGATTACGCGCCCTGCGGACCTGTTGTTGGCACAGCTTTATATCAAAGCCACGTCTACAGCTGGGGATCGGGCATGAATCAGAAAAAGCCGCCTTTTCGGATTGGTCACGGCTTTGACGTACATCGTTTCAAAGCGGGTGACTGTATCAGGCTGGCGGGTTTAGACATACCTCACAAATACAGCTTCGAAGCCCATTCGGACGGTGATGTTTTGATACATGCCGTCTGTGACGCCTTCTTGGGTGCGATCGCGGCGGGTGATATCGGTCAGCACTTTCCCGATACGGATCCTGCATATGCCGGCATAGATAGTAGGATCCTGTTAACAGATGTATATCGACGCGTATCCGATGCGGGCTATCAACTCGGCAATATAGATGTCACTGTGATTGCGCAAGCACCGAGACTTTCTACCTATGTCAAAGCGATGGGAGCAAGCTTGGCCGCTACACTCGACTGCGATGTCGATCAAATTAATATCAAAGCCACTACTACCGAAAGACTTGGATATGTTGGCAGGGAAGAGGGTATTGCTGTTCATTGCGTGGCTATGCTTTATGCCAGGCAGTAACGCCTTATATATCACTATCCCTATTTTTTTCGATAAAAATGGCTTTTTTTTATCGAAATGTATTTACATTCTACGAATAAAGGTATAAAAAAACTCACTGTATTTATAATAAAAACCAAAGGGTTGATCGACAATGTCACCAGTAAAGAAAAAAGTCACTAAGAAAAAAGTTGCGAAGAAAAAAGTCGCAAAGAAACGTGTAGTGAAGGCAGCTGCACCAGCGAAACCAATCAAGGCAATCAGCACGGGCTACACGAAATCTCAGCTTTACGCACACATATCTGAAGAAACTGGCGTGGCACGCAGGGATGTCGCAAAAGTGTTCGATTCACTTTCCGATGTCATTGCAGGTCACCTGAAGAGTCGTGGGGCCGGTGAGTTTAAGTTGCCCGGTTTGTTGAAAGTGAAAGTAAATAAGAAGCCAGCAACAAAAGCACGCAAGAACGTTCCTAATCCGTTCCGTCCTGGCGAGTTCATGGATGTTGCTGCCAAGCCGGCTCGCAAGGTCGTCAAAGTGCTTCCACTCAAGGCTCTCAAGGATATGGCTGCTAGCTAACACTTTCGGCCAGAATAAATCTGCATTGATTTGTTCCTCAAACGAACCCCTGTAAAACGCTGTTTTACAGGGGTTTTTTTCAACTTTATCAGTAGCAGTAACTATTCTTCGTTCGTTATTGGAGCTGCAACACCATCAATAAAATAATCTACCTGCATGGTTTTAACAGCTCGCCTGAATCCCATAAAGCAAAATTACTGCGTGCACACATGCAGCATTGTGGGTTGCGTGATTATATTGAGGTGCCGGAAATACCGGCTCAACCCGCAAACGCCATCGCGCTTCTGCAACAACGCGCCGAGGCCATCACCAGGCATTCGAAGTTGTCTTTGGTGGGGAGTTCATTTGGTGGCTTCTACGCGACCTGGTTAGCGGAAAAATATCATTGTCCTGCGGTTTTGATCAATCCTGCAGTCAAACCCCATGAGCTACTCAGACATTACCTTGGCGAGAATACGAATCTTTACACTGCGGAACGCTGGATACTCGATGAAAGCGATATTGAAAAATTTCGTGCGCTCTATATCGACCATATAACGCAAAAACAGCGATATCTTGTATTGTTGCAAACTGCGGACCAAACGCTTGACTACCGGGAAGCGAAGGAGAAATATGCAGGATGTCCATGCATTATTGAACAGGGTGGCAGTCACGAATTCGACGGATTTGAGCGCTACCTGGACAAAGTACTTTTATTTTGTAATGTTAAACAGAATTAGCTACCACTCGAGCACAGGAATCAACAGATGTCTCTTGGCCCTATCATGATGGATCTCGCTGGTACAGAGATCAGCGCAGTGGAACAGGAGTTATTGGAAAACCCTTTAATAGGCGGTGTTATCTTATTCACGCGAAATTACGACTCGATAGCTCAGCTAACGGCGTTGATTGCGCAGATACACGCAGCGCGTTCGCCGCATCTACTGGTCGCGGTCGATCATGAGGGTGGCAGAGTACAGCGTTTTCATCAGGGTTTTACCCGACTTCCTCCGGCCAGCGTTTACGGTAAGATGTTCGACAAAGATGCGGATATGGCACGAAAATACGCTGAACAGGCAGGATGGTTATTGGCTGCTGAGCTCAGGACAATCGGTGTGGATTTCAGCTTTACACCGGTGTTGGATATCGCACATGGCGTCAGTGGGGTGATCGGTGATCGTGCTTACCATGCCAGACCTAACGTCGTTGCAACCCTGGCGTATGCGTCCATGCACGGTATGCTCAGAGCTGGTATGCATGCGGTTGGCAAGCACTTTCCGGGTCATGGTGGTGTCGCCGAAGATTCACATCTGGCCTCAGCGGTCGACCACCGCGAGCTTGACGTACTGTTCGCAGAGGATATCGTGCCCTTTGCCAAAATGATTGCCAATGATTTGAGTGCGATCATGCCCGCACACGTTATTTACGACAAGATCGACGATAGACCTGCGGGTTATTCCAGCATCTGGTTGCAGCAGATATTACGCGGCAGGCTGAATTTTCAAGGCGCCATATTCAGTGATGACTTAAGCATGGAAGCAGCGGGCATTGCCGGTAGCTACGGCAAGCGCGCGCAGCAGGCGTTGCATGCCGGCTGTGATATGGTACTGGTATGCAACCATCCTGAAGGTGTTCACGAAGTTGTTGAACATTTAAAGGGCTATAACAACCCGACCTCGCAGATGCGATTGATTCGTATGCATGGGCGCGGAGATATTTCATACGACGACTTGCACAGCAGCAATGAATGGAAGCAGATTTCATCGATGATCGCAGCACTTGATCAGTCTCCGTGGCTGGAGATGGATGTATGAAACGCTCAGTCGTCACTACCTGGAAATGTCACGATTGAGTTGGAACAGCGCTTGCGTTATCGAAGAACGATGAGTGAAAATGCCTTGAAAGACTCATAAAACGTTGCCGTACTATCTCCGTCTGCTTGACGGACCATGCCAGAGATTGATCGCGATGCATACATCTTCAGTTGACATTGTTTTTAAGCCACAGGAGGTACTGCAACGGGCAGAACTTCTCTACGATAGGGTAACCATCGACTCGGCAATAGAAATGCTTGCTGAGCGCCTTACAGAGCGTTTGCGCGATTCATCTCCTGTTGTGCTCTGCGTCATGCAAGGTGGATTGATGTTCACAGCACAAATCATGTTGCATCTGCCCCTTGACAGCGAATTCGATTACATCCACGCGTCACGCTATGGTGATGCGACCAGCGGAGATGAGATCAAGTGGCTGGCTTACCCCAGGCTAAAGCTCGCAGACCGCTGCGTTTTAATTCTGGACGATATTCTTGATGAGGGGTATACCCTGGCCGCCATCGAACGATATTGTCGTGAGCAAGGCGCGCGCGATGTGGTATCCGCCGTGTTACTGCAGAAAAAGCACGATCGTCTGAGGTCCGGTACGCACTGCGATTTCGTTGCACTCGAGGTTGATGACCGTTATGTATTTGGCTTCGGCATGGATTACAAAGGGAAGCTGCGACACCTTGACTGTATTTACGCGCTACAACCGGGAGACAGTTAAATGCGGGCTAGGATAGGGATTATCGGCGGTAGCGCACTGGATGCCATCGCGAACCTTGAAGTCAGTCACCGTGAAATAGTTAACACGCCTTACGGTGCAACATCCAGCCCGGTGTTGTTCGGAAAAATGAATGGTGAAGAGATCGTGTTCATTCATCGCCATGGTTTTGGTCACACCATTGCGCCACACGAGATTAACTACCGTGCCAATATTTGGGCATTACACGAATTAAATGTAACGCACATAGTGGCGACCGCAGCGGTCGGTGGCATTACCGAACACATGTCGCCGAGGACTTTGGTGATACCGGACCAGATCATCGATTACACGCATAGCCGGAGTCAAACCTTTTTCGAAGATAGCCAGGAACCGGTTGTGCATATCGACTTCACCTGGCCTTACGATGAGGCGCTACGCGGTGTGCTGATCGAATCAGCACTTAGCGCGAACATGGACGTGGTTTCCAGGGGCACTTATGGTGCGGTACAGGGGCCACGTTTGGAGACGGCAGCTGAAATCAGGCGCCTCGAACGCGATGGCTGTGATATCGTCGGCATGACTGCCATGCCAGAAACCGCGCTAGTGCGTGAGCTGGACATGAAATGCGTCTGTTGTGCGATGGTCGTCAACTGGGCTGCCGGTAAGGGCGGCGAAGACGTTTCGATATACGACAGCATTTCCAAAAACTTGAACGCAGCGAAGGCAAACGTTCATGCGCTGCTAACGGCTGCGCTACCCGAGATCATGGAGCTACCGTCGACCCGCTGACTCGTGAAACGCAACGCGACGAATGGCGCACACAAGCGAAGTACAGCCATCGCTGTGTCGTCGTGTGCGTAAGATCCTGGCTCGTACCAGAGCAGCCCGGCAAACTGGAGATCCGCGGTGCGCACAGCGCACCCTACGGCCTTCCGCTTATGTAATTCTAGCTATGATGGCCGCCTGATGAGAAATGCGGGTTAAGATATCCATGTGAGCGAGAACCTCTTCATTGGCGTCCAGGCACTCGGTGGTCTGGGTCTGTTTCTTCTCGGCATGATCATCATGACCGAGGGTCTGCGAGAACTGGCTGGTGATGCGATCCGCGCCGCGCTGATGCGTTTTACCTCGAGTCCGACCAGCGGTGCGGTGACAGGCGCCATCTGTACGGCCGTTCTTCAATCCTCAAGTGCGACGACCGTTGCCGCCGTTGGTTTTGTTGGTGCGGGTCTGATGACCTTTACTTCATCACTGGGTATCATCTTTGGTGCTAATATCGGTACGACGATCACCGGCTGGCTGGTCGCCTTACTGGGGTTCAAGCTCAAACTGGGTATGGTCATGTTGCCGTTGATTCTGGCAGGTGCACTGATGCGTCTGTTCGCCAAAGGCAAGGCCAAATCCGCGGGTTTTGCCCTGGCCGGTTTTGGTCTGATCTTCGTCGCGATCGGTATCATGCAAACCAGCATGGAAGGCATGCACGGCATCGTATCGCCACAGTCGTTGCCCCCGGATACGATCATCGGACGCATACAAATTGTCCTGCTCGGGGCGCTCGCAACGATGATCACGCAGTCGTCGAGCGCCGGAGTGGCGGCGACGATGACAGCTCTGTCGGTCGGTGCTATCAACTTCGAGCAGGGTTTGGCGCTAATCATTGGCATGGATGTCGGCACCACAATTACCGCGGTCATCGCCACGATTGGTGGTACGACCAATGCCAGGCGAACCGGCTTATCTCATATGATCTATAACCTGTTTACGGCTGTGGGTGCGCTACTGCTGATCACACCGTATATCAGCATCTGGAACGCTATCTCACCCGGTGCATTGCAGGCGAATACGGAGATTGCCCTGGTCGCCTTCCATACGACATTCAATACGCTGGGTGTTATTCTGGTGTTGCCGGTGACCAGCCAGTTCGCCAGGATGATGAAGAAGCTGGTGCCTGAACCAGGATCGGTCTTCAGCGCAACCTATGATGATGCCCTGCTGCAAACACCCGAATTTGCACTGTCGGCGGTTCAGGACAATCTGCTGCTCTACTACGTTGGCTTGCTGAACCATACGCAATCGATACTCGACAGTAATGGCCCCGACAAGCGCGCTGATCTCGGACGTCTGCGGTTCGCGTTGGATGAAACGGGCAATTATTTGGACCAAATCGAACTCGAAGGCGCGGTGGATGCAAATTGGGAGCGTATGCTGGCACTGGTACATGCTCTCGACCATCTACAGAGACTGTACGAACGTTGTGAAGAAGATGAAGACCGTGCGATCACCGCGAGAGAGGCGGCAGATCTGTCGTCCACCAAGCAGATGCTTCTGCATTCGATCAACGCAACCCTGGAAGGTATTATGCTGGACAAGTGGGACGATATCGTGATCCAGAACCGTGAGGCCGATATGCATATCAGCGAGCAGGTCGACCCGATGCGCGATATCATTGCATCTGCGGTTGTCAGCGGACGAATCGATGTACCTGAAGCGACAGATTGTCTGGAAGCGATACGCTGGCTGGAACGTGTCAGTCATCACCTGGCGCGTATCAGCTTGCACATACAACAGGCGAGATTGGCCAGTGGTAAATAAGTCGAACCGCTTTGCGGAGGATCGTGCTGATGATGTGTGCACGCGCATTAATTTATCTCTGCCGCATTCTGCGCCTTCTCCGTAGTCGCCATCATGGCTGAAATCACCTATGTCAAGGGCAAGGACCGTGATCTCGAATCGTCGATCGCGAGTATGCTCGACAAACTCAAGGCACTCGATTTTGATATCGAAGAGGTTTCCTGGTTGAATCCCGTGCCGAACGTGTATTCGGTTCACGTCAGGGATAGGCAATGCGGTTTAATGTTCACTAATGGCAAGGGCGCGAGCCATAAAGCTTGTCTTGCCAGCGCGCTGGGTGAGTTCTTTGAGCGTTTGAGCAGCAATTATTTTTTCGCTGATTTTTACCTGGGTGAGGAGATCAGCAGCGGCGAATTTGTACATTATCCGGACGAGCGCTGGTTTCGGTTCGAAGACGACGGCGATATGCCCAAAGGCTTACTCGACCGGAACCTGTGGCGCTACTATGATCCGGATAGACAGCTGAAACCGGACCAGCTTGTTGACACCAACTCTGGAAACAGTGCGCGCGGAATCTGTGCGCTGCCATATCAACGCCAGAAAGACGGTCAGACGATCTGGTTCCCGCTGAATATTATCGGTAATATCTACGTCAGCAATGGCATGTCAGCTGGAAACACGCCACACGAGGCGCGAGTTCAGGCCTTGTCGGAGATATGCGAACGTTATGTAAAAAATACCATCATCGCACGCGGTATCTGTCTGCCTGAAGTGCCGCGTGAAGCGATCGAGCGGTATCCAGGCATCACCGCCGCGATCGAAGACTTACAACAGCATGGCTATCATTTGCGTGTTGCCGATGCCTCGCTCGGTGGCCAGTACCCTGTCATCAGCGTAACCCTGATCAATCCCGCGAATGGTTCGGTGTTTGCATCATTCGGCGCACACCCCTGTTTCGAGGTCGCGCTGGAGCGTAGCGTGACCGAGTTGTTGCAGGGACGAGGGCTGCACCAGTTGGACGGATTTCAACAGCCCAGCTTCGATATGGATGAAGTGGCTGATCAGCATAATCTGGAATCGCACTTCATCGATTCCAGTGGCTTGCTCGCCTACGATTTTTTCAAAGACCGTCCGGATTTTGGTTTCGTTGACTGGGACCATGATGCCAGCACGCACGATGAGTTTGAGTATTTGTGTAATCTCATTCATGCGATGGGTTTTGATATCTATATGTCGGAGTACGAGCATCTGGATGTTTATTCCTGCCGGATTATTGTGCCCGGTATGTCGGATATCTATCCGGTCGATGACCTTATCTGGAACAACAATAACGAAGGTGCTTTCTTCAGAAAAGAAATCCTGAATTTGCAGCAACTCGGTTCTGCTGCCTGGCGCGATATCCTGGATCGCCTGGACCGGGGTGGTTACAACGATTTTCAGCGCGTGGCCGAATTCATCGGTGTTGCGCCCGACAACGGCTCTGCCTGGGCAAGTCTGCGCATCGGTGAGCTCAAGGCCATGTTGCACCTGGCGTTGCAGGACCCTGAAGCGATTGACTGGGTCGCGTGGTGCATCCAGATCGATCAACTGGATCAGCGGCGCACCAACGAGTACCTCTGCATTAGTGCTGTGCTCGAAATCAAGCACCATGCCGACCGCCATTTCGATGATTATGTTCATAGCCTGGCTTTGATGTACGGTGATGCGAATGTCGACCGCGCTGTTGAAATCGTCGAGGGCAGGGCGACATTTCACGGCTTGCACAGCCCTGGCCTGAGCCTTGACGGCTTCGAATTGCACAAACGATTGCTGCAAAGCTACCGCAAACTGCACAAGGCCAAGTTGCAGAACTGGAGATAACACCAGCGTCGTGCAGGCCAGGGGTATTGCCCTGATGATCTCGCAAGTTATTGATCAATAGCAAGCTATGAGGTATTCAGCAGGCTCGTCCGGGTTGATTCACGCGCCTGGATCTACAACAGAGGTATGCAGCTACCGCAGTTTGCTGATAAGCTGGTGCTGGACCGCTAAAGTCTGAGCAACCGACGGTGATATGATATGCAAGAACAAGCGATAGCGGGCGAATACAGTCTCAAAGAAGAAATTGCGCACAGTGTAACGCACGGTATCGGTGCCTTGCTAAGTGTCGTTGGTCTGACAATACTGGTGATTTACTCCAGCATGTACGGCGATACCTGGCATATCATCAGCTCCAGTATCTACGGCGTGACGTTGATAACGCTGTATACCTCGTCTACGCTCTACCACGCCATCACGGTGCCCAACGTTAAACGCTTTCTGCAAAAGCTTGATCATGCCGCAATTTTTTTGCTGATAGCGGGTACCTACACGCCTTTTACGCTGGTCAACCTGCGTGGGGGCTGGGGTTGGACATTGTTCGGTATCGTCTGGTCCATCGCAATCGCCGGCATGATCATGGAGCTGATCGTCAAGCAGCGCTATAAGCGCGTCTCTCTAGGCCTTTATCTCGGATTGGGCTGGATTGTGATGATCGCGATCGATCCTATGATCACGCATGTCGAGGCCGGGGGGCTGATTCTGCTGTTGATCGGTGGTTTGTTCTATTCGCTGGGTGTGATCTTTTACGTGTGGAAGACATTGCTTTACCACCACGCAATCTGGCATCTGTTCGTACTAACTGGCAGCGCCTGTCACTTCTTTGCCGTTTTTTTCTACGTGATCCCCAGCGGCGCTTAGCCCGGGTTTCTCACCAGGATAAAGGGCTCAGGTTTGAACGGCACTTACTTCAGTCGATACGGGTTATTTCTTCCGGAAAACGCCGTGAATACGTCCCTGTAGGCTCGACGGCGCCACCCCTGCCGCCGACATTTCCTCCAGAAACAACCCGTATCGACTGAAGTAAGTGCCATTCGGCTCAGAGCTCGCGTAACAGCAGTGTGCTCTCGGTCTCGTATCTTTTTCTATTGATCAGTAGCGACCAGCGCGATCCACCGCACTGGCGCCACAAAATCGCCGAGCGTATGCCGGCAAGCAATAGTGCCCTGATTCGACTGGCATTGTTCTCGTT
>JAAUYJ010100419.1_pt1 | contig 16485 bp, 14 predicted proteins | sample 7278031 | NCBI WGS metagenome assembly JAAUYJ01 (sample SAMN14350222, study PRJNA611818) | marine sediment metagenome | isolation source: surface marine sediment (1.8m) | place: French Polynesia: Moorea | collected 2018-08 | reverse complement strand
TCTGCGAGTCTTCAAGCAAGGGACCTACGGAAGTGTTCAAAAAAGCAAAATGCAAGACTAGTTTACGTTCACATTTTGCGTCCGACAGAAAAATATTTTAAGAAAGACACAGGAGTTGGGAAATAAAATTCGGCAAGGAAGAAAGTATTAAAAAATTAGACCAATGTCGGGCTAACCGCTCTCTTCCAAATTCATTTTATGGTGACTCAAGACCTCCGGCGACGAATATCAACCAGGAAAAGTGTTATGGTCAAGCTGGCTCATGGATCTGCACGTCTTTCATCTCCCAGCTGAGGAGTGCTCCAAGTCGCAATGATGTGTCAAGCCGGGGCCTTGGTTCACCACATTGCACAAGATCGGGAGAATGAACATGAACGCTGAACAAGCCTTTCACATCCAGCATTTTGTGTATGAAGTGTGATTTCCTGACAATGGCTCCTAATAAACCAAACCAAACCTACTCAAACCATTAGTCCATTGCAGTGCATATTTTTTGCTGTCCTAAATTGAAAATTGAAATATTGTGTGGCCCCACATGGGGGAAAATGCTGGTATTTAAAAATCCAAAATTAGATACAAAGTAGGGTTGTCCACTTTTTGGCAGGTCAATTTTTGCTTTATTTTCACCATGATGGACGAGGACCGCAAGCGTCGTCTGGCCGTCGACGACGATGTCGACATGAACGAGTCCAAGAAGCCCCGCTCTGCGCCCCCCATCCCCCTCGACACCCAGCAAATGCCACCGTCCGACTCCAGCCAAAACCTGATCAGGGAGGTTACGCCAGCCATAGACAAAATGCAAAAGGTAGGGCGGTTCGAGCACGCCAAGGTCATAGTTAACGAAACTATCGTGGACGTCTACAGAAGACCCGGAGGTGGTCTGGAAACACCTTCTCCAGCTGTGAAAGGAAGAGGATCCCCTGCTGATGCCAGAAGAAAACCCCGCGATGAAGGAGCAGAAGGATCTGGGGCTTTACTTGTTGGGAACAAAGGTGGACCTCCCCAAAAAGATGCCGGAGGCGGAGAAGAAGCCAGGGAAGGCATGATTGCAGGCGACGAAGAAATGATTCCTCCCCGAGAAAGAATCGCCTCTCGCAAGATGGTGGCAATGCCGCAGACCACAGCCCCAGAAGGCGGTGGCGGCTTGCAAACGGAGATCGAGACGGTCCCTCGAGTGGCCACGACAGCCGAGCTCCCGGAGGCCACGATACAGGGGGACCAGCAGCAGCAGCAGAGGCCGGAGATCGTGGAGATCCAATCTGCGAGCGACCACGACAACCTCCCCCCGGGCGGTGAGGGAGGAGGGAGCGTGGTGCAGGAGATGACGGTGCAAGACGACCGACCAAACGGGGTGTCTAGGAGGGAGAGACTGAGGGTCATAACGTACGCGACTCTTGTTGACGTTGTCACTGGGAGGAGACCGAAGTAATTAGAAAGCACAACACAAAAAACGGCAGTTTCAATTTGCCTGTTCTAGTACACATTTATTGAGGGTGGTGTCGATGTTCTGAACGACAGAAAAAAGGAAAACTGTGCCAAGCTACAAGTGCCACACAGTTCAGTCCAAACACTTCCAAGAACTTTCTGACGTTGCAGACATTCTCGCCTTCTGAATAGTCAGTTCATCTGTTCATGTTTCTCATGTGCCGCATCCTGCCGTCGTCCCTCCCTCCCCCTGGTCCTCCCGGTCCTCCTCCCCTCCTCCTATCTTTTCCCATTCCGCGGGGGATGTCTGGCATTCCTCCTCCTCCTGGTCCCATCATCCCCACTCCTGGTGGGGGCAGCCACTTCCTCCTTTCCAGATCGCCAACGTGAATGGGAGACCAGCCTCTGTCGCCTCCCCCGCCACGTCCCCTTCCTCCTCCTCCTCCTCGGAAGCCCATGGGTGGAGGGCCTCCCTTGTCGAGTCTTCCCCCTCCTGGGCCGCCCCTCCTCCCTCCCAGTCCCCCCAGTCCCGGCGGCCTGCCCAGCGAGCCGATGCCGTCGTCGAAAACGGGCTCCTTGGTGGCCTCTCTGAACCCCACGATAGAGGGGCCTCCGCCCGGGGCGGGTCCCGCGTGGTGCGCCTCCCTCTGCGCGAAGAGCTCCTTGGCCGCCTTGACCGACTGCTTGTTGTAACCGGTCGGTCCCGTCGGCTGCTGGCCGCGAGACTGCAGCAGGAGGAAGTCGTCGACGTGCAGCGAGGGCGGCCGAGAGGTGTTGGGCGGGCGAGATCTGAAGCCGTCCGGCCTGGGCCCGCCGCCGAGGCGACCGAAGCCGCGCATGCCGCGGAGGGAGAAGACGGAGCCGCCGGCGCGGAAGCTGGAAATGATGTTCTTGTTCTGGAGGGCCTTCTTCTCCAGGATGCTCTTCTTCCTGGGGGAGCCCGGGCCCTTTCCGCCTCCTGCTCCAGACTTGGACACCCCATTCCCATTTAGCAACCTGCTCTCTGAGCAGGCCTCTTGAACGGCCGAGATAAGCTGGAAATCGCCCTTGATGCAGGACTCGGAGATGGCCAGCAGGTCTACGGAGACGTCCTCTCGCTTGAAGCGTGATGGGATGGTGTGAGGGTGGAGCATCCGGTACACGGCCTTTTCAGTGTCAGAGCTGAAAAATGTCCTTTTCTCCTTGTCAGCCCCGTCCGAGGGTTTCCTCCAGTCTGATAATTTCCATGCGGCTCTCTCCCTCAGGAGCGACACTTGCCTCTCTGTCCTTACTACCAACTCTTCCTTTGCTCCATTTTTTTCGAGCCTCTCTTTGATCAGCATCAGGGGGTGGGTGGACGTGGGCCCGCCGTCCGGCGCCGCGCCCATCACTTGGGAGAATGTCATGGTGGCTTCCTCCTCCGCGGCCTCGGCTTCGAGTGGAGCGTCGGAGAAGCAATTCCCCACTCTCTCCATGACGTTCAGCAGATGGGAGCAGTGTCTTTGGAAGAAGGACTCATCGGAGGTGTGTTGCAAGAGGGACTCGCACAGAGAGTAAATTACGCGCGGAGGGAAGACCTTTGCCGCCTCCAGAAAGCTGCGACAGCCTTCTTCTGTCGCCACGGCCGGTGCAAGGAATTTCCAGGTCCACATTACAGAGACACTGCTCTTCCGAAGCGGCACAAGCTGTTCCAGAGCGAACTTCAAGGCTTCGACGGAGAAGTTGAAGTTTTCTCTCTCTTCCTCTTCATTCGGCTTCGGCATTGTTTGACCGCAGAAGGCTTCAAAGACTCCAAGCACTGCAAGTGCCGTATCGGAACATTTTTTGTGGGCCTCCAATTCTCCCTTCAGCAGTGACATGAAACGCTGAGCCTTTCCTTCTTCCTTGTCAAGCACTCCCATCAACGCAGAGGCAAACCTGGGCACGCTCGCCAAGTGGTGCAGCACTTGGATCGACCGGGGAGGCAGCGGCCCGTTGTCGGTTGAAGAGGATACATCTGCACCCTCCACGCCGCCGTCAGATAAGATTAGCCTTCGCCTGCACTCTTCCTCCACTGCCTCCACGCACTCCTCCGCCACCATGACCGCGGTGGGAGAAGACAAGTCGGAGATGCGGCGGCAGAGGTGCACCAATTGCTCGGAGACCCGGTAGTCACGGACGCACAGAAGTCTGGAGATGAGGGTGCGGATCTTCTTGTGGATGGAGACAAGGTGCACGCTCCATAGTTTTCTCGCGTTCTCCGCTCTCGCTGAGCTCTCTGCTTGGACTGGAGCGTCGTTCTCGTCCTCTTCTCCCGTCGTCGCCATCGGCAGCGGGAGCGGGAGCAGGCCGTTCAGGAGCTCCAGGTGAGCCACGCTCGACTCGAGTGGGCCCGCGATGGCAGTATCCAGCACTTCCCCTAGCATGAGCGTCCAGCAGTTCTTGTCCGCCTTGCCGGCACTGGCGGCAGATTCCTTGGAAACAGCGGGCACGGTGTAGTTTGCGAGTATCTCTGCCACGTCCTCCGCCACCTGCCCTGAGAGGGCGAGGGTGCCCGCGGCAGACTCAGCCTGTCGGGGGACTGCCCTGGCGAGGGCGTGCACCCGGGCCAGCGGGGCAACCCAGCTCACGTCCCTGAAGTCCCCGCCGCGGGATGCGACGGAGAAGCGGAGGAGGGCCCTGACGGCGCGGACGATGGGGGCGAGGGCGGAGAAGAGCAGGAGGCCCTCCTCGCCGGAGAAGGTGGCCTGGTGCAGGTGCGGGTACTCGTGGGCCTCAGAGACCTTGTTAAGGATGGCGTGGAAGTGTTCCGCCAGGCCTTGGGACTGCACCGAGATGAGGACAGTCTCCTGGTGGTGCTGGCTCTCCACGGCCTCGCAAGGGCGGGTCAGCCGCTCCACCAGGCGGGCAGCCACCACCAGGTCAACCGAAACGGGGAAGACGGAATCTACGTTCTTCTTCACCACCTCGCTCAAGGCGGAGAGGTTGTTGGCCATGCCCAGAGGCTTCACCCACAGGTCAAGATCGCCTGCCTTCAGGTTTTCCCCTTCCTTCAACTTGTCCACTAGACCCACTAGGCCGTCCAGGTCCTTGAGAAGAACGTCCGGCTCCTCCAGGGTCTTCACGAGGATGAGCAAGAGCTCCAGGGCGTAGTTCCTGATGGCTTCTCGGGTGAAGTTGATCTCTCCCCCGGCTACCTCGTCGTCAGAGTCCAAGAGGCAGAGCTTCAGGAGAAGGGGCAGGAAGCGCTCCCTCCCCATGGCCTTGCAGACTGCCACTTTTCCCTCCGGACTGAAGGTCATTCCGAACACGGTCTGGAGGCTCTCCAGGGCGGCGCCCTCGTCCTCAGCGGCGGACCCCTCCGTGAACCTCTCGATCCGTCTTGCGGCCTGGCTGGCATGTACGGTCACTGACAAGTTGGTGACGAGGTTGGTCACGGAGGAGTCCGACAGGGCGATGAGGAAGCGGATCAGGCTGTTGGTGGTTCTGGCGCTCTCGCAAAAGTAGGCAGCGCTTCCAGGGATCTCCGTTAGGGCCTCGAGCACCCGGCAGGCGCAGTGGAAGAGACGCAGGGACGACGACGCTTTCGACAGCAGCGCGTACAAGCACTCCAGGAGCTTGCATGAAGAAAATGTGTCCAGGAGGAACGGGAAGGGATCGTCCAGGAGTTCCTCGCCGACAGCGCGGTATGTGAATCGCACAGGGTGCATCTTCTTTGGCTGGGACAGGAGCCGCCTCGTCTCTTTGGTGGCGGCTACGATCTGTTCTCCCTGCTTGCACAGTTCGGTCACCTTCTTGCTGTCTAGCTCGCCTTCTTCCCCGAAGGCGGCATCTCTCACTGCTGTCCGAAATTGGCTGACGACATCAAAGAAGTTCATCTTGTTCAAGATTACTTTGATCGGCTGTTTGACCCTGGTCCCTGCGCTCTCGTAAATGGATGAGAGCTGTGAGTACAGCTCTTTTGCCTTGTTCGTCCATATTTCGCTCTCACCCCCGTCCGTAGTCTGCAAGAGGTACACCATCGTCCTGAGCGACTCGTCCAGGGATTGCAGGGCCAAAAGCTTGATCGAGTAAGATAGGGACTTGTCCACAACAAAGTCCAGCAGCTTCCTCTGCAGGTCTCCCTCCTTGAGCAAGACTTCCGAAAGGGCGCGTGACGACGACAGAAGGGACCTCGCCAGCCTGAGGCCGGTCTTGATGTGGCGGACCTTGTCTGTGGCCACCTCCTGGGCCAGGGCGCTACCCAGGTCGAGTGCCTCGTTCACCATGGACAGAACTCTCTCCCTGAGTGCGGCGGCCTGCGTCGCCGACGCGGTCTCTCCCTCCAGCATTTCGGCGAGCTGCTCCACGTGCCCTATCCAGGCGGCGGTGGACCCGGTGGGGGCAGCTCCGAGGTGGCCCAGGACGCCTTCAAAAGCAGCGTCCGGTAGGCGCCGGGGCTCGGCCTCCTGCACGTCAACCGTCTCGAAGTCGAATATCTTGACGGGTTCCTCCCAGTCGTCGCCAAAGTCTACTGAGGCCATGTCGAGGTCCATGCCGTCGTCGCTCCACTCTGCCTCCTCGTCAGAAATCTCCTCCATGTCCACGGACTTCTCCTCAGGGTGCATTGCAACGGCGGCAGTGGCTGAGGCGGCGGCGGCCGGCCCTCCCCCACCTTCCGCACTGCCGCCGGTGGCAGTGATGGCGGGCGCCTCTTCCTCCCGCTTGCTGGGGTCCTCCGCCACTTCCTCCTCCTTGTCGGAGAGGTCCGGAATGTCGCCGTCAGAAATGTCAGACATCTCTTCGAACAGATCGTCCTGGACAGGTGCCGGGGCTACCGGAGCCGACTGAGAAGAATGTTGCTGCTCCTGGCCGAAAGCGGCGGCGGCCTCTCTTGACACTGAACCGTCCCTGGGCACAGAGGAATGTCTTGAAGCAGAGGAGTGCCTCTCACTGGGTGTCCGTGATTCCGGTCTTGCGGAGGAGGAGCTGCTGTTGTTGGGCAGCAGGGGCGGGGAAGCGCCACCGCCGCGCCTGCCCACGTCGGACATGGGGGAGCGGGATCGGTCGTGGGACCTCGACCGGCGGCCGCCGCCGCCAATCATGAGGTCGTCCTCGCCGCTGTCTCCGCGGCCGCCGTTAGCCAAATGATGGGGAGGCGGCTGGTGATGGTGGTAGGAATGGTGATGCTGCTGGTAGTGCTGGTTTCTCCTCCGGTCTGGCCTCTCTTCTTCGGAAGGGTGGTGGGCCGACAAGGAGGAGGGGGTGCTCCTGCCGTCCGGCCCTCCGCTCATGCCGCTGTCGGGGCGAGCAGTGGGCAGCTCTACATACTCTGCTGTCCGTTCGTTGCTGTTTCCCCTCAGCCTCCTGGCATCGTCAGATGCATCCTCGGTAACTGCGGCATTGTCCGCGTTCTGTGAGGCCGCTGCCGCAGCCGCCGCAGCCGCTGCCGCCGCAGCAGCCTGCGAGGCTAGCTGCTCCGCCGTCAGCTTGCAGAGCGTGCCGTAGACGGCCAGCGTGATGGTGTTGTACATGCCGCGCAGGACGAGGCCGTCCGTGGGAACAGACTTGCCGGTCCGCAGGTGTATCTGGTGGTGCTGGCTGTAGGGCAGGGTGCCCAGGCTCTCGAAGGTGGGGGCGCCAGGCTTGGCAAGGTCGTTGACGAAGAACTCCAGGTTGAAGCGGTTGGGGTTGGTGGCGCCAAGGCGCATTCCGCCGGGGAAGTTGGCCAACACCTGATAATAAAGAATCACCCATCAGTAATTTCTAACTCTGCCACAATGTCAATCATTGACTTGCCTGCGCCCCAAGCGGAATGACCCGAACCTCCTCCACGACCACCGGGCTGGGGAACTGCACCAGGTCCAGGTTGAGCTCCTCGGCGACGTCGTGGGAAAAGGTGTCGAAGAAGAGCAGCTGGAGAGGACCGTGGGAGGCGGAGGAGGAGGAGGACTCTCCTGTGGCCGGGATAGCATCACCGGCCGCGGTAGCCGCGGAGGATGCCGGCGGCATGGCGGCGGTCCCGTTGTTGTCGAGCGAGGCCGTGGCGGCGCGCACTCCGTTGGAGGCCGCTCGTGGCGACGAGGAGGAGGCCGTGGTGGCGGTCATGGCCGCCGAAGCCGCCGCCGAGGTCGTCGGCCTCCCCTCCTCGGAGGACGAAGACAGGCGCATCCGGCGTTGGCGCCCTGGGGCGGTGACCTCACTGGCGCCTTGGCGCGCTTGGCCGTGGAGGTCAATGGCGAAATGTTGGTCTTGCCTGTCGTTTCCCGCGGCGCTCAGGTCCAAGACGAGGCCGGCGTTGGAGGCCAGGACGGGGACGGGGATGGCGTCGCCGTGGCTCAAAGACTAGGGATAGAGCAGCACTAAACTTGAACTTGAATGTAATGAAAGAACTGTTCTAATGCTCAGGTGCGTTTTTTCGCTTTTGTGTGTTGGTTTAAGGCAAGCGTCTCCAATCAAAACTGAATAGTTTTTTTTCATATTCTGAAAAAAGCTAATTGTTTCGGTTCCAAACCTGAACCCGAACTTAGTTTTTCCAGATTCTATGTATGCCTATTCCTTCTTTTCAGCTGTTGTTGAACCTGCTTCTGTGCTGGCTGCACGCGAAAAGGGCGGAAAGGGCGACCCAAAAGACTAAATTGAGACACAAAGTCACAAACAAGAATAAGACCAAGTTCAGAAAAATGATTAAATATACCCTTTCCTTTCTCGTGATATTTTAATATTCGTATTCATTACAAACTACACCTGGACCACATACACATTCTTTTTTCACATTGCATGGAAAATAATTGCTTGTATGGAGTTTCTAGCCTTATTTTTTGCGAAGATAAATTCGGATGGCTTTTCGACTTTTCTAAGGAAAAAAATAACTTTGCTACATCAGTTATGACAAGAGAAAAAATACATCTACCAATAATCAGGAAACGCAATTGATCTTTTCTTCGATCCGTTAACAATCAAAGGTTAATCAACATGAGATGAATCTTTGACTTATACAGTATCTTTAGACCAATCTAGGCTGCGGAGAGCACAAGGAGAAGTATCAGCTGAGCACAGTGTTATTAGTGCACGCCACGCAGGCGCAGCACACACGTGGAAAGCTAAAAAGTGTCGCAATTTTGAGATCTTTTTGTTGCTTCGTGTCTCCCTCATCTGTGTTTTTTGACTTTTTTCTCCGACCCTTGAAGTCTCCTGAGTGGCTGAGTCCTGAGACTCCTGAGTCCTGACTCTCCTCTGCCAGGATGGAATCTGCCTTCCGCCAATTGACGCGCGGGGTCAGGTTCGACCGCAGCAAGTTCGGCAGGGAGGCTCACAGGCTACAGGGCCACGCCATGGTCAAGCGAGAGGTCAAGGTCAAGCAGGAGGTCGAGGATGGAGAGACAAAGGCCTCGACCGACTTTCCCAGCGATTCTGCGGCTCTCAAGCTGAGCCCGCCCTCCTCGGACGACGGCCAAGAGGAGGACTCCCCCGAACACTCCGACCAGGATGGAGACTTCGAGTCCGAGTCCCATGGTGTCACGCTGCTGGGGGACATCCGGGCCCCTCCGGAGGGCTCCAGGAAGAAGGCCAAGAGGGCTCCTCTGTCGGACTCGGACCGCCGCGCCCAGGCCAGGAGGGAGGCCGTCAACCGCTTCCGCAACCTCCACCGCATTCATGTGTGGGGCACCGACGTTCCAGACCCGCTCGACGGCTGGAGGAGGCTCAGGGACTTGTACGGCTTCTCCCCGTCGCTGTGCGAGGCCGTGGAGGCGAGGTACCCTGGCGGGCCCACCCCGGTGCAGATGCAGGCCGTCCCCGCCATGTTGGAGAGGCGGGAGGTGCTGGCGTGCGCCCCCACCGGGTCCGGCAAGACGGCAGCCTACCTGCTGCCGCTGGTGCACCTTCTGGGGCGGCGGAGAAAGGACCGCGGCGTTAGGGCCGTGGTGGTGGCCCCCACCAGGGAGCTGGCGCTGCAGATATTCAGGGAGGCGGAGGCACTCTCAGCCTCCACTGACCTCAGGCTGCTGGTGCTCGACGGCAAGAAGAAAAAGTTTAGCGCGGAAAAGGCCGCCCGCTATGACGTCCTCATCTCCACCCCGAACCGACTCATCTACCTTATAAAAGGGGAGGGGGAAGAAGAGGACTCTGATCTTCTCAAGAACGTGGAGTGGCTGGTGGTGGACGAGTCCGACAAGCTGTTCGAGGCCGGTCCTAAGGGCTTCCGGGACCAGCTGGCCGCCATCTACCGCGCCTGTGACCGGGCCAGCGTGTGCCGCGGCATGTTCAGCGCCACTCTTGCCGTCGAGGTGGAAGAGTGGTGCAAGCTCAACTTGGACAACGTCCTTACGGTCACCATCGGGGCCAGGAACACCGCGATCCGGGCGGTGGAGCAGTCGCTCGCCTACGTGGGGTCAGAGAAGGGGAAGCTGCTGGCCTTCAAGCAGCTTGTTTCTCAAGGCATCAAGCCCCCCGTCCTCGTCTTTGTTCAGACCAAGGACCGCGCCCGAGACTTACTCAAGGAGGCAGAAAAGCTGGACCTCCGCGCCGACGTCATCCACTCCGACAGGTCCCAGCTGCAGCGGGACAGCTCCATCAGGTCCTTTCGCGCCGGCAGAGTCTGGGTGCTCATCTGCACAGAGCTCCTGGGGCGGGGTATTGACTTCAAGGGGGTCAACCTCGTCGTCAACTACGACTTCCCGCCGTCCACCGTCAGCTACATCCACCGCATCGGGCGCACCGGGAGGGCAGGAAGGAGCGGCAGGGCCGTCACCTTCTTCACCGACCAGGACAAGACCCTCCTCCGAAGCATCGCTACAGTCGTACGGGACTCTGGCGGGGACGTGCCCGACTACATGTTCAAGCTGAAGAAGGCCAGCCGACAGGAGAAAAGGAAGCTGGCCAAGCGAGCAGTGGAGAGGGAGGCCATCATCCAGGAGTCCAAGTACGACCGAGCAAAGAGGATAAAGAAGGAGGACATGATTGCAGGATCCAAGAGGAGGAAGAGGAAGGCAGAGGAGAAGGCCGCGGCAGAAGCCGCCAGTGCAGAAGGAGGCGAGAGCGCTTGCAAGAAAAGGAGAACCGCGAAAAAAGATCCAGAAGAGCGAGAGAAGAAGAAGCGGAAGAAGCCCCAACAGTCTGATAATTGAATTGTGACAGATTATGGCGAATAAATGAGCTCTCTTTCTTCCGCCCTTATCTCCCCCCATGTACCTGTTTTCGAACAAAGTTTCAAGAAGTACGTACTTTTTTCTCCCCCTCAGGCATGCTGCGACGATGAGCACCCAGTCAGCTGTCCGCCACCGCTCCCAGAAGCACTCCAACAAGACCAAGTGGGACGCCACCCGGTTCAAGAAGTCGGACGACAAGGCCAAGAAGGCGCAGAGCGTCGTGGTCACCAACTGCTGCTCGCGCTGCACAGACGTCATCCAGTGGAAGATCGAGTGAGTGTGGAGATTTATTTGATAGGACAATACCTCCCACCTCCATCCCTTCAGGGTTCAGTACTTAGACTTGTACAACAGAAATGCCGTCCTGTTCAAGTAGAAGTACACGGACCTGTCCTTGATGTTGGCGATGGACCCGCCGAACCTGGTCCCCACCACGCACTGCCACGTGGGCTGGTACATGTCGTCCATCTTCTGCTTAACATAGGCTGCAATCGCGTTCTGGGAGCTGAAGGTGTCGTAGGCCTTGTACGCGATCTCCAGGGCGTCCTGCAGCATCAGCTCCGGCATGGTCGTGTCCAGGATCTTGATGGATTTCACCTTTGACTTTTCCTCCGTTTCCATCGCCGTTGTTTGCGTCGCACTCGAAATTTTCCTTTGAGCTACACAATTTCCCGAATATATAGCAAACTCTGAGAAACATATTTTATTTTGAATGTTAACAACAACTTCAACTTCTTTTGCAGCTACGGAAAGTACAAGCCCCTGAAGGCCCCAGCCACCTGCCGGAGGTGTCACCAGAAGCGTATCAAGTCTGCCTACCACACCCTGTGCTCCTCGTGCGTGGAGGAGCTCTCGGCGTGCGCCAAGTGCGGAGAGAAGGAGTCGGAGGTGGTCAACGCTCCGGCCCCGACGCAGCAGCAGCTGGACAGGGCAGAGGCAGAGCTGCAGAAACTGCTAAAGAAACTGCCGGAAAGGAGGAGGAGGACGGCCGTAAGGAAGCTCCAGGAGGAAGGGGAAGGGGTCTCAGAGGAATTCTTGGAGGAAGTTCGGGACCTCGTGGAGAAGTACGGCCGCAAGGGAGACGACGATTTCTCGCTGGGTAATACGAAAACGAACAAAATAAAGAGCATCCTTGGTGCACTGAACTTACCTTTCTTTTCGAGCAGGCGACGATCTAGAGGACCTCGATTTGTCAGACAACGACGAGGAGGAGGAAGAAGAAGATGAGCAGCACTAACGGCGTGGGCGGCGACACTCTCGTGGCTCCTGCCCCCGAGCACTGCCCCGGCACCGAGAGCGAGGCTGCGGGCAAGGCCTCCGCCTGCGAGGGTTGCCCAAACCAGGAGATCTGCGCTTCGTCCAAGCCCAAGGGGCCGGATCCGGACGTAGACGTCATCGCGGAGAGGCTCAAGGATGTCAAGAGGAAGATCCTCGTGCTCTCGGGGAAAGGGGGAGTAGGTGAGTTTCTTTTTCCGTCTCCGTTTCTTTAATTTTCTGCATAAACTACTACGAAATTATCTGCATTTTCTTCTTCGTCTCTGCCGTCGGATTTCACCTGAGAAATGTCTTCCGTTTGTTCGGGCTCTTCAGTTTTTTCTTCGCTTTTGGCTTCTGACTGTCCCTCCCTTGAAGTGGTTTCCTTGGTTCCTTCACCTTCCTCCTTTTCATCTTGACCGTTGCTGGCTGGCAGGACCTCCCGCTGTCCTCCGCCGGCCAAGACCCTCTTGTCCTGCAGGGCGCTGTAAATGCAGGCGAATCCGGCGAGAGCCGTGCTCAAGGAGAGGGCTAGGAACCAGACCCACCTTAATAAAAACATTAAATCCAATTGCAATATCAGAAATGGGATTTGAAAAGTTGTTCTTCCAATGTTTCCACCTGGCCGAAGTCCCGTCCAGTCCAACGTGCTGAAGCGGGTCTGCGCAGCATCCGGTCGGGGAGGAGCCGCAACAGAAGATGCTGGCGGGGGTGTCGCCGCCGCCCTCAGTGTGGCCAGGACAGGTCCTGTCGGCGGTATCCGTGAAGCACTTGAGAGTCCAAGACGGCAGAGGGGCCAGTAGGATTATCAAGACTTTCCTGTCCATGATTTCTTTCTGGAGACTTTTTTCGCACTAATCAATTTCAAATTGCTATTCTTTTCCGGAGGATGTCTTACGCTCAGCGTTATCAATTTACCCTTTCCGTATTTTCCCCTTCCAGGCAAATCCACGGTGACGAGCATGCTTGCGAGGGGGCTGGTAAGTGTCTCTCATCCTCATGCCTTTTTCTAAATCAAAAGACCATCTTTGTTGCTCCAGGCCTCTTCGTCCGAGGACGTCGGCGTCGGCGTGCTCGACATCGACCTTTGCGGCCCCTCCCTCCCGCGCGTCTTTGGCATCCAGGACGAGCAGGTGCACCAGTCGGGGTCCGGATGGAGCCCAGTGTACGTGGAGGACAACCTCTGCGTCATGTCCGCCGGGCTACTGCTCCCCTCGCCGGACTCTGCCGTCATCTGGAGGGGACCGAAGAAGAACGGGCTGGTGAGTAGGGTACTAGCGGGAAAAGAGCCAAAATGTGCATTCCCGTAATTTGCTGTTCGAAAATGCATTATTTCCTCTTCTTTTCTCTCAGATCAAGCAGCTCCTCCGCGACGTGGACTGGGGCAAGCTCGACTTCCTCCTGGTGGACACTCCTCCTGGGACGAGCGACGAGCACCTCTCCATCGTGCAGTACCTGGCTGGGGCCGGGCTGGACGGGGCCGTCATAGTCACGACGCCGCAGGTGATGCGCTAATGAAAAGACCGCAATTGTGGTTTTTTCGCTTTCGCAAATATGTAGTCGATGCCTGCATAGGGTAACTGTTCTTTTAGATTTCTCTTGTCAAACAGACAAGCAAATTTGCAAGTAAATTGAAATGAATTTCGGGGTTCTCCAGATCGATTCGATTTTTTCAGGAGGTCGCCCTTTTGGACGTGCGCAAGGAGATCAGCTTCTGCCGCAAGGTAGGGCTCCGCGTCCTGGGCGTGGTGGAGAACATGAGCGAGTTCGTCTGCCCAAAGTGCCACAAGTCGACGTCGGTGCTGCCCTCTACCAGTGGCGGGGCGGAGCGGCTGGCCAGGGAGAGCGGGGCGCCGATGCTCGGGAGGGTGCCGCTGGACCCAAGGGTGGGGCGGGCCTGTGACGAAGGAAGAAGTGTGTTCGAGGAGGACGAGAATCCCATCGCCAAGGCCTACAGGGACATTCTGGACAAATTGAGGGCAGAAATGGGGAGTGAAAGTATGGAGACATCATGAGTGGAGAAAACATGCGCTCGTTCTTGCTGAAGGAAACATTGTGCAAGTGTCATCGAAAATAAAAATATACTTTTTTGAACCGTGGCATGTACGAAAATATCTGCAGTGCAGGCCTTTCAGGTGCGTTGAATACCTCGTTCCGACACCTCTCTCTCTTCGCCACTTTTGTCATATTCCAAAAAATCTTTTTTCTCTGCAGACTGAAGGTCGGCATACGAACGAACGCACCTGTCTGAGCAAATATATCCCCGGCAAATGCACGCAAGCACGGGGCCACCAAACGCGTGAGTTTGAACGCAACGTAATTTCCCTCTCTCTCTCTCCCTCCCTCCCCGGTCTTTTCCCCCCTTCTCTTATCGGAGCTTTCTCGCCCTGGCGGAGGCGAAGAGACGAAAGTGCATGAGTCTGCCAAGTGTTCCACATCCACATCGACCGCGCAGCCTTTCTTCTACGTATCCGCTTGGCGGGCGGGCGAGACTTTCTCAAGTACCTGGGGGGGAGGAGGGGGGAACACCATCAGCAAAAAGGGTGAGGGGGGAAAACGCGACGGCGGCCGAAGGGGGAGGAACACTTCTGGCCCTGTCAAGCATCTCTCATCTCGACGCCTGCGGACGGAGTAAGGACGGGAGGGGAATTTTTCTGTTTTCCGCTCGAAAGGAAGGAAGGTCTTTCGTCTCCCGCATAAATCTTCCTAAGTAAGGAAGAAAAGAATAGTTGCGCACATAAAAAGAGTCTGCAGCTATGTGGGAAAGGGCATGGAGGCGTCGTCCGCATTCGTCGTGACATGTTCACCAAGAAGAAGTCCCTGGCCAGGATCGCGAGACTGAGGAGCAAGGAGAGCCCGGCAACGATGGCCGAAGCCGCAGCAGGGGAGGAGGAGGTGGTGGCGGCGGTGGAGGAGGAGGAAGGCGCTGTTTTGACCGTCGAGGAGGTTGTCGAGCAGCAGCAGCAACAACAACAACAACATCTCCCAGTACCTGCAATGAGGAAGGAAAGCTCAGGTGAAAATTCTTTGTTGCACGTTCACGTAAATAGGAGAATCAAGAAAATAACTTTAATTTCGAAACAGATAGTTCATTCCAAGGATTTTTGTCCCCCCAAAAAAATTAATTCTTCGTACCCCAAACAGCCTCCACACCGAACCTCCTCGGCGGCGTCGATGCCTTCGAGCGAGAGGCGGACTCGGCGGGCGGGAACTTCCTCGGCGTCACAGCAGGAGGGTCGTCTTCGTCAAGGCCGCGCAGGAGGCCAAATCTCTCGAGGAGAAACCACTCGCTGAAGTACTCTGGCGGAGCGCTGCACGGCGCAGAGCAGGTCGGGGGAAAAAACCAGGGATAAAATCAGTGAATATTTGGTCCAGGTGACCAAATATTTTTTGGGAAAAAAAGAATGTGAATCACGTGCTGTATCCAAAGATGATGCGAAAATTAATTCGTTTTCTTGGAAAAATATGTCTTCGATTTTAATTGCGCAGAATTTTATCCAGTTTGTTTTTAATTAATGATTGATGTATAGTAAAAGGTTGCACAGTGCTTTTAACTATCCATCCCCAGGAGCCCTGCCAATTCGACCACAACTACTCGGCAGTGGGAGACGAACGGGAAATCGAGGAGGAGGCACTCCTCCAAACCTTTGCCCGCTCCATACCTGAAGGCCGCCGCCACCGGCTGATAAGACAGGTGCGTGGGCTGCCGGAGGACATTGGAATAGTTATTTCACTTTTTTTGTCCAATTTGAAGGCTACCGCCGACGCCGCCGTGCCCCTCTCCTCCTCCCTCGACTCCCGCCGCCGCCCTCTTCCCGCCGCCGCCGCTGCTGCCGCCGCCACCTCCGGCCGAGACGACGACGCTTGGCGCCCCCGGGGAGATCCCCCCCGCCGGACGCAGTCCATGCGCGCCCCTCCCTCCTTGGCCGTGGGCAACGTCGACGCCGCCACCTCTCCAATTCGAGCGGCCAGGAGGAGCACGAGGAGGGGAAGCTGGAGGGAGGAGGACGACGACCAAGACTCAGTCTACAGCTCCCCCAGGAGAGGAGGAGGAGGAGGAGGCAGTGCGGTGGCGGCGCTAGCAAGGTCCGCCGTGGATTTAGTGAGTACTTACTAAATTATTTCAAAAAAAATATTTAAGTCGCGATACGCCTACAATCCAGGCTACCAACGGAGGGAGCCGCGTTAACAGCGATAGTGATAGCGAGGACGAGGTGGAAGGAGGAGGAGGCCCTAGCAAGAACCTCCTCATGGCTGTGATGCAAGGCTCCTCCTCTGTTGCCAAGTCCAGGTCCATGGTCAGCCTCAGCTCAAACTCGGACCCGCTCAACCAGAGCTTCACCGCCATTGCGGCAGACCAAGCCAGGACGAGGTAAGTAAGACATGGGAAAAGCAACAAATTGCTATTTTTCTTGACATCTGCTATTTATTATTACAACTTCACAATAATTATTTCACTTTATTTCACTAGTGTAAAAATGACTTTATTTCACTAGTGAAAAAAAACTTTATTTCACAGCAGTTCTACACCAACAGCACAAGACATAGCGACGCTCGAGAAGCAGTAGGGACTCCCAAAGAAGCTGGAGATGCAGTAGAAGCTTCCAAATATGCCGGGGATGCTCTCAATGACGCTGAAGAGGCTCCCAATGACGAAAATGCCAATTATGCTGAATGCCGGGGATGCTCCCAATGACGCTGGAGACCCAGTAGAGTAAAT
>JAAUYJ010012269.1_pt1 | contig 16486 bp, 16 predicted proteins | sample 7278031 | NCBI WGS metagenome assembly JAAUYJ01 (sample SAMN14350222, study PRJNA611818) | marine sediment metagenome | isolation source: surface marine sediment (1.8m) | place: French Polynesia: Moorea | collected 2018-08 | reverse complement strand
TTCCTTTCTCTCCTTCTTCGCGCCCGCGCCTCCTCCGGGGCGGTCCGAGGCGGGGTCCTGTTGGTGGTGGGGGGTGTTTGGGGAGTTGATGCGTGATGGGCGGGGGGGAAGGAAGGGATCGGGGTCGTTTTCCTAGTGATGTCCACCCACCCTCTTCTTGCCGCGGTCTCCGGACGATGAGGCCTTCTTCTCCGCGGAGGACGACGGCGACGATGATTCCACGCTCCTCTCTCGGGATTTGCTGCTCGAGCGCCGACCGCAGCCACCGTCATCCTGTTTCGGTGATGCGTTAGGGTCAAATAGTGGTGCGACAACTTTCCCTCCATGCCAATTATGATAATTAATAAATCTCAGTAGGAGTCTGCAATTGCCGTTCCAAACACATCACTCCCACGAGGAAACGCCCCCATTAATTGATAATTTGCCCGTTTCGTCTTGGTGGACAGTTGACCACCGCTAAGCAGTAGAATCTGCTCGACGGCAGGTCTACTAGCTAGTTCTGGGAATAAAGAAATCAAACTATTTGCACGATCAATATCACAGATCCATCAAATGAAGCTGTGACTCACCTTGGCAGAAGACAAGGGCTTTCTTCATTCCATCCATCGGTCACGCCACCTCGGACATTGAACAGGTGAGAGCACTGGCTGTGCTCCAGTCATGGATTGTAAGGTGTCAAACTGCCTCGAGGACGGAGAAGATCGTTGGCGACAGACATTGAGAGGACGTTGATGATGAAATGGTCGCCAAGCTTTGGAGGACTATTGGGAACATTGTCCTGAAGAAACTGTGAATGGGTATTGGCAGATATGCTTTCCAAGAACTGCCAAGGTCCCTTGCAAGAGGCGGTGCCGGTGCGACGGCTGTCAGGAAGTTGTGAGCACCGAGCATCGGAGGCGAGAAGATTTGAAGAGGAAGAAGACTCTTCTTCTATTGAGAGTTTGTAGATGTCGGGATGAGGACGATAGGAAGAGGATGCAAATTTGAAAGGTGACTGAAGACTTTGGTGCCAGGGAGGAGGATAGTTGCTTCGCAAATCGACGAAGGGCCCACGCAATGGTTTTGGAACGTCAAGGGCAGAAAGACGGGTGGGTGATGTTGACGATGAACCAGGCAGTAAGAAAACGGTCCCTCGAGCGTAGGCGGGCGGGCGGGCGGGCGGGTGGCGGTGCGCCAAGCGAGACTTTTCAACCCTTGCTAATTACCTGGTCCACCTTGCGGCGCTTGGAGTCTATAAAAGAACGGGAAAAGCCAAAATTAATAAATGTCTTCGTAAACAACGCTTCTTCTGGGACGAACCTTTGTCTTCCGCAGACGGCTCCGCACTCCTCCTTGCCGCCCCCGCCCCCGAGGACGTGGAGGAGGGCGGTCCCATCTGCTGGCGGTCACCCCTCTCGCGGGACTTGCGGCCCTCGTCGTCGCGGGTTCCTCTCTCCTGGTTCAAAGAAAACAAGTTCGAAAACAGGCCAAAAGGAAGCTCTGACTACAAGCCTACCTTCGAGCTGGAAGATCTCTCCCTCGAATGTGAATCCCTGTCGCCCTTGCGGCCGGCGGAGACCCCCGTCGACTTGCTCACGGACTTTTCCCTCGACTGGCTTCGAGAAGAGGAGTCGCGCTCCTTAGACCTGTGAACACATATAATAACTGTAGAGAGAAAGACATTCCTAAAATAAAGAGGCATTTGCTTACTTTCTCCTCTTCTTGTCGTCGTCTTTGCTAGGCGTATCTCCAGCGCCTCTCTTCTTGCCTGACGCCGCTGAGGCTGGTTCAGGGGTGGAGGCATGACCATTGCTGCTGCTGGAGGCGGTGGTGCCGCCGGCACCCTTCTTGGACTGATGAAACTCGTGCTCCTTCATCATGCTGGAAAAAAAACTGGTTGTCAAAGTGACAATAATCACAACGCTTCTTTTTTGGCACACCTTGGCTTCCTGCTCTTGAGCTGTCCCATGTAGCTCGTTGCCATGACGAAGAGATCCTTCCTCTGCTCCTTCTCCTCCGCGCAGACCTTTTCGATGCGCTTCTCTATCACGCCGGCCAGGTTCACAATGACCGGGAAGAACGGGAGAATTTTGAAGAGGACGGTGAGGGCGTTGCGGATCTGTACGTAGTCCTTGGACTCCAGGCAGACGACCAGGGCCTTGGCGATCTTGTAGTGCCACTTGTGGCAAACGTGTCTAAAGTTCTCGTAGTCGACGTGGTTGTTGGCGTCGGCTGCGGCAGCGCTTGCATTGGCGCTGTTGGCCTGGCCGTCTCCCTTGGTCGCCACGCGGAACTTGGTGACGAACCCAGGGTAGCCGACGCACTCCTTGTCAAAGGTTTCCTTGTTCGAGTGCCAGTGCATCACCACCTCCAGCATGGCAGCCAGGAATCGCCCGTAGCGGTGGGCCTCGTTCTCGGTGCAACTCGTGACAGTGTAGGTGATGTCGCAGAAGATGCGGTCGAAGCAAATGAGGGTGGAGAAGTTAGGGGTCTTCAGCATGTGGATTATCTGGACAAATTTAGCGCAGTAGATGGCGTCGGAGGCTGTGAAGACGCAGCGCGGAAACAGGCAAAGCTGGAGGAAATTGGTGATGGTCTCGTTCTTTGCCATCCTGGCCTGCCTGGAGAAGAACCAACCGTCCTTTTCCTCCTGCAACCTGGCCATGACCTTGTCCACGTGTTCCTTTTGCCTCCTCTGCTCCTCGGAGAGCTTCTCCGCCAGAGAAGCGATGCGCTCCTTCTCTTTCTTCTTGCGCGTGGAGTTAAGCTCCTTGTTCTCGTCTATTTTTGCCGGGGCGGCTTTCAGCTTCGCCAGCTCCTTGGCGTACACGTCGGTAGGGACGGCCAGATCGTACATGGTGAGGGACCAGAACGTAGTGAGAAAGAGAGGCGAGATGTCGTCCCAGATCTTGAGTGGGTGCAGCGGCCGGATGGCCTCCGTCACAGGGTGCATGACGGCTGCTGAGGCCTCCACGAATCGGCGTTGCTGCTTCTCAGAGGACTCTGAGGACCTGTCTCCCCCTCCGCCCCCTGCTCCTTTTCTCTCCTGCCTCCGGAGCTCCTCGTACTTGAGGGAGATCTGGTGGTTGAACATAGGCCTGGCCAGGAAGAAGGCCAGGTCCAGGTTGACGTGGTAGTTGACCAGGAGCTCCTCCATGGGCGGCAGCCTGCGCGTATAGTCGTCCACTGACAGGTTGGAGGCCAGGAAGGTGCCAAACTGGACGAGCGTGTCCTGGCACTGGTCGAACAGCTTTCCCACCAGCTTTAGGTGTGCGTAGCTGTCGTCCTCGGCCGTTTCCCGGTACACCACGCAGTTCCTCTGCTGCGCCATAAGCAGGCAGAGTGGCACGGCAAGGTCACTGTCTATCAGGGAGTCTTTCAGGCGGAGGGAGGACTTGCGGGTGTTCTTGATCTGGCTGAAGGATCCCGCCTCCTGCCTGAGCAGCTCCCCTCCTGACATGGCGTCTATCTGCTCGTTGGTCATGTCCTCGGCGGCCTCCACGCCGGACATCTTGAGAACGACCTCCTTCAGGATGAGCAAGTCCAGGCTCTTCTTGTTCTTGAGCTGGTTGGCCACGTACTGCATGATACCGGTGAGCTCGATGTTGTACTTCTTGAATACGGCGCCGCAGAAGTTTGAGAGCGACTGCAGCCACAGAGAAATGCTGGTACCGTCGTGCTTGGTCCGGTCTTTTTCGGGGTTATTAAGCGCCTCGATGATGGAGTAACCAAGGACGTCGAAGGACAGCGAGGTTAGGTACTTCAGGGAGTCCACCACAGGTCCGATCATGTTGTCGTACAGTTGGATTTGGGAAAGTATCTACAAATGAAAAAAAAAATAATTATCGCTGAAGCAACTGGGAAATGAAATTGCGCAAGGAAGAAAGTATTCCAAAATTAGACAAGTGTAGGGCTCTCTTTAAAAATCATTTGCTGGTGGCTCAAGACCTCTGGGGCCCAAAAACTACCAGGAAAAGCGTCTGCGGTCAAGCCGGCTCATGATTCTGCTGCTCTTTCATCTCCCAGCTAAGGGGAACTCCAAGTCGCAAAGATGCGTCAAGCCAGGACCGTGGTTCACTGCATTGCAGGACATCAGGAGAACGAACGCTGCAAAGCCTCTCCAATCCAGCAGTTCAAGTGTATGAATTGTGATGACTGACAATGACCCCTCAATAAACCAAACCAAACCAAACCGCTGAAGCAACTTCCAAACCAGATAGCCGACAGAAAGTTCCATGGTGTTCTTTGAATAAAACATTGAGTAGAGCAGTTCTCGCAGACATAGAAGTTTTCTTCCTTTCATCATTGTTGAAAATACAGTAGTTTGACAAAGATGAAAACACAAAAATAAAAAAAATACTAAATTCAAACTTTTGAAATTGAAATCAAAAGGGAAATTCTTGATTTGGGAAAACATTTTTTCTTACGTAGTCGAAGAGTAGCCCCGGCGAACTGTGTGTCAGCTTCCCCAGCTGCCTGGAGGTAGGCTTGACGTTGTCCTTGCTGATCCTCTGCATGATCCTCTTGACGGAGCGCTGCATCTTGGCCTTCTTCCTTAGGAGCCTAGGATGAGTTGCGTAGGTGTCCGTCTTCCACTGTCCGTATAGGCGGTACCGGCAGTGGTAGGGGTAGGCGCGCAGCACCGACCATATCTCCTCGGCCAGGCAGCAGTTGCTCTCAGTCAGGGAGAGCGAGGGCAGCAGCACCTCGTCGGCCAGCGTTAGGGTCTCGTGGTACAGGGCCGGCAGGCGGGCGGAGGACGGGGGGATCTCTGCTATGCGGTCGCCCTTCTCGCGGCCGTCCACCATCTGCGGCAAGAAATAAGCTATTAGTAAGTCACCACAGTGCAAGTCTATTGATTGTCTTCCTTACTATGCCGAGGGCGGACTTGAGGATCCTAACGACCTTGTAGAGAAGCACGACGTCGTCGAATGCGTAGGGCCCGAGCGCCAGCAGCATGGGAACAACAATGGTGCCGAACTCATCGAAGGAGGTCACCGGAGAGGGGGCCGCGGAGTTGGGGAGTTCGGCCGTGTGCCGCTTGCTCCGCTGGAACACGGGGGCGCTGCCGCAGCACCTGTTGGCAAGGCAGAAAAAAACTGTGTCTGACTGCATCATGATTTCGAATAAGTAGGGGAAAGTGACTGTACCTCCGATGAAGGGGATCTATGGTCTGGTGTATGAGGATCTGCAGAGCCTTCGCTATGGCCGGTTTTGACGTGGCATAGTAGGCCGGCAGCCTTGAAAGGAGCGTCTCGGCCTCCTTCCACGCGCCCACACTCAGAAGGCCTTCCAGGAACCCAAACTTTTGGTTCGAGCTCGGCTACAATATGAAATTTTGGGGAAATCAGCATGTCAGAAATAGAACTATCGTAATTAAAGTTTCTCACGTATCCAGTAGAGTCGCCGGACGTGGCGGCGTTTCCATCTCCGTTCCCGTCTTCGTCTCCTCCGCCTCCTCCCTTCTCCTTGTTGGTTGAGACCACGTTCATCTTCCTGACGAACTCCCTTGCCTCCTTGAGCTCCTTCTCCGCCTCCTCCCTGACCGAGGCTTCGTCCACCGGCGCCAGCATGGCCCACGTCTGCTCCAGCCCGAGGATACCGTGCTGCACCAGGAGCGCCGCCTGCCGGTAGAGCGAGGCCGGAACGCCGCCCTCCTCCCCCTCGTAGAACTTGAACTTGAAGGCGAGCAGCTCTGCCAGGGTGTCGTCGTCAGGGGTGTAGAGGCGGATCAGTTCGGCGAAGAACTCATGGGAATCCAAGTGGCGCTCGAAGGACTCCAGGATGAGGTCGAGGACCCGGTTGGGATCCAGGTTGAAGTAGCCGATGATGGACTTGACCACACCGAGGATCTCCGAGGCCGAGGCGCCTGCGCCGGAGAGGTCCTGGTTCAGCTCTGTCACCAGTTTGGCGTACCCCTCGCACTCCTCCCGGAAAAGGTTGAACTTCTGCTGTTTGTAGCTGGAAAGAAAAAAAAAGTATGTTGCGGCAGGCGAAAACAAATCATTGATTGTAACCTTACAAGAGCTTGGTCTTGAGCTTGATGATGGTGTTGAAGAACTTCTTTGGCGCCTTGAGCACCCCTACCTCCCCAAGCGTGTCTACCTCGACCCTCTCCTTGAGCGTGCCCTCAGGCAGGAACTTCTCTGCCTCTTTGAGCAGCGCCTTGAACCTCTCCCGGTCGTCCTTCTTCTCCCCGCCGGGGGCGGACGAGGCGGACGAGGCGGCGGCGGATCCTGCCGATGACGTCCCCGCCCCCGCGATGGAAGTCTCAGTGTCCACCAGAGTGAAGACGTCCACCACCACGTTGGCAACGTCGGGGTGAGAGATGGCCTAGGAAGAAATGGGAATTGGAGAAGAATAAATCCACCGCAAAAAGTATTTTTCTCCTTTCTCTTCTCACCATCTCCCCGATGGCTTGTACGGCCAGCTCTGTCCGCACGCTTTTCCGTATGGTCTTCCACAGGAGCTCGTACACCATCCTCCGGACCTCCCCGCCGTGGTCGCTGGCCCACCAGGGAGGGTCAGGGGAGCCACTCTTTGGCGGAAGGCGGGACTTGACCTTCTTCATGCTGGGAATGAGAAGGCAAAAAAGTACATTAAATTGCAGGCAGGCACGACAAAATTGTGAGGACAGCGACTTTGGCCTTACAATTCTCCCTTTCCGCCCTTCTCCCATGACTTCCACACGTTGTCCTCCACCAAAGACATGTTGCACCGGAGGCACCCGACGAAACACAAGCCCGGAGGGGGAAATACTGAAAGCCCGGCAGTTCAAAGGCCCGGACCGGTCAGGGGACCCTTTAGAGAGCACTTGGGAACTGATATGCACTTGGAGTGGGATTTTCAATGACCTCTCCGATGCCACCACTCTTTGAAGAGGTCGACCCTGTCCGGGTGTCCGGGTCACCCGGGTGTGTCCGGGTGCGATTGGCGAAAAGTGTTTGGTTACGAAAGAAAGAAAGAGAGGCGAGTGACGCCGCGCCGCAAATCAACAGCTGAAATGAAAAAAGTGACCAATTAGAAAGTAAAAGAAAAAGCAAAATGTTGCCAAAAGTAGTCTCTCAGTTGAGAAGAAAGTGACGTTCAATCACGGAAAAGAGTCACGAAAGTTTCCGAGGTTGAGAGAAAACAATAAATTATCAACAAAAATAGACAGTAAAAATTTTACAAAATTACAAGGTCCCGAGCCCGAAGTGCGGTTGTCGTCGTTGTCGTCGTCGACGGACTTGGGGTTGTTGTTGTTGTTGTTGTGACTGACTTTGTTTAGGATGTCTTCCAGCGGAGGAAGCGACGTTGCCTTCAAGGCTCCCCTGCCGATGGCCCCGCCCCCGCCTCCTGCAAGCAAGGTCAAGACCACTCCGAAAGCCAACGTCCAAGAGCAGGAGTCCAAGGCGTCGATCCCTCCGTCGACCCCGTCGGTGGCGGTCAATGCTCCTCCCGCCCAGCCTAAGCCCCCTGTCACTCCAGCGCAGTCCCTCAAGGGTCGCGACCTCCCCCTGCCGTACAAGGAGCCCTCGTGGGGCGGCGCTCCCCCGCCGGGATACTCGCTGGAGGTGCTCAAGGGCGGCGCCATCGTGGAGACCCTGCGGCTGGAGGACAAGGGCTTCTTCACCGCCGGTCGCTGGCCCGCCTGCGACCTTCGCATGGAGCACCCCTCGCTGTCCCGTTATCACGCCCTCCTGCAGTACAGGGCCAGGGAGGGAGAGGGACAGGGCGAGGACGGGCAGTCGGAAGGGGTGGGATTCTACCTGTACGACCTGGAGTCCACCCACGGCAGTTATCACAACAAGAAGCGTTGCTTCCCTCGCCGCTACTACCGCCTGCGGGTGGGTCACACCGTCAAGCTGGGCGGCAGCACCCGAATGCTGGTGCTGCAGGGCCCAGAGGGGGACATGGAGGAGGAGACCGCAGAGAGCGCCACGGAGCTGCAGGAGAAGGCCAGGGCCAAGGCGGAGGAAAAGCGCAGGGAGAAGGAGCAAGAGGAGAAGAGGAAGCGGGAGGAGAAGGAGAAGGCGGAGAAGGAGGAGGCCGACAGGGGGATCTCTTGGGGGATGAGGGAGGACGCGGTGGAAGAGGACGACGACGATGAGGAGGAGCACCCTGACATGGCCAAGAACCCCTTCTCCCAGGGCGGAGGAGGTGGAAGCGGCCCCACGCCCAACGAGCACCACTTCTCAGCCGACCCTAAGAAAACCCTCCGCGGTTGGTTCGAGCGTGAGGGTCTGGACTTGCCCGAGTACCAGTGCGAGGAGAAGGGTCACGCCACCTTCGAGTGTCGCCTGGAGCTCCCGCTGGACGCCGCTCTTCCTGGCGAGGAGGCAGTCACGGCGGAGGCAACAGTCAGGGGAGGGAAGAAGAAGGAGGCGGTGGCACAGTGCGCGCTGGAGGCATGCAGGATACTGGACCGGAAGGGGCTGCTCAGACAGGCAAACCAGGAGAGCAGGGCAAAGAAGCAGGCCAGGAAGTTGGAGGAGCAGGACTACTACGGCAGCGACGAGGATGACTTCCTTGACCGGACTGGGGAGGTCGAGCGAAAGAGGAAGGCCAGGATGAGGTTGGCTGGAAAAGAGGGCCGAGGAGCGGCGGACACATTCGAGAGTCTGGTAGAAAAGAGTCGAGTGGCTGAGGATGAGCTTCAAGTGAAGGAGAAGGAGCTAGAAGCTGCCATGGCCTCGCTTCACAAAAACAGGTCGGCCGACAAGGGGGGAGACGAGGAGGACCTGGATGCCTACATGGCTAGCCTAGCGGCCGGAGGGGGAGCCTCGGCAGACAAAGAGTCCGCCAGGAAGCTCAAATCAACGGTGGCGGAGCTGAGGAAGGAAGCCGCCAGACTAAAAAAGCTGGTGGAGATCGCTCGGCCGGCATCGCTGCCAGCGTTGAAACCCGTGACTACGAAGGAGGAGCAGAAGACCGGGGAGGGAGAAGGAGACAAAGGTGCCGCTAAAAAGAAGGTTATGGGGATAACGATAGGCAAGAGGGGCGGCATGGGAAAGATGCGGACGCTGGCGGTAACAGCAAAGGTCGTCGAGAAGAAGAGTCCGTCAGCTCAGCCCACTTCTGGTGTCAGTGACGTGAAAGACAAATCAGTCGCGGATACCCCGCCACCTTCTCGTGATGCTTCAATTAAGCCTAGTAGTGGAGAGGAACAACAACCCTCCTCACGGCTCGAGGAGGGATCCTGCGAAAGAAAGTCACAGAAAGAGCATGACAAAGATTCCGAGAATCAGCAAGGAGAAAAAATATCCGGCGAAAAGGAGAAAGTCGAAGCGGCCAAACCATCTCAACCTTCGTCTGCCATGATGCGTGGCCCCATGATCCCTGAACACCTAAGGAGAGAGCTCCAAAAGGAAGCCGCTGAAGCGGAGGACGAGGCCGGAACCGAAGCCGGAGCAGAGGCTCCTGCAGCGACAAAGCGGAGAGGGGACAGGGGCAGGAAGAGGAAGAAGGGGGAGGATGGCGGCGGCCCGGGCTCGAAAAAGGGCGACATACACGAGATCACTGAGGAAGATTTGGACGCAGACTATCAGGACGTTGCTAATTCTGACAAGTACGCGGTGTGGAAGCCACCCAAGAACCAGACTGGAGATGGAAGGACAAGTTTGAATGACAAGTTAGGGTACTAAAGAGAAGATTCATACACAAATGCGCGAATATACGGTACATTTACGAACAGAAAAGTAAAGTAAACCAGCACAAACGCTTTCATTTATCATATCCGTCCGACCGAGCATCATACACACTCGAGGGCACCGTGTAAATTCGTACTAAAATATGAATATCATGCGTACAGTTGGCTTTCTCTTCGCGATCAAATAGTTCCACTCCCGGCACAATCGAAGTATTGTACCCGGGATGATGTTGGTTATGCCTTTTGCTCGACAGTTTTCGTCTTCTCTTTCCAGCAGTATAATGTATCCCTCCCCCTCTAGTTGATTATAGCACTTGCTGCTTAGTACGCACGTACGAGTAAAACATCACTGTACAGTACAATGAACATCCATCATGTGATTTTGGGTGGAATCGGATTTTCGAAGTGGTAATGCAGCCAGTCCACTGTGAATGGGCTAAACGTTCCGCTAAACGTTCCCAAGCACGCAGAGGCGATTTCCACAACTCTTCATCAGTCATGGCACAAGCAATAATTAAAGTAAACGGAGACAAGTGGATATTACGCTAGGTTGTTTCCGAAAAGGGTTTTCTTCTTTCTCCCCGTCTTGGATACCAAGACAGTCTTAAGTGAAGAGGCCCCTGGGGATGATATTCCAAGTCAATTGTCGCAAAAAACTTAGGGAGTATCCGGTCTCCCCGCTTCCTCTTCCTTATTGGCTTCTTCTTCGTCGGATTGCTGCCTGACCTCCTCTTCCTTGTCCGTAGAAACGTACGTTGTCCACTCGTCCCTCTGGAGGTCCAGATATTCAATGGTGTTCAGGAACATCTTGCCTGAAATGCACAAGGGGGCAAGTGAACGAAAAGCCATTCCATTTATTCCCACCGAGATTCGCTCACCCGAGAACCCCCCGACCGCCCACAGCTTCCCGTCCGCGACGGTGCAAGAGACGTTAACCCTGCACGCGGTGAGATTTGGCCCTGCCGCCCACAGGTTGACCCTCGGGTCCAGCACCTCTGTGGTGCAGAGCGACTGCGTCCCGTCCGAGCCGCCCACCACGTGCAGGAGTCCGTCTCCGCGATCGGCCAGCCCGCACCCGCGCCGGGCGCTGTTGAGCGGGGGGCCGAAGCGCCAGCTGTTGGAGGAGGGGTCGTACACCTCCACAGAGCTAAGAGGATTCCAGGCGTCGCAACCGCCCACGGCCCAGATCTTGCCCTGGAAGCTGGCCACAGCAGCCTGCGAGCGACCTGGAATTCGTAAAGCAACATTGAGGACTACGTACAGTCAACTGAAATGTATTCATACGGCAGGACACTTACCAACGTTGAGGTTTGCAATCCGCTCCCATCTTGAGTCCTCTTCAACCAGGCGGTAGCAGTGCTTGTTGCCGGATTGTCCGTAGGTTCCCCCAATGCCGTAAATCATTCCGTCCAGGGAGCAAACGCCTGTCAAAAGAGAAGGATAACACTTTCAACACCAATTCACAAAACCTGTTTTACTTAAAAAGCTTGTAAAAGAGAAGCGAGTACTTCAAGTCGTATTTCAATTCGAGAAAAATGACGAGATTGTGGTAATGAGGGGTTCTCCTGATGTTCTGTGACATATTCTGCTGCTACGGACCACGAGCTCTTCAGGGATCGCTTTGTCAACAACAGCAATTCCTTCAAACTTTAGTGAACCTGAACTGCAGAAAAAGCTGTCTACGCTGAACGACCTACAACCTCTGAAAAATATCAGCTTGGATGCTGGGGAGGGAAACTTGGCAGTCTGTAAAAGCTGAAAGGAAGCACTGTCAAAGTCCTGCTTGACCTGCAAATATTGCCGTAACCTGAGAGGGGAAGCATACAGTATAACGAGAATGAAAACAATGTAGTAATTGTACGACAGCAAAAACATGAGCTTACCTCAATCCCACTTGAACGCTCAGACTCTCTCTCTGTCTTTCGACCTGCATTCAATCAACGCAAATGCGGCGAACTCAAGGGGAAAATCCTCTCCTGCTGCAGCGCTGAAAATGTCAAAAAAAGTATATGCTGGCAGCCGTCATCGTCGGTGCCTCCGTCGGTCATCAGTGGTCCACTCCCAGGCCCTCCCGCTCCTTCCCATGAGGAGCCATTGCTCTAGGTATCCATGTAAGACTTGAATCTGTCAGTGTTGCCACAACGATGGATAGGTGCTATGATGGCGCTTCTGCTTCAGGGTAACAGGTCTCTCTCAGATCGTCGTTATCCACCGTTGAATATCAGAGCCCAGCCGCCTCCGCCACTAACTCGTCCTCCTCCTTCTCCTCCACCACCTCCTCCGATCTTACCCCCAACAGATACTGCTGAAAACAGAAAAAGTTGAAATCATGGGTTATTTTCATGCTCGTCTTGATCGCGTCTGCGACGGTGTAACAGCTACAGTCTGGACTCGATACTACCCCAAGCCGGACAAACGAGCCATCGATAATTCGGCAAATCATCTCCGAAACTGCCGGGACGAAGAGATGGAGAGAGATGCTCGCCGACCCGCCTCAACTGCGAGCCCCATGCAGAGATACACCCAACACGATATTTTAGAAGATAGGAACGCGGGGAACGAAGAGGACGAGGGAGGACGGACTGAGAGGAGGAGAGGGACGCTTTCAGTGGTTCACGTGGGAACGAAAGTCATTATGCATGGGTCATCTGATAGAGGGTCAAGCAGGACACAAGGAAGCGTAAAAATGATATTGTTCCCCATTTTCTCTCTCACCCATGCTTGAGATGGGAGCCGGCAGCGATGCGATGTACCTCCACTTTCCGTCTTGGCAGTCGAATCTCTCCGCCGTGTTTGTCTCCATCTGCCCGCTACTCCCCGCCACGGCGTATACGCGCCCGCCGGACACCGTCAGGTCGAAGCGGCCGCGCTTCTCCAGCATGGGCTCCATCTCAGACCAGGAGTTGGAGGAAGGGTCGTAGAAGTAAGTCGTGTTCAGGCACTCGCCGCGGTCAAAGCCGCCTGAAAATAAGAGAAGAAAAACAGAGGGCTTGCTAGACTCAATTTTACATTTCTCCTTTAATTCTCTCACCGCAGACGATGAGCTTTCCCTGGAGGCAGCCGGTTCCTGCTCCGCACTTTGCCTGCGCCATTGAGGCGACTGGGGCGTACACGTCCTTGTCCTGCGACGGAGGGCGGGACAGCGAGGGGGACTTGGAGTTGGAGTGCTTCCTCCTGTGTTCTCCGTCGGCGGGGGCCACGCCCGGGATGGCCACCTCGCCAGTGGCAAAGCAAGGGGAGTTGGGTCGGTTGACGCGCTGGATGATGGAGCAGGCGAAGAGGTTGCCATCTATGGTGATGAGGGCGAGGATGCTACCGCCCTCCAAGGTGGCGCATGAGATGACCTTCCAGTCGTCGACGTGGTCCTCCGTCTTGAGGTCCTCCTGGTTGATGTGGCGAGAGTACAGGAGCTCCCTCGGCTTGGCGGGCTTCATGGCAGAGTGCCGGCGCACCTTCTTGGCTTGTTTGGACTGGTGCTGGTGCATGTTGGTCTTCTTGTAGTCCTGGATGATTTCAGAGTCGTGCGGAGATCCCTCCTCAATGGCTTGGCAGTCCTCCAGCGAGTTGTCCTTGTCCAGGAAGAGTAAGTGCTTCTTGTCCTTGATCGCCTCCAGCGTCAGCCTCTCGTCCTCCAGCCACTGCCCGTGGATCCAGTCTAGCACCAGCTGGCTGAGACTCCTTGACTGCGCCAGCTCCAGCTCCTCCCTAGAGCCGTGGAGGACTTCCACGCACACTCGGTCGACGGAAGCAAGACCAACCCCACTGCTGGACCCGTTGCTGCTGCCGTCTCCGTTCCGAACCCCCGATCCAACGCCGCCGACTTCCCCGCCGCTGTCCCCCGGCATTGCTCCGCGGAGAAGCGCCTCAATGTTCCTGTCTATGAAAGCGTCGACGTCGTGCACGATGTCCTTTCTCCGCGCCACGCCAGGGAGGGCCCTCAGCTCCAGGCACGTCCTCAGGTCCAGGTTCTGCGCCAGGAACTCTGCGCACTGCCTCACCGCCCGCTCCATGCGCAGGCGGACGGCAGAGAGGTAGACGGATTTCACCTGGCTGGAGGGAACGTCCAGCCTGGTCCCATCGGAGAAAGAAAAAATAACAAAATAACTGTTACGAGTTACGTATTTCCTCTAATCTGGAAAAGGACGGCAATGTCGTAGACATCATAATTGTCATCGAAATTCGATTCCTTCTCCCATCCCTCTCCCTAATTCGGACATTCGCTCGCCCCTGAAAGCAATGATCGTTTCCTGCCGATTTCGTGACTCTGCTAAAGGAGTTGAACACATCCTCTCGTCTCCATCTCTTCAACCTTTCCCCTAGCATGAACCCGCCTTCTTTCTCGTGCTGCTTTCATCTTTGCTGCACGGGAAAACTGTCGTCAGATTTCATAGGAACTGTTTGATCGATCTGTCTTTGCCTTTGAAGGCCGACTTTTAAAGACCCCCGAGCCATGTGATAGCTCCTTCTCTGCTCCACCACTACCATAAAGTACATGGAGGAAATCTTCCCGTCGTTTTCTCACCTGGCCGTGTAAGCGTATTCGATGAGGATTTCGAGCGCCTCCTTCTGGAAGGACTCGTGCAGCTGGTAGACGATTCCGCTGGCAGCCTCCACCTCCTTCCTGGTGGGCTTGGCCTTCTCGTCATTGAACAGGTCCATGAGATATGGCGACGCGGCGGCCAGCACGGCGCGATGAGCAAAGAAGTCTTGTTTACCGACCTGAAAGGATGATAAATGTTAAAGATGAAAAACTATTGTTGCTGTGAACTTGGTCGCCTTTGCAACACCTGAAGGATGACGTCGCAGAAGTGCTTGTTCCTCCTCATGTGGTTTAGATTGACGAGTAGCTGCGCCTGCATCTCCCCGTCCTGCCAGAGGAGGTCGGGCAAGGGCGGGTCCCCCTCCTTCTCCGTGTCGTCGTCGTCGTCCACCGGCGAGGGGGGGCTGATGCTGCCTCCGTTGCCGCTCGTCGTCATCGAGGGCGAAGGGAGGACGGCGGCACAAACGGAAGAGGAGGAGGAGGAGCCGTTGCGGTACGAAGAGGAGCTCATGTTGCTGAGGGAGCTGCCGCCGTTGGCAGCGGCGGAGGCGACGGTGACAGGGTCGCCAGACTGGAGTAGCCTGCGGAGGACCACGAGAAGGGGATTTCGGTAATGTAGCGCTCGTGGAAAGTTGCTGAAAAGTTGCACTCCAACGTGATTACGTAAAGGCGAACGCGGGAAAAGGGAGTTGGGAGGGAGGGATATGGCGGAGGTGGTTCGCTTGAATCGCTTCCCGCTCTTGCACGCAACTGCCGCCTTCGCGTCCGTCGGTCAGTAGTCGGTCCACCTCTAACACGATGGCTCTCCTGTCCGGGCGTTTACCCAAGTGTCTTCCGCAGACATGTCGGAGGCTACTTGTGCCAGCCCAAATGCCTGGGAAAGGAGGACGGAAGACGGACAAGGAGGAGAAAGAAAGAAGAAAGGGCGAGAAAAAGAAGAAGAGGGGTCGAAGACGAAAGCGCGCAATTTGCGCTTGTACAGTACATGCGGTAACGCACACTTACGTACAGTATTTCGCTCGTGCACATACGTACAGCACCCAAGAGCCGGCAAAGTATCAGTTGGACGTACCTCATTTCGGTTGTGATCACGCAGGTGCAAGAAAAATATTTCCCGCCTCTATTTTCGCATGGATGTCCTGATCACTTGCGGTGGGGAAATATTCCCGGCTAAATGGAGTTGTCGGGTCGCTGTTTATGTGTACGTAAGTGCGGAGGCGTCGTTACCTCCCTTTCTTTCCTTGCCCCGGGGCGGGTAGGGCGACGACTGAGTGGGTGACCGAAGGAAAGGGGAGAATCAGGATTTTCCCTCCCCCCTTCCTCCCCCCTCTCCTGCGCCCAAAAAGCGACCCACCTAAAGAGTAATAGCCAGCACTGGAAAGAGTGACTGAACTACATGGGCGTTCGTTCGCCCCTTCCCTCCCCGAAACAGTGCAGACGAAAGTGGGGAAAGATGGAGGCTGGGGCGGACAGACACACACCGGCCGACTGGCCACGGACGGAGGACTTGAAAACCCCCTCAAGAGCAGCTTCTTTCTTACTTTTTCCCCTATCGCCACGTGCCAGCTTTGTGATGCACCCGGCACATTGCAGTAGTACCCTGCCCATACACACGCGAGGGACCGCCGCGAGGGGAGAGAGGCCTGGGAATAATAAAAGAATCTGTGCCAGCAACTCCTTTCGCCTAGTTTTTTTTCTGCACAGGGGGATTAGTTGGGACAATCTGCTTTGTCCCCCGCACAATTTCAGAGTACAAAGTTGAGGAGGAGAAAAGAGGGAATGAGAAAAAAATCACCAGCTTTCAGTAAACGTACGAAAGTCTGCAAAAGATGTCGTAACAGGGCAAACAAGCGAAATCAACTTTCAGTCCTACGTATGCGCATCTCTATCATACGCACAATTTGAGCTTACCGTATATCTCGGCCACTTTCGACCGGTTGGCCGCTACATGACCGACCGACCGACTTGGCTCTCAACCGGACCGGATCGACCCCAGATATCGCAGTGGGAGCCAGATCTAGTCGGATACATCGACAAACTTTTGCTACCTCACACCAAACAAAGCCTTAGCAAAAAGAATTTCCCATGGTATGATGATGCAGTGGTAGTTTCGTACACTGAGACCTAGGATATGCCTACGACACTCAGTCAACAGCAGGGCGGAATGACGAAAGCGTCGAATGGGGTACATTTTTGCAACTTACAGGGACCTTCGAGGAGAGAAATAGGAACGCGAGTGTTCAAGTAGGAAGTGCAAGACATTGTCCCCGCAAGCATCCTTGAGAGAGAGGGCGTCGTACCTTCCCAAAATCCTATCTGAGCTGACGCCATCGGTT
>JAAUYJ010086308.1_pt1 | contig 16495 bp, 15 predicted proteins | sample 7278031 | NCBI WGS metagenome assembly JAAUYJ01 (sample SAMN14350222, study PRJNA611818) | marine sediment metagenome | isolation source: surface marine sediment (1.8m) | place: French Polynesia: Moorea | collected 2018-08 | reverse complement strand
GGATTAACTCTCAGGGAGGATGGTCGATGTTAAGCTCGACCAAAATCGGTTAAATGTAGCGGAGGTTTTAACCGATGTTGCCAAACTCCAATCTAACCGCAAGCTTCGCGATGAACGCAACCTATTTTACATTGAAGGTGTGCGTAATTTTATACAAGTAGCGGAAAACAATTTTGAAATTGCAACCATCTTGTATAGCGATAAATTATTAATTGTTCCTCCAGCGCGTAAATTAGTAAGAAGATTACGACGGAGTGGGATAAAGACAATTAAACTTACCCCCGAAGAATTTAGACAAATTTCCCATACAGAAAAAGCCTCTGGGATAGCAGCAATTGTACGCCAACGATGGACAAAACTGCATCAAATATCCCCCCAAACAGGATTATGTTGGATTGCTTTAGAAAAAGTGCGATCTCCTGGAAACTTGGGAACTTTGATCCGCACCTCTGAAGCTATTGGTGGTGGTGGTTTTATCTTGATTGGTGGAAACATCGATCCTTACGATCCTAGTGTAATTCGAGCTACTATGGGTGCATTATTTAATCAGAAATTCATCCGCACCAGTTATTCTTCTCTCCATCATTGGATACGTCGTCATAGTTGTGGTGTAGTTGGTGCTTCTGTTGAAGGAAAAGTTGATTTTCATCACTTTAAATATCCTCGTTCTACACTATTATTTTTAGGGGAAGAACGAAAAGGATTAACCAAGAATCAACAAGAATTATGTCACCATTTGATTCGTATTCCGATGGTAGGTAAAGGGGATTCTTTAAACTTAGCAGTAGCAGGAAGTTTGCTACTGTATGAGGTTTATAAATCTAAAACTGTTAGTAAATCGAGAAGACGTTAACATTTTTAGTAGGGATAATCACAACTTATCCCTACATAGTAGAATTACAGCGATCGCATTTAGGAGCAGCATCAACAAAACTACCAATACTTAAAGAATAATTCCCAAGAGCGATCGCAATTAGTTAAGATAACTCAATAACTCCTGCAATTAATTTCCAACAGGATAGTTCATCAGAATCATTTTTTTGCCAAGGTTGAGCAAGGCTAATAGTAAATAAACATTCTTTTCCTTTAATATCTAAACCTTGATTCAACTTATCAATCATGACTACATCTGTAACTTTAGCTGTAAGTGTTTGTTGCTTAGATATTGATAATGAAGCTTCCCATCTTTGACTATCTTCATATTTATGTATCTGGTTCACAGTCGCTTTGACTAACTGTAATGTACGTATTTCATTGGGTTGTAAAGACTTTAAAACAGAATAAGGAACAGCTTTAGGATATTGACTATACATGATTTCAGTCTCATAATACTTTAGTAAACTTTTAGGTAAAACTTGTCCTATTTTTTCCCATTTTCCTGGTAATATTATCAGATTTTCACATTCATAACCATTACCCTTATTATTTTCCAAAGGAATATCTAGAAGATCTAATGGCTGAGGTTCTTCATTATTAATCAAACATATATCTCTGGAAACTCTGCCATCGTTTTTATCTGATACAGGACGAATCCATTTTCCCGTACAAATATCAATACCTGCTATACAGCGATCTCCATTTTTTTTTGAGTTAGCTAGACAAATGATTTTAACCATAAATATATATCTAAAGGGAGCATCCCATTTTGGAAAAAGCATTACCCAAAGTAACGACAGCCCAAGGGTTTCAGCCCCTCTAAAAACGGCTAACGTGCAAAAATGGGATGCTCCCTATCTAAAGGTGACATATACTTATATTTCCCAATTTATTGTTTAAATACTCAGCTACTAAACGACGGTGACAATTATGGGGTTTCGCTTCACTACATAATAAACATCCTCCATCAAGAATTGCTGGAGATATTTTATTTTCTATTTTTCGTTTTTGCATTAGTTCTAGAAAACTTTTTTCATAAGTTTTCCAGTCACCTTTCTTTTTTTTATAATTATCAAGAATATCTTTAGTAGGTGCTAAATCTAAGATATGTAAATATTCAATATTAGCAATTTCTTTTAAAAAATACTCTAAATCTTTTCTTTTAGCAAATCCTGCTAACTGGGAAACATTATTTAATCTTGTATCGATAATACGTTTGACTCCAGCCTCAGATAAAAGTGTAAAAAATTCTTGGGCTGTTTTCTTAGTAAATCCAATAGTGAATAAATTAGTTGACTGTTTCATGTTGATTTTTCAACGTAAGCAATTTTAAAACCCTGATTTATATAAGCTTCTTTTAGTGCTTCTTCTTTGGACACGTGAGTTTTTTCTAAAACTGCTACTGATTGTTCAAATAAATTTAATTGCTTAGGTTTATTGTACCCATTTAAGTCTAGTAATCTATCTTCTAATTGTTCGTGTGATTCTAAACTACTGTCTTGATGAATATGATTAATCTCTAAGTCATAGTTTCTCAAATGTTGACATAGCAATACAGCACGATGACAAGTAATTGGCTCTTTTTCAGCACACATTAAGGCAATATTATATTTTTTAGAGCCTTTAATTACTCGTTCTATGCCTTCAGTAAATAATTTTCTAGCAGCAATCTTTTCATAGATAGCTTTACCGTCTGCATAACAGCTTTCGTCTTTAGGTCTTGCACCTAATTCCTTACCTAAAAACACATAACTAATTCTAGCTTCTTTGAGATAAAATTTTAATTCAGTCTGATTAAAATGAGATAAATAACGACTGTAAGGAGATGAACGAACATCTGCTATTGCTGTAACTTGATATTCTTTTAATAATGCAATAAATTTTTCAATATTGTGATTGGAGTGTCCAATAGTAAACAATTTTCTGGACATGATTGATTAAGGATAAGGTTTATCTAATTTTTATTGTAGTAGGGATAATGTATAAATTACCCCTACAGTTTAATTAATAATGAAAACTCTCCTTTCAGTGCAGAAATATAGCGATCGCATATAGTAGGATCATTAGCAAAACGACCAACACTTAAAGAATATTTACAGATTGCGATTCACTCTCATTACACAGAAAAATGTAGATTTTAATAATATTGCCCTCAGTATATTAGAGGAATTAGTCTTTTAGTTTGTTGCTGGTATATGCGGTAAGTATTTCCAAATTCTTGGATTAACATTTTCTCCTCAGTTGTAATTCTGTTACCAAACCAAATAAAACTGACTATAGCTAAAACTCCCAAACTAAGCCAGCTTTGCAATAAAGTACAAAAACCAATAAATAATAAAAGATAGCTTGTATAAATAGGATGTCTAACTTGACTATAAATACCTGATGTAATCAATTCATGCTGCTCTTTAATTACTAAGCGATCAAAGAATTTTCCAAGAGTTTTAACTGCGATGTGATTAACAATAATCCCACTGATAACTAAACAAATACCAATAATAATAAAAACGATATTAGTTAAAGATATTTTCTGATTGAATAAGCCAGAAGATTCATAAATAGCTAACCAATGAACAGCTAGTAAACCAAATATCCCTATAAAACTAGCAATACGACCCGATAAACTTTTAACTTGTCTATCTTCACTACGTTTAGCAAGATTTCCCCACTTAGCAGTACGCCAGACTGTAGCTAGAAAAAACAATAGATAACTAGCAGCTAAAAAATAAATTTGCCAATTGTTTAATTTATTTTGTATGTATGCAGGAAAAATAATCAACAGGCTTATTATACATACTAATAACAAGAAGATTTTGATAAATCTAACAATAATCTCCATAAGCTCTCTCAATTTATTGATTACTTGAATAGTTTTTAGGGATAATTCATGAATTATCCCTACAGTTCATTAAAACTCTCCTTTTAATGCAGCATTACAGCGACTCATTAGAATTAATTGCTTTTCTTATAATTGGCAAATAAACGTTCTGCTTCTTGACGACGACGGCGGTTAATATTGTTGTTACGAATATCAGCTTCAGCACTTGCTATTGCTTCATCTAAAGTCATATTTAAAGCATCCAGCATTAAACAAGCTTCTCTAAGGCGTGATACTGATTTGTTTCTAGTTTCCATGTCAGGTATTTTGTTATTATTCATGACAAATTCCAGTTATTTTTAATCTCTTTAATACTTACTTCTAAAACGTTAACCGTTAAATCTGCTTGTTCAATTGCCTTATATAGCAATTCTAACGTACTTGGATTTATGACAGGTTGCGTTTCTCCAATATTTAATAGCAATCGGAAAAGACGAGTATAAGCATCTCTAGCACGTTCTCGAATATTCTGTAATTCTTCTAATTCAGGAAGTGTTGCAGATGTTTCACCATATTGTTCTATAAGATTATAGTCAGTAGCAGTTGCTTCGTTAATTATTTTAAAAAGTTGTTTTTGTAAGTTGAATATTGTGGTTAATATTTCTTCCGATAAATTTGCCATTCAATTACATTGCTAGATTTTTTAGTAGGGATAATCAATCAATTATCCCTACTGTTCACTAATAATTAAAACTTTCCTTTCAATGCAGCATTACAGCGATCGCATATGGTAAGATCATCAGCAAAACTACCAACAGTAGTAGAATAATTCCAACATCTTTCACACTTCTCTCCATTGGCTTTTACAATAGCAATAGAAACAGTATCAGATTCACTCTTATATGCTGCTTTTTCAATCCCATCCATACTATCTACTAACTCTACTTGAGAAGCGAGGAAGAAATAGCGTAATTCATCAACAGATTTAGCATTAACTGAATCAGTAGAATTGAGAGAAGCTAGTTGATTTTTCCACTTTACATCCCCAAGATAAAGTAACACTTTAGCATCTAAAGAAGAACCGATCGCTTTATCTTGTCTCGCTTCTTCCATTACTTTATTTACTTCATCCCGTAGGTTACGAATGGTATCCCAAAATTCCACCATATCTGGTTTTTTCCATTCTTCTTTTGTTTCTACCCAACCAGACTCGAAGACAGATTTGTAACCAGTTTCATAGGGTAAAGATTGCCAGATATCTTCCGCCATGTGAGATAATACTGGTGCAATGGACTTAGCTAAATTCTCTACTGCTACAGCTAATACTGTCTGACAGCTACGACGACGGAATGAAGCCAAACTACTGATATATAATCTATCTTTAGCAATATCGAGATAGAAGTTAGATAAATCTACAACACAGAAATTCTGCACTGTCTGGAAGAAACGATAAAACTGATAACTGTCGTAAGCATCGGTGATATCTGCAAACACTTCTGTGATGCGATGCAGCATATACTTATCTAGTTCGGGTAAATCTGCATAAGCTACAGCATCTTTATTAGGGTCGAAATCGTGTAAGTTACCCAGTAAGAAACGAGCAGTATTACGAATCTTACGATAGATATCCCCTAACTGTTTAACAATACTGTTACCGATACGAACATCAGAAGAATAATCTACCGAAGACACCCATAGTCTTAGAACATCAGCACCATAGGGAGGTTCTTGTTTTTTATTCTTACCACCTTCAATGATAACTTTCGGGTCAACACCATTACCGAGAGACTTACTCATCTTGCGTCCATTTTCATCTACTACATAGCCGTGAGTAAGTACAGTTTTATAAGGTGCAGTGTCATTAACAGCCACACTGGTAAGCAGACTCGACTGAAACCATCCCCGATGTTGATCGCTTCCTTCCAGATACATATCTACAGGATATTTTAAACCCCGTGCTTGTGCGACAGAAGCCCAAGATGATCCAGAATCAAACCAGACATCCATCGTATCTGTACCCTTGCGATAGGTTTTCCCATTATTACGATATTGTTCAGGTAATAATTCTTCTACGGATAATTCCCACCAAGCATCACTACCTTTTTCAGCGATGATGGCTTTAACGTGGTTGATAGTTTCCTCAGTTAATAAAGCTTCGTTAGTTGCTTCATCATAGAAGACAGGAATGGGTACACCCCAACTACGCTGACGAGAGATACACCAATCACTTCTATCTTTCACCATAGGAGTAATACGGTTTTCTCCCTGCGCTGGTATCCAGGTAACAGATTTAATTGCTTCTAAAGCTGTATCGCGAAATCCCTCTACAGATGCAAACCATTGTTCAGTAGCACGAAAGATAGTAGGCTTTTTAGTACGCCAATCATAAGGATATTTATGGGCGTATTCTTCATGTTTTAATAATGAACCTGTTTCTTGCAGTGCATCCATGATAGCCTGATTACCCACGCTAACCTTTTCATTACCCTTAGCTATTACTTGCAACCCTGCAAACTTTCCAGCTTCCTCGGTAAACTTTCCACTATCATCTACAGGAGACAGAATCGGTAAACCATATTTCTGTCCTGTGATATAGTCTTCTTGTCCATGTCCTGGTGCAGTATGAACTAAACCCGTACCAGATTCAGTGGTAATATAATCACCACCGATTACTACTTTACTTTCTCTGTCAAATAGTGGATGACGATAGGTAACACCTTCTAATGCTTTCCCTAAAACAGTAGTTTTGATAGTTAATTCTGTTTCCAGGGTTGCAGAAAATTTTTCTACCAAATCTTTCGCAACAATTAAGAACTGCTCCCCTCTCCTCGTATTGCTCTCCTCTCCTCGCAGGAGAGGGGTTGGGGGAGAGGTTTTGGGGTTGGGGGAGAGGTTAACCACCGCATATTCCAAATCACCATTAACCGCTACCGCCAAATTACCAGGAATAGTCCAAGGAGTAGTAGTCCAGATAGCAACAGCCAAATTAGGTAAATACTGTTCTAACTCTTTTGCACCTTCTCCCACACTTACTACAGGAAAAGCTGCATAGATACTAGGGGAAGTATGCCCCTCTGGATATTCTAACTCCGCCTCCGCTAATGCTGTACGAGAAGAAGGACTCCAGTGGACTGGTTTCAACCCACGATAAATATAGCCTTTTAATGCCATCTCACCAAACACGGCAATTTGGGCTGCTTCATACTCAGGAGTGAGAGTAAGATAGGGATGTTCCCAGTCTCCCCAAACACCATAACGTTTAAAGCCTTCACACTGTTCTTTTTTTGCTTCAAGGGCGAATTCTTTGGCTAGTGTACGCAGCTTGAGAGGGGTTAAACCTTGTCTCTCCTTAGACTTCATCTTCTGCAATACTTTCAACTCAATAGGAAGCCCGTGACAATCCCAACCAGGAATATAATCAGTCTTGTGTCCCTGTAGCAGTTTATATTTGTTGATAATATCCTTGAGAATTTTATTCAACGCATGACCCATGTGTAGTGAACCATTGGCGTATGGTGGACCATCATGGAGAATAAAGGGTTCTTTGGGGTTATTCTGTGACAGTTGTTCGTAAATATGGTTTTCCGCCCAAAATTGCTGCAATTCTGGCTCTCGCTGCACCGCGTTGGCACGCATACTAAAATCAGTCTGGGGTAGATTTACGGTTTCTTTGTAGCTTTTTGCTTCTGTCACTGTCTCAACGTATCTAGCTAAGGGTTTTTTGTACATCTGTATATTATTACTTGTTGATGGGGTTGGTTAACAGTTTTGGTTTGATCTCGCGCAAAGGCGCAGAGAGGTTTTTCGGTGGCTTTCAATGTGGGACTGTTTTAGATATATCTGTTGAGGTAATGGTTGGGATCATAGTTTTTTATTTCGCGCAGAGGCGCAGAGGCGCAGAGAGATTTTGGTCACAATATATTAGGTTGAAAAAAAGAGACTCTTTCCCTGTCAGTTAGTACAAAAATATCTTGCGATATAGTGTTAGTTTTTTTGTTCTTACTAGGGTCAAATATTACTGTATGTAATTTTAACGAAGTATTAAAGGTTAGAGTTAGATTGCATAATCTGTAAATTCAAACGAGTACAAAGAATTTAAGTCACACGGAAGAAGAGTTTATGACTCAAAAGCTACCAGATATCATTATTCAACTTATTGTTAATGCTTTACAAAAGGGAAAGTTAATTCAAAAGCAAGCTCGTTTATGTGATTTGGCTGCACTGGATGCTATTGCCTCGGAGATTTTACCTTACTTAAAGTTATCCCAAAAGCGATCGCCTTAATTTATGATATTTAAGAAGTAGAATCAAAATAATTTAGGATTGGCAATTACAAAATAATGCGGAGTTGTAAAAACTAGGGTATAAATATACGGTAATCATTATAGATAGCCAATGTTTTTTACTGCTAGTGAAATTTATCGACTTCTAATTGAAAGAAAGATTACTGAAAGCACTGGAAATATTCAATTTAATTTCTTAGATGTTTCAGTAAAAATAAAAGAAAAAAGTGCAATTGGCGATCTTTTTCAGGAATGGTTAGCCAATTGGATGAAATCTGAATGTATATCCTATCGAACTCCTAGTAATACTCAAGAATTTCCCGATTTTTTTCTACATCCTACATCCGATACTAGTAATTTATTAGAAATTAAAACTTTTGACAATAATCGTTCTGCTAATTTTGATGTAGCTAATTTTGAAGCTTACTGTCGTTCTCTTAAAACTAATGCTTATCGTTTAGATGCTGATTACTTAATTTTTGCCTATAGTCTGATTGATGGCAATTTTAGAATTGAGAAACTGTGGTTAAAAAAAGTTTGGGAAATTACTGGTAACTCTGAAAACCATCCAGTTAAATGTCAAGTAAAGCAAGAAACTATTACCAACATTAGACCTATTACCTGGTATTCTCAAAAAGCAAGATATAAACCATTCAATAGCAAATTAGAGTTTGTAGAATCTTTATATAGAACATTAATGCAGTATTCAAAAACGAATAAACATAGTAAAGACTGGGTTACAACTGTTCAAAATAATTATTTCCATCATACCAAGCAAAAATTATAGCTTTGATTTGGTATAGACATTAGCTTCTGAACAAGAATCCTATACGCTATCTCTTGAATTATAGGAACAACAACAGTATTTCCTAAAAGATCGAAAGCTTTATTTTGAGGCAAATTGATTTTATAGCTTTCTGGAAATCCAAATAGTCTTAATCCCTCTGTTATTGTTAGTTGTCTAATTCCATTCCCATCAACTACTGCTAATTTGTTCATATCAGTAGCTACCAAAGTAGGGGCAATATCTTTAGGATCGAGTATTTTACTAATTTCAAAACTTAATTTCCCAACTACAATATTATATCCTTTAGGAAGATCAGTCCTATATTCTCTTCTTTTGACTTTTTTTCCATTTTTATTAACAGTTTCTACTAAGTCTTTAGGATACTCAAACTTGAGATAACCTTTCCTAACTAAATCATCTAGCATTTCTCGAACATCATAAGACTTAAATAAATTATTAGGACTAAAAAAAGTTAAAATCTCTTCTATAGTTAGAGGCATTCCATCCATCCAAACAATACCTTTTTTAGCAGCCCATATTTTTTTTCTTCTTTCCTTGAGTAATTTATTTAACAATTCCTTTTGTTGTTGAGAAACTTCACCTTTAATCTCTAAATCCCAACTATGGATATTATTATCACCTCCCCTTTTATCTTTTATTGCTTTCCCATGAAGCTCATTTACAGAGTAAAGACTTAAAATTTTTTTGACAAAAGGAGTATCTAAAGTTGGTTGATTGCTTTGTAAAATATCTTTAAGTAATAAATTATTACTAGGGAATACTTCTAAAGAGATAGAATTATTTTTTGTTCCTGCTATATATATTCTTTTTCTATCTTGAGGAATCCTAAAATCTTTCGCATTTAATACTTTCCAAGTAACTTTATAATCTAACTGTTCTAACTTATAAATTATCGTTTTAAAAGTTCTACCTCGATCATGTTTTACTAGGTTATCAACATTTTCTAGTAAAAATCCAAAAGGTTTTTTTTCTTCTAATATTCTTTCTATTTCAAAGAACAATGTTCCCCTTGTATCTAAAAATCCCTGTCTTGTTCCTGCTGTGCTAAATGGTTGACAAGGAAAGCCAGCTAAAAGAATATCAAAATCAGGAATCTCTGAACTTGATATTTGGGAAAGATCGCCATAAATATTACTTTCTTTGAAGTTATATTGATAGGTTTCTATTGCGTGAGGCTTAATTTCTGAAGTCAAAACACAATTGGGTTTAATATTAAACTTTTGGCAAGCATTCTCTAATCCTAATCTCATACCTCCAATGCCAGCAAATAAATCTATAAAACGAATTTCAATACTCATTATCTAAGTCAAGACTACCTTCTATTACTTAGGGATTAGAACATATTATCTTATAAAGATTATAAAGACAAGTATGAGCCACTTAATAGACAAGCAATTTATTTTTTTGACAATAGCGTTTATCAAAAATAGAATCTCTCAAAGATATATATAAAGAAAACTTTTCAAGGGATTTCGCAGGATTCTGGCTTCGCTAGCACGCAGCACAATACCCTAGAATATTTAGTAAATAGCTTTTTGCCAAACCTATGGATGCTAGTCAAATACAACAAATATCAAGCTTTCAAAATGCCATTGTTACAGTAGAAGCATTATCTCTAGAAGAACAGTCTTTACTAATAGACATTATCCAAAAACGTTTACAACAGCAAAAACGTAGGCAATTGCAACAAGAAATAGAATTAGTGCGTCAAGAATATGCCGAAGGAAAAGTCACATTTGGTTCAGTAGATGACTTTATGAGTCAGTTAGAAGAAGAATGAAAATAGCTTTGATCCTAAATATCTTCGCGCTTTTAAACTTTTGATTCTTAAAAATACTCAGTTACGTCCTATAATTGAAAAAAACACTTCATAAACTTGAAATCGATCGCTTTCATCCTAGCCTAAGAACTCACAAGCTAACAGGAGATTGAGCTAATATTTGGTTTTGTTCAATTGATATCAGTATCCTATTCTATTTGAGTTTACTGAAGCTCCTAAAACTGGTGATAATGCTATTTTGTTGTTAAATATAGGTTCTCACGATGAAGTTTATTAGGAGAACAAGATGTCGATTAAATACGAATTAATTATCTATAAGCGATCGCACTTTCTCTCAAAAAGCGATCGCCATATCAATCAATCTATTCTATAATTCATCTGTTGCTAACATTTGAATTAAGCGAGGTACGCCTGGATCGAAACCTGCTAAGTCCCAAGAGTCTTTATCTTTGGGGTCAACTAAACTAATGCGATATGGTGCAAGAGTTACATACACTGCTTTCACGTTAGGGTTTACTTTCTGACGATATTCTTTTAAAGCTACAGATGGATGTTTTCTTCCAGCCCAACTTTCGCTGTCTGTCCAAAAACAGATTACATCAGCTTTGAACTTATTTTTGATCGCCCAATCATAAGCTACAGAAGCATCTGTTGCGCCAAAGTTGTGACTGTTGGCTTTTTTAAGAGCAGAAGTAAAAGAATCTCGTCGAGAAATTCCTAAATCGATGAATTTACTGGAAAAGCCTCGGATAGCATAGTTTTTCTCGGCTTTTGCGGTAACTAATGCCATAGTGGTCGCAATTTCACAGCAGGTTAAACCAACTGAACTTACACCGCAAGACATTGAACCAGAGATATCTACCGCATGGAGAAAGACTTTATTAGTAGGTTCAACTACATCAAAAGCTAATTCTACTGCTTTTTCTAAGATATCTACAATGCGAGCTACAGGAGTCCAAGTTTTTTTACTGCGTCCTAATCTTCCTCCAGATTGATAGGTTTTTAAGGCTTTCAGAACATCAATAGGATGGATGCGTCCACGACGAAGATGCTTTTGGTTATTTAATACTGTTTCAACTCGGTCTATATTGTGACGATTGTCGGCGGTTAAAACTCCTAATTCAGTTAAAGAACCTAAATTACGCAGCATTGCACCGATAGGCATTTCGTTAAATAATAACTGCCATGCAGCTTTATCCATGTTACCTACAGGAGCAGCCATTTCATGAGTAAGTCTCCCTTTTGCAATAGCTTCATGGGTTTGAGTCGGGTTTCGTTTTAACCATTCATACCACCAAATTTGTGCTAAAGCATCACTAGGGATATCTTGGGGTAATTCGTCCCAACCATTGACTACCCATTGAAACAGGCGATCGTGTTCTGCTGTAGGTGGTTTAACATGAAATAGTCTTAGGACATCTCGATGTTTAAAACCATGACGTTGTTGATATTTCAGCAATTGATAAGCTAAAGCTTTGACATCCTCTCTGGATAACCAAGCTATACCTGCTTCCCGAATAATGCGACCGAAACCTCGCAAAGACTTAGTATAATTCAACCACTCATAGAAATGGCTACCAGTACGCACTACTTGGGGAAATATCTCTAAGAAACCTTGTTTTGCTGCTGGTGTTTCTCCCATAGACAGCAATACTAATGCTAAGATAGGCGCACTATTATTAATAGAACGTCCATCAGAAGCATAAAGGATTTCTTGAGCAACTCGTAATGGTTCTGTTGCTACTGCTTCTTTGATAACTTCGATAAAGTCTTCAGTTAATTCTTTTTTATCCGCATAATAAGTGCTTTGCGCTGTACCAATCAATAGACAACGGCGCAACATTTGCCAAATACCAGCATCAAACATCCAACCGCCAGAGCGACCTTGAATCATCTCGGCTTCTCGCCCTGGAATTGGTTGATTTTGAGGTGTATTCTTCTGTTTATTGGTAAAAAAGCGGTAATTCATCTCATTACCTCCAGCCCATAAGGGCAAAATTTATTTAACTTAGTTCAGTTATTTTTATTGCATCAACTGAACAGGGGGCGGTATAGGAATCGAACCTATCAAGACCAACGATAACCCTCATTCTGTGACCCCATTGGGATAAGTTGCGAACAAGGACTTTTCTTTCAAGAGTGGTTCACTGACTACCCTTGAAAGTACCGCCCCAAGTTTATTTTAAGTTGGTGCGACGGAGTAGGACTCGAACCTACAAAACTAAATAAGTCAATAAATGTCGATAACCTTTGATTCTTCAGCCCTTACAGACGAGTTATGAATAAAGGATTGTTGTTTATCGCGTCTTCCAATTCCGCCATCCGTCGCAAAAAATTATTGGTGCGTTGGGTGGGATTTGAACCCACGACACTCTAGATGTGATCTAGTTGTTCTTACCGATAACCTTCACTCTTCGACCCTAGCAGGATAAGGTATGAACAAAGATGTTGAATACTGCTAACTTCTAGTAGTTATTGTCTTAAACAAACCTATACATATTTGGCGAAAATTTTGTAAGGTTTTTGGGTAATAACACGCTCTTGTTGGTATCATTAATTCAATGTCGCCTTCGGCATTGGTGATAGAGGAGACCAGAGGATTGAATCATCACGGTGCATTATTCGCACAACCTTTTTTATGGATGAAAACCCCCATGGATAGTTCCTTTTAGCAGCGATGTTGATTGGACGGTAACGAACCTCTATTTGGTCTGTCGCCATAAAAATTGTATTTAGGGAAGTCACCGTGTCCCGCTCTTAGATATGTATAACTATGTCTAGGTTTTTAGTAGGTGAGCTACCAACGCTTGTTTTTAGTAACATAGTAATCCTATTTGATTGCTGAGAATTCTTTGTAGTGTGACCATCTTGGTCGCTCCTGATTCCCGACCACTAAATCTCTCGTATGATTTAGGATTACTATAGATATTTAAGATTGATTTGAAAGTTGATATTGATAACTATTTCCTCCTGTTTGTTTTACTTGTCTTAATCCATCAATTCAAAATTGACAGACCAATAATTTGGTGCGACGGGTAGGAATCGAACCTACGACCTGCCGATTAAGAGTCGATAACCCTCAATTCTTCGACCCTAAAAGGATAAGTTGTGAATAAGGATAATGCTGCTCTACCACTGAGCTACCGTCGCTTGTTTGTTTATATTGGTGCGTCGGGCGGGAATCGAACCCGCGAATCGCCGAACCCTAATCGATAACCCTCAATTCTTCGACCCTAACAGGATAAGGTATGAACAAGGATAATGCTGCCTTACCACTTGGCTACCGACGCAAGTTAAAAAGTAATTTACTTAAGTAGCTTTATTTTATTAAGCACACTAAACACAAAATAAATTATGTTCGTAGTAATGTTTGTAAGCATTATTGCTAGCAAGTTTGGCAACCCTAAAGGGTTTACTACATACTTATATTTTGTGTAAATTAACCTACTTAAATATCAATTGGAAAAATGTTTACTTTCGAGACAATTTGATTTAACAACATACATCATTCTCTATCTCTCATCTATTTCTTTTAAAGAATTTGGTGCAGTGGATGGGATTTGAACCCATGTCACCCGCGTGGAAGGCGATAACCCTAATTCTTCGACCCCAAGGGATAAGTTGTGAACAAGGATGTAAGGTGTTTTAGTCCGCTAAACTACCACTGCTTTTAGATTACTTATGTAGTATAAAACATCTTCTCAGTACTTGCAACATTTTTGAAATATAAAAATTTATGGTAAGGGTGAAGGGCAGTTCACCGTTACAGAATGTATAAATTCCGATCTAAGTTTCTATAACTAGATAGGTTTTTGGATTAAACCTTATGCAGAGTAAATGAAAATATTTAATTAAATCTACTTAATTATCCGAAAAATTGCTTAAAAAAGGATTTTAAAGTTAAAAATAAGAGATTAAAGGGAATTTTAGGGTAGTTACTTCATCACAGCTTGTTTTTATGGTAGCTAATCCCCAGAGTCTTCATGAGTTTGTCAATTTTCGTTTGCAACATATCAAAGGAAAAGAAAAAAGCGAAGCACAAGTATTTATAGACAGATTTTTTAGAGCTTTTGGACATCAAGGAGCGATAGAAGCAGGGGCGATATACGAAGAGGCGATTAAAAAAGGGAGTCGTAAGGGAAAAACAGGCTTTGCGGATTTAGTTTGGAAACCCCGTGTCTTAATCGAAATGAAGAAGCAAGGGGAAGATTTAGGCAAACATTACCGTCAAGCTTTTGATTACTGGACAAGAATTGTTCCTAATCGTCCTCGCTATGTGATTTTATGTAATTTCGATGAGTTCTGGATTTACGATTTTGATAATCAGATTGATGAACCTGTCGATAAAGTCATCATAGAAAGGCTACCAGAAAGAGCTAGTGCGTTTGGCTTTATGGGAGTAAAAACGAAAACTCCTATTTTTGAAAATAATCAAGTAGAGATAACGCAAAAAACTGCTCGTAAAATGGGTGAACTCTGTGAAATATTGAAGCAAAGAGGGAAAAAAGAAGGTTTTAGTGTTCTTGCTGCTCAAAGATTGGTTTTGCAATGCGTTTTAGCGATGTTTGCTGAAGACAGAGGCTTATTACCCTAAGATATGTTTATTGGTTGTATTCAAGACTGTCTCAAGGGTGAAAGTTCTTAAGATGTTTTAGGTGGCTTGTTTCAAGAAATGAATCGCCCTGGTATTACTCCAGCAGGACAATATAAGGGAGTAGATTATTTTAATGGTGGCTTGTTTGCGAAGATTCATCCTATCGAGTTAACTAAGCAAGAGTTAACCTATTTAGACGAAGCAGCAAGGGAAAATTGGAAGCAAGTTAGACCTGCTATTTTTGGTAATATTTTTGAGGGTACTGCTAATCAAATAGAACGTCATGCTTATGGAATGCACTTCACTTCCGAAGCGGACATTATGAAGATTGTGAAGCCGACAATTAGTAAGTACTGGGAAGATAAAATAGAAAATGCTAATACTATTGCGGAATTAAATTCTTTACAGATAGAGTTACAAAATTATAAGGTATTAGACCCTGCTTGTGGCTCAGGAAATTTCCTATATGTGGCTTATCAAGAGTTAAAAGAGATTGAGAAAATATTGTTAGATAAAATAGCATCGCGCCGTAAGTCGGAAACTCTCAAGGGACAAGGAGAAATTAGTTTAGTTACGCCGTTACAGTTTTACGGAATTGATATTAATCCGTTTGCGGTAGAGTTAGCAAAGGTGACTTTAACTATAGCCAAAAAAGTTGCCATTGATCGCTTGGAGTTAACAGAAAAAGATTTACCTCTGGATGCTTTAGATAAAAATATTATCTGTGATGATGCTTTATTGGCAGATTGGGTAAAAGCAGACGCAATTATTGGTAATCCTCAGCAGCTAGATAAGTTAGTGATGCAAGCTTATAATTTTAAATCTGAAGATGATATTTTAAGTAAACTCTTAGAACTAAATTTAGAATTAGCAGCTAAAGAAAAACGAGGCGAAACCGTTATTGGTGCAGAAGCTCCTGATTAAATTGTATATAGGAGATACAGATACAGGCGATGCACAGCCCACCCTACTAATTACTGATATAATATCTTGCTGTATTATTTTCTTATTTAATACCAATTTCCTTTCATTACCGTTACACATTACTCTCCCTGCTTGCCATCTGTAGCTTGCCTTCAATAAAAACCGTATAACTCCCTCACCCATCTATAGCTAAATCTATGAACAAAAAACTAGCATTTCCCCCATTAGAAATGAGAAAGTTAGTTGGACCAACTGACTTATCAGACTTTGATAATCCATCAGGGGATTTAGTTTTTGATGATTTTCTAATTCCTCCTGAAGCGTACAAGTCGATTTTTGACTTTGGTTGTGGCTGTGGTAGAAATGCACGTAAATTAATGCAGCAAAAAATCACACCTCAAAAGTATGTGGG
>JAAUYJ010068488.1_pt1 | contig 16500 bp, 12 predicted proteins | sample 7278031 | NCBI WGS metagenome assembly JAAUYJ01 (sample SAMN14350222, study PRJNA611818) | marine sediment metagenome | isolation source: surface marine sediment (1.8m) | place: French Polynesia: Moorea | collected 2018-08 | reverse complement strand
GGTGAAATGAATGGATATCCTACTTATGCAGTTTGGGCTAATTATCAATTAGGTTGTGTTGTAGCAGTACCTTATGCTTCTTCTCGACAAGAGGCAGTTAAACGTGCCAAGCAATGGATTGATAATCGAAATAATCTGAAAATAACTTAGATTATCTATCTATAAACCTATATGTATGGGCTTATTTGAAGCGAGTAGTTAGACTTATTTTTCTAAAGAGCCTATAATATTAGTATTGAATTTAGATAAATAAAATTACTTTGGAAAAATTGAATTACAAGCTTTTTTATTCAATTAGGCCAGGGAATCAAGTTATTCATTCAACTAAATTTTAAAGATTATCGAAAAATGCAAAAAAACCTTTATCCTACCTTTAGCGTCATTGTAGAAACAGAAAACCTTCTGACTGCAAGTGTGGAAGATTTTAAGATGGCATTCTCTTCCTTAATAGATCAAGATGTTCCTTTGACATTAGCCCAAGAGGTAATTGTTATCATTAGTGGTAATATTTCTGATGAGCTTAGAGCAGAAATTACGATTGCTTATCCCTGGATGAAAATTGTTGAAACCCCTGAATCTTTTGGATACTATGAAGTTAAATCTTATGGGGCGAAATTAGCTACTGGAGATATAGTTGTTTATGCTGATGTAGATTGTCAGTATAGCTCTTGTTGGTTGCAATCTTTATTAGAAGCTTTCACAACAGATGAGTCTGTAGATATTGTTGCTGGGGAAACAGTAATTGCTGTCAAAAACCCCTATTCTATGGCAATGGCCATTAACTATATGCTGCATCGTCAGAAACCTCAACCGCAACTACACCCAGCCCCTTACCCTATATATTATATAAATAATGTTGCTTTTAAACGGGAATTGTTATTGAAATACACTATTCCCCAAAGCTTGCCAATTTTTCGGGGTAATTGCAGTATTCATGCGCGGATTTTATGGCAAAACGGATACACTATCTGGAAACAGCCTCTGGCAAAAGCGATACATGCTACCCCTCATGGTCTAATCAATTATTTATGGCGTTTTCTTCTGTTGGGTCACGATAGCTACTGGTTAGATATTTTGTACAATCAAGTCAAAAAAGAAAAGCCTAGTACATCTGCTACGTCGTCTACCTCGAAAGAGAATATAACCCCAAAATCTAATAACTCAACAAGTAAATTTAAACCTAAACCTTTACATATTAGATTATTGAACAAATTTAACTATATCATCAACCAAACAAGAATTTATCTGAAAGACTCTCCTAATACAATCATTTACCTCCCCCTAGCACTTCCTATTATTTTCTTTTCTCAATTTCTGATGTTAGTGGGTAGATTGATTACTCAATATAACTCTCACTATCTACTCAAGACATATCTGGATAAATTTGAACCAGCTTATGGTAAAGCACTTAATTTTGATACCTTACCCCAAGATGCTCAACAATTTCAACTCAATGAAGTAATTTTTTAGATAATATTTTTATGACCGCCAAAATACTTGTTTCAAAAGTTTTACCCGCTTGCTATAAAGGGGATCTTGCCATAGCAAAAAGTATGCTGGCAAGTCTCTCACGCATTCATCCTGATTGGGAATTGTCAATTCTTTGTAGAAGACCGATAGAGGATGCTAATATATTTTCTCCTTATGGAAAGGTCTATGGAGAACTTTTTCCTCCAAGAGGTGTTCTTCCCGTTAAAGTCATTTTGATACGAGTATTTTGTTATTTGCTCTGGTTATTCTTAAAACTTCCCTGTCTTGACCGTCAAGGTCAAGAATATGTCAATTTATGTCGGGAAACAGATGTCCTGATTTTTTGTGGTGGAGGATCTCCTGGGGGATATGGACTCACCAATTTGTTTCTTCACGCATTGATACCAATCTTGATAGCAAAACGTCTTGAGAAACCTGTTTTTCTTTCTGCACTTACCATCGAATTACCAAAACGCAGGTTAGAAAGATTGCTCACTCGATTTATCCTCCAACAAGTTGATATGATTTCCTTGCGGGAGGCTTTGTCAGTAGAAGTTCTACAAAAGCTGAGGGTTAAAACTAAAAAGGTTGTGAGTGCAGATTGGGCATTTTTATTAGATAGTATTCCGCCAGAGTCTGTATCTACTATATTGAAAAATTTGGGTGTTCCTGACAATAGCCTCCTAATTGGGATGAATTTGAGAGCTCAAGGAAGTGGTGATTCTGATGGTAAAACTCGTGTTGGATCGGCTTATGCTCCAACTTTGATCGAGGGGATGGTCAAGATTCTAGAAAAGACTGAGGCAGTTATAGTAGTTGTCTCTATGAATGTCCCCTTAGATCTTAAGTTTGCACGTCTGATTTATGAGCAATTGCCTCCTCCTTTGAAAACCAGAGTTTTTATCTTGGATAATTCGTACCAACCTGAACAAATTAAGGGTATTATTTCTAGGATGGATATTTTTATTGGCACTAGGCTTCATCCTACTATTTTTGCAATGTCTTCCAAGATTCCTAGTATTGCGATACATCATCTGATTAAAGTTAAAGGATTAATGAAGCTTTTTGGAGTAGAAAGATATTTTCTGGAAGTGGATACCTTAACTTCAGAACAATTAAGCAATCAAGTTGAAGAACTACTAATACAGAGAAAGAGTGTTAGCCAAGAGATTGCTTGTAAACTACCTGAGGTAGAAAAAGCAGTTGATCAAAATGTCGAACTCCTTGAGTCTTTGTTGACAGAAACTATGGCTAACTAACCTATTCTTTCCTTAGAGTATTTCTCAGTTTTACCCATGTTAAAAACAGAGGACTTATAAGAATACTAAAGAGTAATGTCATTTCAGAAGCCACCACTGAATCTGTTTGAAATTTACTGTAGTTTTTAGCAAAAAAGAATATTAGTTTGCGTAAGTCATTAACAAAATAAACAAAAGGAGCCAAAATTTTTTGCCACCAAGGCAGCCTAATCATCCGAATATGATGTCTAGTTAATCCTGATCCTTTGGCTAAAGATATTAAATAATTTCTTTCTAATCTCCATGAAGGAATAGTATGATAAATATTCATGTTAGGGTTATACCAAATTTCCCAACCGGCATTTTGTATATAAGATAAAAATTCCATATCTTCTCCCTTTAAGGAGAGGTAATTTCTGGATGGCCCTGATAAAAACAACTTTTCAGGAACAGTTTCTAACCAAACTTGTTTATTAATTACTATTCCTGCTCCTGGTGGTAATACTTTATTTTTGCGATTGTTATAACAAAATGGTTTATTTCCCCTTTGAACAATTGCTAAGTAAATAGCTATACTCTGAAAATTTTTAGGAGGCTCTTGCTCAAAGATAGGATGAATTTGACCACCATAAGCTCCTGCTTGAGGATATTTTTTGCCAAAATGATAAGCTTGTGAGACCCAATCATCATTGGGTAAATTATCATCATCTAAAAAACCAACTAGATAACTATCTGCTTCCTCCATTGCTTTTTGTCTGGCAAAAGCTGCTCCTTGCTTGGGTTCAAAATACAATTTAAGGGGATAAGACAAATTCCAGTTAGACTGGTAATTCTGAATAATTTTAATGGTTTTATCGCTACTATTATTGTCAACTATTATAATTTCCCATTTAATTTTTTCTATTCCTACTTGAGTTTTCAACTTATCTAATACCATAGGTAGGGATGCTTCACTATTATGGGTGCGAATAGCAACGGTGAAATCAATCATAATAATATTAATTATTAATGGAAATGTAGAATAATAAGTGTCTTCTTAGGTATAATCTTCTGGAGTCATATCTAGTATAGGCAATATGAAGTTCACATAACTTAGATTATCAGCTAATATCAAGTCCGATTGATTAGAAATCGTTAAATATTTTGGCTCTCCTAGACTGGTTATAGCAAATTAGTAGTTTAAATGAACTTAAACCCTTAAATAGCAGAGGATTGGATTCAACCAAATAAAAATTGATTGTTATTATAATTTATTTTTTATATTCCCATAATTCTTACATAGCATAGGTTATAGAGTTTATTTTGTAGTAATTTATCATAGCTACCCTAGAAGAGCAAATATTTTTAGGAGTAAATTTACAGTCAAGACCGAGTAAAAATGCTTTTCAATATCAATGATTCAATTCTCCCCTTATTCTTATTATAGAAGAACTTTCTTTCGGACGTGATATAACTGAAATTAAATGTAAATTAGTAACAGTTATTAATTTTTGTATAGAGCGCCAATAACTTAAATAATAAGTAACTCACTGATTCAGTAATTAATCATTATTTATTCTATATTAACTTCCTTAAAAGCCATAATTCTAATTCTCTTATAATCAGCTATCCATTTACCCTTCTTGTATAGATGAGGACGTAATCTATTTTCAATATCATCAATAATAAGATTTTGCTTTTTTTGAGAAATTCCTTCAAAGAAACCAGTCGCGAACATCTTAATCCAATTACGGAGACCATATTCTCCATCTTTAAGTTTAGTTGGTCTTTCTAATAACCTAGCAAAAGTTAACAAAAAACCTTCTGATTCTAAGAGAGTAGCGTATTCTCCTACAGTTGGAAAATACCAAGGATTAAGTTGTTTATTACTACTATAACCAGCAAAATCTAAAGCTTCATAAATACCATTAATAATTGTTTCAATATTACCTTTTCCACCAAATTCTGTAACTAAACGACCTCCTGGTTTAAGTATACGCCAAATATTATGGATAACTTTTTTTGGTTCTTTAATCCAATGAAGTGCTGCATTAGAAAATACCGCATCAAATGTTTCTTTCAACTCGATATTAACTCCATCTCCGAGTAAAAACTTAATATCTGGATAATAACAGTGAGCTTTTTCAATCATAGTAGGAGCATTATCAATTCCTATAACTTTTGCTCCTCTGGTAGTAATTTCATAAGTCAGATGACCTGTACCACAACCAAGGTCAAGAATTTTTTCTCCTATTTGGGGATTGAGCAATTCTAATAAATCTACTGCTAGGTTAGAAACAAAGGAATGTTTACTTTCGTACAGTTCAGCATCCCACTCATTGGAAGATATATTTGGGAAGTTGTTAGTTGTATTATTTTGCATAGCATTATGATATGAAGAGTAACGTATTCAATGAATTATACTTGAATACAAGCTATAACTTGTTAAGTCAAAAGTCAAAATTAAGAGAGTATTTATAAAAATCAAAAATTAAGCCTTGATGTAGTAGACTGAAAAACCTTAAATGGTGCAATAAGTCTAGGTTGGGTTTTGTTCTAAGACCCAACAACAATTTTACTCCCCATCTCCCCATCCCCCCCATCTCCCCATCTTCGCTAATGCACAGTTTTAGCTGTGTCGGTCCAGTAGGGTTGGTTAGACGGGAATAATCTCAGAATATAAAATAATATTTCCCTGATAGCCGTAACCAACTGAATAGTAGATATTTGAGGGGTTTCTTTAGATTGATTTTACAGATACCTTCTCAGAGTTGACTGATGAGTTCAAATAATTTTAATTAGGAAAAATCGTTTTTGCTCTTAATATTTTGAGTAAAATTACTCTGATCATATGGATAAAATTAGGAGATTTAGTTAATAATATAGCGCTACACGCCAGTCAAAAGTTAAAACTAATCTTACCAAAAAGTTGAGAGTTCTCCATGTCCAAATGCTCCACCAACAGGATTTACCAATATCTGTCCCCTAAATCCTTAGTGCTATATCTCTCAAAATCTGTCAAAACCTCAGATTTATATATCTAATACCAATTTGATAAATGTTTGTTACAAATGACTAGGCTGTTGATTAGGAGTCAGTCCTCAGCAGTCAGGAGTTAGAATAATTGCCTCAATACCATTTTTTAGGTCATAAATCATCTTTTTTTGTCAAAGGGATACCTCCTGTCAAGTCTTTTTATTGCCCTTACTATTCGTAACATTCTTTTTTCAAACTGGTATAATATGCTGGGAATCGAAAGTCATTTTTTGCTAAGAAATACATTCTGTATCAATATTTTAGATAAATATGTCATCCAGGAGTATGTCTTATGGCTGGTAGTGAAGTTGGTGCAGATTTGTGGGTTAGTGAGTATATCACACCTTGGGATATTTATGTTCATGGTATTACTCAAGTTCTTGCCTACAAGAAAACTGCTTATCAAGAAATGTACATTGTAGAAACAGGTATTTATGGTAAAGCACTTGTTCTTGATGGTAAATGGCAATCTTGTACAGGGGATGAATTTTTATACCATGAACCTCTAGTACATCCTCCCATGATTTGTCATGGTTCTCCTAGTAAAGTTCTTGTTCTTGGTGGTGGTGAGGGAGCTACTATTCGAGAGGTTTTACGTTGGCAAACTGTGGAAAAAGTGGCCATGGTTGATATTGATGGAGAAGTGGTTGAAGCTTGTCGTCAATATTTGCCAGAAATGCACAAGAATGCTTTTGATGACCCTCGCCTCAAGTTGGTCATTGGTGATGCTTTAGAATTTTTGGATACCTCTAGTGAAGGTTGGGATGTGGTCATCTCTGACCTTTCCGATCCTATTGAGGAGGGACCTTCATTTCAATTATTTACTAAGGACTATTTTGAAAGAATTCTGCGGGTACTTACTCCAGGAGGATTTTTTGTTGTCCAAGCTGGTCCTGTTTCTCCAGGAGAAATGAAACTTCATGCTCGAATTGTCAATACAATGAAGGCTGTATTTCCTTATGTTCAATCTTATAGTAGTCATGTTCCTACTTATGGACGACCTTGGGGTTTTGTTCTGGGTTCAAGGGAGATGATTGATAGTTATCCTGATACAGAAAAAGTTGATAAACTTTTGGCAGAAAAAACTACTGGTGGGTTTCAGATGTTAGATGGGACTACTTTATTAGGAATGTTACAAGTGCCTAAACATTTGCGAGAAGCGATCGCCACTGAAACGGAAGTTTATACTTTAGCAGAACCTCCTAAATTTTTCGGTAAAGGTTCTACTAAGAGTTGAAGTTATATGAAGTAAGGAAGAATAAAGAAGCAAGAAGATTAATTATTGATATTCTCTTGTTTCGACTCTTCTATAATTCCTGACTTTTGTGGCTACTGCCATATTCTGAAAAAACTATAGTTTAACAATTACAGGAGTAACTAAAATGACTATACTACGAATTCTCGCTGCTATATTCTTACCACCTTTAGGTGTTTTTTTGACTGTTGGTCTAGGTGGTGCTTTTTGGATTAATCTTCTCCTAACTATTTTTGGTTTTTATATTGGTGGCATTGTTCATGCTATTTGGGTTATTGCCAAGCATGATGATTAATCTAAAAGTTAGGTAATTAAAATGGGGATGGGTATTTGACTTTATTTTGATGATGGTTAATCATCAATTAGAATTAACCCATCCCCACATTTTATGGTGATTTTTGTCTGATAAATTTTCTGACTAATACCGAGCATAAATAAAGAATGTTATGAATAATAAGGAAGTTCAGAATAAATTCTCAAAGATACATCTGTGAGTAATAAGATAAGTGATGAACTGAAAAAATAGTCTGGTATTATTCTGACTCCTTTAGGGAGAATTTCCGTTGGTCATGCTTCTAATTACGCTCATCCTCTCTACACTCCTGAATCCTCAAAAATTCCCAAAATTTTCTGGTGATTTATGATGATAAATTTTCCGACTAATACCGAGCCTGAAAAAATAATTTTATGAATAATAAGGAAGTTCAGAATAAATTATTAGAGATGTATCTTTGAGTAATAAGATAAGTGATGAACTGAAAAAATAGTCTGGTATTATTCTGACTCCTTTAGGGAGAATTTCTTAGGTCATGCTGGGCAAATGCAAATCCTCCCTAGGACTCCTGACTCCTCAAAAATTCCCTAGCTATAACTGGTAACTACTAAGTCATCAATGGTATCCTAGAAAAAACTGTAGTTACTATTCTGGAACTCAACAATAATGCAAATAGTTAATTCTCAAATATCTATAGAAAAAACTAGCAACTCTCGGATTAAAGAACAGGATATTAATAATACTCCCTTTGGTAAAGTATTTACCGACCATATGTTGGTTGCTACCTACTTAGATGGTAGTTGGCAAGAGGTAAAAATTATTCCTTATGGAAATATTCTTATGTCTCCTTCTATATCTTCACTACATTATGGTCAAGCAGTTTTTGAAGGTTTAAAAGCTTATAGAAGTCCGACAGGAAAACCTTTATTATTTCGCCCGAAAGCTAATCATAAACGGATTAATGAATCAGCTTTTCGATTATGTATGCCACCTGTTCCTGAAGAAATTTTTCTTGATGGTTTGAAGGAATTAATTAGGTTAGATGCTGATTGGATTCCTACTCAATCAGGTAGTGTATTATATATTCGACCTATTTATTTTGCCACAGATGAATCGGTCGGTCTTAAACCAGCAAATAGTTATAAATTTATTATTATTAGTTGTCCGGTAGGTGCTTATTATTCTGAACCTGTAAAGTTAATTGTGACTGATAAATATATTCGAGCGGCTGAAGGAGGAACTGGTGCAGCTAAATGTGCTGGTAATTATGGTGGTAGTTTATTGGCAGATAAAGAGGCGAAACAACAGGGTTATGATAATGTTTTATGGTTGGATGGGAAGGAGAAAAAATATGTTGAAGAATGTGGCACAATGAATGTAGCTTTTGTTATTAATAATGTGGTTATTACTCCTAAGTTAACGGGAACTATATTGCCAGGAATTACTAGGGATAGTGTATTAACTTTATTGAGAGATATGGGTGTTAAAGTTGAGGAAAGATTAATTTCTATTGATGAGGTGGCTGACGCTTATCAAAAGGGAAATCTTTCAGAAGCATTTGGGATGGGAACTGCTGCTACTATTGCTCATATTTCTATTATTAATTATCAAGGTAGAGATATGATTTTACCTCCTATTTCTGAGCGTAAATATGGTTCTCAAGTTTTGCAAAAATTAGAGGATATTAAAACTGGTAAAATTCCTGAATCTTATGGTTGGGTTTGTCAGTTGTAAGTGAGAGATTAGGGGAATAGGGCAGTATAAAATTGAGAATAGTTCGTCAGTATCTTGAGAAGTACTATCGAGAAATAAGTGATAATTTTCTTCGGTTACTTAAGACAGGTAGACGAAATTAATGAAGCTTCCTATTTACTTGCTATTCTCTGTTCCCTAAGTATCTTGAGAAGTGCTATAGAGAAATAAATGATGATAATTTTCTTCGGTTACTTAAGACAGGTAGACGAAATTAATTACCGAATTATTAATTATTAAGAATTAAATAATTCGCGCCTTGAAGCGGACCCTTGGATAGGGGACAAGCGGTCGATTGCGCAGCATTCCGCAGGATGGGATGGCGAGGTTTCCCGCTCTTGCAGAGCCGCTCCGCGAAACGCCATATCCAATCGACCTAGAGAAAAGTGCTATTTAATTTTGGAATCTTTAATTCCGTAATGGTTTTAACCTTCTTGTAATTATCAATTATCCATGATAAATTATCAATTAATGAAGCTTCCTATTTACTTCCTATTCTCTGTTCCCTATCTCAACTAGGAAATTTTTTTTGTACAACCAACTACGTTCCGTTAATTAACTAATATAATATTGTTCTACTTTTGTCATAATTCTATGTTCACTATCTGTCTATTTATAATTTTTATACTTTAGTAGTTACTATCAAAAAAAAATCTGGTTTTAATACCAAGCTTTATCAATGCTTGCTACACTTTTTTAAGTAGAGCAGTAGGGGAATTATACACTTATGATAAAACAGCAAAATTCAAAATCAATACTATCTATATTTGCAGCTCCTGTAGGATTAGTTGCAGGCGCAACTTACCATTTTCGCGCTCTAATTATATTTGTCAAAAATCCTAGATTGATAGGTTATGTAATTGTTCCGATTTTTATTAATATTGTGGTGGGAATTACTCTTTATATTAGTTTACTTCTGCCGGGAATTGATTTGATTGAGACTATTTTTAATAGTTTATCTTTGCGCTTTGATGCTCTAATTGCTCAACTACCAAGTTGGTTGAATTTTTTAAGTTATTTAGATAATATCTTAGATTGGTTTATAGAACTCATCACATTTATAATATTACTTCTGATAATTGGATTTTTATTAGTACAATTTGGAGTGATTCTTGGTTCGCCTTTTTATGGTCAACTTTCTGAACAATTAGAAAAAATTAAAACTGGCACATTGCCTGAAGCACCCCCAGGTTTATTAGCCTCTATCAGAGATATTTGGCGAGCTATACTTTTTGAGCTAAAAAAAATTGCTTTGTTTCTGGTTATAGGGTTGCCAATGTTGCTGCTAAACTTTTTTCCTGGAGGCTCTTTAATCGCAACTATTGGTGGTATTCTGCTCACAACTTCTATTGTTTGCCTTGACTTTTTTGATGGACCTTTGGAGAGAAGAAAATTAAAATTCCGAGAGAAGTTAACAGTGGTACGCCGTAGTTTCCCAGCAAGTGCCACATTTGGGTTAATTTGTCAAGCCTTAATTACTATTCCTATTGTTAATTTTTTAGGCATTCCACTTTGTGTAGCAGCAGGGACTTTATTTTGTTGCGATCGCGTCCTACCCAAGCTATTACCCGATAGTCAATCTTGATAGTTTAATATCGTTTTACGGAATTCAAAATTCAAAATTCAAAATTCAAAATTCAAAATTCAAGCATTAAGATTTTATAGCCCGAAAACTTTGATGCTACAGTAATTTCTAGAAATTATTTCACATTTGAGTTGATATAAGTAGTGTAGCCTAAGTTGATGAAATTGTTATAATACCAATTCTCAGGTATGAATGCTATAGTGTGGTGACACTCCAGTTATCAAGTAATTAACACGGATAAAATAATATTATGTCCGGATAATTAGTGATAAAAAACTTCCTTCTTTTTATACTTTACTTTCTCCTCTCTTCCCTGCTGACTACTGACTCATGAGGACTTACTCCTCCCTCATTTATGTATAACTAGGGCTGGCCGAATAAATATCAAAGTATTGACAGATAAAGGCTTTAGCATTTTTAGTTCTTGAAAAAGTGCAAGATTTTCGGTTTAAAAAACTGAAAAAGTTAGGATTTTAGGATGCATAAGGCAGAAAAATAAAGGTATAATTCTTCCGAGGACTACCTCGCTCATTCCCAATTCTTCCTGTAGGGTTGATTTCCGTTTGTCATGCTCCTAATTACGCGTTTGGGACAGCATTCGGAACGAAATCACCCCTACGACTCCTGACTCCTACTCCTACCACTTATACTTTTTCAGCAAACCCTAACTATAAAACTAAGGACAGGTTTAGACTAAGGGAGCAAAACTCATTTCATAACTCTCCCTTGATTTACATATATTATATTTAGATGGAATAGTATTAGATCATCCTGGTCATAGCAGATACTTTTGTGATTTTTTCTGGCTCCAAACCTTCTAGCTCAGTGAGCTTCAACCATCCCTCTTTAACTAAACCAGCTAGAGAAAAAATTACAGTAGCATTTCTGCAGTCGTACTTTCCATCTAAATCATATCTTCTGGCACTGAGAAAATCATGCAGAAGCCATAAGTCATTAAACTCTTGAATTCCACTTGCTTGTTGGCGTACAGTCGCTAGTAAAGCATTTATTTCTCGTTCCTTAGCCTTTTCCAAAGCTGATTGAGCAATCTTTTTTTCTGTTGTAGACCACTCAATATTAGTAATCTGCATCATCTTTCTTAAAAATGTATTGTGATTATGATTTGTTATGTGATTCTTAATCATAACATATAAACCTTTATATTTTCAAATAAAAGAGCGCTTCTCAACCGGAGCGCTCTTTCAAATTTATTGATTTTTAGTTTTTGTAGGTTAAATAACTTTACTAAAATTAGCTTCAAATGTTACAGAAACCTATTTCTACCGAGCCAAATTTAACAACTCTTTAGGAGAAGCTAATAAGTCGATCGCCACAAAAAAGATTTTACCTTCTGGATTAAGCAAAAATCTCCAAGCAATATTCATACCTACACCAGCACCAAACCAGGGAGTTTGACATTTACCAGTAACTTTAATCTGAGTATAACTATCCTCAGCAGGTTCAGAAATTCCTTGCTCTGGAATTAACTTGAGGTTTTGACATTCTTCTTGGAAAAAGCGTAAAACAGCATCTTTGCCCACAATTGGTCTGCGGAAAGGAGGCTGAAGTCCACCATCAGGAGTGAATAACTCAATTAGTGCATTAAAGTCATTAGCATTCAAGTTATTCATATAATTCAAGACAGTAGGATTATCAACACCTTGAATAGTTACTTGAGTTCGCTGTGCCATATCTTGTGGTGCAACAACAGGTTCAGAAACCCTGGTATAGCTACCTAAGTTTTTAACATCAAATCCCATATTAATTACACAATTTCGTAAAACTGTGATTTGCTGGCCAGAATCTAATCCTTGAATAGTTCCTAATACAGCAGAAGCATTAGCAGAAAGTTGATATCCCTGTGGAATAGGAGCAACAAGTCCTTGATTCATCCATTCTCCAAGCTGATACCAAAAGCCCAACTTAATGTTTGGAGACCAAGTAGCATAAGTACGACAAAGTGGTGTATCAGCATGGTTAGTCAAGTCGCACATTACTTGAGTTTGCTCCTGGAAACTCATTTGCTTAATTTCATTCATTGTTCTTTCAGCAAGCTGCATATTGGCAGCTCCTGGAGCAGCAATTGTAATTGATTTGCCCATTTCCAGGTAGGCGAACCAAATGAGAGCTAATTGGTCTTCAGCACTTAACTGATTAAATCTGGCAATAGTTGCTGGTACTGCATCAGCAGATAAAGTGTTAGGGAAGATATTGCGGGCTGTATCGATTGAAAATGGCATAAATTTACCTTGCTCAATAAATCAAAAACTCAAAATCGAAAATACCCACATTTCTAATTGAAAATACAGTTAGGTGGGGATTACAATAAAAATTTTCAATACCTACAGTTTTGATTGAAAAATACTGTAGATAGGGATTATGAGGAAAAAGTTTCCAGTATAATCACTATTTTATTATATCTTAACATTTAATATTTTTTACATATTTTTTACATATATCTTTAATAGATCGAAAGAATGGGTGAATTACCCGAGGTTGACCTACAGGTAGAATATAGACATTTAAAGGTCAACACGACAAAGGTGGATGGCAATCCTAGCCAAGAGTAATTGAAACGAGTTAGAGACAAAAGTAGCAGAAATAGGGACTTTACCTAAATACATTTTTATCAGGCCACCAGAAATAGGTCTGAACAATGGTACGGGACCGCGCTGGAGGTACGGGACAAATTTTCAATCTGGGTAAGATGACTAAGTAGGTAGACAAAATTATTTGTATATTTGCCGTGTATTTATTAATCGCCTATATTCCCTTTACCTGTCACTTATTGACTCTTACCTGAGACCACCAAAATATTTAAATTAATTCTGTCGAGGTACTTATATCATGTCTGGTTGAATAGTTATAAATAAATGAGGGAGGAGTTAGGAGGGAAGAGAGGAGAAAGGAAGTATAAAAAGAAGAAAGTTTTTTTTATCACTAATTATCCGGACATGATATTATTACTAGCTTTACTATTTAAAGATAAAGATAGAGAAGGTTATAGGTTTTGGTTATGTGGGAGGGAGATCATATTATGATAGGGAACTTGCTGCATTGTGTCATGGTTTGATGCAACTTTCAGATCAATAGCATGATATTTTGCAGTCTATAGTTATTGAGTTTCTTGAAGCAGAGGCAAAACGTAAAAAAGAAATTCAACAATGTCAAATAGAGGCGACAAAAGTTAATTTCTTTACCCTTGCAACATGGGGATGAATGAATTTAGAATTCAGAATTTAGAATTCTGAATTTCTGAAGTCAGAAGTTAAATTCTTATAACTGATAAGTTATTAAAAGGTGGGGTTTTACATCTAATTATTTTGATGAACTTTATTGAGAGCATTTATTGTCTACAAATTTTAAAATATTGCTATCAGGTGTTGCGCTATTAATAGGAATCACAAATTCAGGAGCAAGAACGTTTTTGAAATTTTGTATTAGGTATTTTTTTATTAAAAATAGGGTAGTAGTTTACAAGTAGCGATATTTTCATAAAAAGTCAAGTATGCAAATAATTAGCATTCCTTATAGATAGGATAAAACGAGAGACAAATAAATATTTTCCCAACATTGCTCTCAACTCTAAATATTTTTCTATAGTTACAAAAATACCAGGTTTTTCAGAAATTATCGATTATTCTAAAAAACTTTTAGGGCGCTAGTCAATGCTTTATCTTAATCTACGAAAACAGGAATAAATTAATATCAACTTAACTCTCAGCTAATACGCATTTTAAATCTGTATTAGCAAGTCAAAATTCAGGCATTCAAAAGTCAGAATTAAAAAGTCAGAATTAATAAGAGTTTTCTTCTTAACTAGGCAAACAACAAATATCTAGTTTAAATGCCTAAAAGCTTACAATAAGACTTAAATATAGGTTGTGCTGCTGCCTGTTTAACAATGTTAGATTGAGAAACAAAAGTTTAGTTAAGTTCAGATTTTGAGCGAGATGTAAAAGCTTGTTTATTCTTTCATACTGGTTGTAGTTTTATAGCACTACGCATTCAGGGCGCGGACATTTCGCGCATCATCAAACCCTTTGACAGTTTACTATTCCCTCTGACCTCCATACCTATTCCCGATTCAAGTAGCGCTATACTAATAATTCTAAACTTGCATATTTTGCGATAATTAGGGTTTGCTGAAAAAGTCTTATGGGTGAGGGTAAGATTCAGGATTTGTAGGGGGAATTTAGAGTAGGTAGGAGGAAGAATTATCCCTTGATTTTTCAGCCATGAGTCAACCCAAAATCCTAACTTTTTGAGCATGAAGAGATAAAAACTATGTACTTTTTCAAGACATAAAAATGCTAAAACCTTTATCTGTAAATACTTTTAGATTTAATCAGCAGAGCAATAATTAAGAATATTAATTCTATTCCTAACCTTTTAAATTTTAATCATGGAACAGCAGAATAACCAGAAAAATAAACTACTTTCTTCGTGCAAGGATTAGATTTAGAATCGGAGGAAAAAGTAATATTAACAGAACTAGGAATTTTAGGAAAAATAACAATCTCTATATCCGGTTTACCAGAATTTTTCTGTTTGGAATGGGAAACTAATGTTAAAAATTATCCTTTGGGAATATACATATATTTTTCTCTCTTAAAGAATAGAGTAATTGGTTGACCAAGAACAACAAAATTAATAAATTTTGTAGGAGATAAGTGGTAGGTTACAGCGGTTTTCATTTCAGTAGACCACAGTAGAGACGTTGCACAGGCAAAAATGCGTTTTCGTATAGGGAATGCTCCGCAAACATATCGCGCAGCAAAACATCCCTACTGAGTTTTTGGTTATGGCGATGTGGTTTATCAATCTGAAAAGCTCTGTAACAGTTAACTTGATTTCTATACCAAGTATGAAATAATTCGTCAAAAAAGTTTTAGGGTTTGGTTTTCAAAACCCAACCTAAATATGGGATTAGGAAACCAAACCCTTACGATAGAACATTACAACTTATTTATAATTGCTATATCATAGCTGAGAGTTGACTAGCTAATAGCTGAATGCTGAGATTAAAAGAAAAATCTGAGGTAAAAAAATATGGCTTATGTAGCAGTAAAAGGTGGAGAGGAAGCAATTAAAAATGCCGAACACAAACGATACCAGGGGAAATTATATCTGGAGTTAGAATCAAATGATTTATGAGGGTAAATATCTCCTTTTAGTTAAATAGAAATAATCTCCTAAAATATTTTAACTCTCCTTATTACTTGTAAAATTATTTTTTCAAATTGGTATAGGAAAACCATTATTTATATTTATATAGGTGTAGGTAATAAAAAAGGAAAATTTTTTCAAGAAAGAAGAAAAAAAATGATACAGCAGTTTACAACTTGATCAAGAACAAAATATGAGATATTAGGCGACAACAACAGGCAATAAAAAAGAGAAAGCATAGATTAGTTAAAGTCTACTTCAGCATCTTCGAAAGTGCTGTATATTATTTGATATATTATTATTGAACGACAGAACTTGAAGAGCAATTTATGAATTGCCCTTACTTCTAAACCTAAATTTTAGCTTTCCTTCTTGTAGTCTTCATAGATAATAATTAGTATTACTGGAAAAATTCTTCTGAAATAAATAAAATCAAAAATTTCACCAACAATTTTTCCTGATTTTTATCCATAGCATATTTCGCTTCAACCATGTTTTGAAAGTAAAATCCTCAAAACCTATTTCATACACTATATCAATAGAAATCGCTTAACTTTATAACTGATAATTCATCCCCATAAGTAACAACAAACTTGCTAAAATACTGCCAAAAAAACCTATTGCCAAATTTGTCATATTTGACTGACTTGCGGATGCCATTGCAGTATTCAAATCTGGAGAAGTTAAACGTTCATAATTTTTTATAGCTACAATTGTTTCTGGTAGAGATGATATTAAACTT
>JAAUYJ010021940.1_pt1 | contig 16515 bp, 17 predicted proteins | sample 7278031 | NCBI WGS metagenome assembly JAAUYJ01 (sample SAMN14350222, study PRJNA611818) | marine sediment metagenome | isolation source: surface marine sediment (1.8m) | place: French Polynesia: Moorea | collected 2018-08 | reverse complement strand
TGCCGAGACCTCGTGATGGGCGCAGGGTTGACTTTTTTCTCATGAGTTCCTTTCTTTTGTACACTTTCGAATTTTTCCGTTTTCAAATGCAAAGGCACGCCAGAGCGACGCTACATAGCACTGCTGTGACACCATGAGGCCCACTTTAATAAGTCAGTAACAGCAGGTCTTTGCTTCTCAAAGGAAGTTTATCGTCAAGTAGACTTTTTTCCAATCCATGTTTTGACTTTGGGGGAAAAACTTCAATCTGAGTCGTTGAATATCATCTTGTCCGGTCCACTTTCAATTCAAATCTCATTCAATACGGTGCTTGTTCATTGACGAAAACTAATTATATATCGAAGCTAATCCGTATATCGTCATCCGAAATACTCTTTCCCACATCGTTCCTGTAGATAATAGGCAACCGTTCTATATTCCCCATTTTTCGCCACTCTTATGTAGGAAAAAATATTTATCATGGACATATTAGTATCTAGAATTTTTTGCCTGCTCGATATAAGGGACGCTGCAGTACTTAGACAGTTTTCGAATTTTGAACTCACTTGGCTTTTGCCTCTTGCATTCACACGAGTCAATAAATATTATTTTACGATGACTGACAAATTCACCGCCGCAGCAGCCACAGCATCCCGCCTTTTTACGGTACCAAAAAGTCCTACAGCGACGGTGACAGAGAAAGAGAAGGAAAATTAGAAAAATATAACTTACCACACAAACATTCGGGAAAGAGGACGTCCCAAAGTATTTTCTTAAAAACTAGTAATGTCACTGCTTCCATGGTTAACTGTATGATCTCTTTCTTCGTCCAGGATCACAAACGACGACCGCGAGGAGGAGATGGAGGAGAACATGCAGCAGGTCAGCACCATGATCGGCAACCTGAAGAACATGGCCAACGACATGGGCACAGAAGTGGAGAACCAGAACAGGCAGCTGGACAGGATCAACCTCAAGGCAAGACGAGCTCTTCATCAAGAGTTGGTGATGTGTTTCAAACATGTTTGCACTATTTGCAGGGTGCGTCCAACGAATCTCGCGTCAAGCTTGCCAACGACCGGGCGGGCAGGCTCCTGAAGTAAGATGGGGAGGTGGTGGTGGTGGCCACGACTCTCCCCGCGGGGAATATAACCGAGCAAGGATATCCGTGCTTCCTCTCCATCTCTCTTTATATAATTGGCGTACATTACTTGCAAGTGGGAGTGCGATAAAAGAGGCGAAAAAGAGTAGCAAGCAAAAAGATGCGCATGAAGCAAAGCGTGTGATCAAAAGAAGAAGAAAATAGGTGGCGCAACAACAGCAAGGCAAGGATGATGAATACACAATTTACAAGGTAGTGGTGGAGTACGAGGAGGGTATGGGGCTCTATAGCATGGAGGGAGAAAATTAGCGATTCTAGACAACCCCCCCTCAGAAATAAGCGAGAAGCCCCCCTTCACCGAAAGAGTACTTAGAATTAGCACCATGAGGGTGGTATAGCGAGAACGACGCAACAAACTTCTCGACTATTACTACACGTCTAGAATGTTACAATACCAATACGTTACTGGTGCGGAAGCTTTGAAAACAAGGAAAAATCTCACCCAAATTTGCACCAAGAAGCCCGGCGAATTGGAAATCGAGCAATCACCACGAAAAAGCCCCCCAAAGTCATATCAACAGTGTGTACCACACTTGCCCACGATCTGAAAGCTCACTACCCCCTATCGAATTAAGTTTCAGGCTGTTAAGTTTTCACACTTTGATGCTGTTTGAGCTATTATTTGTTTCCTCCTTCCAACGAAGAGAAAAAAGGCCTATCATTTGGCTCCCCACCGGCACCGCCCCATCGCCCCCCTTTCTGAATACTCGAGTGTTGTTTGCTTCGACTCTGATGTTTAAGGTGTTTTTTGAACTTTCCTAATAGTCGATCGGTGTCAAAAAGAAAAAAAATCAGAAAGGACGTTTCAAGAGACTTCTTTTCAATGTGTAACGAAAAAAAGGGCGTTTTTGCGAAGACGATGCGAGTGCACGCGCACTCTAAGTTCTAAAACCCCGCGATAATATATTTATCTCTTTTTCCTTGTTATTGTACAAAAGATTCTTGACATATAAACAATAAATTCTTCGAAGAAAAAGATGCCACAGCCGTTATAATATCTTTTCAAATTTGGCACGAGAACAGTTACACATTCCTTACCCAACTCTGACTGGAAATTTACCAGACGACGAACGAAACCATGACAACAGGGGGCGCAGAGACTTCCATTATCTGTACTAACAGGTGCTCATTTTCAATCTCAAGCAGACGCGCCTCCATTTCCCTCGCCTTCCCCTTGCAAGATCTGCTTCCTCAGCTCCCTGAGGAACTTGAGCCTCTCGACGATGCCGTCCAGGTTCTCTTGCAGCTGTACCTCCTCCTCGGCTATCATCAGGAGCATCTCCCGCTGGCTCTTGGCCACGTCTCCGTTGGAAGCGGCGGCGGCGGCGGGTCTCTCTTCCTCCTCCTCAGCGCCTCCGTTTCTGTCTCCGTTTTGCTGGTCCTCCTCTGGCTCAGAATTTGCGTTTTCTATCCTCCCTTGGGAAGCCTGGTCGTTCGCCTCGCTGCCCGAAGAGCTGGTGGAGGACGATCTGTTGCTCTCCCTCCCAGCCTGCTTCGTTGAGGGTTCCTCCTGCTCTCCGTCAGATTTGGCATCGTCCTCGCTCCCGTCTCCGTCCAAGGTGACGACGGGCGCCGGCGGCTTTGGCGGAACAGGCACCTCCACGATGTCGTCGTCGCTGTCGTCCGCGCCCGACGATGACGCGGCGGGGGAGGAGGCAGAGGACTCCGCGGCAGCGGCGGCGGCGGCAGCGTGGGGAGGCGCCGCCGAGGCGGAGGTCCTGACGAAGTCCTCGATCATCCTGCAGAAGGCGTCGGGGATGTCGCTGGCGTGGGCGAACTCCTGGAGCGAGCGGGACTGGGACTCTAGGTCATCGATCTCGGCCAGGATGGTGTCGGCGTCCAGGGCGGCGTCGGCGCTTCTCCTAGCGTCGCTCTTGTCGCCGGCACCTTGGAACCTTAGCCTGCTCAGCCTCTCCTTGACGCTCTCGTGGTGCTCGTGTAGCAAGGTGCCGAGCTGGACTCGCTTTAGCCCAAGGGGGCAGTGGACAAGCTTGTCCAGGTAGTCCTTGTCCTTGCAAAGGATAGTCTTCTTCATCCTTTCCATCAGGCGGGAGTATTCTATTTTCCTGGCACCACCTCCCGAAGAGCCGTCCCCAGTTTCTCCTGATTTCCCCCGCCTCTTGGTGCACCTGAAAGAACAACATAAAAAACAATTATCCTTACAACAGCCCCTTGTCGAAAAAATTCACCTCTCTTCTTCGTAATCATTCTCCCTCTCCGATAGTCTCCTCTTCCTCTGCTGCCTCTCGGCGGCCTTCTCCTCCGCCCTCTTCTTTCTTTTTGCCCACTCCTCCGGGTCCGTCCACAGCGGCTTGTTCGCCACCCTCTTCTGGGGCTCCTCCCTGGCCGCAGCAGCCATGTTCTTGTCGACCACCTCAGCGTAGGAAGCCAGCCGGTCCCCCACCCTCTCTGCTCCTTCTCCGTCGTCATCTGAACCTCCGTTACCGCAATCCGGCTGGTCCTCCTTGGACTGCGCAGGGGCGCTCGGGTTCTGGGTGCCGATCAGTCGGAGGTCGTCCTTGTTCAGCAAGAGGTCGGCGTTCAAGGGCCTGCGAGGGACGCAAATGCGGTTGTATTTCAACACTTCGGACAATCAATATATGTATATTTTCTCTTTACCTTTCCATTGTGGAAGGATGGTCCGGTTTGTGAGCCTGTTCTTTGGCGGCAGGCTTTTCGTACTCGGCAGCGTCCGCGGGAGAGGACTCGCGGCAGGAGGAGGACTTCTGCAGCTTCTTCTGCAGCTGTCTCGCCTTGGCCCTCGTCTCGATGTTCTTCTCCAGGGTCTCCTTGGTCTTCTCGATTTCTTCCAGCTTCTTCCTGCGCATGTTGGCCTCCTCCTCCCTGGCCTCCCTGTCGATGTCCGCCTGCGGAGTCGCGGCGGCGGCGGGGGAGGCAAATCGGGAACGAAAGCGCCCCTCCTGCAGCCTCGTCGCGTTCCACGAGTACTGTGACCCCTGCTGCGGCGGCCTCGGCACTGGGGCGGGTGCGCGGCACTGGAACTGGCTCCGTGGCTGGACCGCCTGGAAGGGCTTGGCCTGGAAGTTCTTGCCCCAGTGCTGGAATGCATGATGGGCGGGCGGCGGCGGAGGTTGGATTGGCCGCTGGTCCGCGAAGGTGCCAAAGCCGCCGAATCTGTTGTGGTAGGGGCCGCCCCGCTCCTCGAAGGCCTGGGGATGAAGCTGCATGTGCTCAGGCTTCCTTGGTTGAGGGAAGAAGTTGGGTTGTGCGTAGACCCCGCCTCCCGCCTGAGCTTGAAGGTTCGGAGGAGCTGGCGCCATGAGGGGCTGCTTGGAAGTCCAACGGTGAGATAACTGAGAATTGGACATGTCAGATTTGGGTACCTGTGGCACTGCCAGTTGCCTGGGAGGCTGGGACGACGACTCTTCCGGGCGGATCCTTTGATGTGGCTGGGGATTCTCGTCCTTATGATGATTAGGAAGGGTGGCCTGAAATGAAGAACAGAACATGGACAATACTGTCGGAGGCAATAAATCGTAAAGAGAGCTCCACCAACTTGGAGGACATCCTTTAAATTTTTCTCTCACCTGGCACCATGCCTGGAAGTCCGGGTCATCCAGGACCAGGCTGAGTGCCTTCCTGTGGACCCTGGAGTTCTCCATCCTCCCGTCGCGCAGCAGGTCGGAATAGGAGAACTTGTGGAAGTCCCCCTTGTACTTTCCCAGCTTCCTCCCGTTGCGGAACTGGCCCCTGAGGTGGAGTTTCTGCAGGACGTCCGTCACCTGGCGGATCAGGCTCAGCGAGGGAATCTCCTCCTCCCTGGGCTTGGAGTTGGGAGGCGGCATAGGCGCGGGCTTGGGCTTGGGGCCACCAGGCATGGCGACGACGAGGCAGGGGGGACACACACGAAAAAACTCGACAAGAAAGTGTAGTTGTTAGCGGTTAGCTTACTTATCGACTTATACGACTTATAAGTTAAAATAACTTTTTTACTATTAGCGTGGCGACGGTTTTGTTTTGATGTTTAATGAAGTGTCTCTTTTGTGTGGGGCGTGAGGGCGCAACAGGCAGGAAGGACAAGGAGAACAACCTGTCTTCTTCCCTCTTCTTCACACCTGATGCACCTGCTGAAAGAGGATGAAATTATGTTGCACAAATTCTAGGACAAGTAGAAAACGAGGAAGGATATACAATATTGTGCTGTTGATACATTTACTCCTTGGAAAGGCCTTATGGAATATGGAGGGAGGAGGGATAGGCCGATAGTGAGGTTGCGCGAGAGATCTTTTCTCCTCCCTTGGCGAAGGCACGGGAAAAAAGGCCAAAAGCCAAACAACAAACAGCAAAAGACTAAGAGCAAGAAGACTCAGAAGTCAGAAGAGTGGGTCGGCCCAGTGGCAGTGTCCCGTCGCTCGAGGTCAACATGGTGTTCAGGTCGAGGTCACGCAGCCCGCGACGACGGAGGAGGTCCCCCTCCCCGCCCGGAGGCCGACGGGCGAGGGCCAGGCAGTCGCGCACGCCTTCTCCGCCGCCGCACAGGGGCAGCAAGATGCGCTCGGACCACCCGGAGTCGGGTTCCGCCGGGGCGCCCTCCGTCAGGTCCAGGGTGGGGCTCGTCACGGGATCGGCGCACGCCGCCAGGCGCAGCAGGTCAAGGTCGAGAGACAGGCGCGGCGGCGGCGGCGGAGGTCGACGAGGCAGGGCGGGGAGCGGCGGGGACTACGCGTCTCCTTCACCGCCGCGCAGCCGTAGAGGGACATCCACGACCGCGGCTGAGAGGGCGGCCATCCGCGAGCTTGACGAGCTTGACCGCGGCATGCACTACCCCGCCCGCGGGTCCCGCACCAAGACGGAGAAGGGATACATCTTCAAGAGCGCAGAGTTCGGCGACGTCGACCTCAAGGAGCAGAGGAAGATCCAGATCGACATCCGCAGGTGAGTCAAGGAAGGAAAGATTGAGATGAAGTGTTATGATGACATGACCTTCCTGTCAACAGGAGCATCCCTGCCCACCGCATCAGCACATCGCCCATTCGGCGGAACATAGAAGATCCTAAGAGAGTCCTGGTTTCCAGGAAGAATAGTAAGTGATAGTCTACTCTTTTTTCGTTGGGCCACAAGTAGACATGGACTTAACCCCCTTACTTCCAGGCGAAGGGCAGAGGCCCATCTTTGACCGCGACGAGATCCGACAGTTCGTGGAGGAGGAGAAGAGGTCTGTCAATGTGTTGGGGAAGCTCAGCAGCGCGGACGACCGCCAGAGAGAGACGGACAGGAGAAACAGGGGTGAGCTCAATAAATATTTTAACCATTGTCTCTACTACTAACCCCACTATCCCTTATCCCTGGTTCATAGGAGAGAGAAGCGCAAGGCGCCGCTCGGCTTCACCGGGCAGAGGAGATGCGCGGACAAGGATAGGAGACGACAGGTTGTTAGAACTAATTCTGAGGCCGAAGACGAGCTTTGTAAATCTGATTTTTCTTTTCAGGATGCGCTCATCGCAGCGGTCCGGCCGCTCCTCCATCAAGGACCGCTTGGGAGGCGGCGGCTCAGTGGTGTCGTCCTCCACCGACCGCCGCGAGAGAGTCCGCAGCCGCCTGGGTGACTCCGCCGCCGCCCTCAACCGCGAGGAGCTGGAGAACCTCAGGCCTGACGTCAAGCCCTGGGACATCAACCCAGAGTACGTGCCCAAGGGGAGGAACTACTTCGAGCACGACGACCGTGAGGGCGGCGACGGGGAGGAGGAGGAGCCCAGGGGATACTACGGCGGCGGGCGGGGAGGGTTCAGGGGAGGGTGGAGGGGCCGAGGAGGCGGAGGCTGGAGAGGCAGGGACGACGGAGGGGGGTGGAGGGGAGGCGGCAGGGGAGGGTGGAGGGGAGGAGGAAGGAGGGCTGGTAAGGAATGAAAGAAATGTCACAGTTCGGCGTAAGGTAACAACGATTTATTACTTTCTCTTGCAGATTCTCCAAAGTGGAAGCATGACATGTTTGACGAGCAGGATCAGGAGGAGCCCACCAGCACCACCATGGAATGAATAGACGACAGCCGTGCATTGAGCTTACTTGCAGCTGGGCCAGTAATGTGTAATCCTATTTCCCCCCCCACTTTTCACAATATCGTTCATCACACGTGTGAAAAAATGTGTTGATTTTTGCAGGATGTATTTTGTACCATACTGTTGTTTAGTTGCTTACGTTGTGCAGGATGAGTGAGGAGGGCATTATACAGGTGTGCACATGATAAAGAGGACATTGCGCGGAACCTCCTCTCGTTGCATCACAAACACATGCGGTCGAAAGAGTCTTCAAAGTCGTCAGGAATGTCGCAAACTTCTTTGACCACCACACCTGGACCCTTGGGAAGGTTGTTTTCTTTCAGCACATCAAACTTTCTAGCCACTATTTCCTTGTGCAGGATCTTTGGTTTGGCTCGGCCGCTGGCCGCTTCGGGAGTGGAGGTCACGAACTCAGATTCTTTCGGCCTCTTGAGACCGCTTGCTATTGCTTTCTTTCGGGCTCCAGCACTGCTATTCTTGGTCTTGCCCAAGATCTCGTCTACCAAAAAGGACAGCTCCTCTTCGTCATCACAGTCGTCCGAGGCCCCAGAGTCTGACAACTTACAGGGACTAACGTCTTCTTTTTCTTTCACGTCAGGCTTTTCCTGGGGAACTTTTCCTGAGGAGGGCGACTGCCGCCGTTTGCAAACGTTGACATCTCGCGAAGCTAGAGGCCGCCGCCGCTCTGGGAAGAAGCTCGTGATAGGCCTCTGCTGCTGGGACGACAGGGTCTCCTCTTCAGCCTCTTTCTTTTTCTTCCTCCGGCATGTCGTAGTTTTAGGCTTCTTCTGGGTCTCCATGAATTCTGCCAGTATGTCAGGGTAGGCCTTCTCGACTGTGGCCAGGGGCACTACGCTCTCGAACGTCGGAGGCAGTTTCGCGGCTGCCGCGGCCTCCACCACTCTCCACTCAAGTTGGAGACTTGCCACTCCCCCGGCGGTCCTCTTCTTGACAACTTTGACTGGGACGGCCACCGGATCGGATTGCGTGGCTGTTGCGTCGCTCTGAGACTGCCAGGTGGAGATGAGCGGTATCACCTTCTGCTGGGCGTACTCCTCGGTCCAGGCCAACTTCTTGGTCAGGATGGAGACGCAGGAGGCGGCGTTGGGACGACCAGACCTCTTGAATTTCCCCTCGAAGTCCTTTGGAATCTCCTCCGAGGTGTAAAACTCCGAGACCACCTGGGGAAATTCGAGGTCCCACCAGTCCAGGCCGAGAGACAGGCACCTGAAGAAAACAAAAAAGAAGGGTAATGAGCACAAAAGTACGGACGAATAATTACAATCCAAACAGCGACGTACTTTTTCTTTACCGACGCCTCAGTCTTGAGCAGCTTCTTGTTCTCTGATAGAATCACGCACCGACAATCCCTTTGACCTTTCGTCTCAGGGACCGAGACTCTGTCGGTGAAATCCTTGCACTTTTGACAATGGTGCACCCCGTCCCCGAGAGAGCACACGGGGCAGGTCCTGCCGTCGTCTTCCTGCGGCGCAAACTCCTGCGCCCTCCAGTGCCTGAGTATCTCCAGCGCGTCCCAGTCCCGATGCCAGCCTGTCATGAGCTGCAGCACCGCCTCCCTGCCCACGCCCGGCACCCCCGTCGGGAAGTAGTCGCACCCGAGCAGGATTGCCGCCGCCACCGCCCTCTCCCGCGTCACCCCCAGGCTGGACCTCAGTCTCTCCAGCCGGTACCGCTCCGCCGCCACCCCGCCGGACTGCACTGAGAAGCCCCTTAGCATGACGGTGGCGCCGTGGCAGAGAGCGTCCGAGTCCTCCGTCACCACGGCGTCCACCAGGCCGGCCAGGTTCAGCTGCGCGCAGAGCGCCTCGGCCTCGCACCTGGCCTGCACGCAGGGGAGACCCATGGCCTCCAGCAGGAACCTGCACTCGCCCATCAGGGCGCGCAGGCGGCTGCGGGACAGGGACTTGACCTCCGCGGAGGCGGCCTGAGACTGCGACTGCGTTCCCTGCTGCTGCGACTGCGTCTGCTGCTGCTTCCTGGCGGCCAGAGTCTGTCGCTTGAGCTCCGACGCGGCGCCGTCCAGGACGAAGACGGGCCTGGCGCCCAGGGACAGCAGGGCGGAGGCGCGGAAGAACAGGTTCCTGAGGTGCGGCCTGGAGACGTGTCCGGCCATGCCCTGGCACTGGCTGTTCTGCACCACCCACCCGGCCAGGTCCACGGCCATCGAGGCCCCGCGCAGGTGCTCGTCCGACACCTGCTCGGAGCAGCACTCCAGCAGGCTCCACAGGGTCTTGACACCCATGGTCAGGGGCAACAACAGGACAACAGGATGGACAGGAACGTGGAGAACAAGTGAGCCCACTGCTTCTCTGCCGCCGCTCTCCTTTCAAATGTGTTTTTATCGAGGTTGAGTGAGCGGAGTGGACTGGCTTGGCTTCCTTGACACCACAGAGACACTTCGCCAGAGCACAAGAAAAGACTGAAAGTGAACCCTTCCCAACAGCAAAAAAAATCAACTTAGAAATAATTACACTTTTTATGGTCATATTTTCAAACTCCAGTGTGTCTGCTTGTGCTTGCCCATGGCGACCTTCGTGGCCGCCACATCCAGGAAGCGCAAGGGGGAAGAGGAGGGCCAAGGGCGGGAGGAGGCCGCCAAACGCGGTCGCCGCCGCCGGGACCGCCGGGTTCCCCTCCGGGCGTCTGTCCCGGACGGGGCCTCTCCGGCGCAGTGGTGGCAGCGCAAGCCCGTCTACCAGGTCTACCCAAAGTCTTTCTGCTGCGGGAGGGGCGACGGGGCCACGGGGGACTTGAAGGGTGAGAGGCTTTATTACAGAACACGATGGTGTGAAATTGGAAAGTGCGGAGGCTGACTAGGACATCAGATTAAGAGCATTTTTGGCGCTGCAGCCTAGGCTAGGATATAAATTTCTCACTAATTATAGTAATTAGTGAAATACGCACGGTGCTGCTGAGCTTACACTTTCCTGTGGGATAGTTGGAACTTATCTTGATTAGATGCGGGGACGAGGTCTTGCTAACTAATTTTTTATGTACATCATTAACTTAGCGTCTAACGTATGATACATTCTTCTGCGTACCTGTACACCAACTGCTTGATTGCTAAGGCTACAGTGACTCTCTTTCCATGGAAACGAAACTCTTAGAACGACTTGTCCCTACGCAATGAGAGAACAGACTGAGAATTTTTTTATGCGCAGTCACGCCTCTCCTGGTGAGGGAGGAATCGTCGTTGCCTGCCGCTTGCACATACTGTGTACATACAAACGGCTACAACTACCCCTCGGCAATAGCGAAAATTCACCGCCACCTGTGCAGAGCACAAGTGCGGCAAAGAGAGGGAGATTGTAGTTTGTATCTGCTGTACAGGTATCCCCAGTTAGTTCCATTTTTCCAGGAGTTCGGAAGATTTAATAGCAAAGTCGCTTGCTGCGACAGCTATTTTTGAACCCGCTTTTTGCGGCTCCCGGCTTCTTTACACCCGTTTTTAAAACGGCGGAACCAGGGCTTATCCTCGTACAGGTGGAGTGGAGAAGAAAGGCCGCCGCGTGACAAGGCAAAAGATATCGCTCGTCTTGAGAAAGCAACTCCTAGGGAGAAAGACCGAGAGAAAATTGCATCAGCTTTCCAGAGAAAGAGAAGCCAGGCAGGAAGGCGGCGAGGCAAAGGTGCTTTCTCCAGCCCCCAAGGGAGCAAGAGAGAGACCTCGTGAGAAGGCTGTCCACGTCGACGACGGAGAAAGAAGGAAGAAGATCCGAGGACTAATTCGAAGCAGAGGAGAAGCCGCTGAAGTCTCTTTCCTCCTCCGCTTCCTTTGTAGCACACGCCAGAGTTCCGTGGGAAAAAAAACCGGACCCCCTCGCTCGTCCGTCCCCTCTCTCTACTAAACCTTGGTCCGTCCCAATTGGCCAGCCCGCGCGCCCCGCCTGTGTGCCTGCCTTGCCTTGCCTGGGTGGGTGGAACTGCGGACTGAGCCATGGCCGAGGAGAAAGAGAAAGAGGCGGATCAGTGTCATCAGTCTGCTGAGAAGCAGGATCCCGAGAAGAGCATGCCGCCCAACGAGGCCCAGCCCAACAACGCGGCCGACGAGGCCAAGAAGGCCGAGGACGGGGGAGGGGCCGCGGCCGCCGCCGCTGACGGGGCAGCCGCAGGGGGCGGAGACGACTCAAAGGTCCCCCTCAACGAGGACGATGCAGCCAAGGTATCTTTTTATCACAAGATGGTTTTCCCCCTTACGCAATAGTTTCAAAAAGTATGGGATTTGGATGTGGATTCACCCTTGATTTCCATACCTGGCGACCAAGCTGTGGAGCTGAATTTTCTTCCTTTCACCTGTAGCAAGAGAACAAGAGGCATTCGCAGTAGGATAGAGCAAGAGACCCCGCCCAGATTTAGTGCAGGGGAGATTCTGTACGTAGCTCTGCAAAATGGCGATGTAGGAGAAGAGGGGGAGAAACTGGTCTGTCCGTCTGCTCAATTGGGAGGGAAAGAGTAGGACGGCCCGCCGTCGCCTATGAGTGGTAATACGACACGGGGCAAAATGGCAGATAGAACTGGATTTTACTGCTTCTGTAAAAGTTTTTTTTTTGCTTCAGTTTCGGATGGGTCACTCCATCAAGAGTCGATCGCAGTCGAAAGTCCATTTCTGGTCAATGATGGACTGTAGCTGTATCCTTAGACATGGAGGGAAATGCTTAGATGCAGTGCATAGTAGCTTAGGCAGCAGTGCCTAATCACCCATTTGGAATAGAGATTTGGGGATTTTTATCTGAGGAAGAAACTCACGGTAGAAAATCTTCTCATGATGATCTTTGACGGGGACTCGCGCACTGTTGCTACTTGCTACAACAACAAATCTCCCCCTTCCGAAACCAGGTCAAGTTCAGCTCGAACGACGCCAAGGTGGAGATGGGCGAGGGGAAGGGCGCCCCCGACCCCTACCCGGCCCTGACCAAGGCCGAGCTGCTGGAGTACGCCACCGACCCCTTCTGGGTGCGCCTCAGGTGGATCCTCTTCGTGCTCTTCTGGCTGGCCTGGGTGGCCATGCTGGTGGCCTCCGTGGCCATCATCTGGGTGGCGCCAAAGTGCCCGGCGCCCGCGCCCAAGGAGTGGTGGCAGGAGAGGCCGGTCTACGAGGTCTACGTCAAGAGCTTCAAGGATTCCGACGACAGCGGAGCGGGAGACATCAACGGTACTAAGCTAACTTCTTTGACAACCTCAATAGCGTACTCAATAGTTAGTAAGCCTCTGCACTTTTCAATTAGCACCAAGTAGTTGAATTTTTGTTACATTTTTTTGAACATGCTCCTTCTCTCTTTCCCTCTCAGGCATCGCCAGCAAGATCGACTACCTTTCTGACCTTGGCGTTGGCTCGGTGTGGCTCTCCCCCGTCTTTCCATCCGGAGGAAGAGACAACGGCTACGACATCTCCAACTACAAGGACGTGGACCCGGCCTACGGCAGCCTGCAGGACCTCAAGGACCTAATCTCCGGCCTCCACGAGAGGGGCATCAAGGCCATCTTGGACTTCGTGCCCAACCACAGCTCGGACAAGCACGAATGGTTCCAGAAGTCGGTGCGCAGGGAGGAGCCATACACCGACTACTACGTCTGGAAGGCGGGATCCAGGAGCACCCCGCCAAACAACTGGGTAAGAATAAGCAAATTTTTTTTTAAAAAAAACAATTGCTTGCAAATTTACAGTTCCCAAGAGTTTATCTTTTTCCCACTCGCCACTCTGACAATTCTTTCTTGTCTCACACAGCTCTCGGTGTTCGGCGGCTCCGCCTGGACCTACAACAGCGAACGCGGCGAGTGGTACCTCCACCAGTTCTACCCTGAGCAGCCCGACCTCAACGTGCGCAACGAGAAGGTGGTGGAGGAGCTGGAGGACGTGCTCCGCTTCTGGCTGGACGCCGGCGTGGACGGATTCAGGATGGACGCGGTGGCGCACCTCTTCGAGGACGAGGCGTTCGTGTCCGAGAAGCCCAGGGAGGGGAGGGCCGGGGGGAGCGCCTACGAGGACCTGGACCACGAGCGCACCTACAACCTGCCCGAGACCCTGGAGCTGCTCAAGAGGTTCAGGAAGGTGCTCGACGAGGCAACAGCAAAGGACGAGGAAAATCCGAGGTGAATTTGATACTCCATCATTGCTTCCCTCGAAAGATGTCCGTGAAAAACTATGAAAAATGAGTGCTTGTGTTTGTTTCCCATCCCTCGCTCCCCCCTCCATGAAGTTGCACAAGATTCAAGGGTCACACGTCCCTTGAAGAAGTCGTGAAAAGGTTTACCGAAACAATATTTCTTTAGCATTAGGCTCGAATTCTAGAGTTCTAATCTAGATTATGGTGGGTATTTAGGGTATTGGGGAACTCTTTAGCGATAGCGAATACCGTCGTCTCACCTTGGACATTTGGCGACTTTTTTTCGATAGAAGTACACTTGTTATAGAGTGCTCCTGATTGTCTATAGTAATCTTCGACTTTCTGTACTTACGTACAATCTTTATTTTTGTCACAGTTTCTCAGTATTCTAGGGGAAAAAAGTATGTTTCGGCAAGATTTTAACGTACGCCTTGTCAATCCAGGATCATGATGACCGAGGCCTACCTGTCCAACGCCGACCTGAAGGACTACTACGGCACCAACTTCACCGACCACTCCGGCGACGCCTCCCACATGCCCATCAACTTCGGCCTCCTCGACTTCAAGAACCGCGGCGACGTCACCGCCGAGAAGCTGAACAAGTCCATCACCGAGTACCTGGAGGCGCTCCCCGACAATGCCTGGCCCAACTTCAACCTGGGCAACCACGACAACGAGAGGCTCTCCACCCGCGTGGGCGACGAACTCGTCGACGCCATGAACATGGTCTACATGCTGCTGCCGGGAACGCCCATCACCTACTACGGGGAGGAGATCGGAATGGTGGACGCGACCAACGTGAGGAAATATATAAATTTATGGTTAATGACACATTTCTGACTGTTTGTCATTTAATTCCAGCTCCCTCGCAACCGCCCTAACTCCGACGACCGCGACGCGCACCGCACCCCAATGCAGTGGAACGCCAACGCCAACGCCGGGTTCACCGGGTCCGCCTCCGGGCCCTGGCTGCCGGTCAACCCGGACTACTCCACCCTCAACGTGCAGGCCCAGACCGACTCCAAGTCCTCCAGCCACCTCAAGGTGTACAAGGCGCTGGCGGAGATGAGGGAGCAGAAGTCTGTCCTCTACGGCGAGTGCGAGACCCACGTGGACGGGGACGTCTTCGCCTACAGCAGGGTCAAGAAGGGCAACCCGGGCTACCTGGTGGTGGTCAACACCGGAGACCAGGAGAGGGAGGTCTCGCTCAAGGCCAACACCGAAGAGGACGAGGAGGCCAAGGACCCGCTGCAGTGGCTGGCGGACAACGGCAAGATCGAGGTCCGCTCCTCCACCGCCGCCAAGTCCGACGGCGAGGCCGAGGGAGGCGAGGAGGGGGAGGCCGCGGAGGAGGAGGACAAGGCGGTCGTCTTCACCAAGATCAAGGTCAAGCCCAAGGAGGGGCTCGTCATCACCTTCGTCCCCCAGTTCTAATTATGTTCATCAAAGTCCTAACTTTATGGTTTCAAAGCAAGAGAAGAGAAGTTTCGGCACAATCCCATTCGGCCCATTCGCTTATGTTTGAAAGTTTATCATCGAATAAACTTTTGTCCTTTTCAAAAATTACACTTCGTCCTGCACGCGTTCAAAATGGATGAGTGTGTATTTCGCTTCGTCACAGCCTGGCCTATCACAGAGCTAAACTTTGGGTTACGTGTCTACGTAGCAGGGAGCGTACATATCTATGTAGGATTACAGGATCACTTGCAAACGTCGATCGGGCTGGACTTTTGGACCCGGCCGTTCCTCCAGCTGCGGACCAGCAGGTGTCGCAGGCACAGCCTCCCTCTCGTGGCGGGATCTGAAATGACAAATTCAAATAATATTAAATTTTAATTTTTAAAAAATAAATGGGAACCTGGGAAAGGTAGCTTTATAAAATGATAAATTTGAAGAATCTGCGTCACTCACCAAAGTCTAGGGAGTCGTAGAACCGCACCCCGCTCCACCGCCCCGGAAGGTACAGAACCCCCTCTACCGGGTCTTGTCCGCCTTCTCCGTCTCCTCCCTGCCGCCTGACCTCAAGGGCCATCGCCGCCGACCCCTCCTCCGCCGTCACCTCAACGCGGTGCCACCGCCCGTCAGCGATGACGACAGCCGTCTCGGCCTCAGACGTGCCGCCGTCCTCCACCACCGACGCCACCAGCCGGCCCTCTCCGTCGGCGGAGAACCGCAGCAGCCCTTTCCTCCTCTTGGGAGCGGCCGAGGTGTGCTTCCTCCCCCTCTTCCTCTCCAGCCCTATCTTGACGTCGAACAGCCTGGACCCGGTGACGTTGGTGCTGACTCCGAAGGAGACCCTCTGCCGCCCGGCCGAGGAGGAGCCGCCGCTCTTCCTGAAGCGGTCTCCCGCGGTGTCGTTCTGCCTCTTGCCCTCGCAGAGTCGCCCGGAGAAGCCCTGGGCGCAAGAGCAGCGGAAGGCGAATTCGTCCTCGGAGGATGATGAGGCGACCTCGCAGCGGCCGCGGTTCTTGCAAGGGTTCGGGTGGCAGGCGTTGCGAGGGCGCTGGCAGCGGCGTCCTGGGAAGGAAGTGTGAATTTGTTTTGTTACAACATTACTGGAAATCATGTTTTCCGACACTTTAGTTGCAGTTCCAACAAACAGCAGCAACAGCAACAGCAACTACAGCAGAAGCAGCAACAACAGCAGTAGCAGCACCAACATCAATTACCATTACTCTAGGAGCAGTAATAAAAGCAACAGCAGCAGCTCACCCGTGAAGTCTGCCTTGCAGGTGCACTTGAACCCCTGCCCTCCGGCCCCCACCCCGCAGGCGCCTCCGTTCTCGCAGGGCATGCGCACGCACGGGTTCTCCTCGCAGTCGCGGACGTTCTTGCGCATCTTCACGGCGGGGTCCAAGGGGGTCCCGGGGGGAGGTGGGGAGAGGCTCACGGGTCTAAAGATATAAAAGAGAATTAATGTCGTTTTCCTCACGTTTTATAAAAATTCTTTACAAACCTCCTTCCCAGCCTGAAGTTCCTTATGCACCCGGTGAGCCCCTGGCTCGTCCCCGCCCTTCCCTCCGCCCGCCCCGACGCCTCCGCGTCCACCCCGCCAATCCAGGTGAGCTTGCCTGAGCTGAAGGTCCTCAGCGAGCCGGGGGCAGATGCAGTCACTCGACTTCCCGAATCCACCTTAAAATAAAACAATGTAGATTTTCGAGATGCCTTTTCTTATAAATTTTTTTCCGCACCTGTATCATTCCGTCCTGGTGGTACCGCTTGAAGACGACC
>JAAUYJ010121250.1_pt1 | contig 16552 bp, 22 predicted proteins | sample 7278031 | NCBI WGS metagenome assembly JAAUYJ01 (sample SAMN14350222, study PRJNA611818) | marine sediment metagenome | isolation source: surface marine sediment (1.8m) | place: French Polynesia: Moorea | collected 2018-08 | reverse complement strand
TTTCTTTTCTTCACCTTTCCTTCGGCGTCCAATTCGAGCAAAAAAGTGTGGATCTTTCCCGCCGGTCCCTTCTTGTCAGGCGGGGGAGTGGTGGCTCTGGAAGGAGAAGCTCAAAATTATGCTCATTTATTTGGCATATTACACTTTTTTAATAGAAAGAATTACCTGAACTCTAGCCACCGTAGCAGGTCAGAGTCGAACGGAGCCACCGACCGGGCAAAGGTGAACGCCCGCTTGAATATGAGTGCCACCCTGCTGATGAGCTTGCACAGCCAGGGCTTCTGCAGCACCCCGTCGTACATAAAATCTTCCTTCCCTTGCAGCAGCGGCATTGGCACCCCGACGAAGAAGCCTCCCTTGTTGCCGCTGGGCGTGATGTTGTCCGGCAGCCCAGGCATCCGAGAGAAGAGCTCCTTCTGCCCGGCCCTGGGCCCCTTCAGGTGGACCTTCAGCAGCCTCCCCTTGAGAATCTCTGAGACGACGAGGAAGTCCTCGGCCTCGGAGAGCGCGATCCCGTTGGCTCCGTGAAGGCCGTCCGCCACCACCGTCGTCTCCTTCGTCTTGGGGTCGTACCTGCGGAGCATTTCGTCGTCGCTTCATTATTTCAATTCCCTCCGCCCGCTGCTTGGAGCTTCAGGACAGTAAACAAGTATCGTAAATTAGAGATCAATCAAATTCTGCAGTGTCATAAAAATATGGTATGTCCGTATAATTCTTGTCGTCATAGCTCAGTGGCCTGGGTGGCAAGATCGAGAAGTCATAGCACATTCCCCGCCCCCCTCCTATCATTTTTCCAAGTCACTGTTTATGCGGTTCGTTTCGGGGCCCTTTTTCAACAGAAGGAAGAAATTGTAGGAGTGCCTAATAATGCCCATTAAGTGATACGGCGGTCTCAAACTCCTTTCTTCCTTTATCCTTTCGCCTTTCTTAGCCCGGGAATAAAAACCATAAAACTATAAAACTGCTTTCAAAAGCAAGTTTTTTCCTTTTCTCTGCCTACATTGTACCGTACATTTACGTACACCTGTTATTTGATATAGGGTATACCTCCCCCTTTGGAAACATATCGCTCCGCGAGATCCGATCCCAATTCAGTCGGGGAAAAGAGCTCAAGAGAGAAAGAACGACATATTTCTTCTTCGCGAGACATTGTTGATATTTTGGCGGGGCTCTACGAAATCGGTACGTACTTTCAGGACATGAAATGGAAAATATAGCAAAGAAAAGCTATTCACGACGAGAAATCCGCCAGATTTGGATTTTTAGCCACTGGCAAAACAAGGTCTGTTTGATATTCGCAGTTTGCAATCAGTGCATCCGCATCGTTTACAGTGAACTGATCGCAAAAGTGCTTTGCTTGTTGTGTACTTAGGATTTTGTTTTAATACCGTTGAAGCTGCAGACACTGCTTGCTGTGATGTGCACATGAATTGTCCCAACCTATACAGTATTTCAAGGAGGGATAAAAGCGAGCTTTGAAAGCGAGGTATCTACGGCAATTTCCAGTGCCCTTTTTGTCCTAAATCTGGCCAAAAGATATCATTCTTTCACAGGTCTCCGCAATGACGGCATCAGTGAAAGTGATTCCGCTCCTCCTGGTGGCCCTACTGGGATCCAAGCAAACGGCATCGGCGCAAGATGACCTCTTGAGCCATACCCAGCCTGACACCTCCAAAACAATAAGTAGAGTTGTGGTTGGTTCTTGCTTTGTCTATGACATAACCTTGAACCAGGTCTTTGGAAGAATTATATCTCAGGATCCTGACCTGTTCCTCTGGGTTGGAGATAATATCTATGGTGACACTGAAGACATGGACATCATGAGAGCAAAATATGACACCAAAAAGAGAAATGCTGCTTACAGCACTTTCTTGGAGGCCGAGATCCCTGTTATGGCAAACTGGGATGATCATGATCTTGGAGTGAACAATGGAGGAAAGTACTACCCAAAGAGAAATGAGAGCCTACAGGAGTTTCTTCGACACTTTGATATCCCACAAGAAGATCCTCGGTATGAACAGCAAGGAGGCCTGTATTCATCAAATGTGTTTTCCCCTGACTCAGACAGGAGCTTGCATGTCATCATGCTGGACAATCGCTATGACAGATCTCCAACATATCCAGTGTATGGTGAGTGTGAAGGGGACTCTACTGTCATGATGAGTGATGCACAGTGGGACTGGTTGGAGAATGAGTTGAAACGGGAGACTGAACTAAAGATAATAGCAAATGGCATACAGATCTTGCCTCCTACATATTTGATGAGGCCAAAGCAGGGGTACTGTTCTTATGGAGATGGGGAGCTCTTTGAACAGGCCATTGAAAACATGGACGAAACAGGACTTTCTGGTAACTCCTATGAAACATGGGCAGAGATACCACAAGAAAGGGAGAAGCTGTTGAGAATGATTCAGAAAAGCATCAATGATGGATATACCAAGAACATTATTCTAGTTTCAGGGGACATGCACATAGCAGAGCTGCACCAAAAGACACTGTCAAGTGACCCTGATGCAGGTGATGAAGTCACCCTGTTTGAAATTACAGGTTCAGGCCTCAGTACCAACTGGAAATATGCTGATACCAATCCAAATCCAAATAGACTGCCTGTGTGGGCAGATGACAAAGGAAGTGGAACTTTTGACAGAAAATGTGTTTTCCCTTTTGAAAATTTGGGCAAGAAACACAACAGCTGTGTCTATGATGCATCTGACTTTGAGCCTTGGTGTGCCACAGAGGTGGACTCTGATGGAATTGCTGTAACAGGTGCATGGGGGTTCTGTGCTCCCTCAGGTGCCACAATACCTACTGGAACTGTGGGCACAGTGGCTGATGATGTAGCCCAACTTACCACCGCTGACCGTCATGTCATTGATTCAGCAGAAAGCAACTATGGATTGATTGATATAGATTGGGATGAACACATCATAAAACTCTCTCTGCAAAAGGAGTATGAAGAGGTGGTCTCGACAAACATACCCTTTGAACAGGGCCAGTTGAATTTGAAATAAGGTGTCGCATGTGTATTGTGTATGCATACAATGAAAGCACTCAATGTGTAAAGTGTAAAAGAAAGCATTTTCGTATACAATTAAAGTTACTTGAAATTGGAGATGTATTTTACTGTACCATACACTAATGCTACTTTCGGCGTATACTAGTAGTACTGAACAGATTTCGGCTAGTTTCAGAGAACTTTCTGAGCCTTTCACTTTACGATGTTTGCAAAAATGAAAGTACTGTAGATTCAATAAAATCGTGATTTTTTAACATTTGCCAACAGCAATAAACACGTAACTTACTTCAAAATCCTCCCGCTCGGCCAGGAGGCGGCCATGAAGAAGATGAGAAACTCTGTGGGACCGAAGTCGCTGAAGAGCTGGGTGAAGTAGATGGGGCCGCCCTTGCTGACTGCCACCCCGTTCAGAGCCGCCACCGCCTTTCCGCCTACGACAGAGCCGGCGGGGACCAACGTCTGAAAGCAATGGGGTGTCGACATTGATATTATTTTTCGTGCCCAGTTTTCCATTTAATGGGGATCAGAAAAGAAAATTGACAGGTGATTGCGCAGTCTGTCAGCTCGGAGATTAAAAGGATTTATGTAAGTACTACGTACTAAACAAAGATATGGCGGAGACTAGAAAGTGTCGCCTAATACTTTTTTTACTGGGTGAAATATCAGCAAGAGAATTCCAGTAAAACAAAACATGCCTTCGATTTCTTCGAAAAGTCACGACAGGGAGAACGGAGAAACGGAGGCTCTGGACGAAGTTGGCGACGAAGAAGCCTCCTCCTGGCCCTCCTGGCTTTGGGCTATCGCCGCGGCGTACTGGCGCCCGGCGCTGCTGGTGCTGACGCCGCTGGCTGCGCTGCCCTACGCCGTGTCCGACCTGAACCGAGAGCGATGCGCCTTCGTCATGATAGTAATGTCCGTCTACTGGATCCTGGAGTTGCTGCCGCTGGCCGCCACCTCCCTGGTGCCAGTGGTACTATGCCCGGTGCTGGGGATCCTCAGCACCAACGACGTATCCATGGTCTACATGAAGGGGTCCATCATGTTCATCGTCGGAGGTGCGGTTTTGTTTCAATAAGGAACTATCCAACAAACAGCGAAGAATAGTTTCAAGATATTTGAGTTTTAGTTTCGTATTGGTCGATTTTAGTATTTCGTTCACCAGCTCTGATCTTCGCGACCAGCATCGAGGAGTCCGGCCTGCACCACCGCATCGCCCTGGGCGCCATCCGCGCCATCGGCTCTTCCCCCGGACTCCTGATGGCAGGGTTCATGACCGCCACCTCCCTGCTCTCCATGTGGATCTCCAACACGGCCACCAGCGCCATGATGATACCGGTCATGGAGGTCGTGCTGGAGGAGTTGGGGGAGATTGAGAGGAGAAGTAGGGGTGGTGGAGGAGGTGGCGGCGACCATGAGGACAAAAAGTATAAAATACGGAAATTACAGCAGTAGAGCGCTTTTTTGCCATTGGCAAAATTATTTTTGGTGTTTTTTCAGGATCGATAAGACGCTCCGAGACTTTCGGGCGATGCTGGCCATGGCCATCTGCTATTCTGCCAATATTGGCGGCACCGGCACCCTCGTCGGCACGGGCGCCAACGTAATCCTCAGCGAGTACCTCAATGAGCTCGACGGAAATCCCGTCTCCTTTGGCACCTGGATGGCCTTCTCCGTGCCGCAGATGATCTTGTGCCTGGTTGCCGCCTGGTGCTGGCTCTACTTCTACTTCATCGGGATCTCCTCCATGCTAGGGAGAAAAAGGAGCGGAAGTGTGGACAAGGAGAAGGAGAAGGAGCTCCAGCAGCAGCGCAACGAGTCCGTGTCACGCGTCATCCGGCAAAAGTTCTCCGAGCTGGGGCCGATGACCTTCCACGAGGGGGTGGTCGTCTTCGTCTTCTTGATCGCCTTCAACCTATGGTTCTTCCTCTCCCCCGGCTTCATGACTGGATGGGGGGACCTGCTCGAGTCCACCAACGCCATGGGGGAGGAGACGAACGTGGACGACGCCACTCCAGCCATTCTCATTGCCTTACTAGTGCTGGCGCTACCCGCAAAACCCACTTTTCTCCAATTGTTCCGTTGCGGAAGGAAACCGGGGTTGATACAGCCTTCGCCCCCAGTAATTGACTGGAAAACAGCACAGTACAACGTGAGTTTATAAAAAAATAAAAAATAGTTAATCCCTTTTTTATACCAACCAATTAAATTTAAAGGTTGGGTGGGGTTTGATCCTCCTCATCGGAGGTGGATACGCTCTAGCGGAGGCGAGCGAACAGTCCTGCCTGAGCGCCTGGTTGGGCTCCCAGCTGGAGGCCCTAGATGGGCTGGAGCAGTGGGCCCTCTCATTGGTTTCTACCCTCCTGGCAAACTTCTTCACCCAGATCCTCTCCAACTCAGCCACCGTCAGCATCCTCCTCCCGGTCCTCATCGACCTGGCGCTGGTCCTCGGTACCAACCCTCTCTACCTCATCCTGCCGGTGACGGTGGCCTGTTCCTACGCCTTCATGCTGCCCGTCTCCACCGGCCCCAACGCCGTCTGCTTTGGACCCTCGGGGATGACCATGCTGCAGATGATGAGGCTCGGGTTCGTCCTCAATCTGGTCTGCCTGGGCATAATCACCTTCGCCTCCAACACCTACGGCTACTTCATGTTTGACCTGGGCGACTTCCCCTCGTGGGCGCAGGAGTACAACTCAGGCGTCAACGACACTATTTGCCAAATATAAAAGTAAAAAAACCCCTATCTGCTAACTGAGCTGGCTCTTTACCTCGAAAGTTCCCTTGTCCACGTCCACCCTGTAGAGTCCCTTGTGGATGTCCGCGACCACCAACTTGCCGCTTGAGTCGAAGTCGATTCCGAGGGGTCGCCCGCACCTATACATATTAAAACAAAAACAGCAAATAATATTTTTCGCGAAAAATGCAGATTAGTTTCCCCGCACGTCTCCGGTTCTTGGTGCTCCTCCATGCATGGCTCTCCGTAGTGGAAGACCCTCTCCCACCTCTTCCCCTCCCCTCCCTTCAGCTTGATCCTGATGACGTCTCCGCCCTTGACGGCCGTGTACAAGTAGCCGTCCCTCTCGGCGAAAGATTCTGCAACGGAGAGAGATTCGACTTTGGCTTGAGAAAAAAGCCGCAATAGAATAGTTTGATGCACTACTTACATGTTTTGAAAAAAATATTTTTCAACTTTTGCTGAATTCAATGCATACCTGGCCCGTCGAAGAAATCGTAGTTTGCCTCGTCCACGTCCGTGGTGAGCCTCCTGGCCTCATCCAGCCTCGAGTTGTTGGCGAGCACGCCCTCCGCCCTCAGCCGCGGCTCCTCCTCCGTCACCGCCGTGAACTCCACGCCCTGCGGGGGGAGGCCGGGGGCGAACAGGAGGACGGCCACGGATACGGCAGTGAAGAGGAAGACGTTGCGAAGGAGCCGGAGAAACATTGTTATAGCGTCTTTTGCCGATGAGATAGTTGGAAACTAAGAGCCGGCTGGAGTCGAACAGAAGGATCATACACACACTGGTTACGCAACAGGTGAAGAGTAGGAGGAAGTGCACAAAAGTTGTCTGGAGGAGGGAGGAGGAGCGGCAGTGGTTGTTGCTTGGCGGACGTACCAAGCACGCACGTACGCACAGCACGTATGGGACCAAGAGTGTAAAAGGAAGAAAACCCGCGTACTCGATCACAGTTCAAGTTTCCAGGTAAAAGTCACTGGAGGTGGCGATGGTGGTACGGGGAAGAGAGAAGGACGAGGGCTTCATCGATTTCCATCGGAATTGACACCAAACGCCCAAAAAAATAGTACGTAGCAAAGGGCATACATATTTACCTAGCGCAAACAACTTGTTGGCAACAAGGACTCCACTTTTTCAGTATCGAACTGATGTCAAGTACTGTTCAGGACATTGCTCAGTCAAAATATACACTGTGTATACCCTTCAACAACTTGCGAGGAGTGAAAGAGAGATTGTACGAGGTACTTGATGGTCGAGGTACATGAATATTTAACAATAATACGGTTTTATGCACCATCACTTCCTGCAGGAGTAGGAAGACTCCATATGTTATCCGCAGCTTTTCCAAGGAATCATGTTCTTGCGGTCATTTCTTTTCCGAACATGAATAATGGGTTTCCCCCTCCTTCCTCCATCCCAAGACGTGGGACGGGGTCATTGAGCTCGCCTCACTTCCTGCCGTGGGGAGCTCGCCTTTCACTCGTCTAGCCGCCGCCGTAGCCGACTTGCAGCTGGGGCCTCCGGTCAACCGAGCTGTTCTCCCTCTCTGCAAACACATGTGGGAAAGAGAAAGGGGCGTTGAACTTTCAAAAAAAAATCTCGTCAGGGGCAAACAATTGCAGCCGCCAGCCGGTCATAAATCGACCCTTCGTTTTCGAAACTGAAATGACTACGGGGACAAAATGCAGAAAACGAAGAGTGGTGTGATTTTTTTCCTCTTTAGATATTACAATTGCGAAACAAATGGGTGGGGGACCAACAATGACCAGCAATTTTTGGTCAATTTTCTTCGCCATTATCGCCGGACGGACGCAGCTGCATACCACAGTAAGTGCCACCACCATGATCCTCCTCCGCATTGTTGACAGCCAGCTGAGTGGACAATGGAGTATTATGGTACTTGTGTGGCGGTTGTAGCGCGGCGGGAACGGAAGAGGGGGGAGAGAGGAGTTTTAATTCGGCGATAGTGAAATTTGCATCTGCCACCGCGGACGGACGGAGGGAGGGAGAGGAATTATGTGCCGGGTGGCGCAGGTCGAGTGGAAGGGAGGAGAAAAGGAAAGAAAAACTTTTGTTCGTAATTTTCGCGCCGCTCTCTGTTCTGCATACAACGAGGAATTTTTTGTTGGGAGGGGGGGGACATATCTGGACATATATCTGCGTTTCCGTTGCAATGAGCACACGTACAGAAACAGAGAAGTTTTGAAAACACAGTTCGACAGTGTGCTTGTACGAGTAGATACCGCATAGTAAAGAGTTAAAGGTTTTCCCTATTATCTTCACTGGATTTCTGGTTGGACCCTACTGCTCCAGATTGGCCTCGGAGCGGCGTAGGACAAGGGAATGAGGGTATCATCCCTCTCCTTCCTTGCCTTCGTTGTTTTCCCTTTTCTCCACCAGAAGATTTTTTCTCCCAAGAGCACAGCCGCGGTCGTCGCCACGGCTATGCCTATCACAAGGTAGACCAAGAATGTCTGCATTTTCGAAATGCCAATATTGTTTTAAGACATATTTATGGCTTTATTTATTTACATGCACCTGCCCAGAAGATAGAACAACCTTGGAGAGACTTTCTCCTCCTTGCGAGTTGTCAACAGCTCCCAGAAATGTTTTTAAAATCCTATCGTGAACCGCGGACTCCCTCAGCCTCAACAAACTTTGCCTCAAGACTGGCGTCAGCGGCGAATCCTTTGTCAGAATGATCCCCTATTTGACAAAAGTGTTGAAGCATGGTGCTTGTCTTCCGAACCTCGCTATGATCCATACCATCTGCTGGGTATTCCATTTACCAAACACTTTCAAATTGTCTGAACCGTGTGACGACGTTTTCTGCCAAGCGGAGAAATATCTCTCAGAGGCGTGCATAACATACCTGCAATTGAGGTTAAAAAAGGTATTTGTTACCTATTCAAAATGTTTGAGACGTCCGTGAAATAAGTTCGCTGAACTTGCCTCCCGCTTTCAATTCTATTTATTCCATCATCAATGTCCTTGTACAAAGTATCGTGGGGTTCTTTAACAATTCTGTCCCACAGCCTTTTGTAGTCTGGATCTCCAGCATTTTTGCGGAACTGATAATTTGCCCATGTACCTGGAAAAATACCAGGTGTATTGATAAAATTTCTGCATAGTATTTTACCATCAAGCACTATTAGTTTCCACACAGGATCTCGGAGGACATCTCTTAAGGTTTCAAATGGAGCAGAAGGAGACTTTGTGAAAAACATGGTGAGTGCTCCACCATAGTAGGCATTGATTATAACAAAGAATAGCATAGCGATTATGTAGACAAGTTGGTGCCCTGCTGCGTGCTCTATGTGGGAAGGAAATAACACATACGGCAATATTGCTGTAATTGATAGCAAGAAAATCATAGCAGTGATGTATGACCACGATTCTCGGGTAAAAGGTCTGGTAAACAAGTTTATGTCTACTTTGGGAAGCTGTGGCAAGAGAACCAAAAGAAGGCTGTCATCAAACAAGTGAACATGGTCCAAAATAGGTTGCCTCTGGGGGGCGAAAATCCAAGAACTGAGACTCAAAGGATATTTCCCATTCACAACCTGGGCAATATTTTTTCCTTGATCAATCTGTGAGGAATAATTCATAACCTACCTCTCCCATGACACCTCCCCACTTTCCTGAAAGACTGTATGGCCCTTTCTTTGGAAATACGCCCCAATCGCCATTGGGATCAATGAAATTATGAAGTGTAAAATTTGAAATCCTCGCAACATAAGACATAACTTCAGGTATTGGGCCCTGACTAGATTTACAGTGCATTCCACTTTCATCACACCCAGAAATGTCATTCATGGTATACCAGCTCAATGCAATCGAAGTAACATTGAGCTTCTGTAGATTATATTCTTCAATGACGCATTTATTTTGAGAAAACCTCAGTTGGTTGATGACAACTTGAGTCTGCCCTTGCAATGTGATTATCTGGAGCCAATTGAAGTCTTTTCCCGATGGAAATGCCAGAAAGAAATGTGAATTTGATAGATTTACATTCTTGCTCAATTGTTTTAATGATTGTTCCAGAGGGTTTTCATCAACATGAAAGGCAATCAGCAGGATCGATCTTCTTGGTTTGGAACTTGTGGCTGTCATGTTTTTATAAATATGTAATAGTTCTCTTTCGAACGTCTCTGAGTTTCCAAATAGTATAAAAATGCTTGTATCAGATGGCTCTCTTTTTGAAATCATCTGATTGACTGAAATAGTCACTTTATGGCTTTCCATATTTGTCATCAGGTGAGTGGCAAAGATGCCTAGACATCTGATGTTTCTATAAGAAAATTAGACCATATTATTAACGTTTTAATCTTTGATGTTTCTTGTAATTAGACATATACCTTGAATCATTTTCAGTAGCAAGGAAAGGTTTTACATTCAAAGTTCCACCTTGATTTGAACATGATATGAAAGTTGCTACTTGATTTGCCATATTCTTCGATAGACAAAAACCCTTAATTCCTTCTAGGATCAGAATGATGGGAAACCATGATGACTTTCCTGTTACAAACATTTTGTTTTTTCTAAAGCAATGTTTAAGTGAGCGTTTTGCTGCAATTTTTTGTATCTGAGAAAAAATGTATGACTTTTCAACTTGATTGTGTTTGGCAGTCTCAAAAACCAGTTGATTAAATATTGGAAAGGAAAGGAAAAGTTAGTTGTTAACTGATAGTACTGTACAGTTTGATGAAGACCATGTACTTAAAATGTAATTAATACATTTCTACTACATTCTAAATAAGGAAAACATTAGGAACCAGATGTATTTATAGCATCAAATTTAGTCACACCTAGATATACAATTGACCAAGGCAAATATTAATTATTAAAAAAAGAAAGATTGTTGTAACTTTGCTTCTATTGCCAAACGAGGATGCAATACAAATGTGAATTGTTGGGTTTTTTATTTGTTGCATACAACAATCATGTCTCAGTATGAACTAGTTCATTTTGTGAACATTTCTGTTTCATTGTCGTCCTAATTGACACCATTTTTTCTATCACTAAAATTAGCATGGATGCCACCACTGCCACGCTCATTACCAAGTACACCATAAATGTCTGCAAAAAGGTAACTAGTGATGCATTTAAATTACATCTTACTCATACTTGTCCTGAAGAAAGAACTACTTTTGTAGTCACAATGGCTCCTTTTTTGGAGCCGGCAAATCCAAGCATGCTTTTCACCATTCTCTCGTAGTTAGCTGTTTCTTGCAACCTCTGCATAGCCAGCTTAAATATAGGTCTTAAAGGCGACTTTTTTGCCATGATAATGCCCTAATACAAAATCGGCATGTTCAGGTGACAACTTTTCTTCTACAATTTGCTTTTTAACCAACCGATTGTTGTCTAAATCCTTTTCCAAACACTTTCAAAAGTCCTAAATCATCTGTTGTTTTGCTGGCCCATGAAGAAAAATACCTTTCTGATGTATGCAAAACGTACCTTCACAAATCAGTGATAAGCTTCATACCTTTTCAAAGAAAAAACCTTTTCACCTTCCATTTTTAATCCTCTTAATACCATCATCAATATCTTTATAAAACGTTTCCTCTGGATTTTGAACCATTCTCTTCCAAAGTTGTACAAAGTCTTTATCACCAGCGTTTTTATGATGCTGATATACAACCCATGAGCCTAGGATGTAAAGCACTGATAGTAAGTGCTGTTCTTCATAATGGTATCCTATATACCTTCAAGCACTATGAGCTTCCAGGACGGGTTCCTCATAACATCTCGTAGAGTTTCAAAGGGAACTGATGGTGACTTGGTGAAAAACATGGTAAGGGCCCCTCCATAGTAAGCATTTAATACAACGAAATAAGACATGGTGACAATATACAATAGCTTGTTTCCAGTAGTTTGTTCAGTAGAGGTTATACCCATGAAAAAAGACATTGCTGCCACTGTAACAAGAATGCAAGTCATGGTAGCAATGTATTTCCATGATTGCTGAGTAAATGGTCTTGTGAACAAGTAAAAGTCAACCCTGGGAAGCTGTGGGACCAGTACAAGCAAAAGATCATCATTGAATAGGTGCACAAAATCAAGAAGTACATATCTTTCAGGGGAATACACCCAACCGCTTAGACTTATTGGATATTTTCCATTGATAACCTGAAAAAATAACTTTTGTCACAAGTACACATTCATTCAATTTTTTTGTTACATCTCCCATGGCACCTCGCCACTTGCCCCCTCTAGGAAAAACACCCCAATCACCATTTGGGTCGACAAAGTTGTGCACAGAGAAATTTGCAATTCCAGCTATGTACTGCCCGAGTTCTACAGCAATACCACTCGACGTGGTACAGTGCATTCCATTTTGGTCGCATCCTTCCATGACATTCAAGGGGTACCAATTTACCGAAGTGGACGTAACATTCAGTTTTTGGAGATCATACTGTTCGCGCACACAAGGAAAAAAAGAAAACTGCAGGGAGTTGACGACAACTTGAGTCTGGCCCTGAACAGTAATCACTTGAAACCACTGGGGGTACTTTTCTCCTTTCATAACCGAAGCCACGAAAAAGTGAGAATTCGAAATGAAACTCCTCGTCCCTAGCAGGTACGCATCACGGTTGAGCATGCTTTGATCCATTCCCTCGGGCAAAACTATAATCGATCTTCTCGGGTAGGGATCCATACGAATCAAGGTGTCATAAGCCCTCGTCAAAAAAGCTGCAAAATCGCTTTCTAGCTTTCCAACGGGAATAATTACTTGAACATCCGAATCCATGCTACGGGAGCCATTAACAGACAAGGCGACAGAGGCCTGAAGCCCATGTGTCATCATTACAGTGGCCAGTTTTTTCGCCTCTTCCTGTGCGTATAGCATCGTTGGAGTTCTCTGTTATTAGGAAAGCGTCTCATTTGTAATAGTACACACTTTACCGGCACTCCTGTCGATATCCCAAGTGTATTATTCCCCTGCTGCGTGATTGAAACAATATTCACTGTACTATGCCTGATGTTGCACGATACGAAGTTTGCTATCTGCCAGGCAATTTCGCTCCTGTGGCTCTTTGCATTAGCAAAGCAGAGTATTGCCAGGACAAAGATGAGTAATTGGCCAGCAAAAAGTAGTTTTCGGTTTTGGATATTCATTTCCGAATAATGTGCCCGAGAATCTCGGGACATTCTGGTGAGTACCGGCACTGTTTCTCAAATAATTTAACTCTCCAAAGAAACGGCTGAGCAGTGAGCGAGCTATTGTCGTCACAACTTGCTTTCAACAAGTTTTGTTTTTCAATTAACTTGACTGGAATTATTAATATCACAGTTGTCTCGCAAGGACACACACCTAAGGCCACCTTAGTCTAACAACAAAAACATAGTTGGTTTTGCTTACCGAGAGAGCCTCAAGGTGTGTTCAAATATTTAAAGGGAGCGGACACCATTGCTTATGTACGTACAACAAATGTACCATTCCTGGTCTCTTTCCCTCAAGAAGTTGCAGGATTGGAGCCAAAGGATTTCTTTCTCCAATTCCCGCTACATTCTATCTCACTTTCTTCTCTCCCCAATATTTTTTCTTCTCCCACTCCCCTCCAGAGTTTCCCACCCCATCTTTCTACAGCCAAAAAAATGATGGCGGCGAGCCGCCGGTGTCAATCCACATAGAAATATTTTTCATAAACAAAAATTCGATATCATTTGGACTAACGTTTTATTGTACCATACAGGTAGGGAGCTTGGCAATCTTGGAATTTTTCAAAGAGTGCAACAAGCGAGAACTAATTAATACTTGAATATTTTTGACTGGGTTTGTCTGCGAGCGAATTTGCACGACGCCCGACGACGACTTCTGGTCCAGGGGTCACGGCAGCCAGAAGGAAGAGGAGGAAGAATGGGGGGGCGGGGTCCTCTAGGGAATAGATAGGAAGGAGAGAAGAGATTATCGCGAAGAAGAATTGGTTAAATCTCGCCGCCACCGCCGCCGCCGCCGCCGAAGGCGAAGGCGACGCGGGTTTGACCTACCTGCGATTTCGCAACTGCTCGCGCAACAACGCAACCGGTGTCCCTCCCTCCCTCCCTCTCGGGTAATTACGTACGGTCGGCGGTATGGAATTCAACATTGTCTTCAACGGACGTTATTGTGCACCTCTAAATGTTAACTTTTTTCTCCGAGGCGGCAAAGTGAGATTTACACATTTCTTTGTAAAATGTTGGCGAATGGCGAAATACGAACGTACCGGTATACTTGCAAGAAAGGAGCAAAGCGGCGTCGCTGCAGCAGCGTTGAATTGTTGGAGCAGTTTCTGGAAAAGAGAAACTGCGATAAGATGGGGATGGGCGGGTCGAGGAGAAATTGAGACCACCTGATAACAGAACATTTTTTCCCGCGCCGGTTTCGGAGACAACCATGGGCTTTTTGCTGCGCCCTGCCATAACAGCATACTCGTTGCTCTTGTTTCCGTGCTGTTTTCAACAATTCCAGTCTTCTTCCATCTGCTCTTTTCACGAACAGAATTGTATAGCACGACACGGGCCACCATGAAAACATCGATACGTGGAGTTTGGGGGGGGGGGGGGGGGTCGCGTGCCCCGCCAAAAAATTCCTCTGTACAGTGCAGAGCTCCATCAGAATGTTTTCCAAGCCTCGGACGGAGGAGGAGATGGGAGGGAAGAGAAACCGTGCCCGCTTTCTTTTTTCCTCCTCCTGAATTACAATGGGAGCGTGGCTTCCCTCTCCCCTTCCCCCCCCCAAAAAAAAAGGTGCTTGCACCGACTGCTGAGGACAGATCCCGCGCTTTTGGGAAAGGGGGGAAGGAGAGAGGAAAGAGAACAGTCCCGCGAAAGAGCGGGGGGGGGCACAGGTTCAGCAACAATAGAAATGTATTTTTTAGACAATTTTTCGACTTGACGTACTTTTCTATCGTATTGCTCAACAGAACAGTATCGACATGTTGTTGAAATTGTTCGCGGGCATAAATTGTAGCAGCTTGAAGTTCCCGAAGCTGGCGATCCCGCCTGAGCAGAAACGGCTAGTCTCTAACGTGTTCACCGTAGAAAAGCTGCCGGAAAACCTGTCCTAATCGAAGGAAGGAGGAAGCTTCGGCTTCTCTTCCTCCCCTTCCCCCCCTCCTCGAAAAAGTTCCCGGCAAACGTCACTTTTAGGCGCCCAAAAAACCGGCGGCGGCTCTCAGCTGTGCTCCTCTCTCCCTTCCCCATTCTTATTCCAAGCGTGGATGGATCCCTCCCTCCCCCCTTTTCCCGAGGGCGCGGCAGGGATTATTTTGGCGCAATGGACCGAAGGAGGGGGAGTGAGTCTTCCCGCCGAAGCCACGAACGGACGCGGGGTCGCTTCGTGGAAGTGGAAAACTAGCCTTGGCTTCTGCTCGATCCGTTCTTCGTCCCTGGACAGCACTCGGGACATCACCAGGTGACGACGTCACCTTGAGGGGGATTTGAAGAAGAGAGAGCTCTCCGAGACGATGTCTTTAGAGTTAAGAGTTGGGTTCGTAGCCACAAACAGTGCTTTTCATACCGACATGTCGAAAACAATAAATATCAACTGAAACGTATTTCCAGCTCTATTTTTACATCCCTTTGACTATTGTTGTTTTCTTACAATTTCTGGAATAATATTGCAATGATCGTCAAGGCACACAATTGATTTTTAAGGTACTTTCAAGTTACTAATGAAAAGACAAAAAAAAATAAGAGTCTGTAAGGAAAACTTAGCAGCATCCTTAAAATAGGTGCTCGACGTACGTACGTACGGTGGTTTTTGGCGCGGGCGCGAGAAGGGGCGGGTGGGGGAGGGAGACCTCTAGGACGAAAAGCCCGCGGTCTCTCCCTCCTCCCTTCCCCGAAAATCTCCCCTCCTCTACAGTACTATGGGTATATAGCAACAAACGCTGTCTGCGCAACCCGCACTCGCTCCCTAACTTGGTTCTCCTTTTCCCATTCCTCTTTCACTCCCCCCGCCACTCTCGCGGGAAAAACACCCCGCTCCGTCCGTCCGTCGGTCCTAACCGAGGACTAGGAAAAGGTCCCTAGACCGGTTATGGTGCGGAGATAGCGCCAAAACTTCACAGGAAAACATTGGGTAAGTGTGCTAAAAAAGCTTCCTTACAACCAAAATAGTATTTTTGTGTAATAAAAAGGCATAAGGGGCATAACCATAGTCACATGTCCGCACCGGCTTTTGGAGGAGGGTGCGTGCCTGCTGCTTGATACCCTCCTCCTCTTCTTCCCACATCCAAGGTTTTTGGCGGACGGCGTCCCCCCCCCCCCTCTCTCCCCTCCCCGCGCACGGATATAATCAAAGCACAAGTGCATGCACTATACCCCCTCACTCCCCCCCCTTCTCCTTCCCCGGCAAGCAAACAGTTTTTCGAAGAGATCCCGCGCGCATTCAGATTTCAAAAGCCCGGGAGGGAGGACGGGTCGGTGGATAATCCGTTCCACCTCAACACTGAAAGCATCTCCAATCATTGGAATTTGCCTTGCATTCCTCCTTACAGGGATTAAGAAAACCATCACAGCAGCAGAACAAGAAGATGAACCAGTTGAAGGAGAACAGCGTGGCCCCGGCCAAGGCATTCCTCTCGCCGGTAGTCAACAGAGGTGAGTAATAAGAAATCGTTGAGGCACTGAGAGATAGCTAATTTTTAAAAATGTACTCTATTTTCCAGGTTTCCGCAAGCCCTTCGGCGAGCTGACCAACACCCCTCCTTCATCTCACAAGCGGACGGACCTCCCCTCGCGCGCCGCCCTCACCCCCACCAACGTGGGCAGGCGCAGCCAGGAGAAGACCCCCAGCAAGGCCAACAACG
>JAAUYJ010211940.1_pt1 | contig 16559 bp, 13 predicted proteins | sample 7278031 | NCBI WGS metagenome assembly JAAUYJ01 (sample SAMN14350222, study PRJNA611818) | marine sediment metagenome | isolation source: surface marine sediment (1.8m) | place: French Polynesia: Moorea | collected 2018-08 | reverse complement strand
GGTCGGATGATTTTTTGTAGGGGTAAAACTATTTGCCTAATATTGTTGGATATTTGAAGCTATTACAAAGGAATAAAATTGGAAGTTTCATCCCTTAATTTACCAACGCCGAAATATTTACACATTATACATATTCACTATCTAGGCTCGATCTAAAGTTTTAGTTTGAATTTTGTGTAATTAATTTTGTGTATCAGCTTAAATAAGCAAAACTTAGAAAATAATATGATTCCAAATCATCAATCATTCCAAACAAACCGAATCATAATCAAAGACGATAAACGGGATTCAAAAATCTGGGATGTAGTCAAACCTAGAAAAACCGATATAGTCATCTCTTCCTGTTACAAATCAGGCACAACTTTGACCCAACAAATAGTCAATCTACTTGTGAACAATCACGATAATTTTGAATCTATCCATGATATTAGTCCTTGGGTAGAAGAAACTTTTCTTACTCCCCAGGAAAATAAAGCATCTTGGATAGAAAATTTATCAAGTCCAATAATTTTAAAAAGTCATCTATTATTTGAAGCTTTACCATATTACCCTGAGTGGAAATACATTTATTTAGTAAGAGATGGCAGAGATGTTTAATTATCACTCTATAATCATCTTCAATCTTTCTTGCTCAAATATTTAGAAATACATCAGCTCGAACAGTTACCAGATTTTCCAGATTTTTGGGATGATTGGGTAGAATAAAAAGAGGATAAAACTGGTTATTGGCAACATATAAAAAGTTGGTGGGGGTAAGGAATCTGCCCAATGTACTTTTAGTTCACTATGATAATTTAATTCAGGATAAATCCCAAGAAATTGAGAGAATTGCTACATTTATAAATCTAGAGATTAACTCCGAAATCAAAGAGATGATTCTAGGAAAAACTTCTATAGAATATATGAAGTCAAATTGGCAAAAGTTTCAGCCACCAAACGTATTCAAACCTAATACTTTTATTAATAAAGGTCTCAAGGGTAGTTGGCAAAACTTATTAACTGCTGAACAAGTAAAAAAATATGAGATAATTATGTCTGAACAATTAGAAGCAGAATGTGCAAAGTGGGTGAAAAATGCTAGATGTTTACCTCATAATTAACAATTAATAATAGGTGAAACACTCCAGTAGACTAAAAGTTTTCAATCAATAAAAAAAAATGTGGTTTTTGACCCCCGTCTTCACGGGGACAAGCTTTTGACTTTCTTAAATAATGTTCAATAGAATAACAGGAGAAAATATTGACATCTCTATTTATTAATGCTAAAAGAATCAAAATCCGGTCAGCCATGGAACAATGTCGCCAAAATACCCTAAAATTGTTTGCAGACATGGATTACGCAACCTTCAGCGCTCAACCTGATAGTGAATTTAGCCCCGTGGGTTGGCATTTGGGACACATTGCTTACACAGAAGCTCTATGGTTACTAGAAAAATCTGCCGGAATGTCCCCACTATTTCCCGAAAATCGCAAATTTTGGGCTGCGGACGGTTTACCGAAAGCGCAACGTAGAAAATTACCACAACTAGCAGATATTCTCGACTATCTCGAAATCGTCAGAAATAAAGTATTTGATTACCTAGAAGTATCGCCACTAGAAGAACAAGAGCGTTTCTGGTGGTTTATTCTTCAGCATGAAAGTCAGCATTGTGAAACTATAACGTTTGTGTTAGAGTTGCAAAAACTAATAAATAACCATAAAAATGCTCACCTTTCCTCAAATCAAACTATTTCCCATATCCCACAACCAATGATCGAAATTCCAGGGGGAGAATTTCAGATCGGAAGTAATGCTATTTACGCAATGGATAACGAGCGATCGCCTCATCATCTCCAACTCGACACATTTTGGCTAGACGCTTATCCAGTGACTCGCGCTCAATATGGAGAATTTATGGCAGCAGGAGGATATGAAAATTCCCAATGGTGGTCAGATGGAGGTTGGGAATGGTTGCAAACTAACCTTGTTAAGCAACCGCTTTATTGGTCAGATGATGCTATTTTTGAGTATCATCCTGTTTGTGGTGTGAGCTGGTATGAAGCAGAAGCTTATTGTAATTTTGTTGGTAAGCGACTACCTACAGAAGCAGAATGGGAAAAAGCAGCAAGTTGGGATATGACCACACTTAGCAAAAGAAGTTATCCCTGGGGAGAAACAGAAGCAGATAGTAATAGATGTAATTGCGATCGCCACTTTGGAGAGACTACAGCAGTAGGTAGTTTTCCCACAGGAGTTAGTGCTTATGGTTGTCACGATATGTTAGGAAATGTTTGGGAATGGACTAATAGTTGGTTTGATGGTTATGAGGGTTTTCAATACTTTCCTTATCGGGGTTATTCCCAAACTTATTTTGATGGTAAACACCGAGTATTAAAAGGTGGAAGTTGGGCGACTTATCGATGGGGAATGCGTTGTAGTTTTAGGAATTGGTATTATCCAAATATACGTCAAATTTTTGCGGGGTTTCGGTGTGCAAGTTCGGCAAAAATGTAGATGTATAGTGCTTCCCGATGTTATCAGGTACACAGCGGGCAAAATGTCCGCACTACCATAGATTCAATTCACACCTTTTAGCATCAGGACTTACCCATAACCGCTATATCTAGTAGGGGCGATTTCCGTTCCGGAATGCTCCGCAAACGCGAATCCCCCCTACAGATGGTGTATATTTTCATATTTTGCGTAAGTTCTGACCATGTAGGGGCTTGGTCACCAAGCCTCTAAAACAACACCAGACCCTACCCACAATAACTCTTTACCCAGACCTCATATTACTTAGAAAAATGAGTAACTTTCCGTTGGATAAAAAACATCATTTACATCTTCAGCAGCTAAATTATCAAGAATATTATTGCCAACATTCCCTAGCAAATTATCCTCAATAATAGTTGTAGATACCTCCTTACTTAAGACAACATCATCAACATTATTATCTTGATTTGATACATCATCACCCCCATCTAACAGAGGGTCTTTTTCACCATCTTTCTGAATACTTCTAGCACTCCTGGATTGAAGCTAATTTCCATTGTTTACCCCTGGTGATTAATATTGTACAGCAAATTGATTCTAGCAAAAACTAATTGTATTTAGTAGTCATTTGAAAAAATTTACTAAAAGTTCATCAAAAATTTGTAAATTCAGTGGTTTTGCTGATAGTGTAATTGCATATATCAGTTAGATGAAGAGTAGCGATCGCCTATTTAAACGACCTATTATTAAGAGTGTATGGTGTATTCTCAGTTAGATTTGTCTTCAACCTAATTTACACCTAGTTACCATGTAGGGGCTTGGTCACCAAGCCTCTAAAACAACACCAGCCCCTCCCCTACCCACAATAACTCTTTACCCAGACCTCATATTACTTAGAAAAATGAGTTATAAATTTTAATTTCTGGAGAAGCATAGTTTTTATCCTACTCTGAAAGAGATAAAATATCTTTTAATTTTTCCCATCTCCTCATTTCCCTTACTTTCCAATTTTTCACCCGAACCGTGATTTAATAGTAATATTAAACCCAAGTTCAGGAGTTTTTCATGAGTGAAGTTAGTAAATGGTTAAAAAGTCTTTCTCGTCAAGATAAAAAAACAGCTATTCAAACTAAAGCTAAAGAGTTAGCTACAGCCGGAGACTTTCAAACGTTATATCAATATTTGATAGATTTTAATTTTATAAAAGCAAAAATCTCTGTAGACCAACCACTAGCATTAATAGAAGATTATGACTTAGCATTACACCCGGTCAAACCTTCAGATTTAACTGCCGAACAAATAGATAATTTGAAATTAATTCAAGGAGTAATTCGCCTATCTGAAAATATTTTGATTCAAGATAATAAACAACTGATAGACCAACTATGGTGTCGTTTGGTGGGTATTGATAACCTAGATATTCAGAACTTATTATTAGCAGCAAAAACAACTAGAAAAAGTCTTTGGTTGCGTCCTTTATATCCTAGTTTAATGCCACCGAATACAGAATTAATTCGTACCATAAAAAGTTATACAGCAGGTGTAACAGCATTAGCCGTAACACCAGATAATCAACAGATAATTTCTGGCAGTCGAGACAATATGATTAAGGTCTGGAATTTGAATACAGGCAAAGAAGTATTTACTCTGACTGGTCATACAAAACCAATTACATCATTATCTATAACCAATGACGGTAATAAATTAATTTCTGCTTCAGAAGATGCCACAATAAAAATTTGGAACTTTACCACAAAAACCAAAATTTTTACCCTGACAGAACATACAGCATCGGTAACATCTGTAGTTATTACACCCGATGAAAAAGAACTAATTTCTAGTTCTGATGATGGCAGTATTAAAATTTGGGATTTAGAAACAGGGGAAAGTATTTATAGTATTAACGCTCATAAAAAAGAAGTGAAAGATGTCACAGTTACGCCAAATGGAGAAGAAATTATTTCTGTTTCCTACGATAAGAGTATTAAGATATGGAACCGGAAAACCAGGAAGTTAACTACTGCTATTGAAGGTAATAAAGCTGAATACAACGGTGTCGCTGTCACACCAGATGGCAAGCAACTTATTGTTTATGACTTGGATGGAGAATGGGATTTCTTTTTTGGGGATATTATAGTGTTCGACTTAGCAACTGGGGAGAAAATTTATAATTTGTCTGGTCATCAAACTGTAGTTGAATCTGTTGCCGTAACATCAGATAGTAAATGCTTAATTTCTGCTTCGGGAGATTCTACTATTAAGGTTTGGGATTTACAAACAAGAGAAGAAATTTCTACTCTTAGAGACCATGATGGTTATGTTAATACTGTAGTTATTACAAGTGATAATAAATGGGTAATTTCTGGTGGATTGGATGCAACTATTAAAGTCTGGGATTTAGAAAAGACTAGGGTAAATAAATCTATAAGTTCTAATCATATAGGTCATCAAGATGAGGTAAATGCTGTTGCCATTACTCCCGACCGTAAATGGGTGATTTCTGGTGGTCTTGACGGGATGGTGAAAGTTTGGAATTTAACAGATTTTTCCGAAGTTTTTAGTTTAAATTTAGATTATGAATCAGTAAATGATTTGGCTATTAATCCAGATGGTAAACAAGTATTTGTAGGTTTTCCCGGTTCTTTACCGAGGACGAAACAAAGAGCAGTTAAGTTTATTGACCCTGAAACTGAGGCGGAAATTTTCACTTTTTCGGCTCCTTTTAATTTGGGAAATTTTATGGCATTAATACCCGATAGTGAGCTGCTACTTTCTGGGTATTGGGGCGACCGGGGAATTACTATTTGGGATTTAGAATCAAAGGAGGAAATTGGTTATTTAGGACCCTATGAAGATTCTGCATCATGTATCACAATAACTCCTGATGCTCAAAAAGCAATTTGTGGTTATGAAGATGGCACAATTATTATTTGGGATTTAGAAACAGAAGAGCAATTTTTAACAATTACAGAAGATATTGGTTGGGTATGTTCTGTGGCTGTAACTTCTGATGGTAAACAATTTATCTCAGCTTCGGAGGATGATGAATATATGAGAATTTGGGATTTAGAAACTGGAGAACAAATTGGTTTGCTAAAAGGTCATAAAAGAGAAGTATTAGATGTAGCAACATTGCCAAATAATAGAGCAATTTCTGTTTCGGTGGATAAAACTTTGAAAGTTTGGGATTTAGAAAAAAAGAAAGCGATCGCTAGTTTTACTGCAAATAGTGGCTTAAGATGTTGTACGGTGGCAAAGGATGGAGTGACAGTTGTTGCGGGTGATTATTCTGGTAGATTACATTTTTTGAAATTAGAAGGCTAGTTAAAGGATAAGCATTCAGCTCTTAGCAGTCAGCTATCAGCAAAGAAGCAGTCAGAATTACTAATTTAATTATCAGGGGTATTCTCGACCAATACCCCTATTTTTATCTTTAGTATTTTTCCGGAATTTACTAATTAAACTCAGAAAATTTTTTAATAAAAACTCACTAAAATTAACTAGATAGTTGTGATTTGATGACAAGATAATTAATTTCATATAATAGAATCATAGAGTTAAAATATGAATCATTATGTGGGAAGATACAAATCCGGTTACTTTCATCAATACTTTAGAAGAAGATACAAATTTGTCGGAATTACTCCGATTATCTACTGATTCAGAACCAGATATTATTTCTCAATTTTCCACTCAGGAAATAGAGGTAAATCATCAGATATTAGCAATAGCTGAAAGCCAAGACACACCTGTAACAGAAGTGGAAAAAATTACAGGTATGACTAGAGATAAACCTTTAGCTATCCCTCCAGATAATGACCCACTTTTGTCTCCGAATAGGGAAAAAACAAATAATTTTGAACCACGTTATGTAACAGTAGGAGACCCGAATAGCGATCGCTACATTGTCGAGCCAGGAGAAGAAATCAATGGTATGAGTTTAGATGGGGTAGTTAGAATTGAAGATTCCTTTTTTGGCGACACTTTTTCTACGGGTACTTTACTCAGTTCAGGTAAACATATTCTGACTGCGGGTCACTCAGTAATTGATGAAAAACCAAGAGATATCCAAATAACTTTTAACTTACCTTCGGGGGATGTGACATTAGAAGCGAGCAATATTTTTCTGCATCCAAACTATAATGACTCCACTTTAATCAACGATATTGCCATCATTGAACTTAAATCTGAAGCACCTCAAGAAAGCCAACGATACGATATATATCGCGATGACAATGAAGTTGGTCAGGTAAATATGAAAGTAGGTTATGGCTACACTGGTCAAGGAAAACAACAAGCACGATTTGATGAAACTCAAAAACGAGTTGGCTTTAATACTTACGACGATTTGGCGACGAGATTAGAGAGAAGATTCTTTGACGCTTCGGTTTCTGAACCCATAAAGACTCAGCTAGCTTATGATTTTGATAACGGTAAACCAGAAAATGATGCTTTTGGTCAGTTGTTTGGTATTGAAGACACAGGGTTAGGTGAGGCGGAGGTTAATTCGGCTCTGGGTGACTCTGGAGGCCCTACTTTCATTGATGGCAAAATTGCTGGTATTACATCTTATGGATTTGGTGATATTATTAGCGATGTAGATAATATTACCAATTCTAGCTTTGGCGAGTTGTCTGTGGATACAAGAGTTTCTGGCTATGCTGATTGGATAGATAATATTACTAATACCTCAGTTTCAACGGGGGTAGTGGGTAGTGATTTTAATGATGACGGAAATATAGATATTGTCTGGCGCAATCCGAAAAATGGTAGAAATCAGTTGTGGTTGATGGATGATATTCAACGCGACGCAGTTGTGAATTTACCCAAACGTCGGGGTGAAAATTGGGAAGCTATTGTTTAATACCATTTCACGGAAGTCAGAAGTCATATCATGTGCGGTTATAAACAATCTTTCCCCAACCTCGTAGGGACGTTGCATCCAACGTCCCTACATTGCGGTTAATTAATGTTACTTGATATGAGTTGCAAGTAGCGCTATATATTCCTACTCCCTCTCTAAATTATTCAATTTAAACTTGACTCATAACAGGTTCAGATATCTGTCGCTCCTGTTTCCGTTTACCTTTCATTAACATTTTTACCCCACCTGCGGGTCCTAAACTTAATCCTCGACGTTGGGGTTTCACCGGGCGATTTTCTGCTAACGCCATGTCAAAATTAGATAGTAATGTTGCCAATACTAACCGCATCTCAAAATTTGCTAATGCCATTCCCAAACAACGACGACTACCACCTCCAAAAGGCAAATATTCATAGGGAGAAAACTGCCTTTCTAAAAATCGCTCTGGCTTGAACTTTTTCGGTTCTGGATATAAATCTTCTCGTTGGTGAGTCAAATAAATAGAACCTGCAATTAGGGTACCCGGTTCCAAATGATAACCTTGCAATTCAACAGGTTTTGTCGCTACTCGTGGAAACGTCAACATTCCTACCGGATATATACGCAAAGTTTCTTGACAAACTGCTGTGAGATAGGGTAAACGGAAAATTGTCATTGGGTCAGCATCCGTCTCTAGGGTTGCCAACTCCTGGGTTAGCTTTTCATATACTTCCGGTTGTTTGTGAACCCAATATAAAGCCCAAGCTAGAGCTGTTGCTGTGGTTTCGTGACCTGCAAATAACATAGTCATCAACTCATCTCGGATTTCTTGGTTTGTCATCCCTTGACCTTCCTCATCTCGTGTTAGAAGCATTAAGGTGAGAATATCGGTACGATTTCGGTCTAGTTGAGCGCGACGTTCATTAATTTCTGCATATACGAGTTCGTCAAGTTTTTGCAATTGACGTTGATATCGACCCCACGGACTCCAAGCTCCCCAATCTTGCTGTAAAAGTGGGAAAAATAATATAGTTGCTCGTAACGGAGAGCTACTGACATTGAGAATATCGGCTATTAGAGGTTTGATTTTGGTAAGACGCGGGCCGTCATATAAACCAAACACTGCTTGCAGTATTACTTGCATCGTAATCTCTTGCATGGCGTTACGAGCAGTGAATGTTTCCCCTATTTTGAGGTTGCTAGCTACTTGCTTAGTCAGGTTACAGATTAAATCTCCGTAGTTACGCATCCGATCACCATGAAAGGGTGGCATTAATAGTTTCCTTTCTCGACGGTGGCGATCGCCTTCTAGCAACATCATTGATTTTTCCCCAAACAGAGATTTAAAAATGTAAGTTGCAGGGGCTTTGTAGTCACTATTATCTTTTGTCAGCATCTCTTGTTGGGCTTGTGGACTACTGATCATCACGACTGCTGAACCATTGAAACCAACGTCTAACCTAAAAATATCTCCATATTTTTGAGTGCAGGTTTCCATTATTTTTAGTGGTTTTAAAATCCATTGTATTTTCTGGACAATGGATGGTGTTTTTGGCCCTTTGATTGATTTCATATTGGTTGTGTTTGTAATTTTTTATAGTTTAACAATATTCTCTAGAGTGCCAAATGCCATTATCTGGAACGAGTTTATCCTTTGTTAAAAACTGGTCAGATTATGGGAAAGTATTTAGTCGGTTTGATTCCACGATTTACTGCTTATATTATAGATAAATTCATGTTATTCTCAATCTAAATAATGCTTCTTTGATAATTGATAATGATAAATTTTATCCTACTATTTTTATTAAGTATTACCCAGGTTATGGGAGATATTTGGTTAAGTAAAGCTATGAAAATTTTTGGGCAAATTAATCTACTTACCCCTCAGAATGGCTAGAATTAATCGGATATTTGCTAACAAATTTTTGGATTTGGTTAGGGGGTATTATTTTTACTAATTTCTCTGGGTTTATATCTCACAGTTATTTCTAAACTTGACCTCAGTTATGTATTATCAATACACGCTTCAACTTATTTATTAAATGCTTTTTTTGCTTGGTGGATTTTAGGCGAAATAATTTCAAGTATGCGGTTTGTCGGAACATTGATTATAACTATTGGTGTATTGATTGTCGGTTTAACTAAAAGTCTGTATGAAGATAAACAAAACCATAATTTTCTATTACTTTTAATGGGATTTTCTTTGAGTTTTTATGATTCTAAAAGTTGGTTGGCGATCGCTATTATTGCGTTAACTGATTCAACTGGAGATGTATGTCTTGCCAGAGGGATGAAGCAAATCGGAGAAGTAAATTTACAACCAATAACAAATATTATTCAGCAAGTGGGTAAAGTTATTAGAAATCCTTTGATTATTACTGGAGTTATCTGTCAAACAATTGCCTTTTTTTCCTTTATTTCCGTATTAAGTTGGGCGGATGTGAGTTTTGTACGTCCAGCTACAGCATTAGCTTATGTTTGTAGTATTTTAGGAGCGAAATTTTGGTTAAAAGAAAAAGTTTCTATTGGTAGATTTATCGGAATTACTTTTATTGTGATTGGTATTATTTTGCATAGATAATTGGGCTGTCTTGGATAATATCGGATTTAGTATCACAATATATTTACAGATAAAATTTGTACAAGTTATTTTTAGATGATGCTAACGGAAATAGGAGGATAAAGTTTTTTGATCATGCTCTTATCCGGATTAAAGCGGTTTTCCTTTCGGTAGACCACAGTAGGGACTTTGCATGCAAAGTCCCTACTGTTATATAATATATGTTGATAACTATACTTTAATATTTAATCTCCCATCTCCCACACTGGCGTTGGTTAATGCGTAATGCTTTTGTCTCAAATATCTATGAAAAAACTATAGTTTTACAGTTCATAAATACTGAAGAGCATTACCTAATCACCAAGCCCCCCACACTTCCCACACTTCCCCGGATTAATATGCACAACCACCGAAAATTGTTATGGTATTCGCCAAACTTTAATAGTTTGATCGAGACTTGCACTGACTAAACTTTTACCATCTGGAGTAATAGCAAGGGAAGTTATCTCCTCAGCATGACCAATAAATGTTTCTGAGATTTCTAAAGTTATTAGGTTCCAAACAATAATATTATTACCACCACTGACTAGAGCTTGATTATCTGGGGTGAAAACCAGAGATGTAATACTACCAGAATTTGTTTGGATAACACTTTCTTGTTCCCCTGTATCTAAATTCCATAGTCTAATAGTTCCATCTTCCCCCCCACTAGCTAAAGTTTGATTATTGGGACTGATCGCAACTGTATTAACTGCTCCGGTATGACCTTCTAGAGTTTGTCTACGAGTTCCTGTGCTAATATTCCAAAGTCTCACCGCTCCATCATTACTACCACTAATCAAAATTTGACCATCTTTGCTAAAAGCTAAAGTATTTATTCCATTTTCTTCTATACGAGTCAGCATCCTACTTCCCGTTTTTATGTCCCATAACTTCATTAATAAATCATTGCCGACACTAGCTAATATCTGCCCATCAGGACTAATAGCAATAGCATTTATTTGACCTTCGTGACCTGAAATTTTCCGTATTAACTTCCCTATTTTTAGATCCCATATTTTAATACTTCTATCTGCGCTACCACTTACCAATATCTCACCATTAGGACTAATAGCTAGAGATGTTACTTTGTTTCCATGTGCATCTTTAATGTTATTTTCGAGTTCCCCTGTTTTGAGATTCCAAGTTGTAATTGCGCTGATGCTACCACTAGCAAGGGTTTGACCATCTGGAGTTATAGCGATCGCATTTATCTCCCCTAGATAACGGTTTAAAGTCTGCTCCAAAAATCGACTACTACTTATTCCCCGCAATAATAATATTGGATTAGCAGGAAAAATTCCATAACGCCAAAAGCCATAAAACTGAGAAGTTGCTATTATTAATAGCAACATTGTATTTCCTACTACTAACTTATTTATTAACTTATATAGTGATAGTGACTGACTAGGAGATATTTTTGTATTTCTCTTATTTTTTATCCCAGTTTTTATCCCAGTTTTTGTTTTTGTTTTCCGTTGATGTTTTGTTTGAGTTTTTTCTTCTGGTAGCCTAGTATTTACTCGCCGACCTTGGCTAGGCATAGAAGTAGTTTGAGAAGCTTGCGTTTCCCCGTTAATTTCTCCGTCAATTTCTGCTAGACATTGCAAAATTATTGTGGGCTTTTGAGGTCTATTTCCTGGGAAAGGTGCCATTAAATAATCTATAACATCGGCCAACTGTTTTGAGATATGAGACGCATTTTTATGCCATTGTAATTTTCCTGTACGGGGATTTTCTGGAAAAGCTGTGGGGGGTTTACCAGTTAATAAATAAACAAAAGTTCGTCCTAGAGAGAAAAAGTCTGATTGAGGTACGGCTTTACCATTAGTTTGTTCTGGTGCTGTATATCCTGGTGAAACAATCCCTGTAACGTTTTGTCCCTGACCTACTTTGACCAAGTAAGTATCTGATACCTCTCTGGCTGTACCAAAGTCAATTAGTACCAATTGGCCATTAGGTTTACGCATGATATTGTGGGGCTTAATATCTCGATGGAAATAATTCTGTTGATGAACTTTGTCTAATATTTCTGACAATTGTTTCAGCCAGTCTACTGCTTGGGTTTGGGTGATTGGTCTGTGGCGACGACTTTTCATCCAATCCAGCAAGTTTGAGCCATTAATTAACTCCATAACTAGGCAGTGTAAAGGCTCCTCGCTGTCTGCGGGGAAAAATGTAAAATAACCGTCAGTTTCTATTTTAGGAATTCCTGGATGTTGCAGACTGATTAGTACCTGTGCTTCCTGCTGAAACAGAGATATAGCTTTAGGATGATTTTTCAGCAGCACTTTTAGCACTTTACCTGTGCCTTGATCGTCTATCTGATATGTTTTGCCAAAACCTCCTCCTCCAAGTGGCTTGATGATACGATACCGCCCTTGTAGCAGCAATTCTGAGCCACATTGACAACAAGTTCGTTTACCAGCGTTTAATGGGTCAGAGGGATTTGGGCAATTGGGATTGAGGCAGTAACTCACAGAAGCCGGATACCCAGATTTATATATCTTTGGTTTATTCCACTATAGCTCTAAGTGGTTTTTTTTGACAAAAGTCTCAAAATTGTAATTGAGCTTTGATTTGATTGTATATCTTTAAAATAACTACTAAGTTCATTAGATCATCAACATTTAGTAATTTATCATCGCCAATTTTTATATTATCTCTATTTTTTGAGAATTTTTAATAATTAAAATTTGGATTAATGAAGTATTAACAAATTTTAATGTTTGACGACTAATATTATATGATATAATTATTATCTTTTTTGACTAGATTTAATTGAAAAATTTGGTATTTGAGTTCATATATACAAATCATTTATTCATGTATAAAGTTTTGTATTGCTGATATTTACCGAATTAATTTTTATCACCACTTTTATAACTTGAGATTCCAACCAGCGATCGCTAGACAAGTCCATCCGACTAGAAATGCAACTCCACCTATAGGTGTAATTGCTCCTAACCATTTAATACCTGTTAAACTCAGAGCATATAAACTACCTGAAAAAATAGCGATTCCCACAATAAAAGCATATCCAGCAATTACCATTAATGGTTTTGGTAATTCTCCAATAGTTAATAATAAAGCTACTATTAATAATGCTAAGGAATGATACATTTGTAGACGGACACCTGTCTGAAAAATATCCAAAAAATGTTGACTAAGGCGCTCTTTCAAAGCATGGGAGGCAAGGGCATCTGCAACTACTGACAAACCTCCTAGAATAGATGCTATTACCAAAAAAATCTTAGTCATTAGTTTATTTTTCCTTCTTGAGATGATTATTTTTAACGAAAAAAATAATTTATGCTTAATCGATTTCTACTTCTTAATATATAGCAATCCTATTTGATTCGTGGCAAAAATATTACTGCTTTTTAGAGAAAAGGGAACAGGTGGGAGTATCAACTTTTTTATTTACTTTTTAATTGATCACAACCTATTTAGGATTGCTATATAAAGCATATTGTGAGTATAAAAAATTAAGTCTCTTAGAATTTACATGACAGGTATTACAGCATATTTCGGGCTGATGATGTACAAGGCGTAAATTGAACGTTTTGTAGTGCGGTCATCTTGGCCGCTAGGTCTGTACCTCATAACATCGGAAAGCGCTGTATAGCAGTTCTAATTAACATAGAATACAGAGAGTTTCGTCCCAAAGGCAGCTATGCTGATGGAAGAGGGCAGAAGTTTTGTACTCTACCTTTGTGAAGACCACTATAAGTTTTTCAGACTTTAGTTTTTAATTTTAATAATTTTGACAAATTCTCAACTGATTACTATCTTTAACCTAGATTAAAGATTGAAAAATGTACTTGATTTTTCAATCTTTATACTAATCGTAGTAACCTGTAAAAATCAATGTAACTTTTAACTATTGACGAACAGCTTCTAACAAACGAGAGTAATAAAAACTTGTACTAATCATTGCTTGTCTATTAATAGAAAAACCATGACTCTGAATAATTTCAATAATATCAGCTTCGCGATGCTGATAAGCACGAGTAGTTTTACTTGGTCCAGGAAATAATTCTCCTACCTTTTTGAGCAAACTTAAAGCTAAAGTTTTAGGGGCAAAACTAATAATTAACCTTGATTCTGCTAGAGAAATCAAATGATTAATCATAGCCTTAGCTTGGTCTTGAGGATAATGAATCAGCACATCCAAACAAATAACTGTATGATATTTACCACTTAACGCTTCTAAATCTTGAGCAACAAAATTAACATTATTCAAGTTCAAAGGGCTAGAATTTGCCCGTTGATAAGCTTCTGATATCATCTTTTCTGAGATATCACTACCATAGATAATAGCTCCGGCTTTACCCAAGGGAATACTCAGACTACCTACCCCACAACCAGCATCACAAATTGATAATCCTGGTAAATTACCATCTGTTTCTAGCCAACCGATAACAGTATCAACGGTTTGCTGATGTCCTTTTCTAATATCTAGCTGTACCTTGTTTACTTGACCGTCTCCATAAATTCTACGCCATCTGTCAAAACCAGTTGAATTAAAATACTGCCTAACAACAGTTTTGTCATCGGTCTTAGTCATTTGTCTACTCAATGTTATAATATCGCCAAACTAACTTTAAAAAAGTTTATACTCTCTCAGTGTCAGCTCTGGCATGGCCATTTGATAATTTGCTCAATATAATATTACTGCCTTATACCTATACCTGTTAGGTAAAAAAAGCATAGTTTGGGTTTGACCCCACTCATAATTTAAACCTAAACAGCTAAGTCTGTTTGATTTAGATGGATAGGAATCTCTTTGCCTTGAGGCAGGAGAGGATGTCAACTGATTATTATGCCTTACCTTGGGGGAAAAAATTTGTCACGATAAAATTTTCTTGAAATGGTTAGCAGACTAAAGCTATTAACTTTTTTCACTATAACCTGTCTCTATTGGTTTACCTTGCCGGCTAAAGCCCAAAAGTTACGAGTAGGTGTGGCTGGTTCGCCACCTTTTACAATTCATCACAATTCTACCGATAGTAATAATAGTGAAGGTATCAGTATAGAAATTTGGGAAGAATTGGCTGCTTCAGAAAAACTGGAATATGAACTTATTACTAAATACAGTACTGCTGAGGCTATTAATGAGGTGATTAGAGGGGAACTAGATGTAGTAATTGGGCCAATAAGTATAACTTCTGGTCGTCTACAGAAAGTGACTTTTACTCAACCGTTTTTCTTGGCAAATATTGGTTTATTAGTTGCTGGTGAACGTCCTACCCTCTGGAGTCGATTTCAACCTTTTTTTGGCCTTGCTTTTATTTCTTCAGTGGGTCTGTTGATAATTCTGATATTTTTAGTAGCGAATCTTTTATGGTTAGCTGAAAGACGGCGCAATACTGAACAATTTCCCAAAGATTATTTTCATGGTGTTGCTAATGGGATGTGGTTTGCTTTGGTAACTTTGACGACGGTGGGATATGGCGATCGCGCTCCTATAACTAAGACTGGACGTATTATTGCTGGGGTATGGATGATTGTAACGATGGTGACGATTTCTTCACTTACTGCGGGAATTACTACCACACTTACTCTAGCTTTGTCAAATCAAACTGTTTTAGAATTTCAGAATCCAGAGGATATTAAAAATGCCAGAATTTCTGTAGTTGCAGGTACAACGGGAGAAAAGTGGGCACAACATTATGAAGCGCGGATAATTCTGTCTGAAACTTTAGATGAAGCTATTCAGAATTTGAAGGATGATCGGGTGGATGGGGTAGTTTTTGATGTTCCGGCTCTTCAATATTATCTGCGTCAAAACCCTACGGAAAATTTAAAAATATCTCCGGTTTCTTTTGCTACTGAACATTATGGTTTTGTTTTGTCTCAAAATACTCCTTTTCGGGAAAAGTTTAATATCAAAATATTAGAAATGCAAGAAAATGGTAAGATTTCAGAAATAGAGTCTAAATGGTTATATTAGGGTTTGGTGACAAAAGTTATAGGGGTAAGGTTTAGTAGTCAGTTATCAGTTATCAGTTATCAGTTATCAGTTATCAGTTATCAGTTATCAGTTATCAGTTATCAGTAAGAATTTAGGGCTTGGTGATTAGGTAATGCTCTTCAGTATTTATGAACTGTAAAACTATAGTTTTTTCATAGATATTTGAGACAAAAGCATTACGCATTAACCAACGCCAGAATTTATAATAGATATCTCCAAAATAGAAAATAAGGTAAAATTATCAAAACCATTTATGTATGCAGTCTCCCAAATGAATCCAACTTTAGAATATATTTATAATCATCCAAAAGAAACAAAAAGAATTATTGGCATTACTTATGAACAGCTAATAAAATTAATAGCAAATGCCCAAATAATAGAATCAGAGAAAAAGGAGGCGATGTAGCTGCCGCTAGGCTCCGCCAACGCCAAAACCGAAAAAAGATTAATTAAAGCAGGTGGAGGAAGAAAAAAGAATTTAACAAAGGAAGAAGAAATAATTTTAACGTTATTTTATGTACATCAAATACCAACTTTTCAAACATTAGGAATTAACTTTGGTATAAGTGAATCAAGTGCTAATAATATTTTTCATTACTGGATAGATATTCTCAGAGAATTACTGCCAGCAAGTTTATTAGAACAAGTAAAAAAAAAGAAAATGAAT
>JAAUYJ010053538.1_pt1 | contig 16572 bp, 13 predicted proteins | sample 7278031 | NCBI WGS metagenome assembly JAAUYJ01 (sample SAMN14350222, study PRJNA611818) | marine sediment metagenome | isolation source: surface marine sediment (1.8m) | place: French Polynesia: Moorea | collected 2018-08 | reverse complement strand
TGTATAAAAACTTAAATAAATTATATCGTAAGCGTTGTGAAGGTGTGTTTTTAACCACCTTCACAACATCCGCTTAGAATCCTTTGTGTTTCAACCAAAGGAGATGTCAATTCCAATCATCCACCCCTTTAAGCTAATAAAGCCCTTCGCTTACTTTTTTTAACTTGTTTACAAAGCTTCAACTGAGTTTTTTGTTGATCCCATTGAACTTGGTCGAAAATCTCATAAAGCAAACAAAACCCCCGACCATTTTCTGACTCGTCGGGGGGTAATTCTTCTAGGTGATGCTCTGAACAACTACATTGAGAAGAAATTCCTCTGCCCTGATCGCATATCACCCAGGAATATTTATCTTTGGTAATGGAGAAATGGACAACAATAGACTTGCTGGGGTCAAGTTTGTTTCCGTGTTTGGCTGCATTAACCAGTGCTTCTTGTAGTCCTAGTCTAATTTCTGGTTGTATTTCATGAGGAATATTTGTTAATAATAAATCAAGAACGGGACACAGATAGAGCGTTGATGTGAAGCTCATTGTACGACCATATCGCTTAGTGGGCGGTAGGGAAATAGTAAGCACGGGCTGTCACCTCTAGTTTAAATTTTATATTGATACCTTGTCGATGTTTTGTGTTAAAACAACTGTCTATGGGTTTATATCGGGAAGTTCTTGGAGTTCAGAAAAAATTAGATGGGCTATAACATTGGTTTAAGGTTTGGTAATGTAAACAAAATTCAATTTTTAACAAAACCTTTAGGAAAAAATGAACGCTCAAAATGTAATTACTTAATAACTAATACTATTATAGCATATTAGGTCTTATTGTGTCTAATTAGAGCAATTGATTCGACATGGGGAGTTTGGGGAAAGAAATCAATCGGTTGCACCCACTCTAATTGATAAACATCTTGTTGACATAATTTTTTTAGGTCACGAGCTAAAGTAGCAGGTTGACAACTAATATAGATAATCACTGGTGGCTTGATAGCTTTTAAGGTATCAATAACACTTGGTTCACAGCCTTTACGGGGTGGATCAAGAATAACAATATCGGCAGAAAGATTAAGCAATGGTAAAGTTTCCTCTACTGTTCCTTGATAAAATTGCACATTGTTTATCTGACTAATTTTGGCATTAATTTTTGCTTTTTGAATAGAATGAGGGTTGAGTTCAATCCCAACAGAGCAAGCAACCTTTGTGGCTAAAGGTAAGGTAAAAGTTCCCACTCCACAGTAGGCATCAACGATATTTTCTGATCCTTTTAAAGATAGTTTTTCTAATAAAAAGCCTAAAAGGGTTTCTGCCGCTTCGCTGTTAATTTGAAAAAAAGTATCAGAGCCCAATTGAAAAGGTAGTTGGGCAAAAGTTTCTACTAGATAGTGACGACCAAGAATATTAAAAGTTTCTTGGCCAAAAATTCTATTTCCTTGATAGGGATTATAGTTTAAGGAAACCCCTACTAAATTCGGATAACGATCTAACCAAATTTGTGCTTGCTGTTCAAGATGAGTTAGTTTTTGACTGGTACTAACCAAAGTTAGTAGTATTTCTCCTGTTCGTTGGCCAATACGGAGACTTAGGTGACGTAGTTTCCCTTGATGGGTTTTTTCATTGTAAATACTCCAGCCTTGTTTTTGTATATCTTGTTTAACCTCTGCCAGAATAGGATTGAGACGGGTATCTTGTATGGGACACTGATTAAGATTGATCAGTTGATGGGTGTTGCGTTGATAGTATCCAGCTTGTACAGTGCCATTCTGAGAACGCCCTAGGGGATAGGTTGCTTTGTTGCGATAACCTAATATTGCCTGAGAAGGTAAAGGAGACAAAACCGATGGAGACTCAAACCCACCAATGCGTTTCAAGGCCTGAATCACTTGACTTTGTTTAGCAGATAATTGATAATTATAGTCAATATGTTGCCATTGACATCCCCCACATTTATCGGCAACAATACAGTTGGGACGGATGCGATGAGGGGATGAAGAGATGATTTGTTGTAATTTTCCGTAGGCGTACTGTTTCTTGACATGGGTTAAACGGGCTATAATGCGATCGCCTGTGACTGTATTAGCCACAAATACTGCTTTCCCGTCTAACTTAGCTACACCATCTCCACTATGACTGAGATCACTAATATCTAACTCAACGAGATTCCCTTGTTGATAAGATGAACTCATAAGCATTAGTTTGGATTAGAGTTAGAGTCGAGTTTTTGAGAGATTTTATTGATTCCCCAACTGAGAATAGCCCCTAAAAAGAGAATACCAATGGCGGGGTTAAATAGGGGTTGCCAAAGTTGATACCAAAGGTCGAAACCAAGGGGAATACCAACAGAACGACCAATGACGGCGGCAACGAACCAGAAAAAAGCCAAGAAAATTAAAAAAACATCAGCCACTAATAAACGATTTAACCAAGTCAAAATGGTCTGTTTCATAGTCTGTGGACTCTGTACAAGAAACTAGATAGTTAGTTACTACTGCTAATGGTAGAACTTAATCTCAGGATAAGTGTTTGCGCAATGTATAACTTTGTGTATAAGTTGAAACACTTTTTCTAACCAAGGGTAGACGATCCCAGATCGGGGGGAATATCTTGCCAACGTCCAGGCCCTACTGCACGAACCGCTTCCGTCAGGCTTACATCTCCAGTATACAAGGCTTTACCAATGATCACACCGGTGATACCTATGGGTTCTAAGGATAATAACCCTAAAACATCGCTGAGGGAACTAACTCCTCCTGATGCAATGATAGGGATCTCGACATGATTGGCTAAGTCTCTCAACGCATCACGGTTGGGTCCTTGTAGGGTTCCGTCGCGGTGAATATCGGTGTAAATGATAGCTGCTACGCCATATTCTGCCATTTGTTGGGCTAAGTCAGTGGCCAAGACTTCTGATGTTTCTAGCCACCCTCTCGTTGCTACTTTACCGTTTCTGGCATCGATCCCAACGGCTATTTTACCGGGAAATTCTTGACAGAGTTGTTTAACAAGATCGGAGTTTTCTACGGCAACGGTTCCCACAATGGTGCGATCTACCCCTAGTTCAACCAGTTGGGCGATACTATTGCGATCCCGTAAACCTCCTCCAACTTGTACCGGTATAGAAATAGCTCGTACAACAGCTTCTATGGTATCTAGGTTAACTGGTTTTCCCTGTTTCGCTCCGTCTAAGTCGACTAAATGTAAACGAGTTGCTCCCTCATCAGCCCATTTTCGAGCTACTTCTACGGGATTTTCGTTATAAACTTGGGATTGTTGATAGTCACCTTGATAAAGGCGTACACAACGCCCTTCTAGAAGATCAATGGCAGGGATAACGTCCATTACAATTCAGGATTGGGTTTCACTCCTTTCATTTTAGCCTAATACCGTTGTTGAACCCTGAATAAAACGTGAGTTAAAAACAACTTCTGTGCGACAGTGCCGGAACTTCGCAGTGGAACTTCTGATTTCGTTAACACAGCCCCTACTATTTGAGTCAGGTTTTTTAGGTATCGAATCGAATTATGTAATAATGTTAAAACCGTTTTTTATAATCATCAACAATGGGTAAACTGCTTAAATTCAGTCAACTGGCTTTATGGGGACTTCTGGGATTAATATCAACCTTGCTCATTACTTGTAATTCTAGCCAAACTCCCGTAAATAGTCAAGAGTTAGAATTTTGGACAATGCAACTACAACCCCAGTTTACCCCTTATTTTACAGAATTGATAGAACAATTTGAAGAAGATCATGAAGGGGTAAAAGTGCGTTGGATTGATATTCCTTGGGAAGCAATGGAAAGTAAAATATTAACCGCAGTTTCTGCTAATACTGCCCCTGATATTGTTAATCTTAACCCTAATTTTGCCTCTAAATTAGCAAGTCGTAATGCTTGGTTAAATTTAAAAGATCATATTTCTTCTGATGTACAAAAACAGTATTTACCCAATATTTGGCAAGCAGGAACGGTCAATAATCTTAGTTTTGGTTTACCTTGGTATCTGACTACACAAATAACTATTTATAATCAAGAATTACTGAGACAAGGAGGCATTAAAACAGTTCCTAAAAACTTTTTTGAACTAGCAGAAGTAGCCAGAAAATTAAAAGAAAAAACAGGAAAGTATGTGATGTTTTTTACCTTTGTGCCTGGGGATTCTGGAGAAGTATTAGAATCTTTAGTACAAATGGGAGTTACCTTACTTGATGACCAAGGAAAAGCAGCCTTCAATAGTCCAGAGGGGTTAAAAGCGTTTCAATATTGGGTTGATTTATATCAAAAAGAATTATTGCCTCCAGAAGTTTTAACCCAAGGTCATCGCCATGCTATAGACTTATATCAATCGGGAGAAGTTGCCCTATTATCGACAGGAGCAGAATCATTTCCTATCATTACAAAAAATTCTCCAACCATCGCTAAAGTATCAGCTGCTTCTCCTCAAATTACAGGAAAAACAAACAAAAAAAATGTTGCTGTGATGAATTTAGTTATTCCCAAAAGTACCGATAAAACCGAAGAAGCAATTGAGTTTGCTACCTTCGTGACCAATACAAAAAATCAATTAGCATTTGCGAAACAAGCTAATGTTTTACCTTCAACGGTTGCAGCAGTAGAAACCTATATTAAAGAACAAAAAAGTTCAACAGAATCGACAGCCTTATCCCAAGCGATCGCCATTAGTGCAGAACAATTAAAAGAGGCTCAAATATTGGTTCCCCCACAGGATAATATTAATCAATTACAAAAGATTATCTATGAAAATTTACAAGCTGCCATGTTAAATAAAAAAACTGTTGAACAAGCTTTAAAAGATGCTGCTGACACTTGGAATAATCTTTAACTATATTGATAATTATTCATTTTTTCACATTCTCCACCCAATTCGTTGATCAAAAATGGGTCTATAATCCTGTCCTTTAAAGCGTAATTCTGCTAGACTAGAATTATAGCGTTGACAGCAACTTAGTTGCTCAATCAAAATTCCCTCGCCATAAGTGCAGTGGGGTATGTCAAAATAAAAGACAGAAATTGGGGCTGTGGCTCAGTTGGATAGAGCAAGCGCCTCCTGAAGCGTCGGGCATCCTGTGCGGAAACGTCGGGTATGAATGTGGTCAAATTCAAGGAAGCCTAAGTCTACACTGTAGATAGGGTAATCTTGAGCCAAGCTCTACTTCCCTGGTAGAGAAGGTGCAGAGACTGGTTATCAGTTGCTCAGGGGAATTTTTAATGAGAGCATAAAAAAGCTGATAACATAACGGCCACCACCTACGGATAAGTCATTATCTAGGGTGAAGGAATAGTCCAGAGAGTAGGGAAACCTACACCAATCTGAAGCGCTAGGTCGCCGGTTCAAATCCGGCCAGTCCCGCTTTTAATTTATATTATCTACAATAAGTTTGGCTACATCTTGGAAAGCGAAGTTTTGGGGCCAATTATTTCGATAATTTTAAAGATGGCAGACGATATAACCAATAATTGATCCCCGAAAAAAGAAAAATTGAAAAAATGCTAGACATTATAATAGCAGGGCGTAAGGGAATTATTAAAAGAGAACTGATCATATCAATCAAAATCAACACAATTAAACTATTAGCAATAGTTGAACGATTCAATTTACTGCACAAAACTGCCCCTAATGGCGCAGCAATAACGACAATAGGAATAGTGGCAAACCAATAATGTTGCACCTCAATGGGGAAATCATGGAAAATAGTCACCTGAAAAAATAACCCCACTATTGCATTGATAGCCATTAAAATAACTGATGTAGGGGTGGCTAATTTTTCGCTCAAATGCCAAACTAAAATCATCACAGAAAATGTAACAATATCAATACCATTACCAACTAAACCACTCATTATTCCTCCAATTATACCTGCAACTAAACAAGCTAATTTTTCTGTTTTACCCCAGATGGGTAAGAAATTGTTTTTGTGTTTGTGGTTTTTATTTAAAATAAAAAGCGTTAAGGAAAAACTGGTTAACATGATAGTAAAAGACATTTTGAGAATGTCAGGCGGAAGTAAAGGGGCTAACCATTTTAATCCCAAGAAAATACCCAAAGCTCCCCCTAAACTTCCCCAACGAATGACTCGCCAATCTACAGGTATTTTGGTTAAATAAATAGTGAGAGAAGCGGCTGTCATTCCTACACTTTGAATGGCTAAAGAAAAGATTTTAGCATCATGGGCAGGAATATGTAATAACTTTGTGAAAATAGGAAAGGCAACGGCACCGCCACCAACACTCGTACCTCCAGCTATCAAAGAACCAAATAACATGGTTATGGCAATTTGCCAATGGTTAATGAGGTTAGAAAATGCGTCTTGGGCACCCAGAAGAAGTAACCAAACTATCCAGGTGATAATAGCGATTGCCACAATAATAGTGGGTTTTGATGTTGGGGAAAATTGCCAAAGTTTCATAAAGGTTTTATCGTTTGAAAAAATTTTAGATGAGGATTTTTATGGTTGATATTCACCTCCTATAGTCTCGGTAATTAATCGTTTCAGGCTCCCCTAAAAATTTTGGATTTGTGTGTAATAGTTGACAATCTAAAAATGCTTTAAACCTTGCTAAAACTTCTCTTAATATTACTTTTAGGCCAGCAACAGACTGTATATCCGATGCAGCAAAAGCAATGGGATTTTGTCCTTTTAAATTTGCAATATATAAGGCTCGTTGACAATGAAATGTTTGCGAGACAATGGTATAATTTTCCAAGCCAAAAACTTCTTTGGCTCTCACAATTGAGTCTAATGTTCTGAACCCGGCATAATCTTGATTAATATATTCAGATGGAACTCCTAATCTTATTAAATCTTGAGTCATTTCACTAGGTTCATCATAAAATTGTGTTGAGTTATCTCCTGATACTAAAACTCCATCTACTTTTTTAGCTTGATATAATTTTGCCGCCGTTTGCACTCGATAAACGTAATAACCATTGTAATAAGTTGTTCCAGATTGTTTAACATATTTAGCAGTTCCCAAGACTAAAGCAATTTTCCTTTTAGGAACTTGATTAATATCAGAATAAATAAACTGATTAAATTGATTTCCAATATACCAATCAATGGACACAATTAATACTATAAAAGCAATAATTATGCTACTAGCTGCTATTAACAAATAACGAAAAAAGTGTTTTCTTTTTTGATAAGATGACATACTTCAAATTTTTGAACTGTAATTCCACACCACTATAAATTAATTTTAATTCCTCTAATAGAATAGTCCAATAATTCCATGGGGTGCATTACTTTAATATCTTTTCCTTGCAGGTTTAAATGTTTTTTGATTTGTAGGGAACATCCAGGGTTAGGAGATGCAATTAACTTTGCTCCTGTATTCATCAAGTTATTAACCTTTTGTTTTCCTAACTCATCAGCAACCTCTGGTTGTAACATATTATAAACCCCTGCACTTCCACAACATAAAGCTGCATCTATAGGTTCTTTTAATGTAATTCCTGGAATTTGTTTGAGAATTTGACGGGGTTGTAAACTAATTTTTTGTCCATGTAAAAGATGACAAGCATCTTGATAAACCAAGGTTAAATTATCATCTGTTAAATGATTTAATGGCGTTGTTAAACCAATTTCTACTAAAAACTCTTGGATGTCCTTAACTTGATTTGAAAATTGTTTTCCCTTTTCTTTATATTCTGGATCATCGGCTAAAATATGACCATATTCTTTTAAGGTATGACCACATCCAGCAGCATTAATAATAATATAATCGACATCAGTATTAGCGAAACTATCAATCATCTGTTTGGCCAATGCTTGTGCTTGTTTTTCTTGTCCCTGGTGTGCAGGTAATGCCGCACAACATCCTTGGGTTTTGGGAATAACAACTTCACATCCATTTGCGGTTAAAACTCTCACTGTGGCTTCATTCACTGGTGAGAAAAACAGTCTTTGAACACAGCCTAAAACCACTCCTACACGGTAGCGTTTTTTTCCTTGAGCAGGGATAACATCCGGGTAAGTTTGCTTAAAAGAGCTTAGGGTTATTTCGGGTAAAATAGAATCCATTGCAGCTAAACGAGGGGAAAGGTATTTTAATAACCCTGTTGCCCTGATAATTTTTTGAATTCCTAACTTTTGATATACCCAAAGTAAGGGTAGAAAAATTTTCAATCTCTGAGGATAAGGAAAGAGATTAAAAATGATGGTTCTAATTATTTTATCGGCAAAATTTCTCGGTTGATTTCTTTCTACTTGAGGTCTTGTTGCGGCAATTAAACCATCATATTGTACTCCAGCAGGACAAGTAGAAACACAAGCTAAACAGCCTAAACAACTGTCAAAATGTTGAGTTGTTGTTTCATCTAATGCTGCTTGTCCTTTATTAATAGCATCCATTAAATAAATTCTACCCCTTGGGGAGTCCATTTCTTTACCTATAACTCGATAACTAGGACAGGTAGACAAACAAAATCCACAGTGAACACAACTATCTATCAATTCTTGTTTTGGTGGATTCTTAGGATCAAATCCTTTGATTTCTTCTTCTAAAGCTTGTTGAAAGTTGAAACTATTATTTGAATTATCAGAAAGCTGCATAATGATAAATGTTAATTAAAAATTGACTAAATAAAACGGGAAGGGCTGAATAAATTATTGGGGTCAAATTGATTTTTAATTTGCTTCATAATCGGTAAAGCATTACCTGAATAGCCCCAAGGTTCAAATTGGTTTTTTATGGATTGATTGGCTTCTAATATAGTTAAAAATCCTTGATGTTTTTGAGAGAGCGATCGCAGTTGTTTTAAAATGCCTAAACTGGGTTCTAACTCCAGTTTAAACTGTCCGATACCAGTGCTAAGATTAATGGATGCCCATGCTATATCTGAGGTCAATTCGTTTAATTTCATTAACCAGTTAATGGCTTGATTGGGTATAATTCCTATTTTGCCTGTTATGACGGAATTTGTGTGAGGAACTCTGATTAATTCTTGTAATCGTTGCCATAGATTTTCTTCAATTTTATCTTGAACAAATGTTGTTTTTATGCTTAGTTTATCAGCGATTGCTTGCAGTTGTTGACTTTGTTCTTCAATACTTTCTGGAATACTTTGAAACCTTACTATTAAGCCCATTCCTTTGCCTAATTCTAACGTTCTAACCACAGACGGGGAAACTATTTCAGCGGCCGTTGGTTGTAGTCCCGATTGTAACAATGTTTGTGTCATTTGACTGATTTTTTCAGCTTCTCCACTCATCACCAAAGTTCCTGATGCTTCGGGGATGGGGTATAAGCGAAAGGTAACAGTAGATATTATGCCTAATGTGCCATAGGAACCTGTAAAAAGTTTCATTAAGTCATATCCGGCCACATTTTTCACCACTTTTCCCCCTGCTTTGGCTATTTCTCCATCCCAACGCACAAAAGAAAGTCCTAAAACTAGATCCCGTATTCCTCCATATCTTTGTCGCCAAGATCCCGTATCTGCGGTGGCTAAAATCCCCCCTATAGTAGCTTCATTAGGGTAGCCAGGATCAATGGGTAAAAATTGATTATGAGGCTTTAAAATAGCTTGTAACTCTCTTAATTTCATCCCAGCTTCGACGGTGATGGTTAAGTCACTCACTGCATGATCAATAACTTCAGTAAGCTTTTGGGTACTAATAATTAGATTAGCATCAGCAACCACACCACCCCAACTTAACTTACTGCCATTTCCACAGGGAAGGATTGACCATTTATTTTTACTGGCTATTTTAATGGTATCCCTTAAGGTTTGAACATTAGAGGGAATGATTAGATAGTTAGGAATAGAATTATTATCAACTGTTTTTTTTACCCGATCTTTCCAAATAATGTCAATATTTTTCCACGGAATAATATCAGGGGAGTCTATTACAGATTCTAATTTTGAGGCGATCGTAGAGGTCATAATTACCTAATTAAACAGTGTTAGTGTATTTTACCATTATTGTTTAACTAACTTGAAATATAGATTAATGGGCAATTCTTTCTCCAATTTCTTCTTGATAACCGATTTTGTGTTCTAGTGAAATAGATTAATTTTGACAATAATTACAAAGCTGTTAATAATTAACATCAACCCAAAATATAGTATTTTCAATACTTGTGAGGTACAAAATTTTTGAGCTTTGGGAGTTCGGAATTCGGAGTTTGGGAAGAAGAAATCAGTGTACCTCATAAAATTGAGAAACGCTATAGGTTATTGAAAAATTATTTAAGAATCTAAATACCTGTTAAATCGATTTTTTACCTGTTCAATAGTTAAATTTTGTGTTATAAACTCGACAAAAGCTTGACCAAATGCCCAAGCATTATCTTGAATATCTCCAGAACTATCTAATAATAATGGCCACAAAGATAATAGATCAAACTTTTGCTGATTATCCTCGGATTCAAACAAACAAAACAGATCATAGGCCATTTGCAGTTTACCAATAACAATGGGTAATTGTTCCACTGGAATTTGTTCAGCTAAGGCATAAGCTAAGGCAGGGGAACCGGTACTTAAGGTAGAAAGAAACTGCAAAACGGGACTTTTTAATAAAGCTGTTATTCCTTGGGTGGTACTCAGTCTTAATGTACAAGTTTCAATGATTTTACTAGCAGCGACAGAACGGGCTTTTTGTTGTTGTAAAAAACGGGCTAATCTTAATTGTTTTGACGGTTCAATAGATTCCAATAAACTATTAGTTAAAGCTTCTACCCCCCAACTGTCTCGATAGCTTGTTTCATCCCCAGTCACAAGGGGCAAAATAATCTCACATTTGTCTCCAAATACCTCCAGACGGTACGCTGTGGCCTCTCTAATACTCACCTCTTTGGCTAAAGTTCCCTGTTGCCAGTTATAAGGGGGTTGCCACTCTCGAACAGGTCGCAAACGATCCACTTGCGTTACGATGGCAATAATAGGTAGGTTGGCAATCTCCTCTCTAACAGCCTCCAAAAAGCCCATATCCATCTCTAAAGAGGGCTCAAGGGCTGGAGTGACCAATAAAAGTAGATCAGCTTTGGTACAATAATTTAACACCTGTTCTCGAAACTGAGGACGGTTAATTTGTTCATAACCTGGAGTGTCCCAAAGGGTTAAAGCTTCTCCTGTGGTACTTTGCCAATGATAAGCGGTAAAATCATCCGTATTGGGCAAAACATCCACTTCAGCCCGCTTAGTATTAAACAAGGTGTTGATGAGACTACTTTTGCCCGCCCCTGTTCGTCCTACCAGTAAAATATTAATGGGTTTGGCTTCTATTGCCTCGATGGGTTTAGCTTTAGCAATGATTTCTCGTAGGGTTTCGGTTTTGGAAGATGAGGGAGTTTGTGTGGAAACTGAAGGGAGGAAGGTTTGACCACTATATAGGGCGATCGCTTGTTGGGCTAGGTTTTTTAAGGCAGTTTCACGGAAGGTTTGCCCTAAATTAATTAATAATTGCTGATTTGCCTCTTTTGTTGCTTGTGAGGTGGTTTTTTTGGCTAAAGCTGCCGCAGGGTTTAGTATCCACTGACTCCAGTTCCAGATTCGCCATAGTTTGCGGGCATTGGGTTCTAATTTTTGATAGACTTCATAGGCTTGATACCCTTGCGCTATAGTAACTTGATTGAGAACTGGGGATAATTTTTGCATCCAACGATCAAGATCGTTCACTGTTCCCCGAATAAGTCCGTATGCTTGGGGAATATAGATATTAAGTAAAGGATATTTGATTTCTGGGTGATAAACTTGGGCGATCGCCGTTATTAAATCTTGACAGCGTTGCCAAAAAATTGCCCAGTCTTCCCAAAAGGGAGGATCATTACGGGTTTCATTAATAATATTGTAGAGAATTGTCTCTATTTTTGGGATAGTTTCTTTATTTTCAATGGTTAAAGTCAGATTACTTGGTTCTGTGTCAATTTCTTGGGTCACTTGACCAATTAATGTTTCAATTTGTTGTTCCACTGGTTTGGTCCATTTCACCAATAACCAACGCCAACCAAAAAAGATTAATATAAAAATCCCCCAAATCCAATTAAGTCCCCATTGATGGATTTGTATCCCTGCTGTAATGATGAAAAAACTAACAATAATAATCAGGGGACTTGCTAGTGTTATCCATTGCCAAGATTTCAATTTAATCATATTCAGTTATTAGAAATGAACGCCTAAATTATATTTTAGTTTGATCAATAAAGTTCTTGTCATAATTAAGTAAGCACTCAGGAGAAAAATACAATGTCTGTTCCAATCTAAGGCCATTTTAAACAAATTATTGTCATCCTGTTTGCTTCTGAAAAATTAAGCTATTATAAAAGTGTCATCAAGTTAAGGATATTATTTATGAATAAAACATTAATAATTGTCTTTGCCATTTTAAGTACCATTGGCAGCTTAACCGTTGTTATTCTCCTTTGGGAATTTGTTGTGCAACCTGCTTTGATAAGTGATAATGATACCATTCCTAACCCGCCTCCCACTACTAATGTATCTCCCCCCTCACCCCCTCCAAACGATAATACAAATATCCCTAGAGAAAATAGATTTAGTAGCGGCGATAGTCTTTTATTTACCAATACACAAAACCCTGAAAAGAGTTTAGGAATAACCGAATTTAAAGCTAGAAACTATGAGCAGGCAATCAAGCATTTTCAAGAGGCAATTAATCAAAATCCTAATGATCCAGAAGTACAAATTTATCTTAATAATGCAGAAGCACAAAAAAAAGGGAATCCTTTTACTTTAGCAGCAGTGGTTCCTGTCACTAATCGACAAACCACTGCCGAAGAAATGTTAAGAGGAATTGCCCAATCCCAAACTAAATTTAATCAAATAGGTTTACAAGGTAGATTATTAGAAATTATCATTGTCAATGATAGTAATGACCCTAGTAAAGCTCAAGAAGTAGCCGAAAAAATAGTCAAAAATCCTAATATTTTAGGAGTCATAGGACATAATACTAGTAGTGCCAGTAGTAAAGGTTTAGAAGTTTATGAACAAGCTGGAATTGCCATGATTTCTCCTACCAGTACCAGTACCAGTTTATCAGCAAGTGTCTTTTTTAGAACCGTTCCCTCTGATGCGAAAGCAGGGGAATTCTTAGCAAGATATGCTCTCAATAATAACCTTAATAGTGTGGCTATTTTTTATAACTCAAAAAGCAACTACAGTCAAAGTTTAAAGGATGCTTTTGTTAAGGATTTTTCTCTGTTAGGAACGCCAATCACTCAAGATATGAGTGACAGTAGTTTTAATGCTCAAAATATGGTAAAAACACTAGAAAATAGGGTAGATGGGTTTGCTTTATTTCCCAATGCAGATAATCAAATCATCAACTTTTCCTTGACAGTAGCCAAAGCAAACAGTCAGCTATCAAGCCCCAAAAAACTATTAGGAGGAGATGTGTTATATAACCCTGCTACTTTAAAATTAAGTCAGGGGGGTGTGGAGGGTTTAGTATTAGCCATTCCCTGGTTTGCTAAGACCAGTTATCCCTATACAAATAGTGCAGCAAAAAGATGGGGAGGTCGAGTTAGTTGGCGAACCGCAACCAGTTATGATGCTGCCCAAGCTTTTATCAATGCTTTATCAGACAATGCCACCAGAAATACAATCTTAAATAGCTTGAGACTAACTAATTTATCCTCATCAGAAACATCGGGAGAACCTTTAAGATTTTTTAGCAACGGCGATCGCAATACTGCCCCTTTATTAGTTAGAGTGATTCGTAAAAGTAGTCAGTTTGCTGATTACGATTTTCAAATTATTAATGAATAATTAATTTATGTATAATGGACTTTGAAAAATAGCGTTTAAAATGTTAAAAACGACTAAATTTATAATAAAATACGATCATTATCAGAAACATCAGGGGAACCTTTAAGATTTTTTAGCAACGGCGATCGCAATACAGACCCCATATTAGTTAATGTGATTCCTTCAAGCAATAGTTTTGCTAAATATGATTTTGAACTGATTAGTAAGTAACTAAGATGAACCTCTTTAAACCACTATCCAAAGCTATCATTTTATTCCTTTTACCTACTACATTAATTAGTTGTTCTACAGCTTACACTATAGAAAGAAAAAACACTAAAAATATCAGTGATATTTCTTCTGTCAATTTACCTTTGATCGAGCCAAAATATCGCAATCAATGGACAATCAAATTAGAACAAGAATTTCAAGAAAGAGCATCACAAATCATTAATTTGTATGCTAATAAACAATCATACGGCAGTGCCTATGGGGAAAACGAAAAACGCTCTTATCCTAGGGCAATGTTGGATTTTTTAGCAGGAAATGAAGAGAAAGCGATCGCCTTTTTACAACAAGAAGATCCAGAAGCCAATAAACATCAACATACTGATGGGATTGATTACTATTATAGCTTTACCTTAAAAGGACAGATTCGTAAATATTTTCTCTATGGAGAGTTTCTCGATCCGGCTTATAAACAACGGATGTTTGAAGGGGCAAAAAAATGGACCAAAGAAGATCCTTTAACCCGTCCCCACCCTGTTTATGGGTTAGGAGATGACAGTGGGAGAGACTGGGATATTAGTCGTAGAGGAAGATGGGTTGATGGTAGAAATACAGACAATTTAAGGGCAATGAGAGAAACCTCTGTTTACTTAATGGCCGAAGAAACAGGGAATGAACAAACTCGTTTAATTTATAAAGAGAAAATCCAAAGATATGTCTGGGCATTGTATCATATTGGTATGGGAGAATGGGATTCGGGGGTTTATCATGGTCATACCTTTGCCCCCTATCTAAATTTATACGATTTTGCCAAAGATCCTGAAGTAAAATTGTTAGCAAAAGCAGCTTTAGATTGGATGTCTATTGCTGCTGGTGTTAAATATTATCGTGGGGGTTGGGGTGGACCTGTTAAACGAGACTATGGAGGAGGAAATTTAGCTTTAGGCGCAAGTGCTGCACGAACTTTTTGGTTATATTTTGGAGATACTCCCTTACCGAATGAGCGTCCTGAAACAGATACTTTGTTTTTGATTACCAGTCCCTATCGCCCCCCTTTAGCTGCTATTAATTTAGCTCATAAAAAGTTTAATAAACCTCTGGAAATTATCAGCAGTAAACCCTTATATGAAAACTGGAAACCTGGTAATTCTGATGCACCGGGTTATTGGGAAACTCAGTTTTTTGGACATAGTTATCAAATGGGAAGTTTAGCAGGTACTTTTGCAGATGGAGATGTTGCACCGTTTAAATTAATGGCTTATAATTCTCAAAGAGGAGTTGATTATTTTGTGGCTAATACAGGGGGTAAATTAGTCCGTCCAGGAAAAAAAGCAGGGGATCAAATAGGACAATATCGTAATCTTTTAATTTGGTTAAAACCACCTTCCAAGGCTAATTTTAGCTTTCAAATTCCTAAAAATGCCACAGCAGAAATTGAAGATAATATTTGGTTCTTTGAGTTAGAAAAAACTTGGTTAGCGGTTCATCCTATTAATTTGGAAAATTATAAAAAAGTTAATCATCCTCAAGATAAATATGAGCAAGAAAAATTCTTAACAGCTAAATTAAAAAATAACAATTTTTATGGATTTGCTTTAGAAGTTGGAGAAGAAAAATCTCATGGAAGTTATGAAAAATTTAAAGATAATGTCAAAAAAAAGAGTCAGCTTAATCTAGAAAAGCTGACTAGAGGAATTGTAAATTATCAAGGGAGCAACCAACAAACCTTACAATTAATTTATAATCCATTAAATCTTTTACCTATGCTCATCCGTAACGGAGATTTACATCAATGGTCAGAAAACTTTGCCCTTTATAATAGTCAAAGTAAAGATAAGTCTCCGATCTCTTTAGGTTATAAAGAAGGAAAACTAACAGTTAAGACTAACAAATATGAGTTTGAAACTCAAGTCAGTGATGATAGAAATGTTGTCATTTCCCCTTGAAATGTTTCCTTAACCACAAGGAAAATGCTTAAGTAGTTTCTGGTTGATAATTTAGTACCCACAGCAAAATGGGGGATATAATGGCGCAAGCAAGGGTAATTAAGCCAATAACTTCTAAAGCTTGTGTAAAATCAGTCGTCATAAGTTTGCCTCCGAATGCTTTCATAGTATTGTTAAGCATTAATACTCAAGAACACTATATCCATTAACACGAATACTAGATATAGTTAATTCAAATAAAAATGAGAAAAAATCCACTGTCAACATAGTGAGCAATATGCTCAAACTCCTCATGTCTCAAACTTACTTGAAATGACTATAACTCTAGGATACTCAAATAAACCTTAGTTCTTTATCAACTTATCCCATAATCTTAATAAATATTTTTAATAACGCTTTTTTATATAACATAATGTGTAGTTTGGTTAAGTTTTAAAAAGGATCAAAGTTGCGATCACTATCCCCTTCAATCTGGAAAAAATAACCATAAATTAAGCGGCGTTTAAGTTATATTTGTTTACAAAAAAACTATCAACAAAAAAGGATAATGGCCAGTAGTAGCAAAAGAACAGTCAACTACCTCGATTCGCTATCGCTGAAATCGAGGCTTGAGGAAACCCTAGCAATAGGTTCACGGTACTCAAGGTAACAGTTGGTTAGGGCATAGAGATTTGGTGAGGC